>Ga0210410_10000664_pt1 | contig 35946 bp, 25 predicted proteins | sample IncBWC4MmetaG_FD_161058 | JGI IMG/M metagenome (GOLD analysis project Ga0210410, IMG submission 161058) | Forest soil microbial communities from Barre Woods Harvard Forest LTER site, Petersham, Massachusetts, United States - Inc-BW-C-4-M | ecosystem: Environmental > Terrestrial > Soil >...
TTCCACGGCGTGGGCGAGTTGAACGATGGCCGAGCGGCCTTGTTGACATATCGAGGCCGCGAGCGGCAATAGCTCGCCCCTGATTGCTCACTCCTCACCCGTGAGCAACTTTGACCCGGTTCGGAACCTTGTCTTGAGGCATCCCATCGTCAATGACAGCCTATCGGTGACCATCCGCACCCCAGCCCAACCCGATCGAGAATTGGGCACAAGATCGCCAGCCTTCACTTCCTGGCTTGTTGTGTGAAAGCCACGCCCCGGCAGGCTTATCCTCGCCTTCCCGCATTTAGCAAGGCAACCCCGGCCTCGCCATAGCCATCGAAATCCCGTCGTTAAAGGAAAATAATGTTCAGGTCGAACTACCGTATTGCCGTCAGTTGCTTGAGTCCGATACTCCTTATTCTTTGCGGTTGTGGAGGAGGGACGAGCAGCACCTCCACTCCTCCGCCTGGTTCGGTTCAACTGAGCGTTCAATCGGCCGGTGCCGGCGCGGGGATGATTAGCAGCAATCCTGCGGGCATCAACTGTGGGCAAGCATGCAGCGCGAGCTTTGCTGAGGGGACCGCAGTGACGCTCACCGCCGCTCCGATGGTCGATTCCGTTTTTGCGGGTTGGTCAGGCGCTTGCAGCGGCCTCGGCGTCTGTCAGATGACACTGACGAAAAACGCTTCCGCGGTCGCCAATTTCAGCGCTTCTCCTGTCTTAACGGTTACTCTAAGCGGCACCGGCAAGGGCAGTGTCGCCAGCATCCCCGCGGGAATTAGTTGTGGACCAACCTGCAGCGCGAGCTTCACTTCGGGAACTCAGGTAACTCTCACCGCGACTCCCGCAACCAGCTCACATTTTGTCGGTTGGACAGGAGGCTGCAGTGGCAACCAACCCACCTGCGCGTTGACGCTCGGTGCGAATCAGCAGGTGACGGCAATCTTCAACACTACCCAGAATGCTCCGGTGTTAACCGTGAACCTTGCGGGAACCGGCATGGGTACAGTCGCCAGCAACCCCGCGGGGATTAGTTGTGAACCAACCTGCAGCGCGAGCTTCAACTCCGGAACGCAGGTAGTTCTCACCGCGACTGCCGCAACCAACTCACATTTTGTCGGATGGACAGGCGGCTGCAGCGGCAACCAACCCACCTGCAGGTTGACGCTCAGTGCAAGCCAGCAGGTGACCGCAACCTTCAACACTACCCAAAACGCACCTGTCTTAACCGTGAACCTTACCGGAACTGGCGCGGGTACAGTCGCCAGCAACCCTTCCGGAATTAACTGTGAACCAACCTGTAGCGCAAGCTTTAACGCTGGGACTCAGGTAACGCTCACGGAGACTCCCGCGGCCCATTCATATTTCGTGGGTTGGGCAGGCGGTGGTTGCAGTGGCAACAGTGCCACCTGCACGCTGACACTCGAAACGAGTCAGCAGGTGACCGCAACCTTTAACCTGGCGGACGTCACCGCTCTCAATCACATTATTTTCCTGGCGCAAGAGAACAGATCCTTCGACCACTATTTTGGCGCGATGCGAGAATACTGGGCCAATAATGGATATCCGGACCAATCCTTTGACGGCCTCCCTCAGTTCAATCCAACCCAGGGAATTCCACCTCTGTGGGGACCCCCACCGACCAACCCGGGATGCGACCCCGCATATCCGCCGCCAAGCCGCTGCATCATCGACTCTAACAGTCCGAACATTGCCTCTTACCAGTTGATCACTCAGTGCGTCGAAAATCCCAGCCCTTCCTGGAACGAGAGTCACGTGGACTGGAACCTTTCGAATCCGCTTTCTCCGAATCCGACTTTGGACGGCATGGTCTACACAGCAGCCCACGATGCCAGGGTCAGACAATTCATCGATGGCGACGGCATTCGCGCCATGGGCTACAACGACGGTACCGATCTCAACTACTACTATTTTATGGCGACAGACTTCGCCACTTCGGATCGCTGGTTTTCCCCGGCGATGTCCCGGACCCCTCCAAACCGTCAGTATCTGGTCGCTGCCACTTCGCAGGGACATGTTTATGCGCCCACGAAGGATAAGCCACCACTTTCGGCCACAACGATTTTCGAAGAATTGCAACAAGCGGGAATTACCTGGAAAATCTATGTCAACCCGCAAGGAAGTAGTTGCACCGGCCCACCGTACGATCCGGCGTGCCTCTTAGGTCTGAGTGTCATGCAGGACTTTGCCTGGGGACAGACGATTCCGACGCACTACCCGCAGAACATCGCTCCGATATCGCAATACTTCACGGACTTGCAGGACGATGCTCTACCGCAAGTCGTCCTAATTGAACCGGCTTCAGCGGCGGGCCTCGATGAGCATCCATCGAACTCCGATACTGCGCTCAGTGACATCCAGCTGGGGGCGAAGTATGCTTCCTCGCTGATCAACGGGCTGATGGGAAGCACGTCGTGGAAGGATTCTGCATTCATTCTCACCTTCGACGAATTCGGGGGCTTCTACGACCACGTTCCACCACAACCTGCCGTGAGTCCGGACGGCATCAAGCCAGCGGATTTGCTTTCAACCGACATTTGCTACCCGCCACAGACGGGGCCGACCTGCGACTTCGTCTACACCGGCTATCGTCTGCCTCTGATCGTGGTCTCACCGTTTACCAAGAAGAACTACGTCTCGCACACTGTGGCCGATCTGACTGCGGTTTTGAAGCTGATCGAGACTCGTTTCCAAGTGCCGGCTCTAACCCAGCGGGACGCTGCCCAAATGGACATGACGGAGTTCTTTGATTTCGAAAACCCGGCTTGGATGACGCCTCCAAGTCCGCCGACCCAAGCCACCAGCGGCGCTTGCTATGTGAATAAGTTGCCTTAGGGACTGCGCTTGGCTGGTGCGGCACAGGTCCACACCCAGCTAACGCGGCCAAACATTTGGAAGAGGAAGGAATTGCTCATAAAGCTCTTGGGTGCCAAGGTTCAGAGTCCGGCGAACAACGAAGATTCGTTGCCCCTGTTTCTTACCGCGGTCCAGCGGTGTCGGGGCAACTTGGTAGTAGCCGGCCTGTGCCTGTTCCTCGCCCTGGGGGCGGTTCCGACCGAGGGTCAAAATTCCCCTTCGATTCCAGCTCCCCAACTCGCAACCGGCGTCGCGCAACCGGCCCCGCTTTCGAACGCTCAGTCTGCGGCTCAGAGCACGGGCACGCCGCCCCCGGAGCAAGCCGGCACACCGCAGCCCGGAGATGACCAGGGCGCCATCTTCGTGTTCAAGAAAGAAGTGCGGGAGGTGATCTTGCACGCTACGGTCGTAGATCAGCAGCGGCAACTGGTTACCAATCTCGAGCGGGCAGCATTCACGGCATTCGAAGATGGAGTGCCCCAGGCGACTACCTCATTTCACCGGGATGACGTTCCAGTGGCGATGGGCATCGTGATCGACAACTCCGGCTCCATGCGCGAAAAGCGAGACAAGGTGAATCAGGCGGTGCTCAATCTGATTCGGGCCAGCAATCCCAACGATGAAACCTTCGTGGTCAATTTCAGTCAGGATTCCTATCTCGACCAGGACTTTACCTCTGATATCCCCTTGCTCCGGCAGGCTCTGGGGAAAGCCTCCACGCGGGGCAGTACTGCGCTCTATGACGCCATCGTCGCCTCCGCGGTTCATCTGAAGAACAACACCCGCGTGGACCGCAAGGTTCTGCTGGTGATCACGGATGGCCGGGACAATGCCAGTCAGGAAACGTTGCAGGAGGCTACGCACCGATTGCAGCAGGAGAACGGGCCGACCCTCTATGCCATAGGGCTGCTCGGGAATGAGCTTCACCAGTCGGACAGCGGAGCCCTAAAGAGTCTGGCTGACAGCACGGGCGGAGTTGCGTTTTTCCCGGAACGCCTGGACCAGGTTGACGAAATCACCCGCACCGTCGCACACGACATTCGCAGTCAGTACACCATCGGATACAAACCAACCAACCCGAGTCAAAATGCCGGATACCGGGTCATTGAGGTAAGGGCACAGGCACGAGGTCTTCACAAACTAACGGTTCGGACTCGAAGCGGATACTACGCGGGTGAGGCTGTTCACTAATTTCCGCAGAATTTATCCTAAGTTCAGTCAGCCCGCGGATCGCGTATGGGCACGCATCCGGTAGCTCACCAGCACAAGAACGAGACCAAAGGAAAGTGTCTTTTCGGAACCAGCGGGATTTACATCTACCCGTTTTCCATCGCGGCCGATCGCGCCCTCAAACAACTCGCCTCGATCAATGCCCAACGGTTCAATGAAGACAGTTGCGGCGGCGTCACTTGAAAAATTCGCGCATCGGCGCAGCGTTTCTGCTCGCGCCTGGGAAGTGCTTGAGGCCGAGCAACTCCATCATTGTGCGAAGCGTGTTCTGGTGCCGGAAGTCTGCATTCACTTTCACGCCGTGGATAACATTCTCCCCGATCGCCGCCGTGAACACTTGGCCTTGCCTGTCGCCGTCGCCGTTGTCGAAAGTGATGAACAGTACGCTATTGCCTCCCGCCTTGAAGTACGGACTGCTAAGGACGGGGCTGATGTACTGTTTTAGCCAGCGATCGGCCGCGCGAAGCGTGCCGCTGTGGGCGTCATGCATCAGATTGGGGACGATCAGTGAGTAATTCGGCAGATCCTGGGCCGCAAGATCCTTGGCGAACTGCGTGAACGGAACCATATTCTTCTGCTTCGCCCGATGGTAGGCCACATCGCTGTACCACGGAGCAGGGTTATGACGTTTCACGTATTCGCCGGATTGAGCGCCCATGTAGCCCACTTGAGGCAGCGACTCGGCATACACTTTCCACGACAAGCCGTGCTTATCGAGTTCGCGAAATATGTTGTCGCTGGTGATGGTGTGCGGGCAGCCCCATCCCCCGCATCCAAAGGCGTGTTCACCGCTTCCGGAAGAGAGCCACAAATAGTCAAGCATGGATCCGGGTTCATCGGAGAAATAGTCGGTGGCGATCCCATAGACATCACCCAAATTACTCATCCACGGCATCCCCGACGGGTATACGGTCGAGAAACTGCGGTTTTCTTCTATGATCAGAATTATGTGGGCAGCTTGCCTTGACGCGCTCGCGGCAACGACATGAGTTTGGTCCGCGGTTCGGTGTTGCACGGACGGCTCTTGAAGACCCACGCAGCCGGCTACGAGAATCAGCGGCAGCATATATCTGATTTTCACAACCGTAGCCTACGAAGCTCCAACACTGCGAGCAAGTCACACAAGTACACCAGCCTGACGAGCAACGGCCGACTGGAACCCTCACGCGAACACATCCGCCAGCATAGCGTTCATCGCGCCCGCCTTGGGGTGTGTTCCAATTTGCATGTACCACTCGGCGAAAGTCACTGAGTCTTTTAAGTCTCACTCCCGATGCCAGATGACACACCGAGGTTGGCAAATGCAAGTCTATTGCCTGCTCCTCCTACTCAGGCCCAAGCCGCCATAGATGTCGGGCCGGGGGTACCTGAAGCTAGCTTCCCGAGCTAGCGTGCGCTGACCAGTGACAAAACCATTTTTCAATTGTCATTCCGAGGGGCGAACGCGACGAGGAATCTGGGCCTTCGCGGCGTGTCTAAGAACGCCTTCCGCTTCTGCTCGGGGCGGTAACAACTTGGCCTGGAGGGCCGGTTCCAGGCGCAAATCACTCAATCTTCGGAAGCTCCCGAGAAGCTCCTTAAGATCGTGTCTGGACAGTCACGCCCGACAAGTTACCGAAGTTTCCAGAAAACCCCGTAAATCATTGTTGCTAAACACATTAGATGCTATTTCTAGTCAGAGATTCTGCTCTTCCCCCGAGCCCTACAGGACCCAAATGGCTGGCCAGTCACAGTCGTGGAGAAACCTGACGCTATCGGCCAAGATGTTCATTGGCCTGGTGGTGACCGTAGGCACAGGTGTGCTCCTTTTCGGGGCCATCCATCAGAGCAGCAAAAATATTGCCGAATTCATTTGCTATTTAGGGATTGCCGTCCTGGCCTCGCGGATGAGGGTCAATCTGCCCGGAATCACGGGCACGATGTCCGTGAATTTTCTATTTGTCCTGCTGGGTGTTCTGGAACTTAGCTTCTCTGAGACTTTGATCCTGGGTTGCGTTTCCATCCTGGTGCAATCTTTGTATCCGGACCGGCCGAACGCTATCCAGGTAACTTTTAACGTATGCGCCGGCGCGCTCTCGACAGCTCTGGCCTACATCGTCTACAACCACCCCCTGTCCAACCTGCTGGTAGACAGCCGGCCGTTGTTGCTGGGGGTCGCGGCTTGCACCTACTTTGTCGCGAATACCGGTTCGATTGCGACCGTCATATCGCTCACCGAAGGGAAACGACTCCGGAAGATTCTGGTGGAGTGTTATTTCTGGTCATTCCCTTACTACCTCGTAGGTGCGGGAATTGCCGGCGTGATTGGCTGGTTTAATCACACCTTTAACTGGGAAACGTCGCTGCTGCTGGTGCCGGCGATCTATGTGATTTACCGCTCCTATCGTCTGTATCTGGGGAAATTGGAGGACGAGAAGCGGCACGTCGAGGAGATGGCCAGCCTTCACCTGCGCACCATCGAGGCGTTAGCGCTGGCGATCGAAGCCAAGGATCAGACTACGCACGATCACCTGCAACGCGTCCGCGTCTACGCAGTCGAGGTAGCGAAAGAACTGGGCGTCACCGCGGATGAAATGCAAGCCGTCCACGCCGCCGCTCTGTTGCACGATATCGGCAAACTGGCCGTGCCCGAGCACATCATCTCGAAGCCCGGCCGGCTTACCTTGGAAGAATTCGAGAAGATGAAGATTCACCCGGTAGTCGGAGCTGAGATCCTGGAGCGGGTCCGCTTCCCCTACCCGGTGGTACCCATCGTACGGGCGCACCATGAAAAGTGGGACGGTTCCGGATACCCCGCTGGCCTGAAAGGTACGGAGATTCCAATCGGCGCCAGGATTCTCTCCGCGGTAGATTATCTCGACGCCTTGGCTTCCGACCGGCAGTATCGGCGGGCATTGCCGCTGAACGAAGTCATGCAGCGTCTGGGAGCAGAGTCGGGCAAATCTTTTGATCCGAAGGTTGTCGACATTCTCAAGAAACGCTACGTGAGCCTCGAAAAAATGGCTCTGGCTCAGTTCGGACGCGAAGTGAATCCCCTGCTCTCGACCGAGGTCAAGGTGGAACGCGGATCGGCCCCGGCCGCAGGGTTTGAGAACATCTCAGTCAAAGATGGCTCGGGCCATGAAGCCTCGTTCCTGTCCTCGATCGCCGCCGCTCGGCAAGAAGCACAAACGTTATTTGAACTCAGCCAGGACCTGGGCGCTTCGCTCAGCCTGGGTGAAACTCTTTCCGTATTTTCCGTAAAACTCAGATCGCTGGTTCCCTACGATGCCATCGCCATCTACGTTCGGCGCAACGAGGAGTTGATTCCCGAGTACGTCAATGGCGACAACTTTCGTCTGTTCTCATCGCTGCGTATTCCTCTCGGACAGGGACTCTCGGGATGGGTTGCCCACAACAAGAAACCGATCATCAACGGCAATCCCTCGGTTGAGCCGGGATACCTGAACGATCCCACCAAGTTCAGCACCTTGCGCTCGGCTTTGGCGATTCCTCTGGAAGGCTTGGCCGGTGTAATCGGAGTGCTGGCTCTTTATCGCAGCGAGCGAGATGCGTTTACTTCGGATCACTTGCGCATCCTTCTCGCGATCAGTTCCAAGATGGCGCTGGCGATCGAGAACGCAGTGAAATACCAGCAGGCCGAGAGCTCCGCCACCACCGACTATCTCACCGGATTGCCCAACGCTCGATCGCTGTTCCTGCAACTCGACCGCGAACTCGCCCGCTGCAAGCGTGATAGCTCGTCCTTAACCGTCATGGTCGGCGACATGGACGGCTTCAAGCAGATCAACGACCGCTTCGGCCATTTGGAAGGCAACCGCGTCCTGCGACTGTTTGCCCAGGCTTTGAAAGAGAGCTGCCGCGAGTACGACTACGTAGCTCGCATGGGCGGAGACGAATTTGTGGTCATCGCTCCCGGCCTGCCCGCGGACGCAGCCGCCAAGAAGGCGTACCAACTCCGCGAGCTGGCCAAACAAGCCGGAATTGAAGTGTGCGCCGAGGAAATTCTTTCACTCAGCATCGGGCAAGCCATGTTTCCCGAGGATGGGAAGGATGCAGAAGAACTGCTGGCGGAAGCCGACCGCCGCATGTATATGGAAAAGCAGCAGCAGCCTTCGCGGAAAAACCGCCGGCTCTACGCTCGCATGAAGTGCCGCATCACAATCGAGTTGCAGCCGGAAGGAGGCGCTCCGGTCTTCGGCAATCTGATCGACGTCAGCCTGGGCGGATGTTATGTAGAAACCAGCGCCATCCTGACCGCGGGCACGAATCTCAAGCTGGTTTTTTCCATTGACGATGGCAAACTGCACGCTGACGGTACGGTGGCAAGGCTGCATCCCGGTTCCGGCATTGCTGTGCAGTTCAAGGAATTAAATCGCGAAGACAAGGTCCGCATGCACCGCATTCTGGAATTCGTCCAGAATTCCACCACCCTCTACGACAATCACTACTACGAGAAAATCGCCGACCGCTAAGTCAAGATTCGACGAGAGCCTTGCCAAAACATTTTCCACCAGAGATGATTCCGTAAGCGGCCTTGCGGGAGGGCACGGCTTCAGCCGTGCCGCTCAGGCCGCCAAGAATGGGGGCTTCAGCCCCTGAGGCAAAATCCCGGGAGACATTTTTAACATCAAGCGTGGAGCAGAATAGATTAAGAGATTTTACTTCCGACCAGGATGCGCTTCTCCCTTACTCGAAAACACCGAGTAAGGCCATTCATTTTCTTTCTTAGGCAGAGGTACAGCAGCGGCGGCAGGATTCGCCTCAATGCCCCAATTCTCCGGAGCCGGGTGAATGCACCAGATGTTCCCAGGCTGTTCGAGCGCCAGTCCGACCAGCCAGTACTTGCCTTCCGCTCCCAGTGGAACACAGTTGGCAACCTGAGCCGGCGCGCTCGCTCCCCCCGGAAGCTCGTCGAGCAAAACTGACAACCCCGGTTCCAGAGGCTGAGACAGGCGCACTCCGCAACCTTCTGTGTTGACCACCAGAGTGTGGCATTGCTCGCTAAATGGAATCGCAGGATCCAGGCTGACGAGGTGAAAAGGGATTTGCGCCCGGATCCGGGTGCTGCGCCGCGCCGCTTCAAACGATTTAGCACCCGAGCTCATATGCGGACCCTCCTTTGATTGTACGTCGGTCAGGAATCCCGCAGTCAAAACTAAAGTAATCCCGTAGCCCCAGAAGCCTCGTCCGGGCAGCCACAGGAAGCTGAGTGGTCAACGCGATTGCCGAGCGAGGCTGGCATTGCCCTGCGCGCGAAGATACTATCTCTCCAGCATGGCTGCCGCCGCCGAGCCGCGACCGGTTCTATCCCAAGCCGCGAATCTGGAAACGCTGCCATCGTCTGCGCGGGAGTTCGATCTGCTAGTCGCCTGCTGCGCCGATTCCACTGCCGAGCACGCCGATCGCATCCGTCATTTTCTCTCCGGCCAGGTCGATTGGGAACGGCTGCTGGCCCTTGTGGACCACCATCGCGTAGTTCCGCAAGCCTACGCCGCGCTGACGGCAGTCGCACATCTGATCCCCGCCCAGCCACTCGACGGGATCCGATCGCGTTACCGAGACAATGCCCGCAAAGCCTTATGGTTTACAGCAGAACTGCGTCGCATTCTCCACCATCTGGAATCAGCCGGAATCAAGGCGCTGCCCTATAAAGGTCCGGCCCTGGCGGAAGCTCTGTACGGCGAAGTCACGCAGCGTCAGTTCGGCGATCTCGATATCTTGATTCTTCCGGAAGATGTCCCCAAGGCAAGAGCCGCATTGCTTGACCTGGGATACAAACCGGGAACCGCGCTTGCCCCAATTGCGGGCCGTGCCGACATCGAAAAAGCCTACATCAAATCTGGATACGAGTACTCGTTCAGCGCCGCGCAAGGCCCAAACCTGCTGGAGCTGCAGTGGCGAATTGTGCCCCGTTTTTATTGCATGGACCTCGACGTCGCCGATTTGTTTGCAAGAGCCGTGTTGCTGGAGAATAGCCGCGAAGCGGCGCCAGAATACAGCCCACGGCGCAAGCCGTGGGTAGAAACCGACACACTGCCAAGCGCCAGCGGGGCGAAAGACCAAGCGCGAAAAACTCTCCCGCGAACCCTGCGCCCGGAAGACCTTCTGCTCGCACTCTGCATACACGCCGCCAAACACGTCTGGGTCCAGCTCTCGTGGCTGTGCGACATCGCCCAACTCGTGAAATCCCGCCAGCTCGATTGGAACGCGATTCAGGACGAAGCCCGCCGCCTCGGAATCGAGCGAATCGTCAGCCTGAATCTGCTTCTAGCCCACAAACTGCTGGGCGTGGCAGTGCCGCCAACAATTCAAAAACGCGTGCAAGAAGATCCATCAACCACAATTCTTGCCGCCGAGATTCTGCGCATCCTCGAATCCAGCGTCCAGTACGACACCGAATCCATCCCCTACTTCCGCCTAATGATGCGCCTAAGAGAACGCTGGCAGGATCAAGCCCGCTTCCTCTGGCGCCTAGCCTCCACCCCAAGCCCAAGCGAATGGTCAGCAATCCAGTTCCCGAAACTGTTGCACCCACTCTATCGCCTGGTCCGCCTGTCGCGCCTGGCCAAGAGACTAGCCTCCGGATAAGTTTGAAGACAAAGCCGGCTCCTTTCAAGCCGCCTGCACCGCGGGCGCCCTTGGCAAGCGCGATCAACTCATCCACGGACCACTGGTCATAGGCATGAGTCCCGTATTTCACCGCTTTGATCTGCCCGGACGGCGCGATCAGAAAGTCGCCCGGGAGGCCCAACGGGCCTCCCGAAAGCCGCAAGCCAAAATGGCCATGCGTCATCCCGCGTATGCCGGCGCCCAGGGCCTTGAGGCTCATGAACCCAAGCGACGTTTCCACGCCAAATTCTTTGTAGAGGGCCTTCTTCGGATCGCCCACCAGCGCGAATGGAACATCCTTCTGGTACGACCGGATCGCCTTAGCGGAGGAGTGAAAGACGATCACCTCTTTGATGCCCGCCGCTTCGATCTCGCGAGCACGCCCGCGGAGCTCGGCAATGTGCGTGTTGCAGATCGGGCAGTCCACGAACCGCCGGAATTGCAGATGGACGAGACGGTTGGGGTCGGGGAGCTTGATCGGCCCGCCGGTCACGGATTCCAGAGTTGTAGCCGGAACAATATCGCCTGGTTTGAATTTCATCTTCATTCACTCCTTGTTATTTGTAGCACATGCTACAGATCATAAGGAGCCGCGGGGCGGGAGTCAAGAACATTCTTTACCGATTGCTACAAAACGGCTACACTGAGCTTACGGTGGCGTCGGAAGCATGGCCAGAGCATTAGAATTCGATTACGACAAGGCGATCGACAAGGCCACCCGAGTTTTTTGGAAGAACGGCTATTCCGGGACTTCTCTGCGCGACCTGTTGAAGGCCATAGGGATCGGGGAAGGCTCCTTCTACAACACCCTGAAAAGCAAGAAGCACCTCTATCTCGAATGCCTCAAGCGCTACAACGACACGGTGGGCCGCCGCCGTGCCGAGGCATTGCTTTCGCCCTCTTCCGCGAAGCAGGGTGTTCGCGGACTTTTTAGGACCGTGCTCGACGATCTCGACGATCCACGGACCCCGCGCGCTTGCCTCATGGCCAGAAGCGTGTCCTCCGACGTGCTCGCTGAGCGAGACCTGCAAAAATTCGTGCAGACGAATATAGCGGCCTTTGTCGGCGCGGTTTCGAACCGCTTGAGATCCGCCAAAGACACCGGTGAACTGCCATCCGAATTTAACGCCGAGGGTGTGGCTCAGATCATCGCCACCCACCTGCAAGGACTGTTGGGCACGGCACTGCTTAGCTACGACAGGCCCCAGCTCGAACGCCAGGTGGACCTGCTCCTTACCAGCCTCGGCCTCTAGACCTGACGCCGTGACCGTCAAGAACATTTTCTTGCCTGATCAGATCACCGTGCGAAAAGGGTGCCCCAGGCCTCGCGGCCCGCGCGCCGAAACTGACAACCCTCTATAACTTCTTGGATATTCGACTCTTCACGCGCTCCGCGAATTTAGCGCGCTCGGCTCCTTCGATCTTGAGGTTGCGGAACACAAATTCGAAGTCCGCTTTGAGATCATCGAAAATCGCGATGCATTCCTCGTCAGTCTTGCCATGAACACCTATGCTCAAATGCTTATACAATTGACCGAGCGGATTCACACCCCCCGGCCTTAGTGCATCTGGGATCGCGTCCGAGGCAACGCGGAGTTTCTCTTCGTACTGGATTTGAGTCTTGGCGTCAACCAGAGCTTCGATAGCGCCCGCTTCTACGTTGTAGGTTTTTGCCAATTCCACCACCACATCAATGAGTTCGTCGGTCTTGTCTTCTATCACCCTACGCATGTATCCGACGGCACCAATTCCCAGATTGTGCGTTCTACACAATAGACCCTCTTTGTAATACGATGCCGCAGAGCCTAAGCGTTTCTGAAGCTGTGGGTCAATATCAATAGATGGGGCGGGAACCTGTCCGATCTTCTGCACCGCGCCATGTTGCCACTCATTAATCGAGTAATATCCGCGAGGCGCAGGACCTAACTCTGGTTTTCGATGCCAATCGATTTTTCGATAAAGCACAATGAGGTATTCCTTACCGCAGAGATTACAAACGTAGGAAACGGCTTGAAAATCCGGCGAAGTCCCCATAGTACTCACGGCAACGGTTTTGATCCGCGACCACGTCGTTTCTTTCTCGCATTCGCCCTCACACCTCCGTGAAATGGCATTTGGCGGCTCGAAGTTGAGAATCTCCGCGCGTGTATAGAGCGGCCAATCCTCAACGAACTCTTGTGGGGTAGGCATTCCGTCACCACAGGATAGCTTGCCCCCCGATGACGTTGCAAAGCTATCTGTGATCGGCGGTGGCCCGCCCTTCGTTCTTTGAAAGGTGGAATACCCGAGTGCGGATCGCGGAAGATTTTGCTTTTCATTTCCTAATTCCCACGCGCCCGGGTTCGCTTTTGGCGGCACCGTAGCCCACCCTTGCGCAAAATGAGACACTCGCTGACTCTGCGGAAGATTAGGGAGCTTATGCGGTTGGGGATTAAGGAGCGTTTGGTTTGAAGGCGGGGACTCGAACCCCGATCTCCCTTAATTCCCCAATGCGGACCGCTGCCCGCACTCGGGAAAGAAGGGGGTTTTTCCAAATTAAACTACCCTCAAGCGTTATTCTAGCACATCCTGCGCACCTGACTCCGGACCCATGTCTGCCTCGGGGTGGCCCAGGGGCCGATGGCCGAATTTCCTCGGCATACTAAAAGAGCCCGTGAACGGATCGACGATCCAGTAGTCCGTATTCTCGTATTCGAAAAGTGGCCTCCCGAGCAGCGTATCCTGCGCCTGCCAGCGTACACATAACGGCCGGGTATTCATGTGCTGTGTGATGCGGATAAGCTGCGGCGGCCCGCCGATGGAGTCATCGTGCTTAGCGCCAGCAAGAAGCTCGGAGAGGTCCTTGAGCGGTTCTAGGTAGAGTCTATGGGTTTCTTTCGACTGGCCAAGCTGCTTTGCTATGCGGCCCCGCAACGTTGTAGCCCAGTCCCCGATGAAAGCGATCTTTGGCAGTCGCTCATGAAAGGACTTCGCCTCTCTAGCCAGGAATCCCTTCTCCTTTTCGGAGTAGTAAATCGTCCAGATGCGGAAGTCTTTCCGCATCCAGGAATATCCTGCGAAAATGAACTGCGCATCGCCGCGCGCGAACGGAACTACCGCGCTCTTCAGCGTCCGGACCAGGTCGGTGAAAACGCGGAGGAGGTGGTCCTTGACCCGCGAAATATCCATACTGCGATCACGCGCAGGTTCGTGCGCAGCAATCGCGTAGGCGAGCTGAACCATAAGCGGGTAGGTTTCAGACCTGTCCCCGGCAAAGCAGATAGCGCAGTCAGATCGAGGAAGCGTCAGGATCTTCGGACAGGCGTCAAATACGTAAGCACCTCGCGTTCTACTGTCGGCGGCGATGTACAGATGTTCGCGGACATCCCGCCGGTACTTCCCTACCCACGCGACGCCGACAGTCATATATGCGAATATTCCTACGTTCCGAATTGTAACCCCGCTGGGCGTAGCCACGAAGCTGCTTGAGGGAGGGCGGCTCAGGCTTTTGATCTCACTGGCATCACGTGTTCTGGCTCAAGTTCCGCATGGAGGAAGAATGGATGCGCACCCAGTTTGGGGAACAATTGAGATACGTCCAGCGGCGGATATAAAGGAAATCAAGAGAGAGAGCGCGGGCGCCCCAGACCTCGCGGTTTTCGAGATCTGGGATAGTTCCCGGAGGCGCAGTTCCGCAGTGCGCTTTTTCATTGACTCCACGTTCCAGAATCAGATAACCTTGTACGAGATACGTTATCTACAAGATAATCAGAGATCTTTGACAACTTGACCAGGCGATGGCGTGGCTGTGTGCCGCTCGGAGTTGCGAACCCCCAGTTCCAAAACGGGACGCAACGCGCTTACGGGCCGCCCGTAACTCCCATGTTGTCTAGATTTTGCGTGTAAGTCCTGAAAACTCAAAGATCTAGCACATAGTCAAAATTTAAGTCGTTTGCGCTCTAGATTTTGCAGCCAAAGGGGGGAGGGGGGTACCCGGTACTAAACAGTAAACTCCGTCCCAGAATGGGAAAGGACGATGCCGCCAGACTGCTAGGCTCGTTTCGCGTTCTTTCGCGCCCGCGCCATTCCCGCTCGCAGTCCCTGCTGGATGCTTCGGTTGTAGCCGGACGCGTCCATTGCCTTCATCACCGACGCTGCGATGCCGCCCGGCGTGGCGGCTTCGTGGAGAAGTTGGTCCAGCGGAATCTTGCCTTCGCGCCAGGAGAGAATCCCGTCGGCGAGGGCGTGCGCTGCTGCGGCCAGCGCTATTTTTCGGTTCAGCCCCAGTTTCTGGGCCGAGGCGGCCAGCGTTGCCAAGGCGTGGTAGCCGTGGCTGCTGGAGTAGGTGACGGTGAAGGCGTCGAACTGGCTCTCGGGAATTTCGAGCACCGTCCCGACCCTCTCGAAGAAGCTTCGCACTTCGGCTTTCGCTTTTCGGGGAAAAATTCGGTCGAAAGTCAACGCGGTAAGTCCAAGCCCGCTGCGGCACGCTGGACTGGGCATGGCCCGCGCCCATCGCACAGGCGATCGCAATCGCGCGCGCAGTTTGGAAAGTGGAATGCCAGCAGCCAAGCTGACCAGCGTCAGCGGACGATCGATGCTTCCGATTTCGAACAAAAGTTCGCGCACTGAATCAGGCCGCACCGCGATGATGAGAAGTCCCGCTTGCTTCACAGCGCGGCGAAGATTCGCCTCGACGGCCACGCCGAATTGCTTTTTAAGTTGCCGCATTTTACTTGGATGTCGGTCGTGCACGACGATCGGCTTATCGTACTTCGCAAGCCGCAATCCGGCGACGAGCGCGCCTGTGATGCGTCCACCGCCGAGAAAGACGGTCGCTCTCACGTGAGATCCGCGCATGCTTGGTCCGCGGCTTCGACCAGCGCTGCCACATCCGCTTCCGTGTGCGCCGTGGAAATAATCCAGTGCAGGCCGTTGGAAGGAGTCATGTAAATACCGCGTTCGAGCAACCGGTGAACGAATCGGGAATAGCGTGCGGTGTCGGCAAAGGCGCAGTAGTCGCGGTAATCGTGGATGGCGTCGCGTCCCGTGAAATAGATCTGGAACATCGGTCCGAATCCCTGCACGATGGCTTGCACTTTCCGGCGCTGGAACACTTCGCGCAGGCCGCGGATGGCCGCATCGCCTACAGCGTGCAGGTTGCGGTAGGTTCCATCGACTGACAGCAAGTCCAGACTTGCAACAATGACCTTCATGGTAAGCCGGTGTCCGTTGAAGGTGCCGTAATGCAGGACCATGTGATCGCTCCAGCGCATGCGATCGAGGATCGAGCGCGGGCCCGCAACGGCCCCGACGGGGAATCCCGCTCCCAGCGCCTTGCCGAATGTGCTTAGGTCGGGCTGGATTCCGTAGTACTGCTGGCATCCGCCGGGCGCGTAGCGAAATCCGGTGACCACTTCGTCGAGGATCAGCAGTACGCCGTTGTCTCGGGTCAACTGGCGCAGGCGTTGCAGATAGCCGTCTCGCGGCGGGATGCAGCCCATGTTCGCCATGATCGGCTCGGTGATGACGGCGGCTAATTCGCGTCCGTGCTTTTGCATAACGCGCTCAAGTATTGCGATGCCGTTCCAGGGCGCGATAACGACATCGTCAAAAGTCGCCGACGGAATACCTTCGGAGTCCGGGATTCTTGCGGGATTTTCCGGCGCCCCCAACTGCTCTGCCGGATGACCGTGCGCGTTCAGAAGAAAAGGATCATACCAGCCGTGGTAGTGGCCTTCGAACTTCAGGAACTTGGTTCGGCCAGTGTGCGCGCGGGCCAGACGCAACGCCAGCATGGTGGCTTCGCTGCCGGTGTTTGTGAAGCGCACAACTTCCGCGGAAGGCACCATGCGGCTGAAACGTTCTGCCGCTTCGATTTCTGCGGAGGTCGCAGCGGCGAAGTGCGAACCTTCTGCCATGGCTTCGGAAACGACCGCAACTAGCTTGGGATGAGCATGGCCGTGGATAAGCGCGCCGAAGGACATCATGAAATCCACGTACTGATTGCCATCGGCATCCCAGACATGCGATCCGCTGCCGCGTTCCAGAAAGAGCGGGCCGGGCGAGTACACGGCTTCTCCGCGCGACGGAGAATTCACTCCCTCGACCAAGGATCTTTGCGCACGCTCAAAGTACTGCTGCGAGCGCGTGCGGGAAAATTTACGGTTCATAGCAGTCAAAGGGTTCCTTGCACTCGTAACCCCGGAAAATAAAACCGGGTCGATCAGATAGGGTAATCGAATCGAGGCGTCTTTGGAATCTACGGTCAATTCGGCGAAGTGGGAACAAATTCATCCGCCAGCTCCTGCGGACAAGCGAAGAGGTCTTGCAGCGGCGATACGTGCAGGGTGGCCCACGCCGGCGCTCCTGCCTTAAGTTCCATCACGCGATAACCAACGCGAGAAAAAAGTTCCGCGGTTTCCGCGAGGTTGGTGCGCCGCAGGTATTCGAACATCACCAGTCTGGGGCGATGGGTTTCCAGCATACCCAACATTCCGCGCAGCACGGAATTCTCGTGTCCTTCTACGTCGATCTTGACCGCGGAAATGGGAGCGGGCAGTGCGCCGTGCCCGGCTAGAAAACGGTCGAGTGTATTTCGGGCCACAGAGATGGTTGGGAGAGTTGTGGTGAAGCCGACTACGGTACGGTTGCAGGAATCCACGCCTCCTGCGTTTTCGATTTCCACGACGCCCGCCTGGTCCGATAAAGCCAGTTCATGTACTTCAAACCCGAGGTGGTTGAGTGCCAGGTTCTCGCGGGCGCGGGCCGCCGCGAGAGGGTTGGGCTCGAAGAGGATCGCGTGTTGAATCTTGTCAGCCAGCAGGAGGCTGATCAGCCCGACGTTGGCTCCGATATCCAGGAGGACTCCGCCTTCGATATGTTTTCTCAGGAAAGACAGGCACTTGAAATTCGGAATCCGGGTGTAAAGCACCGCCGACGAAGCTTGACAGTCGGGATACGCCCGGAAGCGGACCCCGTTAAACAGCGGGACGACGACCGGGGTGCGGATCAACCGCTTCCAGACTTGCCAGCCTCCAGCCAGGAATAAGCGACGCAACCGGGCATGGCGGTTGGACTCATCGTGCCAGACTGAGCCAACAACATAGTTCAAGCTCCGTATTGACGATAAAGTGTTCAGCCCGTCCTCCTTGACCTAGCCCCAATCATAGCCTTGGCTGGGCGCGCCGGAGAACAAAAAGGGCTTGTCGTTTGTGAGTCATTCCGAGGTCATCGAGGTTATATTGGAATTGAGTTCCGATGTCTGGGTGGGCTAATGATCCTGAAACGACTTCAAGCGATGTTCAAAATTCCGGCACGAAAATCCAGGTTAGTGCGATTTAGTATTCTCGGAGTGGCTTTGCTGACCGCATGCTCAGGGCTGCATTTCGTCAGCTGCAATACCAATCCCGCGGCAAAGCAGCCAATGCCACCGCCGCCACCACCGCCGCCGCCACCACCGCCGCCGCCGGGCCAGTCGGGCATCAACGTGACCACGTATCACAACGACAATGCGCGCAGCGGACAGAATCTCAACGAAACCATTCTTACCCTCAGCAACGTTAATTCTTCCAGTTTCGGCAAGCTCTTTGTCATCAATGTTGACGGGAAGGTGGATGCCCAGCCGCTTTATCTCACCCAGGTAAGCATCCCTAGCAAAGGGATGCACAACGTTCTGTACGTGGCGACGGAGCACGGCAGCGTTTATGGTTTCGATGCCGACTACGGAACGCAGCTGTGGAAAGTCTCAACCCTGGCGGCCGGTGAAAAGCCCAGCGGCGATCACAATTGCAGTCAGGTGACACCGGAGATCGGCATTACTTCGACCCCTGTGATCGATCCCAAAGCAGGGGCGCACGGCACGATTTACGCGGTCGCCATGTCGCGGGACCGAGCCGGAAACTACCACCAGCGGTTGCACGCGCTGGATGTGACCACCGGTGCGGAAGAGTTTGGCGGCCCTCACGAGATTCAGGCTTCCTTTCCGGGGACTGGCGACAACAGCTCGGGAGGCAACGTGATCTTCGCTCCCGGGCAGTACGAAGAACGAGCGAGTCTGCTCCTGCTGAACGGCGTGGTGTATACGGGATGGAGCTCCCACTGCGACTATCGCCCGTATACCGGTTGGATCATGGGATTCGACCAGTCAACCCTGGCGCCGGTCAGCGTGTTGAACGTCACGCCGAATGGCAATGAGGGATCGGTATGGATGAGCGGCGCGGGGCTGGCGGCGGACGCTTCCGGGAACATCCTCCTGCTGGATGCGAACGGTACCTTTGACACTGCGCTTGATGGCAACGGGTTTCCCAGCCGGGGCGATTTCGGAAATGCCTTTCTCAAGATTTCAACCGCTAACCGGCAACTGTCAGTGGCGGACTACTTTGAAATGTTCAATCAAGGCGCGGAGAACGATTCGGATCAGGACCTGGGCTCGGGGGGAGCGATGGTGTTGCCTGATCTGCAAGATGGTTCGGGTCAGACCCGGCATCTTGCAGTAGGTGCGGGCAAAGACGCAAAGATCTATGTAGTCGACCGCGACGCGATGGGAAAGTTTGATCCGAGCAGGAATCACGTCTACCAGGAAATCCAGGGCGGCTTGTCGGGTGCGGTGTTCTCCATGCCCGCGTACTTCAACAACACGGTTTACTTCGGCGCAGTGGCCGACCACATCAAGGCTTTTGCGATCAGCAGCGCGCAGCTCGCGAGCGCTCCCGCATCGCAGACCGGTGACGCTTTCGGTTATCCGGGCGCGACTCCGAGCGTGTCCGCCAACGGGACGAGCAGCGCGATCCTGTGGGCGGCGGAGAACGGCGACACCGCGGTTCTGCATGCGTACGACGCAACCAATCTTTCGCATGAGTTGTACAACAGCAACCAGGCAGCAGGGGGACGAGATCAGTTCGGCGAGGGGAATAAGTTCATCACGCCGACGATCACGAATGGCAAGGTGTACGTGGGAACGACGAACGGAGTCGGCGTGTTTGGGCTGCTGCGGTAGAGAGTATCGCGAGTCAAGAGCTCACTGAGGAACTCCCTCCCGATCAGAATGATCAGGGGCTACAGCCCGGATATTTTCTAGCGTTGGGCGGCGCGGCTGAAGCCGCGCCCCTTCAAAGCCACCCCCATGGTGACGCCGTCCTCCCCAGCATCCGCGGGCGAGGGCGCCCGCGCCACACAAGCCTTGCCACCCGAAGCTTATTCAGTTGTTTTCGCTCCCGGCACGCTTCCACGACATTAGTTCGCCGATGGTGGAGCCGCCGGTGCTTGACACGGGTTGCTTGTAGGCTTCGACTTCGGTGCGCGAGGCTTCTTCGCCCACCGCCTTGATGCTGAGCCCGACTTTCTTTTCTTCATGATTCATTTTGATGATCTTGAAGTCGTGCTCATTTCCAGGCTCGAGGGTTAGGGGCTGGCCATTGCCGTCTACGGCTTCGGAGTTGTGGCAGAGGCCCTCGATACCTTCTGCAATTTCGACGAAGGCGCCGAAGCTGGCTACGCGCAGGACTTTTCCATGCAGCACGTCGCCGACTTTGTGCTGGCCGAAGAAGCTTTCCCAGACATCGGGCTGAAGCTGCTTCACTCCCAACGACAGCCGCCGCTTATCGGGCTCAATGGCTAAGACGATGGCTTTCAGGCGGTCGCCCTTCTTCAGAATCTCGGAAGGATGCTTGACCCGCTTAGTCCAACTCAGGTTGCTGACGTGGACGAGACCGTCGATGCCGTCTTCGATTTCGATGAATGCGCCGAAGTCGGTCAGGTTGCGCACCCGGCCTTCGACGGTCGCTCCCACCGGATATTTCTCATGAAGTGCGTCCCAGGGATTAGCCGCAAGTTGCCGCATGCCGAGCGAAATTCGGCGCTCCTGCGGGTGCACGTTCAGCACTACGCAATCCACGTGGTCGCCGACGTTCACCAACTTGGAAGGATGCTTCATGCGTTTCGACCAGGTCATCTCGCTGACGTGGACCAGGCCTTCGATGCCCTGCTCCAGCTCGACGAAGGCGCCGTAATCGGTGACGCTGATGACGCGTCCGCCAACGTGAGCGCCCACGGGATAGCGGTGTTCGGCATCCAGCCACGGGTCGGGGGTGAGCTGCTTGAAGCCCAGCGATACGCGCTGCTTGTCCTTGTCGAACTTCAGCACCTTGACCTGGATCTGATCGCCCACGTTGACCAAGTCGCGGGGATGAGTAAGGCGTCCCCAGGACATATCGGTGATGTGCAGCAGACCGTCGATGCCGCCGAGATCGACAAAAGCGCCATATTCGGTGAGGTTCTTGACTACGCCGGTGAGAATCGCGTTTTCCTCTAGATGTTCAAGAGTCTTGGAGCGCTTTTCGCTTTGCTCTCCTTCGAGCACGTGCTTGCGCGAGACCACGATGTTGCCGCGCTTCTTGTTGAGCTTGATGATGGCAACCTCGAGGCTCTGTCCCTTCACCGCGTCGAGATTGCGGGTCGGACGCAGGTCGGCCTGGGAGCCGGGGAGAAACGCGCTGGCGCCCATGATGTCCACCGTAAGACCGCCCTTGATGCGCTCCACCACGACGGCGCGAATGGGTTTCTTGTCGTGGTAGGCTTTCTCGATTTCATCCCACGCCCGCAGCTTCTGGGCCTTTTGGTGGGAGAGATTAATGTAGCCTTCCTCGGTCTCACCCTTGTCGCGCATGACGTCGATTTCGTCGCCGGGCTGAAACCTGGGTTTGCCGTCGTGATCCAGAACCTCGGAGAGGGGCAGCATGCCTTCCGACTTGGCGCCGATGTCCACGACAACGTGGGTGCCAGTGAGCTTCAGCACCGTGCCTTTGAGGACTTTGTCCTCGCGGACGGCCTCTTCACTCTCGGTAGTGAAGTTCTCGAGTGCGGAAGCGAAATCCTCGGCGGGCTTTTCGTCCTGACGCTGGGCCTGCTGGGTTGGCTCCGCGGCCGAAATTTCCGGGGAGGCGGTTTCTATCGGCGGAGCTTCGACGGCCAGGACTTCGGTTGCGGGCTCGTTGTGCTCGGTTAAGGTTGAGGTGGCTGAATCGATGGTGTGGGTGGTGTTGTCGTCGAGCAAGGTTTATCGCCTCTCCGGTGTACTCGCGCGTGCGCGAAGGATGCGGGAAACAGCTTTAGCGGACAGCTGGCGTGAGTCTTAGGTTGTGTGGAGCTCGCCCTGGCGGACGAGCCTGAACAATCCCAGCGGTCGGACGTTTCCAAAAAGCGAACCCGCGTCCAAAAGGGAACCTCTCGACTATAGCAACCGCCCGCAAACAGTGTCAAACCCCAAACGCAGAATAACTGAGATTGGTTAAAGGCATGTTAAAAGCGGGGTTTCGACCGGTGTGGGCTGGAGGAGGATTTCTCATCTGCGCCAGTTTTTCCACAAGAGCAATCGCGTTGGTTACGGATCCTTGCGGCAAATGCTAATCAGCTTTGGCCGGAAGCACGCGAGTCTTTCCAATTCGGGAACTTTTCCACCGATTCTTGTCGAATTCGCTTTTCCTTCGCTCAAGTCAGCGTGTATAATTCGGCCTGAATCATCCTGCCATCACAAAAGGAGCCGCTTCATATGGCCGACGAACGAGCAAAAGCGATTGATCTGGCCTTTGCGCAAATCGAAAAACAATTTGGCAAGGGTTCGATCATGCGGTTGGGATCGAAGGAAGCAATCGTACCGATTGCTGTGATTCCTACGGGCGCGATTTCCTTCGATGCCGCCTTGGGCGTCGGCGGCTTTCCGCGCGGACGCGTGGTCGAAGTGTTCGGGCCCGAATCCTCGGGCAAAACTACAATCACGCTGCAAGTCATCGCCGAGGCGCAAAAGATGGGCGGCATGGCTGCATTCGTTGACGCTGAGCACGCGCTGGATCCTGGATACGCCAAGAAGCTCGGCGTGGATGTGGATAACCTGCTGGTCTCGCAACCCGACTACGGCGAGCAGGCCCTCGAAATCACCGAGGCGCTGGTGCGCTCGGGCGCGATTGATGTGCTGGTCGTCGATTCGGTTGCTGCGCTGGTGCCCAAGGCTGAACTCGATGGCGAAATGGGCGACAGCCACATGGGCTTGCAGGCCCGGCTGATGTCGCAGGCTTTGCGCAAGCTCACAGGGACGGTTTCGAAGTCACGCACGTGTTTGATCTTCATTAACCAGATCCGCGAAAAAATCGGTGTGATGTTCGGCAACCCCGAAACTACCACCGGCGGCCGCGCGTTGAAGTTCTACTCGTCGGTGCGCATTGATATCCGCCGCATTGCCGCGATCAAAGAGGGCGATGTGGTCACCGGTTCACGCACCAAAATCAAAGTCGTAAAGAATAAGGTGGCCGCACCCTTCCGGGAGGCCGAATTCGACATTATGTATGGCGAGGGAATTTCGCGCGAAGGTGATCTGCTCGACATGGCCGCTCTTCATAACATCGTGGAGAAGTCTGGCGCCTGGTACAGCTATAAGGGCGAACGCATCGGCCAGGGCCGCGAGAATGCGCGCGCCTTCCTGAAAGAGAATAAGGACACGCTGATCAAGCTCGAAGCCGAAGTGCGGAAGCAACTGGGATTGAGTCCGGCAGCGGCTCCGGCAGTTGTCCCTGCACCCGGCCAAAGCGCGCCGACGACTGGACGCGTAACCACCATGCCGAGTGCGGCTCCGGAACCGGTAAAGGTCCCGGCCGCGCGGCGGTAACAGGGCAGAGAAGAAAGTCTCCTCCTAACCAAGTACCTCTTGACATTTCGGCCTTCCCGGTAAAAACTGTCGCTCACCGGTGGCGCCTCGAAAGAGGCGTCAGTCAAGCCATTCCCGGGGTTCCAGCCTATCAGATTCTCGCTTTACGGAGGCACATGAGATCATCCGTTTGGAAAGTTCTGGCTTGTTTCGGAGCCTTCCTCCTTCCGGGACTTGCTCAAGTCAGCGTCACCACCTGGCGCAATGACAACAGTCGCGACGGCCAAAACCTCAACGAGACCATTCTGACGCCCGCGAACGTCAGCGCTACCACCTTCGGCAAACTGTTTTCGCAGAGCGTCGATGGCTACGTGTACGCGCAACCGCTTTACATGCCCAACGTCGCTATTCCCGGCCTCGGTACTCACAACGTGGTGTACGTCGCGACGGAGCACGACAGCGTCTATGCCTTCGATGCCGACAGCAACACTGGACGGAACAGTTCTCCACTCTGGCATAAGCGTTTCATTTACCCCAAGTACGGCGTCACCACCGTGTCAAGCAGCGATGTGAACTGCAGCGACCTCGTCCCGGAAATTGGGATCACCGGTACTCCTGTGATCGATGCCGCCAAGGGGACTATGTACCTCATCGCGAAGACGAAAGAGAACGGGAGATTTGTGCAGCGTTTGCACGCCCTGGATATCACCAACGGAGCCGAGCGATCCGGTTCGCCCGTGATCATTCGGGCGAAGGTGACGGGTAAAGGAGACGGCAATGTCAACGGTGTAATCAGCTTCGATCCGCTGCACGAGGCCCAGCGCCCCGGCTTGCTTTTGCAGAATGGCAGCGTGTATATCGGCTGGGCCTCACACTGCGACAATGGACCGTATCACGGATGGGTAATGTCTTACGATGAAGTCACGCTAAAGCACAACGCAGCCTGGAACACCACGCCAGATGGCGGGCTGGGAGGAATCTGGCAATCCGGCGCCGGCTTGGCGGCCGACAGTGCCTTCAACATCTTCTTCGCTACCGGCAACGGGACTTACGATGGCAAGAAAGGCGGGAACGATTTCGGCGACACGGTTGCGAAACTCGCTCCTCCAGCCGGCCACGGCTTTAGTCTGACCGATTGGTTCACTCCGTACAACCAGCTTGATCTCTTCAACGGAGACACTGACGTGGGTTCCGGCGGAGTGCTCTTATTGCCCGACCAGGCTTCTCCACATCAGCACTTGCTGGTGCAGGCGGGCAAGGAAGGTTCCATCTACCTGATCGATCGCGACAAGATGGGACACTTCCATTCCAATGACAACAGCCAGATTGTGCAGGATCTGGAGGACGCCATCGGGCGCATGTGGGGTACGCCCGCGTGGTGGAACAACAATATCTACTTCGGCGGCAGCGGCGATAATTTAAGGCAGTATGCTTTCGACCCGATCAAGGAGCACCTCTCGACTAGCGCCGTGGCCGTGACGCCAACTTATTTTGGCTTCCCGGGCACGACCCCTTCCATCTCTGCGAATGGCACCAATGATGCCATCGTCTGGTCGTTGCAGACGGACAACTATGGAAGCGGTTCGGCGGTCTTGCACGCCTACGATGCCACCAATGTCGGCACGGAGTTCTACAGCACCAGTCAGAGTGGATCGCGCGATGATCCCGGCATTGCTGTGAAGTTTACGGTTCCTACTGTGGCCAACGGTAAAGTGTACGTTCCGGCGGTCCAGCAGTTAAGCGTGTACGGTCTGTTGGGTGGAAGGTCGCCACGAAAGTAAAGCGGCGGTTCCGCTGCGCCGGCCTCAGAGATAGATTTGCCGCTCAACGCACCAGCCACTCGGTTACGGCGTGCATCCGGGCTAGCACGGATCCGTAGGTTGCCACTACGCCAATCGCAGTCGCGACGGCGGGCAGCGCATACTGCCATCTTCTGTAGGTTTGGGGCTTCTGCGCTTTGTTCCACGCGACCAGCCGTTGTACGCGTGTACTCAAGGCGGTCGAGCTGTGCAGCAGGGCGGTGGTGAGTTCACCGGTCGATTGAATCGGGCCTAATCTTGAGACTTTGATCAGCGCCGCCGCCAGATCGAGCGCGTCACGGAAGCTGGATACGGCGGCATCATCGGCGGCCATCTCGGTTTCCTCCGACCAGGCATACTCCAAATCCGCCATAGCCGGAAACAGCGAGAGCCGGAAGACCAGCTTCTTCAGATTGTCATAGCGAAGCACGTGCGCGATTTCATGCCGCAGCGCGGTCTGGAGTTCTGGCGGGTTTAGCAGGGCGACGGCGGCCTCGGAGACTAACACCTTAGGCGCGCACACCCCGGCGACAGTTAAAGTCGGAGCATCGTTGCCGGTGCGAAAGACCGGAACAGCGTCGCCGGAATCCATGATTTGAGGTTTCATCAGTATGGAGCCGTCCAGCCATTGCCGCAGCGCCCGCGAAGCTCTCAATTGCGCAATCGAGGCCCGAGCGATTCCCGCTCCAAGCAGAATCAAGCAGCAAAAACCCAGCGCTAGCGGAGCTGTGCCGATGGCCTCGTCGGTTGAACGGGGTTCCAGCAGCAAGAAAGACGGCAACGTAAACCCCAGAGTCACCACGGACGAGACCGCCAGTGGGAGCACACGCAGAGCGAACAACAAGTCTGCCGCGCCGCGGGCGGTGCGCGGTCGAAACCGGCGCCGCAGCGGTTTCCATCCTCGCGAGACTGCCACTGAGAGGAACACGTACAGCAATATGAATACGGCGAGCGAAACCCCGGCGCAGCGTGCGGCAAACATCAGTGCTTCTCCTTATTGCGAAGTTCGCGGCGCTTCTGCTCCAGCAATCGCTGAAGATCGTCCAGCAGACCTGCATCGTGTTCGCTGACCGCTTCGATCAGATAGGAAAGCGGGAGCGGGGACGCTGCTTCCGAACCGAACAATTGGCGGATGGCCTCGCCCACCGCCGCTTTCTCCAGTTCTTCACGGGTATAGCGTGGAGAGTAGCGAAACGCTCTGCCCTCAGTCACGCGGTCCAGCAATTGCTTCTTGTGAAGCCGGTCCAGTGTGGTCATCACCGTAGTGTAAGCGAGCTTGACCTCGCCGGCGTCCAGCAACTCACGCACAGTCGCGCTTCCCCGTGTCCACAACGCGGTCAGCATCTGCTGTTCGAGCGGCCCCAGCCGGTTATGCGGAGACCAGCGGAGCAAACTCAAGATTCGGTTCATTGTTGCTCACCAAAGCTAATTCTGTTCCGAGAAATGATGGCCAAGCGGGAACGCGATTGGCAACACGTCCCTCCGCCCCGTCCAAGGGGTCACGCTACCTGAGAATCAGCCAAATCGCAAGGAGAAGAAAGTGTGCAAACCTGCTCGTAAGCGCGCCCTGGGGATGCGGAAGAGACAAAGCGATCAAACCGCTTCCTAACCAGCTATAATGCCTGAATCACGGAGGCTTCGATGTCACCCCAGCGCGGAAACTCAAACTCGACCAAGCCCGAGGCCATTAACCCGGCGTCTTTTTCTGCGAGTTCGTTTGAACGAGTGGTCGATTCCCTCAAGCTTTCGCCCGAACAGTACCAGACCTCGAGCGAGCTCCGCGAGTGGGTGCTGCGAAACAAGGACCACAAGTACGTTCCTCCAGATCTGTTGAAGGCCTTTGGGTTCCAAGTCAACCTTGAACCCTGATCCGACCCTCCTCTGCCTCGAATCTGGCCTCCTCCTTCACGAGACATCTGATGCGGCAAACCCCAGAAAAGGCGTTCTCCGACAGATTTTACATTTTCATGGCATCCGCGGCGGCATTCCGTTGTAGAGTACGGTCAGACTGACGGACCGGCTAGATAGGCCGCCCAGCTTGGCTTCCAGACTGTCAGAGCTGTTTTCCCTACGGATGTTGAAAACCATTCCCATGAGGAGCACGATGCCCGCGTTCAAACTCTGGACTTCACAGTTGTTATGGATTCTGTGCGCCATTTTAGGCTCAGCCACTTTCCCGATTATTGCTCCAGCGCAAACTTACGTCTTCAACCGGGCGGACTTCGCGACCGGCGCACTCCCTGTGGCCGTGGCGCACGGCGACTTCAACGGAGACCACCTGCCGGATCTGGCGGTTGTCAACGGGATCGACAACACGGTTTCCATCCTGCTGGGCAAGCCAGATGGAACGTTTGCTTCGCAGGTGACCTACCCCACAGGCCAGGGTCCGGGATTCATCGCCGTGGGCGACCTGAACCGCGACGGGCATCTCGATCTTGCCGTCACCAACGGAACCGACAACACGGTTTCCATCCTGCTGGGCAATGGCGATGGCACCTTCCGCACGCATGTGGATTATCCGACCGATAACAACCCGCGCGGAGTCTGGATTGGCGATCTGAACCATGACGGCAAACCTGACGTGGTGGTTGTGGACGAAATCTGCGGACCTAATCCTTGCAACTCCGGGTTTATCTCGGTCCTCATGGGCAATGGAGACGGCACTGTTCAAGGCCAAAATGAATACCCTACGGACGTCAGTCCGCTGAACCTTGCGGTTGGCGACGTAAACGGCGACGGCAAGCTGGACGTGGTCACCACCAATTTCTACCCGCTGAGCCTCGGCAACGATGTGTCCGTGCTGCTGGGGAATGGCGACGGAACTTTCCAGCTCCCGGCGAATTTCCCGACGGCTCTTGGTCCCGAGTCGGTGGTGATCGCGGATTTGAATGGTGACGGCAAGCCCGACCTGGCGGTGGACGCCGGCGCCGCCAACTCGGTCTCGATATTGCTAGGGAATGGAAACGGCACGTTTCAGGCGCACCAGGATTACCCCACGGGTTTTGACCCCTTCCGGCTTGCGGTTGCCGACCTGAATCAAGACGGCAAGCTGGATATTGTGACCGCCGACAATGCGATCAACTCGTTTTCCGTCCTGCTGGGCAAAGGAGATGGTTCGTTTCCCAACCACGTGGAGTACGCAGCCGGAATCGCCGTTGACGACGTAATCGTCGGCGACTTCAATGGAGACCGTCGGCCCGACGTCGTGACTACGAACGGATTCGGCGATACCATCACCGTCGCACTGGGGAACGGCGACGGAACCTTCAGTCCCCGTATCGACGTCGCGTCCGGCGTTGGTCCATTTTCCGTGGTTGCCGCGGACTTCAACAACGATGGCAAGCCTGATTTGGCCACCGCTAATAGCACGGCGGGTTCCGTATCGGTGATGCTGAATAAAGGAAAGGGGCGGTTTGGTTCCCGCCACGACCTTGTCTCGGGGGCTGCCCCGTCGTCTGTTGCGGCCGGTGACTTCAACCACGATGGCAACATGGACTTGGCGTCTGCAAACACGTCCGCCAATACCGTTTCCGTCTGGCTGGGCAACGGCGACGGGACTTTCCAGCGCAGGAAAGACTTCGCCACCGCGAGTTCACCCACCGCTGTCACCATCGGGGACTTCAATCATGATGGCAAAATCGATCTTGCCGTGGCGGCCGGCAACAACACCGTTTCCGTTCTGCTGGGCAACGGCGACGGAACCTTCCAGCGCCACGCAGACTTTGTCACCGGCAGTGGCCCCTCGGCCGTGATTGCCCGCGACCTCAACGGCGACGGCAATCTCGACCTCATCACCGCCAACGCAGGCGCTGATTCAGTTTCCGTTTTGTTGGGCAAAGGCAATGGCAAGTTTGGACCCCACGCAGATTTTCCCACTGGGGCCGGGCCCAATTCCGTGGCGGCCGGCGATTTAAATGGAGACGGCAAGCTGGATCTGGTCACGGCCAACTTCAATAGTGACAACCACAGGGCCGACCAGGTATCAGTTTTAATCGGGAACGGAGATGGCACCTTCCAGCCGCAAGTGGGCTATGGTGCGACAAACTCGCCCACCTCTGTTGCCATCGGCGACTTCAACGCGGACCACAAAGAGGATGTACTCGTCACCAGCGGCTTTGCCCACCAGGTGTCGTTGCTGCGCGGCAACGGCGACGGTACACTGCAGCCCCACGTAGAGTACGCCGTGGGTCCCAACACAGGCGCCATCGGAATCGCGCTTGCCGACTTCGACGGCACCGGCGCATTGGGGTTTGCCAACGCGAATTTTAACGACAACTCCGTCTCGGTTTATCCCAGTTTGCCCAACGTGGCCGTGGCGCCGAACCAACTCAACTTTGGCCGGCAGAAGGTCGGGACGCGCAGCAAAGCGCGAACCGTTCGCCTGAGCAATGCAGGAAGCGCGCCGTTGCTCATTTCACGCATCGTAGTAGCTCGCGCCTATACACAATCCAACAACTGCCCGGTGGCTCCGAAGCCGCTGGCTGTGGGCCGGAGTTGTAACTTTCATGTGACTTTCAAACCCACGAAGACAGGCAAACTGGAAGGTTTTCTGGCCATTGAGGACGACGCTTCGCCGCACCCGCAATTTGTCAGTATGACCGGTGTGGGCGTGGCTCCCTAGGGACATTCTTGGTTGTGAGTGTTAGGGAACGGTTTCATTCGCTGGGATCACCTCTAACTGCACGCTCACCCGACCGCCTTCTTCCACATGGACCGCTTTGCCACGGTCTTCGTATTGTCCGAGGAAGTCGGGGTCCATGTATGCGCCGCGCTCGATCTGCTCCCAGGCGAAGAGGGTGTAGTCTCCCGGGGTCACATTCCGCAGAGCGAATCTGCCCAACGGGTCCGTGACCGCTTGTCTGTAATAATTCGGTTGAGCGCGCTGCTTCCCGTCCGGGACCAGCACCACCGCAGCGCCGGGAACTGAGTCGTCGCCGCTTCCGACGGTGCCGTCAACGCGCCCGGCGCCGGGGCTCAGAACCAATTCAAGAGTGGGAGGAGAATGGCCTCGACCGACAGTGATGACGGTTTCGAGCGCGTCCGCACCACTGGGCTTGAGATAAAAACCCGCGGGGACCGGATGGAAATCAATGCGGTAGCTGCCCTCGGGAACTTCGGTGAAAACGAAAGTTCCATCGGTCTTTGTCGAAGCGTTGTCAATATCAGGCGTGAGACTCGCCAACGCTGAGGCCTCTTGCAGTTCCAGGACGCCCACCATGTTGGTGATGTCTTTGCCGATGTCTTTGCCGGCATCCGCGGCTGTCTTGCCTTCCATGCGAACCCGCCCGCTGACGTCAACGCCCGCACTGACCACGACCTCCGCATGCTCGATGTTGCTGTCTCCGACTTCAATGGTCGTCCGCCCCCACATGGTTTTGGGTTCTCGCGGACTGCCCGGCTGTTGCGCCACCAGAACGTAAGACCCTGGAGGCACTCCCTGAAAGTCGAAACTTGGGGCGGCGCCGGAAAGGTTCTGGCTTGAAAAAATTGTCTCCCCTTGATCGCTCAGAAGTGTGACTTCCGCGTTCTTGCTCGGCAAAGCCGTACGCCCATTAATAACCCGGCCTTGCATGTGGACGGTGTGCCGGGCGACGAAATTCATATCAATTCCCCCCAGCTCTTCTCCGGCGCGAAGCACCAGCGCAACCGCGCGGGCCTGTTCGTTCGTAGCGGGATAAAAAATAGGAACGTAAGCCTTATCGCTCCCCAGTTTCGCCGAGAGTGAATGAGGGGCCTGGGCGTGAATGTAGTATCTTCCCGGAGCCAGGCCCGGGAGCCGGTATTCGCCGGCGTCGTTGGTGGCCGCATGAGCTACATCATGAAGCTCGCGTCGGCCGCGCGGGTAGGAGGATTTCATGGCTTGCACGGATACGCCGCGAAGCGGTTTGCCGGCTTCGTTGGTGATGTGGCCGGCGATTGCGCCTTCGCGAAGCAATCGCAGAACGATATCGTTGACATGCTGGCCGGACGCGAGCGAGAGCAAATGCCCCCGCAGCCCGGGGTTGTCGCGACCGTTGTTCACGTAGCCATCGTGAGTTGCCAAAAGCAGGTATCGCCCCGCGGCTACGCCTTCAAACACGAACCGTCCGTTGGCATCGGTGCTCGCAGAGATAGCCTGCGACGCGGGAAGCAAGCCGCTCGGAATCCCTCTGAGCTTGACTTCCGCCCCTCGCAGCGGCTGTTCACTGACCGCATCGACGACCGTCCCGCCGATGGTGCACTTCTCGTGGGGCAATCCCGCGTTCTGCGCGAGGGCGGTGGGCGCAAAGAACACGGAGAGCGTGATCGGGATGGCCAACAGGAAGGGCAGCGTCATTGTGGTTACTGCGAGTTTATCCGAAGGCGAATGGGTAAAGGTACTCGAACCTCGAAAGGTCGGGATTCCAAGATGATTGCTTCTGCATCCCGCAGACTTTTGCACACGCGGACACTCCAAACTAGAAAGCCAACCCGTCCGATTGAAAAAAGCAGTCATTCATGTAGTCTAATTCTGGCCACGTTTCAGCTCACGACTTGGGAGTCAGGGAGGACTCATGTACGCGCTCGCACACAATCTCCGCGTCACCTTTCGCCAGATGCGCAAAGAACCCGGCTTCGCGCTGACCGTCATCCTCACCCTGGCTTTGGGCATCGGTGCGACCACCGCGATTTTCTCGCTCGTCGAAGGCATCCTCCTCAGGCCGCTCCCATTCAGCAATCCTGACCGCCTCGTTCTGTTGGGAGATCACCTGGGAAACGGCCCGAACACACCCGTCACTGCCCGCGAGATCGGCACCTATTCGAGCGCAACCGGCGCCTTTTCCTCTCTCGGTGGCTACGCGAGCGCGAACTATGAACTCTCCGGCGGCGCTACCCCAGAGCAGGTCTACGCTGCCCGTTTCACTGCGGGCGTCTTTCCCACACTCGGGGTGCAACCCATCCTCGGCCGCGTCTTCACTCCAGAGGAAGAGGATGCCCATCAGCCGTACGCCGTGCTCAGCTATGCCCTCTGGCTGAATCGCTATCACTGTGATCCCCACGTCCTCGGCGGTTCCATCGACCTCGACCGCAAGTCGTACACGATCATCGGCGTCATGCCGCGTAGCTTCGAGTTCCCGCTGCAAGCCGGACACCTCGAGCAGGCGCAGCTCTGGGTGCCCATGAGCTTTACACCCGAGGAACTTTCCGACCAGGCTGCCGGCTTTTGGGGATACCGAATGGTCGCCCGGCTCAAGGATGGCGTCACTCCCGGTCAGGCCGCAAAGGATGCCGACCGCGTCGCTCAGCAGATCATGCGCAATTTCCCCGCCGGCATGTCAGCGATTCACATCCGGGGTGATGTGACGCTACTGCGTGAACACGAGGTCGCGGACGTTCGCTCCCTGCTGCATACCCTGTTGTTCGCTGTCTCTATCGTGCTGTTGATTGCCTGCGTCAATATCGCGGGTCTGCTGCTGGTCCGCGCCATCCGCCGACGCCGCGAGTACGCCGTCCGTCTGGCTCTGGGCGCTCGCGCCAGCGTCATCATCCGCGAATCTATATTCGAAGGCCTGCTGCTCAGCTTTGCCGGTGGACTGCTGGGTTTGGCGTTTGCCGCGACCGCCATCCGCGCGGCGCTGCACCTGCTGCCGGAGTCCATGCCGCGCGTCGACTCCATCGCCATGGACGGCAGTGTCGTTGCCTTCGCCTTGCTTCTCGCACTTGCAACCGGCCCCCTGTGCAGCCTCGCGCCCGCCTTCGCCGCCTTGCGCACCAACCTGATGGAGAGCCTTAAAGAGGGCGCCAGAACGGGCACTGGTGCTTCGAGTCACTCCTGGCTGCGCTCAACCCTGGTGGTCTCGGAGATCGCCATCGCCCTGGTACTGCTGACCGTGGCAGGCGCTTTTCTGCTCAGCTTCCAGAAGATGCGCGCCGTCGATCCCGGCTTCCGCCCCGACCACGTCCTCGTTGCCGGCTATCAACTGCCCCTCAAGCAATATTCTACGGACGCTTCTGCCGACGCCTTCAACCACGCCGTGGTCGAGCGGCTCGCCAGCAAGCCTGGAATCGCCGCCGTCGGCATCACCAACTTTCTCCCCGCATCCGGTTTGTACCACGGAGCTGCGTACACCATCGAAGGCGTGCCCGCAGACAGTTGGAAACTGCAATTCTCTATGTTCTCGATGACCTACGGCGACTACTTCCGCGCCCTGGGAATTCCCCTGCTCGACGGCCGGTACTTCTCCCTGGATGACCGCTCCAACGCACCCCTGGTCGTGATCGTGAATCAATCCATGGCGAAGCATTGTTGGCCTGGTCAGCGGGCCATCGGCAAGCGCATGCATGTGGGGAATCCACATAAAGGATTACCGTGGGCAACCGTTGTGGGCATCGTCGCCGATACCACGGTCGGGTCTCGCGATGAGGCCGGTGGCGATCAGTGGTACTTCCCGGCGCAGCAGCCCGCCATTCTCTACGGCTCCGCGTCGACAGGAAAGCTGACTAGCCCGGCCGACGGATACATCACCCTTCGATCAGCTCTGCCTCCCGAGCAGATGACCCAAACCCTGCGCTCGACCATCGCAGAGATCGACCCGCTGCTCGCGCTGCAGCAGGTACAGCCCATGAATGATGTCATCTCGAATGTGGAAGCGCCGCGCCGTTTCAATACCGACCTGATCACCGCCTTCGCCATGGGCGCTCTTCTGCTGGCTATCACCGGCATTTACGCCGTCGTCGCCTTCTCGGTCTCACTGCGTACCCCAGAGATCGCCATTCGCATGGCACTGGGGGCTCAGCGCATCGGCATCGCACGCATGATTCTGGTCTCGGCCGCGAAACTGTCGCTTCTCGGCTGTGGAGTGGGCCTGCTTGGATCGCTCGCCGTCTCCCGGCTGGTCAAATCATTCCTCTTCAACGTGAGCGCAACCGACCCGCTCGTCTACGTTGCAGCAGCCCTGACCATGATGCTCCTGGCGCTTCTCGCTTCGGCTCTGCCCGCGACCCGTGCCGCTTCGGTTGATCCGATCGACGCTCTCCGCTCGATCTAGAAACATACTGACGAGAAATGTCCTTCCGATCGATTGTCGGTTCAGGGCTTATGGAACGCCTGTCCGGTATTGGCCGAGCCGTGGTAGACTGTCTTCCCCAACGGGGTGCTCCCCCGCCCGCGGGTGCTGTTTATGCCTGAACCCCTCGCGAAAAAAGTTCTCCTCATCGGCTGGGATGCGGCTGATTGGAAAGTGATCAATCCGCTGCTCGACCAGGGTCTGATGCCCACGCTCGATGATTTCATCAATCATGGCGTGATGGGAAATCTTGCCACGTTGCGGCCCATCCTTTCTCCAATGCTGTGGAATTCGATCGCCACCGGCAAGCGTCCCAACAAACACGGCATCCACGGATTCATGGAGCCGGACACGCAAAACGGCGGCATCCGGCCGGTGTCCAGCACTTCGCGCAAAGTCAAAGCGCTGTGGAACATTCTCACGCAAAAAGGTTTCAAGACTCACGTCCTCGGCTGGTTTGCCGGTCATCCCGCGGAGCCGATTAATGGCATCTCGGTTTCCGATCTTTATCCGTACGCCACCGCTCCGCAGGACCAGCCCTGGCCGCTGCCGCCGGGCGCGGTCCATCCGGAAAGCCTGCGTGATACTTTCGCCGAGCTGCGCATGCATCCCGCTGACGTTACCGAGGCCGCCATCCTGCCCTGGATTCCGCGCGCCGCGGAGATTGATCAGGAGAAAGACAAGGGCCTGATGTCGTTCGCCAAGATCCTGTCTGAAAACTGCTCCATCCACAATGCCGCCACCTGGATTCTGCAAAACGAGCCGTGGGATTTCATGGCCGTTTATTACAACGGCATCGATCACTTCTGTCACGGCTTCATGCACTACCATCCGCCGCGCATGGAGGGAATCCCGGAGGACCGGTTCGAAATCTATAAAGATGTAGTGAACGGCGCTTATCGCTTCCATGACATGATGCTGCAAACCTTGTTGGACCTGGCCGGGCCGGACGCGACCGTGCTGCTGGTTTCCGATCACGGTTTCCACTCCGATCACTTGCGCCCGCGCGGCATTCCGGCGGAACCGGCCGGCCCCGCCGTGCAGCATCGGCCGTTCGGAATTTTCTGCATGAAGGGGCCACACGTCCAGCAGGACGAACGCATATATGGCGCGACCCTGCTCGACGTAACGCCGACGGTTCTGACCCTCTTTGGATTGCCGGTGGGCGCAGACATGGATGGTCGCGTGCTCGTGCAAGCTTTCGAAGAACCGCCGCAGATTGCGCGCATCCCCAGTTGGGAGCAGGAGCTTGGAGAATGCGGAATGCATCCCGCCGATCTGCGCATGGATCCCGCCGCCGCTCAAGCCGTCCTGGAACAGTTCGTAGCGCTCGGCTACATTCAGCCGCCTAGTGAAGATCAAAGCAAAGCCGTAGCCAGCGCGGTGCGCGAAGCAAATTACAATCTGGCGCGCGACTACTTGGACTGCGGCCGTCCCGACGACGCTTTGCCGCTGCTCGAAGATCTGGCCAAGAAGGATCCCAAGCAGACGCGCTTCCAGATGCATCTTGCCCAGTGCTATCTCGCGCTGAGCCGTCGCGAAGATGCAAAGAAGATTCTGGAAACTCTGATCACAGCGGATCTAAACCCGCCCAAAGAAGAACCTGACAAGAACGAGCAAGCGGACCAACCTCAAACGGCACCGGAAACGGAAACGCAGCAAACCGAATTGCCCGGAATCGAAACTCCGACAATTGCTGCCGCCGAGGCAACGCCACCAGCTGCGATGCCGGAAGCGCAAGCGACTGAAGCTCAAGCAGCCGAAGGCCAAGCCCCCGAGGCAGCCACATCCCCGGAGAAACAAC
>Ga0210410_10000665_pt1 | contig 35945 bp, 34 predicted proteins | sample IncBWC4MmetaG_FD_161058 | JGI IMG/M metagenome (GOLD analysis project Ga0210410, IMG submission 161058) | Forest soil microbial communities from Barre Woods Harvard Forest LTER site, Petersham, Massachusetts, United States - Inc-BW-C-4-M | ecosystem: Environmental > Terrestrial > Soil >...
GCCCGCGGCCGCCTGGAGGGCCGGCAATTAGAAATGCTGGGAAAGGCAGCGCTGCGCACCAACCAAAAGGAACTGGCCTACGCAGCTTCTGTCGCCGGCCTCGAAATGGGGGGCGCCGCAGAAGCGCGGTTTTTGCTGCTGCGGGCGCGAGCCCTGCCGGAATGGGAGTTCGAGCGCCGCGACGACTGCATTGCGGCTGCTGTCGAACTCGGGCGGAGCCGGCGGGACACGGCCGTCATCAACGAGGCGGTGGAACTGCGACGGGGCCGCCGCAACGCCAAGACAAACTTCTTCGACTGGCTGGATTTCGAAGATTGGCACGACTTCTCCATGACCACCGAGCAGGTGCAGGCGGTGGTCCAGCGCGAGAAACACTCGCCTACTTTTCCCACAGATCAGTTTGCTCCCTTGCGCGTTTCCTTTTCTCGGGAAACTATGTTTCCGGACGACCAGGATCCCGAGGACGACGACGATCTGGAGCACGACGACGAACCGTTCACCTTAGAAGACATGGTCCGGCTGGCAGCGGAAATGAGCCAGGCCCCAGGGAGGCGACAAAAGAGAGTGCGCCGCGATTTGCCGGGGCAGGGAGATTTGTTTTGAAAACGGACCGACTGGCGAACATCCGATTAAACGAAGATCCGAGAGAAGTACTCGGAGTTCCGCCGGATGCCGGCGATGAGAGAATCCGCAAGGCGTACCTTTCGAAGGTGAAGGAGAATCCGCCCGACCGTGCGCCTGCTGCGTTTGAACGTATCCGCGACGCATACGAAGTATTACGGGATCCGCGTCGTCGCGCCTTGCACATGTTTCTGTCCGCAGATCCCCGTGCTCCTCTGCTTTCTTTGCTGCCGGCAAGCAAACAAGAGAGAAAGTTCACCGGGCCGGACCCATGGTTGGCGGTCTTGAGGGAGAAGTGAGCCTAGATCGTGGAGAAATCCTGCGTCGTTTTGAAGTCTGGCTGGACTCCGTGTTGGCCGCCGAGGAGCCCCCGCAGGGGCTTTCTGCCGAACTGCTGTCCTCTCTGGCAGCGGAACCGAAACCGATCAGCAACGGCCGGTGCGACTTCTATTCGATGTGGGCGGCAGTGACAGCCCTGACACAGGAAGTGAGATTGCAAGGACGGAGCTTCAAGCAACTCAGCGAGTCCCTCGCTCCAGTCGCGATTCTGGCGCCTCAGCTTCCCGAAATGCACCGAGAGGCTCAGGAACGTGCTCGCCGGGAAGTGCTGGATGTTTTCCTTGATCTGCTCGACCGCTTGGCGCGGGGCCTCGATCAGGTCCGCGCGAGCCAGAAGAGGATGGACGATTCCCTGCGGTCCAGTTGGACGGTTGGACTCCTGGCGCGGCATCACATTTTCCGCCAAGCCTTCGAGAGCGTAACCGCGCTCAAGGAGGGCTACCAGATGAGCATGGAACGCCTAAAAGACACGCTGGCGCAGTTTGATGTCAGGGAAATTGCATGCGACGGGCAGCGCTTCGATCCGAAGTCGATGCACGCCGTAGACGTAGAAGAGACCGATCAGGACGCCGAGGGAACGGTGCTCGAAGTGTACCGAGCGGGCTATGAGTGGAAGGGAGAAGTTCATCGCCCGGCACAAGTGAAGGTAGCACGCAGACCCGCAGCAATCCTTGCAGGAGGAGATGAAAAACGATGAGTGACATGGTCGTAGGTATTGATCTCGGAACCACTAACTCGGAGATTGCGGCTTTCCTAAATGGCAACGTGGAGGTTCTCGGCCCTGATGCTGACCGGATGCTGCCATCTTGTGTGGGTCTCTCCCCTGCCGGCGCGCTGCTGGTAGGACGGGAGGCGCGCCATCAGCAGCTTCTGTTTCCAAATCTGACCATCCGGAGTATCAAGCGAAAGATGGGTTCGACCGAGACAGTGGACCTCGGAGACAAGGAGTTCACGCCCCAGGAGATCTCCTCCCTGATTCTTCGCCAACTGGTGGAATGGGCTCAACGCCATCTGAATCAACCGATCACCAAGGCGGTCATTACCGTACCGGCCTATTTTTCGGACGCCCAGCGCAACGCCACGCGTGAGGCCGGAGAGCTCGCAGGTTTGGAAGTCGTGCGCATTCTCAATGAACCGACGGCCGCCAGTCTCGCGTACGGTTTCGGCGATGCCGCGCATCACACCGCCTTGGTTTATGACCTTGGGGGCGGGACGTTTGACGTATCCATAGTAAGCGTCGAGGGCGACGTCACCGAAGTTCTCGCCAGCCACGGAAACAACCAACTCGGAGGGGACGATTTTGACAATCTTTTGCTCGGGCGCTTGGAACGGAAATTCCAAACCCAGTATGGGATCGACCTCCAGAACGGCCACCCGGTCGCGCGTACCCGCTTGCGTTGGGCTGCCGAGGAAGCCAAGAAAAAGCTGAGTTTCGAGCCCTACGTCCGCGTTCGGGAAGAGGCGCTGGTGACCGAGAACGGAAAACCCCTGAACCTTGACGTTGAACTTTCCCGTTCTGAATACGAAGAGATGGTCCGGCCGCTGATCGAGTCCACCCTCGACAGTGTCTCCAAAGCGCTCAGCGATGCGCACAAAAGTCCCAGTGACATCGACACCATCTTGCTGGTCGGCGGCTCAACCCGAACACCACTGATCTACCGCAGATTGCATGAACTGACGGGACTCGAGCCCCGTCAGGATATACATCCTGATTTGTGCGTGGCCCTTGGTGCGGGAGTCCTCGCTTCTAGGCTGGCCGGCCACGGCGTGGAGCGGGTGCTGGTGGATGTTTCTCCCTTCTCCTTCGGCCCGTCGTACCTGGGAGAACGCGGGGGCTTCCCTTATCCGCATTGTTATCACCCAATTATTTATCGCAACACCCCGTTGCCCGTCACTCGCACCGAGAGCTACGCAACCGCTTCCCCACATCAAACCTCCGTGCAAATTGAGATCTATCAGGGCGAGGACGACGATGCGCTCAAAAATCTGCTGGTGGGCGATTTCCGCGTCGAGAGCTTGCGACCAACGCGAGAGCCGAACGAGGTGCTCTGCCGCATGAGTCTCGACGTGGACGGCATCCTGCACGTCACGGCCATCGAAAAGGAAACCGGCAAGTCCAAACACATCTCAATCGATCGGGCGCTGCGCGAGAAGAGCCCTTCAGAGATCGCAGCTGCTCGAGAGCGTCTTAAAGCGCTTTATTCCTCTCACGCCGAAGAAAGCGTGGAGATTGATGAAAATGACTTCAGCTTGGAGGACGCAGATGGGGTGAGCGAGGAGGCTGTCAGCGAACCCGAGGACCCAGCCGCTGCGAGTTTGCCGCACGCCCTTGAGATGGTGAAGGAAGCGCATGACCTCATCGAGCAATCACAACGCTTGCTGGGTACGCTGCACCCCGAGGACCAAGAAGAAGCGATCGAACTACGCGAAAGAATCCATACAGCGATCAGGTCGAATGACGCCGGGGCACTGAAAAAGACTAGCGCGGAGCTGCGCGAGCTGCTGTTCTTTGTGGAGGGGCATTGATCGGAAACGATGAACATCCCAATTGCCCCGTCTGCCAAGCGCGCTTCCGGGGCTCGGCGATCTGCTCGCGATGCGGGGCCGACCTTGGCTCGCTCCTACTGCTGCTCGACCACGCCTATCGGCTTCGAGGAGAAGCCAGGAAGGAGCTCGAAACTGGCGATTTCGGGCGAGCCCAAGAGCTGGCGGAAGAGGCTGAGACCGTCTGCTCCACCCAGAAGGGACTGGAGCTGTGGCTCCTCAGTTCGTGGTTGCTGTCCAGCTCCGAAGTGAATTGAATCTCGTTCTTCTGGCTCAGGACAACGGCAAGAACTCGGACTTGTGAAATTCGCGAAAATCGGGAATCCTTTGCAAAAGCTGTCGTCGAAGTGGACGGCTATTGATCGGCGTTAGCTTGCGTAGAGAGAGTCCGCAGGGCGGCAAAAATAGCAACGCCGACCTTCGCCCGGTTGATCAAGGCGAGTTACAGCTCACGGTCCCCGCTGGACCGACGCAAACAGGGAATCATTAGCCCATGGAGTTCTCCGTCATGACTCTTCACCATGCTCAGGTAGTCGCGCTGCTCCGGGTCCTAGGTTCGTTTCGAGCGCGAGCGTTGTCATTCCCAGAATCCCGTTCGTGGGCGTGCGAATTTCATGACTCATGTTCGCCAGGATTTCGCTCTTCGCAGGGTTCGCGGCTTCGGCGTCTTATCTTGCTTGCCGCAGAACTTCCTGCGCTTTCTTCTGCTCGGTGATATCCACAAAGGTTACGACAGCTCCCGGCACGCGGCCTTGTGGTAACTCGAAACTGGTCCCATCCGAACGCCAAAGCAGTTCGTGACGCGGAGAAGATGATGCTCTTCGGTCAGTTCGTCGGAGACTGGGAATTTGATTGGTCGGACTGGTTCTGTTCCAGGGCGCGAAACTTGCGGTCGTCGGCGTCGCCATCGGCGTGGTCGCAGCTCTGGGACTGACACGTCTCATGACCAGCCTGCTCTACGGGGTTACGGCAAACGACCCGCTGACCTTCGCGGGGGTCTTGATTTTCTTGTTGCTCGTCGCGGACAAGTCTCGCGTGAAGCTTTCGCGCCTTCATGAACGCCATTTATTCAGAGCCCTTGCACTGCACGCAATCTCCATTTGACTTTCGCGCCGGACGCAGATTGGTTCGCGTTGTCTCTAAGGACCTCCCCCAGAAAGGCTAATCTCTGTACCTACCTACAGAGTCAAGGGATTTCCTTATGCGGGTATACTGGGCGCAGCCCATTCTCCGATTATTTCTTTCACCATGCGAGACGAGGTCAATAAACCCTGTGCGCGAAACCGGAGGGAGCGGTCTCGCCTTCTAGAGACACTCCCGAGTGGCCCAATTCTTTCTCTGCGGTTTGTGTACGACTCTCGTACCTCGGCCGATTCTGCAAGCCTTCCTGCGCTGTGACCGTTCGGGTATAGAATCTCAACACCGACCGATTCTCTATTTCCATCCCGGAGGTGCCCCATGGCCGTTGTAAACCCGCTGCCAAAAGAAAAAGCAGTTCCTGAACTGCATGAGACCTACGAAGGAATGATCAAACGATTCGGCAAGGTGCCCAACATTTTCGGCACCATGGCGCACCGGCCGAACGTACTGAAGAACTTCCTGCCCTTCTACGGCTCGATCATGAACGAAGGCACCGTCGAGCCGCGCTATAAGGAACTGGCCTACCTGAAGACCTCCTTACTAAACGGCTGCGAGTATTGAACCCGCGCCCACATCGCTTCGGCGAAGCGAATCGGGTTCACTGACGAGCAAATCCAGGCGCTGCAGTTCTACGAGCGCAGCCCACTGTTCGACGAAAAGGATAAAGCCACCATCCTGTACGTCGAGCGCGTCACGCGCGGCGCCGCCGCCATTCGCACCGGAGCGCTCGATGAATTACGCAAGTTCTACGACGAGGGGCAAATCGTGGAATTGACGCTGGTGATCTGCGCCGCCAATTTCACCAACCGCTTCAACGACGCTCTGCGCAATGTCCCAGACCTCGGCGTTTAGCTAGCGCCCGTTTATATTGCCATTTTTATAGGGCTCGATGGAGGTTGCATCGGCATGGAAACCGTAGAAGTCGGCAATATTCATGCGGTTTTCGCGCATGTTGCTGGAAAGGTGGTAGGATGGCAAAACAGGCTGGGTGAGTATCCCACAAATCTCAGGGAGACCAATGCGCCTCTGCCAGTAGCCAGCCAGTAGCCGGTGATCCGACCAACTGAACCCAAGACCCTGGCTAGCTCTACGCTAGGCGACACTATGCTCCGCGCGTCATGCGAAGCGTCCGCCGCGCTAGCGGCTTAGTTCAAACGGGGTTCTGGGAAACCGCTTTGAAGGAAGCCGCTGGCGTTTGCGGCGGATGCGGGCTAATGGCTATTGGCTTTGCTGTACTTAGAAAATGAGCGGGTGCGAGAACCGCAATTCGATCCTTTACGCAGCGTCGAAACTCGCGGCCTTGTTGAAAAATCCAAAGACACAGAATCGAAATGAGATTGCACAAGCGATTGGAGAACTTCCTGCGGAGCAGGCGGTTGAGGCGCTAGCTTCGGCAGCTCAGCAGAATGAACACAAGGACTCCAAGACGTCCTGGTAAAGGAGCTAGAAAAGTTTCAAGATGCGCGGGTCATCCAGGGTCTACAAAGGATCAACTTGCATGAGTCTGCGCCGAACGGATGCGTCGTGGCAAGAATGGATGCTTCGCAGAGTTTGTCTCAGCGAGGCGCCCGGCCTTTCCCGCCAAAACAGTAAAGGAGCGTGGCTGGCAGAAGATTTGAATGCTGTGCGCTGGTGCGTACCAGGATCGGATTTGATTCGCACCTGAGGTGCGAAACAAGCCAGAAGTTCGGTTCGAGGAAGCGCGGATCTGCTGAATGCTGCTCGCGCTCCGATCTGCTCGAACCCCGTTTCTGGAAGTTTCCAGATTGAGTTTGACTCAAAACCGTATCTCCTATGTCTGGTGTCGCTTCCGCAGATGCGAGGCAACTGGAATTCCCTTAGGTCTAGCCATCCTAGACGCAAACCGGAAGGTGCGGACTCCGATCTCGAATCCGGAGCTTACTGGCCTAACGAAGACGTGTCCCAGATTCTGAAATCGCCTTCGGCGAAGGCGGCTGCCAAGTGAGTGCCATTCCCGTCAAAGGCGACACGTTCAATAACTCGGGGAAAAAGGGGATTGGGCGGCAGGGCCGGCTCGAAAGTGTAGACATGCTCTCCCGTTGGCAGCCTGGAAAGCAGGACGCGTTTATCGGCATGAGCCGAGGCCAAGAATAGCCCGGAGGGATAAATGTCAAGCGCCGTGATCGGGGACGTGGACAATACAATTCGCTTTGGTTCGCTACCGGCGCCGGCCTCGCTCAAGAGCAGGGAGCCGTCATCGAGTCCAGCCGCGAGCCAGCGACCGTCCGGCGACCAGGCGAGCGCCGGGACGGCAGCGCGGCCGAAGCTGCGGTGCGGACCGTTGGAATGGATTTCATAGAGCCACACCGTATCGGCAGGTTCGCCGGCCGGCTTGGCCAGGCCGATCGCCAGCCAATTTCCATCGCGAGAAAAAGCAAGGCAGAGAATGGGGCCTGGCAAATCCAAATGGAGTGTGAGGTTCCGTGTCGCAATATCCCAAAGGGTAACTGCGCCGTTCGCATCGCCGCCCGCCACAGTCCGTCCGTCGGGCGTTATCGCGAGGGCTTGCTGGGCGCCGATTTTCTCTATAACGGTCATGCCCTGCAACATGTTGCCCTGGGGATTGCTCACCGTGATTTGGTCATCGTACGAGTAGGCTTCAATATCGGGCTCTGGCGCAACCGCTACCGCCAACGCCTTGCGGCGCTCGAGCAAGACAAATTGTCCGTCGCGGGGCCGGAAATAAAACAGATCTCCCGCCTTGGTGGTATATTTCTGAGTCACTGGGAACGCGAGTTTGGGCGTACGCGAACAAGAGGAAACCGCTAAAACGGATAGAAGACAGAGTAGGACGGCGCGCGGGCTTCTCATGGCTTGGACACTTGTGCGTAGCTTACACGATTTTTGGCAATGGATGAATCGCCACCGCGCGGTGGCGTTCGCCGCCATTTTCGCGTTGCTCGGCGGGTGCGGCCGCCAGACGTCCGGTACAAGCCCGCTCTTTCCCGTGCCGCAGGGAAGCACCTGGGGGTTTATTGATAACCGGGGAAAAATTGTAATCGCTCCGCGCTTCGAAGCGGCGTTACCGTTTTCCGAAGGGCTCGCCGCCGTTAAGCGCGAGGGGCGATGGGGCTACATTGATCGAAACGGAGCGGAAGTCATTTCTATCCGCTACCAGAAGGCCGAAAGCTTCCGCAATGGCGTCGCCATCGTTGATACGGGTCTGCCCGATCATCCTGTAGGCCTGATCAATACGAGCGGCTCCTGGATCACACAACCTCTCTTTCGTTCCCTTTCGGACGCGGACGGGCCCGATGGCCTGCTCTTGGGACAGAAGGAACCCGCCGAGGGCGCCGGCTTCTACGATCGTTCCGGTAACCTTGTCTTGGGCCCTTACTTCCTGGCCTTTTCTTTCGCCCAGGGCCGCGCGCGCGTCAAGACGAGCGCCCAGGCGAATTCCAAGGACTGGCTAATTGATGCCTCGGGAAATTTCTTGCCGACGAAGCCGCTCGATCTCGATGGCATCCGATATTCCGAAGGTTTGATTGCCGTCCGACAGGACCGTAAGCTGGGCTACATGGATCTTGAGGGGAACGTTGTCATTGAGCCGCGCTACGATCAGGGAGGTGAGTTTGCCGAAGGGCTTGCGGCGGTCCAGCTGAACGGGCACTGGACGTTTATTGATAAATTGGGCGCAATGGCTGCGGAATTTCCAGCGGGCGTTGCCTTTGCCGAGCCGCTCTCCGATGGGCTCTCGCTCGTTTCGGCGGATCGCGATCAGCCCGGACGAAAGCTTGGCTATGTGGATCGCAAAGGATTGTGGGCGATCAAGCCCATCTGGGACGATGCCCAGCCTTTCCATGAGGGCTTGGCATACGTCGGCAACTGGAAGGACGGAAAGGCGGCCTACATTGACCACAAGGGGAGGAGCATCTGGGAAGGACGAAGTGACTCACCGTAACCCGGCAGTGTTGGATGCGTCGGGCCCCCGGCGAGTGAATTCTCATGAACGCGGCGGTGTTTAATGACGCCTCGCTGCTATACCCCGAGGAAGTCGGCTTCCCGGTCACCTGCCCTGACATCGCTGCCTGAAAAACGACCTTGCGTTTGGCCACTGCTCCCGGCGTTTGGTTTGGTGTCTTTGGTGTCTGTGTGGGCGCGAAATTGGCGCTATTTATGCGGAACAGTTGAAAGAGTTGCAGGATGCGAGATCGTAGAAATCGCCAGTATTCATGAGGTTTCCATGCAAGTTGGTGAAAACATGTTAGGATCGCGAATAGGCCGCGGTGAGTATCCCTGCTTCTCCGCCAGCCTTATCCGGGCTCGCCGATCCAGGCCGCAAGTCGGCCTATGATTTAGTTTATACTTACGCATTGCGCGCCGAATGCGGCACCACCCTGCTCCCCTCTGCCTTCTAAAATAGGTTCACGCAATCTTATGTCGTCCTCCAAAACGATTATCCGCATGGCGGGCATCTGGCTTTGTTTTCTCGTCGTCTACGCCACAGTTTCTCTTGCTCTCCATCGGGGAAGCCATGTTCTTACCGCTTTCGGCGACTTGTCTCAGTGCCTCGTTCCGCTACTCGCCAACGCCGGTCTCCTCCTGAATGCTGGCACTCCTCATTGGCGCAGGAATCTCTTTTGGATGTTGCTCGCCGTGGGTTGCACGCTTTGGATGATCGGCCAATTTGACTGGACGTACTATGAGCTCTACCTGCACAGGTCGATGCCTGACACGGATCCGATAGACATCATTTTCTTCCTTCGCGGCATTCCCATGATGGCCGCGCTGACGCTGCGCCCCCACCTCAAGCGCGGCGAACTTCGTCTCCGCTTCGGCTATTTGGACTTTGCTCTGCTGCTTACCTGGTGGATTTTTCTCTACATCTTCATCGTGCTGCCCTGGATGTACGCCGTCCCTTCGCTCGCCGAGTACAACTACAACTACGTCCTTCTTCACAATACCGAGAACATGATCATTGTCGGTGGCTTCGGCTACCTCTGGCTGCGCTCGTCGGGAGCCTGGCGATTGGTTTATGCCAATCTTTTCGGGGCCTCGACGATGTACATGCTCTCTTCCCTCAACATCAACATCGCTCTCGAGTTCAGCCGTTACTACACGGGTAGCTTGTATGATCTCCCCTTGGTTTCCTCTTTTCTTTGGTTCGCTCTCGCCGGCGTCATTGCTTACCAAAAACGTGCCGCTCTCGACGCTCCCTCGGAGAACGATTTCGATACGGACTCCGATAGCTCCCGCGGAGAGAGTGTCGTGCCGGCGCGTCTGGCCATGGCCGCTGTAATATCTTTGCCCCTGTTTGCCATTTACACCCTGCGGTTCGCTCACGAAAGTCCCGCAATCCGCGATTTCCGGCTGATGACTGTCCTCCTCGCCTCCATTCCCCTGGCTCTTCTCGTCTTCCTTAGGACCTACTTGGCTGATGCCGATCGCACGCGCCTGCTCTCTCACTCCGAACGCTCGATAGAAAATCTACAGAGACTCCAGGCGCAAATCGTGCAATCCGAAAAGCTCGTCTCCTTGGGACAGTTGGCCGCCGGCGCCGCCCACGAAATCAACAATCCTTTGACGGCGATTCTAGGCTTCTCTGACCTTTTGGCCGACGACCCGACTCTTCCCGAAAAAGCCCGCGTCACGGCATCGAAGATTCGCGATCAGGCTCGCCGCACAAAAACACTTGTAGGAAATCTTCTCAGCTTTGCCAGGCAGGTCCCCACGGAGCGCACCCTTCTGGACATCAACACCGTGGTCACCAACGCTGTACAGCTTCGCACTTTGGATCTCCCCACCGGGACCGTCCGCATCGAGCTCCAGCTCGAATCCGTTTTGCCTGGCGTTCGCGGCGATGGAAACCAGTTGATGCAAGTCTTCTTCAATATGATCAGCAATGCGGTCGACGCCATGGAAGCGGCGCAAGGCGGCGTCCTCACCGTCAAGACCTTGCGCGACCGCGCTTATGTCGTCGTCCTTTTCCTGGATACCGGGCCCGGCGTCAAGGAGCCTCACCGCGTCTTCGATCCTTTTTATACGACCAAGCCCGTAGGGAAAGGCACCGGCCTGGGTCTCAGTATTTGCTTCGGCATCGTGCAGGAGCATAGCGGCAGGATCCTCTGCTACAACCGCCAAGAAGGGGGTGCCGCGTTCCGCGTGGAGTTGCCTGCCGTTCTGGCGGCTCTCCCCACAAAAGAATTGCAGTTCTCTTCTCCGACAGCAATTTCACAGAAACCTGTGTGACCTTACCCCTCATCGAGCCCCAAACACTCTCGCCCTGCCGCCTTGTCGTGCGCCGGACTCATGTTAGAGTCTTGTTGCGAACCGTGTTTAACAAGTGGGAGACGCGATGATGGACGCAGCCATCGTGACCGAAAAACTTACGCGCCGCTTCGGCAATTTGACCGCGGTGGACGGCGTCGACCTCACAGTTGCCGCCGGACAATTTTTCGGCTTTCTCGGGCCCAATGGCGCGGGCAAGTCCACGACCATCAAGATGCTTACCGGCCTACTGGCCCCGAGTTCCGGCCGCGCCCAACTTCTCGGGCTGGACTTCGCTGCGCATCCGGTCGAAGTCAAACGGCAAATCGGCGTTGTTCCCGAGGGCATGGGCCTCTTCGAACGATTGACTGGCGCCGAGTATCTTCAGTTCGTCGGCCGCATGTACGGGCTCGATCGTCCCACCACGCAGCGCCGCTGCGAAGAGTTGCTGGATTTCATGCAGCTCTCCGACCGCCCCAAAACGTTGATCGCGGACTATTCACACGGCATGCAGAAAAAACTCGCGTTGGCCGCGGCGGTGATTCATGGGCCACGAATTCTTTTCCTCGACGAGCCGTTCGAAGGTGTGGATGCTCTTGCCGCCGGTGCGCTCAAAGCGCTTCTGGGGCGCATGACCGAGCGCGGCGTCACTATCTTCCTTACTTCGCATGTCCTGGAAATTGTCGAGCGTCTCTGCAGCCATGTGGCCATTATTCACAAAGGCCGCCTGGTCGCCCAGGGTTCGCTCGCGGAGCTTCGCGCGGGGATTGGCGGTGAAGAAGGAAGCAAAACGACTCTCGAGCAGATTTTCCTCTCTATCGTGGGCCAGGACGGCGCCCAGCGCCCCCAACTCGAGGAACTCTCGTGGCTGATGTAGCCCGCCTCCCCGGCGTTTGGGAGCAAATCTGGCTTGTTGCCGGGCTCCGCTGGCGGATTCTCAGTAACAATCTCCGCAAGAAACACAATCAGTGGGATTTGATCGGAATGGTTGTCGTTGGCGTTTTCGCCATGCTCTTCGTCCTCGGTCTGTGTTTCGCTTTCTATTTTGGCGCTTACGCGTTTTTGTCAGGCGGCCACGAAGCCTGGATCGCTTTTCTTTTCTGGGGAATTTTTCTTTTCAGGCAACTCGTTCCCATTTTCACCGCGGGCTTTGGTGCGGGTTTTGAGTTTCGCACCATGTTGCGGTTTCCGCTTAGCCTGCGGGCATTTTATGCCCTCGGCCTCGCCTACGGACTCGCGGATTTTGCCGCTATCGCCTCTAGCTGCTGGCTGATTGCGATGATCATCGGCGCAGCTAGGGCAAACCCCACTGTCCTGCCCACCATGATTGCTATTTCCGCTCTCTTCCTGCTGATGAATATCACTCTCGAACGAATGATTGGTTCCTGGCTCGAACGCATCCTGGCCCGTCGGCGCACTCGGGAGATCTTTTTCGCCGTATTCATCCTATTCGCGGTCTCGCTTCAATTCCTCAATCCGCTGCTCCAGCGATACGGCCATGCGGCGCAGCCCTGGGCCCGCCATGTGCTCCCCTATCTCTCTGTTTTTCCGCCGTCGCTTGCGGGGCGAGCCGTCGCCGGCGCGGCACAAGGTCACTCCACGGACGTACTCCTGGGCGCCGCCGGGATCTCGGCCTACGCCCTGCTTTTCAGCGTGTTCCTTTGGCTGCGCTTCGCCACACAGTATCGCGGCGAGGAACTCAGCGAGACAGCAGCCCCGGAGCGCGCGGTCGTTCGTCCCATCTCACGTACCGCCGAACCGTCCGATGCTCGCCAGCTGCTCACACCTCAAGTTTCCGCCGTCCTTCGCAAGGAGTTCCGCTATCTTACGCGCAACAGCTTCGCCTTTTTCCTGCTGATCATGCCTCCCGTGTTTGTTCTGTTGTTCACCACGCAATTCGCCGGAAGGCATCCCACGGTTACCAAGCATCCGGTTTCCACCGAGTTCTTTTTCCCCGGCCTGATGGCCTATCTCATCCTCATTCTGATGGCGCCGGCCTATAACAGCTTTGCTTACGACGGCAAAGGCATCCAAACGTTTTTCACCTCGCCCGTGAGCTTTCGCGAGGTTTTTCTAGGAAAGAATCTTCTGCAAGTCGCGATGCTCACGTTTGAATTGACGCTTTCGATGGCCGCCTTTTCCTACCTCGTGGGGCTTCCCTCGCTCCCCGTTCTGGTGGCCACACTCGCCGCGATCGTCTTCAATGTCACAGGACAATTAGCCATCGCCAATTGGTCCTCGCTGTCCTTTCCGCGCAAGCTCAATTTCGGCCAGATGCGCGGCCAGCGGCAATCCGGCATGGCCGCGATCGTCGGTTTTGGGACGCAAGTTCTTTTGGGCGGCATCAGCGCTCCCATCCTCTTTATGAGCCGTTGGACTGGCAATGCGTGGCTTCCCACAGAAGTGTTTGCATTTCTCGCCGCCGCGGCCATCGCAGGCTACACTTCCTCCCTTGATCCGCTCGCCGCGCTCGCCGAAAAAAAGAAAGAAACCTTGATCGACGCGCTGGCCCGATGAAACTTCATTTGACTTCATCCTGACCAGAAATTTCCACACTTCCATCGACAGAACGCAAGGCCTCCGCATAACGGGCGGCAATCGCCTTCCACGAAAAGTGTTTGTCCTGGGCGCGCCGGCTGCGTTCCGCAAGAACAGCGCGATACTCCGGATCGGAAAGCACTTTCAGCAGCGCTTCTCCCAATCCTCGTTGCCTCTTGGGGTCCGCGAACACCACTCCCGCTTCGGTGATGGGCGACGCCGTTTCCGGACCTTCCAGAGCAACCACTGGCAGTCCGCACGCAATCCCTGCGATAGCGCTTCCGCGCCGTGAAGAAATCCCTCCGCGCACAAAGAGCAATACGTCGCAGGAGGCCAGGTGCCTTACGATTTCCGCTCCCGGCAAAACTCCCAGCGCGGAGACCTCGATCGGCTGCTTGTCCATCAGGTTCTGCAGCGCTTTCTCCGCCGTGTCCGAATGTCGCCCCATCACAACTAGCCGCAACTTTCCCAGTCGTTCCGCCACAATTTGCAAAGCCTCGGAAATACTAGCGATTTCCCAGATACCGCCTTCGCCCCCGGTAATCCCAAACACAGCAATCGCCGGCAACCTGTTCCCGCCGCCGCGCTGTACGGTCCACGCCGTTTCCGGTTCCGGCAGATTTGCGCCCACGGGAATAAAAATGGCTCGCGTGCGCTGGCGTCCAATCCAGGGAATTTTGCTAAGAGGCACAGTAAAGACGCCGAGATCAGAAGACCGCAGCGCTTCGCCCATCGCATAGTTCTGTGCGCGCCGCCGCAGCTTATCGATGGTGCGGCTGCCATGGTAGGGCAGGACGTCGTGGTAAACCATCGCGACGCGCGTCCCCGCCTGCCGCAGAATCCGCAGTACTCGCAGGAACCGCAGAGGAAAACCGCGCTCCGACCACGCGAGCGCGGTGTATTGCACCAGCACCCAGCACCCGCGCCAGCCCTTCGCTTGCCGCTCGAGCTCGTGCATCGCCGCCGGCCAGCCGTCTTCGAGCCACGCGACGCGCACAAGTTCCCACGCAAAGTCGTGCGCGCGCAACGCGCCCGCCAGGTATTGGCAATACTCCTCAACCGCATCCGTCGGCGCATCCCGCCGTCCAAGCAGCGCGATGCACTTTTGCGTCATTGGGGCAGTGCCAGAAGGTGATTAGTGCCGCAGGGCTTACAGCTGTATCCGAATCGCGAAAACTTGTCGAGCCGATTGCGCTGGTTTTCCTCGCTAGGCATTTCGCAGGTTACTCCCGGACGTTTTTCCTTCAACAAACGCTGCGCCCCGTGAAACACTTCGACTTCCGCGCCTTCCCCGTCGCAGCTGAGAAAATCCGGCGTCCCCGGTGTTCCCAGGTAGTCATCCCGAATTCCGTCCCACGTGCTCGCGTAAGCGCGCAGCAATTTCCGGATCGGCCTCGAACGCCACCACGTGCTGCTCTTTCTCCGCGAGGCGCGCCGCACGCAAAGAAAAATAATCCAATGTGCCCCGATATCGCAAAAAAGTCATCCCGCCGCAGATGCCGCTCGAACACCTCCCGCACCTCCGGCTGTCCGTGGCCCTCGAAATAAGTCCTCCCGCGGATTCAAACGCAGCCACAATCCTTGCGCCGGATCGCTCTGTACCTCGGCCCGAAACGCTGCATCCTGGTTTTCGCTTTATTCTAGGCAGTTTTTTTCCCTTCCAAGATCCACTCCCCTCCGACATCTACTCCAAACGGATGAAAAGCTTCTGGCACACGCGCGAGGAACTCATTCGCTAGCTTCGTCGAGCCGCCGCACCCGAAGTATTGCTGAGACTCTCTGTGTACCAAGAGATGGTTTTCTCTAAACCATCATCGAGAGACGTTTTTGCATGCCATCCGAATTCTGTCCGTGCGCGGGAAGTATCCAGGCAACGGCGCGGCTGTCCGTCGGGCTTCGTCTCGTCCCAGCGGGCCGTTCCCTCGTAACCCGTCAGCGAACAAATCAGTTTCAACAAACTACGGATGCTGATCTCCGCGCCCGACCCCAGGTTTACGAGTTCGGGCTTTTCATACTTTTCCGCAGCAAGAACGATCGCTTCTGCGGCGTCCTCCACATACAAGAACTCGCGCGTCGCTTTGCCCGTTCCCCACGCAATGATTTCCGGCGCTCGCACCAGTTTCGCTTCCCGGCATTTCCGGATCAGCGCCGGAATTACGTGTGAGCTCTCCGGATCGAAATTGTCTCGCGGTCCGTACAAATTAACCGGCGTTACGTAAATTCCCTTGAACCCATATTGTTCGCGGTAGGCTTGTAACTGGACGAGCAGCATTTTTTTTGCCAGCCCATACGGCGCATTCGTCTCTTCTGGATAGCCGTTCCAGAAATTCTCTTCGCGGAACGGCACGGGCGTGAATTTTGGATAGGAACAGATTGTGCCTGCGCAAACGAACTTCTCCACGCCCGCAATGCGTCCGGCTTCGATGGCGTTGAGGCCCATCACCGCGTTGTCGTAAAAAAATCTCCCGGGGTTTCGGCGGTTCGCGCCGATGCCTCCCACCACCGCTGCAAGGTGGATGAAAATGTCCGGCCTCACATCTTTATATAGCCGCAACGCTTCGGATTTTTCCCGCAGGTCGTAGTCCCGGCTGTGCGGAGTGCTGATCTCTCGGCAGCCCGCTGCGCGCAATTTCTCCACGACGAACGAGCCGAGAAATCCGTTGCCTCCGCTCAACACCACGCGCCGATTTTCCCAAAAACCCATTCCCCGTTCCTCAGTTCTGCGAAGCTTGGCCTTCGACCGCTCCCATCACGCGCGTCACGGAATTTTGCCAATGGTTCCAGTGACTGAATTTCCTTTCCAGAATCGCTTTTCCGCGCCCGAGAGGAGCCAGACCCGCCGCTTCGAGATCTGCGTCGACCATGATCGCCACCAGTTCGCTGAATGCAATCCTCGTTTCCCAGCCAAGTTTCTCCCGTGCTTTTCGCGTATCCGCTACTAAGCAATCCACTTCCAAGGGGCGGATATAGCGTTCCGACATTTGTACATGCTTGCGCCAGTCCAGTCCGGCATAGGCAAACGCTTCTTCCACAAATTCGCGTACCGAATGCGCTTCGCCCGTCCCGATAACGATATCCTCGGCCGTATCTTGCTGCAGCATCTTCCAGATGGCTTCCACATACTCCGGAGCGTAACCCCAGTCCCGGCGCGCATCGAGATTTCCCAGAAACAGAGTGTCCTGTTTGCCCGCCACGATTGCCGCCACCGCGCGCGTAATTTTTCGTGTTACAAACGTCTCTCCGCGCCGCGGGCTCTCGTGATTGAATAATATTCCGTTGCTGGCAAAAAGGTGGTAACCCTCGCGGTAAATCCGCGTCATCCAGTAGGCATACACTTTCGCGGCGGCATACGGGCTACGCGGCTGAAAAAGTGTCGTTTCACTTTGTGGAGGCGACGCCGAACCGAACATTTCCGAGCTTGACGCCTGGTAAAAGCGCGTCTTCGACCCGGCCCGCCGGATCGCTTCGAGCAACCGCATCGTGCCGAGCCCGGTGATATCGCCCGTGTACTCCGGCATGTCAAAGCTCACGCGCACATGACTTTGCGCCGCGAGGTGGTACAGCTCATCTGGTGCAAAGCTGTAAACGAGATTCAGTACCCACTCGGTGCTCGAGAGATCGCCGTGATGCAGGAAGAGGCGCGTGCTCGGCTGATTCGGATCTTGATAAATGTGGTCGATGCGCTTGGTATTGAATGTGCTCGCCCGGCGGATGATCCCGTGGACTTCATACCCTTTGGAAAGCAGGAGTTCCGCGAGATACGAGCCGTCTTGTCCGGTAATTCCCGTAATCAGTGCGCGTTTCATTTGCGATCTGTCTTGCCTCGTATTTTCCCGCAGCTTTAAGAACCGCGCGTTAAAGTCATCTTCAGGGAACGCCTCTTATTGTAGAAGCCGCCCAGGAAAATACAAATAGGCCCCTTGCTAGCCGCGCAGCTGGACATAACACTGGACCACAATCGCCACCGGGAGGCACGTCCTGTTTTTCATGGGCCAAAGAAATGGCACGGCGCGCTGGCGCCGCTTGCGCTGGGGCACGCTCCACGCGATGTAGCCGCGAGGACGCCGTCCGGATTTGACCTGCTCCAAAAACTCCGCGGACCCGGCCTGATGTTCCAGCACTTCAAAAACGGTCACGACGCTGAGTTTTTCGCCTGGATACTGTTCGGCAAATTCCGAAACAGTGAGTCCGAGAATTCGCAGCAAGCCAAGAGCTGTTTTGCAAAAGCTCGCGGCGTGCGATCGAATGCCAGAAGGAAAAAAGGATCACGGGGGAAGAGGATTCTGCTTGAGCTGCTCGAGGTCGCGCTGCTCGATCTGCTGCATCATGGCTTTGCGGCCAAACAAATATTTCCCGAACTGCATGGTAATCTGGCGCGGCACAACGAGGAATTGGTTTCGAATCATTTGCGGAAAAGAGATCGGGCCGCGCGCGGGAATGACGTGCGTGCCCCACTGGAAAATTAAACCGGCGTTCCACAAGATGAAAAAGCCCAGAAAGACGCAGGCGGCGGCGAGTGCGGCGCGGCGGGCGCGAAAGATGCGCGTGAAGCGGTCGAGAAAAACGGCAAGCCCAAGAATAAAAAGCGGGGTAAGCGAAACAAAAAATCGGCTTCCGTACGAAGAGATGCCCGCCCAATCCGGATATGATGCTATGAAATAATAAAACGCCAGCGTGGCTCCCAAAAAAGCTGCGCCGACGCGAGGCTCGCTCCGCCAAAAGGCCACCAAGCCGATCAGAGCAAAGAGAAGAAGCGGCGTCCAGGAAAGCAAGCCGTGATTCGCAGAGAACAGAACGGAGAAAAGGTAAGGAGAGCGCCATAACCAATGATTGATGGGAATGTAGCCGGTGTCGAGCATGCTGCCGTAAATGATGCGGTGCACGATAAATGTGGGCAGCATGCAAAAAATAAGCGTAATAGAGAAAACGAGATGCCGAGCCATGAGTTGCGAAACACGCGGCGTGCTGGGGGTCGCTTTTCGCATCGCCGCGCTGTATTCGCGGGCCGCTTCAAACAGCAGTATTACGAATAGCATGACATTGGGGTAGTAGACGTCGAGCATCAATCCCGCCAGTGCTCCGAGCAAGATCCACTGCCCCAGCGTGCGCGCGTCCCGCGTTTCATGCCAATACCACAAGAAGAGCGCCACCACGAAAGCCGAGTGGGCATGCGACCATGACGGATTGAAGTACATGTAGACCGGAAGCGAACTGGCAAACCAGATCGCGAGCGTGGCGAGAAGCGCCCAGGTTTGGTCGACATATTTGCGCGCGAGCTGAAACGAAATCAGGAGGCCCAGAAAACCGTAGAGCGCTGTGCCCAGCGCCATCGCGATGCGGTAGGGCGTGGAAAAACCGTCCGCGGGAATCGCCGAGCCCAGGGAGCGCGCGAGAAGAACGCCTGCGTGCGCGACGATAAGAAAGGGGGCCCAGAGAATGGCAGGGCCGACGGTAAAATGATTTTCAATGTGGCCGGTGCGGGTGCGAAATTCAGCGGTCGGCTGGCCGTTTTTGTCGAGGCGATTTTCGCGAAAGCTAGCGTTGGCTTCTTGATAGTCGCGGGTAAAATCGAGATTGTGCTGGATCAGCGGAGCACGCGCGAAGGCGTAGTAGCCGACGCCGTCTCCGCGCACCCAGGGATTGAGCATGGGCAGGGACAGCAGGAAGAGCACCACAAGAAGGCGCTCTGCTTTGCGCGGACCTGGCTGAGGCGAGGAGCTCAAACCTTACGACTCCGAAAAACACAACACCGTGAAGCCTCACGCTCGAAAGCGAGCACCCAAGACACGAGCCGCGCGCACTCGCAAGATTCAAGGCAACACAAAAACCTTCGCGAGGAACAATGTCCTGTTGTTCCGAGCGTGAGCTCCGTCCCAGATAGAAGCATTATCGCTTTTTGAATTAGCTTTGTCTTGCTGACAGTTTGGTGTACGGGGATCGCGAGCCAGTGTCCCTCTGCGTATAATAGGCCCGCTATGTTAGGAGAGCAGACCATGAACTACCGCCGATTTGGCCGCATCGGATGGAACGTCAGCGAAATTGGGTATGGGATGTGGGGCATGGCCGGTTGGACCGGGTCGGCCGACACGGAATCCCTTGAGTCGCTGCAGCGCTCGGTCGATCTCGGGTGCAACTTTTTCGACACGGCGTGGGCTTATGGCGACGGCCGCAGCGAGCAGCTTCTCGGGAAAATTCTGCGTGCCAACAAAGGGAATGCCGCTGTCGGCGGACCTGACAAAAGACTTTATGTGGCGACAAAAATTCCGCCGAAAAACCGGCGCTGGCCGAGCCGCCGCGAGTTTGCACTCGACGATTGCTATCCGCCTGATTACATCGTCGAGTACCTCGAGAAAAGTCTCACGAACATTGGCGTCGAAACGCTCGACCTCATGCAGTTTCACACTTGGGAAGACGCTTGGTTGGATGACCAGCGTTTGCCACGCGCCATCGAAGACCTCCGCAGCAGCGGCAAAGTCCGCGCCGTCGGCATCAGCCTCAATCGCTGGGAGCCCTGGAACGGCATCCGTGCCGTGCGCGCCGGCTTCGTCGACGCCGTGCAGGTCATCTACAACATCTTCGACCAGAATCCCGAGGACGAACTATTTCCTGCGTGCCGTGAAAAGGATCTTGCCGTCATAGCGCGCGTCCCGTTCGATGAAGGTTCGCTCGCAGGGACCCTCACGCTTAATAGCACTTGGCCAAAGGGCGACTGGCGCAACACTTATTTCGTCGCGGAGAATCTCAAGAGCAGCGTGGCTCATGCCGATGCGCTCAAACCTCTTCTCAGAGATGGCATGAACATGCCCGAAATGGCCCTGCGCTTCATCCTCAACAGCAAAGATGTCGCCACCACCATCCCCGGCATGCGCAAAACGCGCCACGTCGAGGCCAATCTCGCTGCCAGCGCCAAAGGTCCGCTTCCCGCCGTGCTGCACGACGAACTCCGCCACTATCGCTGGGACCGCACTCCCACGCAATGGTCGCAATGAAAAAACCATGGCCGCGAACTGCGAAATGACGCAGGCGGGGAATGGTCTTCGGATCTCTGTGCGGAAAGACAGGGAGCCTTGGAGTAGCTTCCTCGCTTCCTCCTTTTTTTGCCGCTTCCGCATTGTTCATCACAGTTTTATCGGGAATCGGAGCCGGGTTCGCGCACCCCTCGGCGCGATTGGTACATTTGCCACAAGAGGAAACCCTGGTCGACCAGGCAGCAGGATAATGCGGATTGTGTGTACCGGCGATGTTCGGCGGCTCGAATTTCGGGACACGGCGGGGCCAGCTTAGCGGGCTTTACGCCGTAACGGCTCGGTGCGGGCAAGGTAGTCTTGCCGTTTGTGGAGTATGCGGAAACCATGGAAATCATTCGCGCAACGAATCGAGATTTCCCGGATTAGCGGAGGCATGGCACGCCGAATCGCCCTCCGGCGATCACTTTCCTGCGCTCGGACTTGGGGGATAAGACCGATCGTCCACGGAGCCGGCTCCTTATGCGGTCTGCTTCAGGGCGCGTTCGACGAGGGTTAGACAGCGCTCGGCTTGTTCGCGGAGAAGCTCTTCGCGATCGCCACGATCTTTCTGCGTGCTGTGGAGCTCGTCGGCAATCGCCAGCGCCGCCAGAACGGCTACTTTTTGCGTGTCAACAGTGGCCGTGGCGCTTGCGATCGCGTGCATTTTCTCGTCCACGTACTGTGCGAGTCGCTGTACATACGCTTCCTCCAGTTCCCCGCGAATCGCGTACATCTGGCCGAATATTTCGACTTTTACAGGACTGCTCATGTCTCCGGATTGTAGCGCACCGTGGCGCGGACGAGAACAATCAACTGGCGCGGAGTTGGGCGCCGAGATTTTTTTCGAGCGCTGAAATGATTTTGGCGGAGAAATCGCTCGTCTGCGCGTCCGTCAGCGTCGCTGCCCGGCTTTGAAACCTCACCCGCACGAGGAGCGAATATTTTCCAGCGGGAACATTTTTGCCGCGGAAAAGATCCGTCGCATCGATGGATGTGATTTCGCCGATGTTGAGCGAGCGGATCGTTTTGACGACTTCCGAAAACGCAGTGCCGTCGGCGAGCAGCAAAGAAAAATCGCGTTCAACCGCTGGGAAGCGCGGTAGCGGTTCATATCGACGCGCCTCTTTCGTCGCGCGAATTTGCGCGTACAACGGATCGAGATGAATTTCCGCCAGGAAGATGTCCTGGCGCAATTTGAATTTTTCCGCCACGCGGCGTGCGAGTTGCCCTGCGGTGCCAAGCGAGGAGGGATTCTTCGCTTCGCTCGGAATGACGGATTCGAAATCGGCGTTTTGCAAATGGATGGTTCCGCGCCTAGCGACGTGAGTCCATGCTGTTCCGCACGGTTCCCACCGGAAGCCACCGGCAAGCGCGCCGATGGCCTCGAGATCACCTTTCAGATCGGCGAAGTCGTACTCCCGTGCATTTTCGTAGATACCTTTTTCGCGCGCTTCGCCTGTCGCGCCAATGGTCAGGATGGGTGTTTCGACGGAGGAGCTTCCTTCGAGGCGGTAATGGCGGCCAATTTCGAATAGGCGGACGTTCGGCTGGCCGTGATTCAAGTTCCATTCGAGAGCGGCGGCCATGGTGACCAGGCCGTTCGAACGCAGGACGCCGGCTTCTTCAGATAGCGGATTCCCTAGGCGCGCGGGAGTGACTCCTTCGGGGCGGAAAAGTGCGTCGCGATCCTCTGCCACATGAGGAATTGTCAGGATTTCGCGATAGCCGAGACCGATCAGGCGTTCGCGCACGCGGAGTTCGGGTTCGAATTTCGGCAGACGCTCGGCGCCCTGGCGAGCGGCGGGCAATCGCGGCGGAAATCTGTCGAGACCGTAAATGCGGGCGACTTCTTCGATTAAGTCGATTTCGCGTTCGGCTTCGGCGCGCCAGGACGGCTGCGTGCATTCCCAGGCGGCGAGAAGCGAGCCTGAAGCGCCGCGGTTTTCGCCGATCCGCACGGGAGCGAAGCCGAGTGCGCTGAGAATCGCTTCGATTTCCTTATCAGGAATGTCTGCTCCCATGACGCGAAGAATTTCCGCGCGAGTCAACTGGATCTTCTTCGGAGCGCGTTTGCCGGGATAGACATCGACAACGCCTGCTAGCAGCTCGCCGCCGGCGAGTTGCTGGATGAGTTCGGCGGCGCGGCGCGAGGCGAGCTCAGCCATTTCGGGGTCGGCGCCGCGGCCAAAGCGCGTGGAGGCTTCGGTGTGAAGCTTCAGGATACGCGCGGCTTTGCGCACAGCGATTGGTTCGAACCAGGCGCATTCGATAAGGATATTTTTTGTGGAGAAAGAGATTTCGGTTTCGGCGCCACCCATGATGCCGCCGATGCCGACGGCGCGTGAGCCGTCGCCATCCGAGACAACCGATACTACGGAATCGAGAGTGCGCTCGACACCGTCGAGAGTTCGGATTTTTTCGCCGGGCTTGGCGCGGCGGACGAGGATGCCATGGTCGCGGATTTTGTCGTAGTCGAAGGTGTGCAGCGGGTGGCCGAGCTCGAGCATGACGTAGTTGCTGATATCGACGACGTTGCTGATGCTGGCGACCCCTGACGCGTCGAGACGGTCTTTCAGCCATTTTGGAGACGGCTGGATTTTTGCGTTGCGAATGACGCGCGCGGTGAATCGGCCGCAGAGGTCTGGAGATTGGATTTCGACTTTTATGGCTTCGCTTGCTTTTGTTAGGCTCTCGACGGGTTTGGGAGCGACCGGTTTCAGGGGGAGTTTATAGACGGCGCCAAGCTCGCGGGAGATTCCGTAGTGGCCGAGACAATCGGGGCGGTTCGAGCCGACTTCGGCGTCGATGATGGGGCCGTGCGGGCCGTTTTCTACGCTCCCGATATTCGTGCCGGAAAGGGCGAGGCGCGAGGCCACATCGCTCGGTGAGGCGGTGACGTCGACGAATTCCTTCAGCCAGTTGTAGATGACCCTCATTCTCGGCCCTCGGTTTGGCGTACGGGCGATGCATTGGTGTCCGCCGTGGTGGGTGGGGCCGAGCCTGCTGCGCCCCTGCCATGGCGGGTGGCCGAATTGCGCAAGGGGCGCATTACTGGGCACCTTCCAGGTGGCCGAAATAGATGTGCGTGGAGTATTCCAGGCGTACCCGGTCATCTTGACTGTATTCGGTGAAAATTCTTTGCAGTTCTTCCATCATGGGCGCGAAATTCGGATTGTCCGCGGCGGGGATGAACGAGCTGCTGCGCAGGCGTCCGGCGACGCCTGCGAAATCAAATTCCTGAGAATTCGGGAGCGTTCGCGAGGCGTAAGCGTTTGGGCCAAAAAAATCGCGCATGTGCTGCTCGCTGGGATAGCTTTCTTTCACGCTGGCGTAGTCCGTGCCGAACGTTCGAAGCAAGGATTCGTAGCCGCGCAGAAAGGCAGTCGTGTCCGTGAGGCGCTCGTTCCAGATGACCACGACCCAGCCGGCTGGTTTTAGCAAGCGAATGAATTCGGCGCGAGCCGCGTTTTGGTCGAACCAGTGGAAGGCTTGGCCGGCGGTGACAAAGTTCACGCTTGCGCCATCGAGTGTGGTGGATTCGGCGGAGCCATTGATGCTGGCGAAACCGTCGTAGGAGGCTAGATATTCCTCGCCCGCCTGGCGCATCGCTTCGTTGGGCTCCACGCCGAAAACGCGATTGCCGTTTTTCAGGAAAAGTTCGCTCAGGAAACCGGTGCCTGAGCCGATGTCGGCGATCACGTGTCCTGATTTCAGGCCGCACTCGGTGCGCAATATTTCGCGGACGGCAGAAGGGTAGCCCGGGCGATAGCGGACGTAGTCGGCTACGCGGTTGGAGAATCGTTGCTTGGCGTCGGTGAAAGTCATGTTTATGGTCGCGAGACCAAGGGGCGGGCTAGAGCCCGGCCTCTAGAAACACTCGATTGCTCCTCACGGGAATTGGCTCAGGAAGCGCACATCGTTTTGGAAAAAAACCTGGATGTCGTCGATTTGGTATTTGAGCATGGCCAGGCGGTCGATGCCCATGCCGAAGGCGAAGCCGCTGACTTTTTTGGCGTTGTAGTTGACGAAGCCGTAGACCGCGGGGTCGACCATGCCTGCACCGAAGAGTTCGATCCAGCCGGCGCCTTTGCACTTGGAGCAAGTGCCGCCACCTGCGGCCGCGCCGCTGCCGCCGCAGAAGATACAGGAGACGTCGAATTCGACGCTCGGTTCGGTGAACGGAAAGTAGCTGGGGCGGAAGCGCGTTTTTACCCCGGAGCCGAAGAATTGCTTGACGAAATATTCGATGGTGCCGGTGAAGTCGCAGAAGGTGATGTCCGCATCGACGGCCAGACCTTCGACTTGATGGAAGATGAACGAGTGCGTGGCGTCAGGGTTGTCGCGGCGATAGACTTTGCCGGGGACGATAACGCGAACCGGCGGCTTTTGCTTTTCCATGGTGCGAATCTGCATTGGCGAGGTGTGCGTGCGTAGCAGCAGCGGCGTTGCAGCGCCTTTCGGGAGATCGAGATAGAAGGTGTCCATGTCGTCGCGGACGGGATGGAATTCGGGGATGTTCAGCGCTTCGAAATTGTAGTAAGGCGTTTCGATTTCCGGGCCTTCGACTACGGAGAAGCCGATGGAGACGAAGATGTCTTCGATTTCTTGGAAAACTTGGCGGATTAGATGATGCGAGCCGATGGGGCGGGTGACGCCGGGGAGAGAGAGATCCACGTGTTCGCGGGCCAGGGCAGATTGGTCGGCGCCGGATTCGATGGCTTGGCGGCGAGATTCGATTTGCGATTCGGCGTGGGCGCGAAGTTCATTGAGGCCGGCGCCTACGGCGCGTTTTAGGTCCGGTGGGGCGGGTTTCAGCCAGTTGTCGGTGATTTGGGCGAGGATGCCGGATTTGCGACCTAACCAGGCGTCGCGGAACGTTTTCCAGGCGGGTTCGTCGTGGATAGCCGCGGATTCGAGATCGAAGCGTGAACGGATTTCGGCGAAGAGTGGCACAACCTGGTCCGGTTGCGTGACACCGAGAGCGGCTAGGGTTTCCTCGGTCGTGGTTGGGGTGGAGTCCATGATTGTTGAAATCCTGCCTTGTGGTGGCGCAGCAGGCTACGCCGCTACAAGCGAAATTACCAACCTTGGCCGTAAAGCCTCGGCGTTTTAGGCCGGGGATATACGGCCCTGTTGCCTTTCTAAATCCTTTGTCCTAGCCTCTCCGTTGTCCTCCGCTGACGTAAGGTGGTTGTGGGAGGAAGCCACCGAAGAGACCGGACCAAAATCCGGCTCCCTAGGAATCCTCGCCGCAAACGACGGGGAGGACGTCAACACGCGCCGGACATAAACCGGTACGACAAGCGAGACCTGGGAGGGGTAAGCCCCGCCCTTAGAGAGGTCTCCCCCGAGCCTAAGCCTTTTTGGCTTGCGGCGGAGCGGCCGCTTTGGCGCTGGCCACCAGGCTTGCGAAAGTGGCGGCGTCTTTGACCGCGATATCGGCTAGGATCTTGCGATCCAACGAGACGCCTGCGGCTTTTAATCCGTGAATCAGCTGGCCATAGGTCAGGCCGTTATTGCGGGCGGCTGCGCCTATGCGCTGGATCCAGAGTTTGCGATATTCGCGCTTTTTTACGCGGCGGTCGCGCTTGGCATAACGATCGGCGCGATTCGCTGCTTCCTGTGCGGATTGGTACAGCTTGCTTTTTGTTAGAAAGAAGCCTTTCGTGCGTTTGAGATACTTTTTGCGACGGGCGCGGCGTTTTGTGCCACGTTTTACGCGTGCCATGGGTTTTCTCCTTCGAATCGGGTCGTAGCATGGGACGAAAATGACGGCCATTCGTTGGACGGTCGAAGAGACCGTCGGAAAAAGAACGGGTCTCCTAGACCCGCCACTACAACGGAAAGCCGAAATTCGAAACCGCGGCTACTTGTTTCGGGAGACAAACGCGGTGCGCTCGCGCGGGAAAATACGCGTTAGGCAGCGGGTTTGTCTCTGATTTAGATTGCTGGCCGCTTTTGTTGGCCTTGCGGCAAACAATTTTTGGCGGCCTATCGGCCGGCAGGCACCCGTGAAGCGCTGCCTGGCGCGATGTGCAGAACTTGCGTCCTGCGTTTCTGACCGAAGGGTACGGCATGCCGTGCCCCTACGAAGAAAATCTTTGCGCGTGCGAATTCTAACGGCACGCGTTAAACGCTGTACGGCTTTAGCCGTAGGGTAGCATTTGTCTGACGGCGGCTACGTCCGCGGGATTGACCAGCGTCAGCTTTTTTAGTTTGCGCATGCGGCCGGGAGCTTTGGTGCCCATCAAATGGCGTTTGCCGGAGTGCATGCGTTTGATTTTGCCGTTGGCGGTGATTTTGAAGCGCTTTTTGGCGCCACGATGGGTTTTCAGTTTCAGTTTTGGTTTCGTCGAATTCCTTGGCATGGCCTGAAAGTCTCTCCTTGACGGGGCGGGCAAGCCCCGCCGCAAAGTCCAAAATCAGATTCAAAAACTACTGCGATTGCTGAGCATTGGCCGATGACTGCCCTGAGGGCTTGGCCACCGAGACGCCTTTTTTCGGCGCGAGCAGAGCTACCAGGACGTTACCTTCCATTCGTGGCATCGTTTCGATCTGGCAAGAGTCGCCGATTTCGACGAGAAGGCGATTCATTTTGGCGCGGCCTACTTCCTGGTGCGCCATTTCGCGGCCGCGATGGAAAATCATGGCACGAACTTTGTGGCCATCGCCGAGGAAGCGGATGATCTGGTTTTTGCGAACCTGATAATCGTGCTCCGCGGTCGCGGGACGAAATTTTACTTCTTTGAGCTGCGAGCCACGGCTGCTCTTGCGCTGTTCGTGCGCTTTTTTGTTGGCCTGATAGAGATACTTGCCGTAGTCGGTGATCTTGCAGACTGGCGGGTCCGCCGTTGGCGAGATTTCCACCAGGTCAAGACCGCGCTCGCGCGCCAACTTAAGCGCTTCGAACGGCTGCATGACGCCGAGCTGGCCGCCCTCTTCATCAATCACCCGGAGTTCGCGCGCTCGAATTCGCTCGTTGACGCGGATGCGATCGCTCTGCCGGAAGCTGCGTTCTGCGATATTCCCCCCTAAGTGCTGAAAGGCGCCTTGCTACCCGCCTCGCCGGGCTGGGCCTCGAATCGATACAAATCCATCCGCACGGCTGAAACGCAGCATGGGACGGGTTTCAAAGTATAGCACGCAAAATGGGCTGCCCGGCAATACCCAAACTGGCCTGACCCTGGCCTGACGGACCTGAGGGCGGGCGGTTAGCCAGCTACGCTCAGCTCGTCAGAACCAGCTCGACTCTTGCACCGGAGATGGTTGCGCGAAGTTGCGCCTTCTCGCTCTTGGCGATTTCCACCCCGAGCCCCATAGCGGCCTCCGCGCTCCTCAGTTCTTCGGGGTCCGGCGTGAGGAGTTCGAAGCGGGCGAGGTGGCAGCCTCTGGGTGCGTCGATGGAGGGGTGCGAGGAGTCGGCGCTCCATTCGATGAAGAAAGGGAGCAGGCCGCCGCGATCGTCCCTTAGGTTGAGAGTTTTCCATTGGAGAAGGCGGCCGTCGGGGCGTTTGCGTGAACCGGGATTCGGACCGTCGAAGGCGATGTCGGCATTGCCGAGACGGGCTGCGAATTGGTGGAGGTCGCCGGGGTGGGCGGCCCAGCCAACAAGGCGCGGTTCTGTTAGTTTAAGCAACCCGTAATGGTCCGGCCCTCCGGATTGCGCGGGATCGGGGGCGATGATTTCGAGGTAGCGGCGGGGGTTGAGCTCGAGGCGGGTACGCTCGCCGAGCGACAGTAGAGCGTTACGCGTGCCGCGACCGGGATGGACGCCCCCGAAAGCGGCGCGAACGCCGGTGCGTTTTTCGACGAAGTCGATGCCGCGATGGAGATCGCTGCAGCCGAGGAGGATATGATCGAGCAAGACAGGTGCCCCTTCTTCTTGCGCGGAAAATAAGGAGCGAGGACCAGCAGCGCCGGTGACGAAAATTCCCGCGGACGTCGAGAGAAACAACCTCCTGGAAAGTGTGCGCCGCATTAGGTCCTCCGCTACCGGGGGAGCAACCCCTGTCCTGGGATTATATAGACAATTACGCCAAGACCGATGAGCAGCGAGGCATAGTAAACCGCGATGCGAGGATTGGGGATGGGAGGGAGGTCTTTGGTGAAGAGCCGATAGGTGATCCCGGCGGCAACCAAAAAGAACCAGCCTTGGCCAAGATAGGCCCACAGGACAAGAGTAAGGGCGAGGAGAACGAACCGTTCTGCTTTTGAGAGAGCGTCGGCGGCTTTCGCGCCGTCGAGGATCCAGACGGGAGTGAGATTCAAAATATTTAATACCGCGCAAACTCTCGCCAAGACGGCCCACAAATTGTAACCCGTGCGATGCCAAAGATAGGCGCACACGGCGGCGCCAAGCAAGCCGGCGAGCGGGCCTGCGAGGCTAACGGCGGCGCGTGTTTGGCGAGTGACACCGAGCGCATTCCAGCGTACGTAGGCACCGAGGCCCGGCAAAAAGACGGGCATGTCGGCGGGGAGTCCACGGCGGCGGATATCGGTGTAGTGGCCGAGTTCGTGGACGAGAATCAGCACGACGAATCCCACGCCGAACTTGAATCCGTACAACGTCCAATATAGGGCAAGGAAGGCGAAAAAACTGAAGAGGAATTTCAGTTTAAAGAGGGCCAGCAGCAGGCCCTTGCTTTTCGCAAGTAAGATGGCAATGGGTGCGAGAGGACCCAGACGCTTGGCCCACGCACTTTTTGGCGGCTGCGTGGGAGCGTGTTTTTCGGTTAGCTCGAGCTTGTAGATTTTGCCGCGAATCCATTCTGCCTGATTCGAATGGTGAGGGAGGAGCGCCAGGGCTTTCCTCCATTCGTCGCGGGCTTGCGGCAGAGCGTTCTGTTCTTCGAGCTGGTTGGCTTTGGTCGAGATGCGCACCAGCTCTTCGCTGTGGAGCAGCGCGTGACATGCTGGGCAATCGAGCGCGCCGAGAGGCACCGACTGGCCGCAGTGGTGGCAATTGCGGATGGGTTCAACGATGGGAGGAGTGGACACGGATTGCGGCTACGTTCAGGTTGCGGGCGTCGGTGTGGGAGCGCGGCTTTCGAACGGGCCGACGACATCGATTTTCGGCGCGCCGGTCTGTTGCCAGGCGAAGCGCATGCCGACGAACAAAATCACGAGACCGATCGCGCCGTGGAAGGGGTCTTGCAATTCGAGAAAGGGTGAAGCCAAGCCCAGGAGCGTCAGCAAACCGAGAGCCTTGAACGGATTCATCCGCGGCTTCGCTTCTTGCCCCGGCGTTGCGGTTCCTCGAGAAGGCCCGGAGTCATCCGTTTCCGCGTCCCCCGCTGGGGCTCCTGGATTAGCGGGTGCGCTCTTCACTTGCGGCGGCCTCGTGCCTTTGTCCTTGCTGATCTGCGAGAAATATACCGGGATAGCGGCCAGCGCAACCGCCGCATAGGTGAATGCGGCGGCCGTAATTTGATAGCGGAGTCCGCCAATGCCTCTCGAACCTGTGCGCATGGCTTTGCCGACGAGCCAGCCTACGGCGAGAGAAATATAGCCAATCCTGATGCCGGTAATAATTCCGAAGGCTGCGTAGCCGATGAGTCCGGCGATCGCCGCGCCCATGCCGAAGGTCAGGGCGCGGACGAAGGCGGCGTGCGAATCTTTGGGGAGTTGGGTCTGTAGTTGTGTGGTGCAGTGCTCGCAGGCGAGCGAGCCGTTGATTCGGTAATACGCGCCGGAGATGGCTTTATTGCACGACTTACAGACGTCGCCGCTGCCGGCGTACTCGGCTGTAGCGAATTGCGGGGTGGGACTGGCGGGAGGGAAGCCCATCAGAGAGCGAACGTAACACAGCAGCTACTTCCCTCAAAGACAAATCCGAAGAGTAGTTTCCTGGGCCGCGACAACTTCGCAATGAGTTTGTTCCGACGCGCGTTTCCCGGAAATTGTTTAGGCCAGCGCGCGGGAACGGACTTCCTCTTGCAAGGCGGCCACCACTTCGGCGAGGGGCTTGGGGCCGAGGTCGCCCTTGCTACGGTGTCGCACGGAGACGGTGCCGGCTTCGGCTTCTTTTGCACCCACGACGAGCATGTAGGGAATTTTTTGGAGCTGGGCGTCGCGGATTTTTGCCGGGAGCTTTTCGTTGCGGTCGTCGAGATGGACGCGAATGTGGTGGCGCTTAACGGTCTCCGTGACGTGCTTGGCGTAGTCGGCAACTTTCTCGCTGACTGGGCAGATTTGCACTTGCACGGGCGCGAGCCAGAGCGGGAAGGCACCGGCGTAATGTTCAATGAGAATGCCGAAGAAGCGTTCAACGGAACCGAGCAGCGCGCGATGGACCATCAGGGGTTGATGCTTGGCGCCGTCTTCGGCGACGTATTCGAGGCCGAAGCGCGCAGGGAGATTGAAATCGAATTGGACCGTGGTGAGCTGCCAGGGGCGGCCGATGGCGTCGATGAGCTTGACGTCGATTTTGGGGCCGTAAAATGCGGCTTCGCCTTCCATTTTCTTGTAAGGGATTTTCATGCGCGTCATCGTGTCGGCCAGAGCAGCGGTGGCGCGATGCCAGTCTTCGGGCTTACCGGCGTAATTTTCCGGATGTGCGGCATCCCAATCGGAAAGTTCAACTTCAAATTTATCGAAGCCGAAATTTTTCATTACGGCGAAAGCAAAATCGATGCAGGCTTCGACTTCACTTTCGATTTGAGAAGGCACGCAGAAAATGTGCGCGTCGTCTTGCGTGAAGCCGCGGACGCGGAGCAGGCCGTGCAGAACGCCGCTGCGCTCGTAGCGATAGACAGTGCCAAGTTCGGCCAGGCGCACGGGAAGATCGCGATAACTGTGCAGCTTGGATTTGTAGATGAGGATGTGGCCCGGGCAGTTCATAGGCTTGAGCTGGTAGTCGGCTTTTTCGACTTCCACCGGGCCGAACATGCTGTCTTTGTAAAAATTGGTGTGGCCGCTGGTTTTCCAGAGGTCGAGGCGCATGATGTGCGGGGTGTAAACGAGGTCGTAGCCGCGCTGGAGCAGTTCATCGCGGAGCCAGTCCTCGACAATCTTGCGGATGAGCCCGCCTTTGGGATGCCAGAAGATGAGGCCGGGTCCGGCTTCTTCCTGGATGCTGAAAAGTTCAAGCTCGACGCCTAGTTTGCGATGATCGCGGCGCTTGGCCTCTTCGAGGCGGTGGAGATATTCGTCTAATTCTTTCTGGCTGAAGAAGCACGCCGCGTAGATGCGCTGGAGCTGTGGATTGCCTTCTTGGCCTTTCCAGTAGGCGCCGGCGACGGACATGAGCTTGAACGCGGTGATGCGCTTGGTGGAAGGGATGTGCGGGCCGCGGCAGAAGTCGAGGAATTTTCCCGTGCTGTAGAACGAGACCATCAGCTCGTTGGCTTTTTCCGAAACTAGTTCGCACTTGAAGACTTGATTATTCTTTTTGTAGAGTTCGATGGCTTCCGGCTTGGGGATGAGCTTGCGCTCATTCGGCAAGTCTTCGGCGGCGAGCTCGTGCATCTTCTTTTCGATTTTAGCGAGGTCTTCCGGAGTGAAAGGCTCGTCGCGGAGAAATTCGTAGAAGAAGCCCGTGTCGATGGGCGGCCCGATGCCGAGCTTGACGTTGGGATAGAGCTCCATGACCGCGGCGGCCAGCAAGTGCGCCGCCGAATGACGGAAGACGAAGAGCGCGTCGGGATCTCTTTCGGTGAGGATTTGGAGCCTGACGTTTTCCTCGAGCGGGCGGCGCAAATCAATGAGTTCGCCCAGATCGGGAGCGTTGGGCAGAGGAGTTCCGTTCGTCGCGGTAACGCGGGCAACCAGCGCGGCCTCGGCCAGACGAGGCGAAATCTTACGCGCGATATCCGCCGGGGTCGTGCCCTTGGGCACCTCTTGAATCTTGCCATCCGGCAATGTGACTTGCACTTGCTCCATGACTCGTTCACCAGCGAGGAGAAACACTAAGCTTATCGGCGCGTTGTATCTGGGTCAAGGTAGGGCGGCGATTCGCGTATTCTCGCCTATTGGGGATGCGAGGGCGGCGCGAGGAGGGCGCGGAATTCTGGGGTCTCGCGGAGCTTGGCGAAGGCGGGCTCATCCGTGAGCCACGCGCAGAAGGCTGCGGGGTCTTTGCTCGTTTCTTTTGCGCGGCGGAGGGCGTCGAGGGCGCCTTTGCGGTCACCGTCGAGCGCCCGGACTGCGGCGACTTGACGGAGCGCCCAGACGGAGTCCGGGTCGGCGTTGGCGGCCAGCTCGAAACAGATGCGCGCGTCGGAGATGTCCTTGGCATCCAGGCGCTCTTGGCCGGTTTCCATGGCTTCGACGAAAATGCCTGCTAGGGCGCGCTTGGCTACGCGAAGCTTTTGCGGGCTTTTTTCGTGTTCGGCCCGGCTACGGAGTTCCAGGATGTGGCGCTCGACATCGCTGCGGGTGTCCGCGCGATTCGTAGCGTCCTGGCGAAGCGCGGCTAGCCCCGCGGAGATACTCGCGCTAAGGCGCGATTGTTCTTCGAAGTCTTGCTGCTCGCGTTTCGCGCCGTCGCGAACGGCCTTTTCTTTTTCCATCGCAACGGCGCGCTCTCGAAACGCGGGAGCTTCTCCCAGCCCGTCGAAAGTCGCCGCAGCCTGACGATACTCCTTCCAGGAGCCATAGGGATCGGCGGCAAGTTCTAGATTTTTCGCACGCTTCTCTGCTTCGGCGGCTTGCGCCTTTATGAAAGCCACGTCGCGTTCTTCGTGGCCCTCCCTCATGGAGATGAGGCGAAACCAAGCCAAGGCTTCGTCCATGACGTTCGCGGGCGCCCATTGATGGGGGCCGTCGAAGCGTCGCAAGGAATGAGAGTAGCGCAGCGCTGCGAGTTTGGCGTCGAGCTCAAGGACCTCGGAATAGTTGAAGTCCAAGGTCCCGACGGCGGCGAAAACAGAGAACGTTGCGTCCGCCCCGGGCGGTGAGGAAGGTGCAAAGCCGGCGCCGTTCAACAGCACCCCCGCGGCGCAATTGCAGCGTTCGGCGAGCGACGACGCGAGGCGAGCACCTCCGGAAAACCCGGCGAAATAGACACGATTGTTGTCGATCGTTAGGCGGGCATGCGTGTCCTGAAACATCGCTTGGGCGGCGTCAGCCTCCGGTTTCCACGCGCCGTTGTGCGAATTGTTTGAGCCGGCGAGGAGATAGCCGTAGCGTTCCGCGGCGTCCTTCATCAACTCGACGGGGATGTTTCCGCGGGCAGCGGGATCGAAGGCGTAAACAATCGGCCAGCGTTTTTCGCGAGTGTAATGAGAGGGAAGGTAGAGCGCGTAGCTTTGTTCGGACTGCGTGGCGCAAGAGACTTTGGGAACTACGAATCCGGGTTGTAGATCTCGCTGACTACGGCCCGGCGGAGCGTTCTGCTGTGCCGTGCTCTGATCGCAAACCGCCATGGTCAGCAACGCGATAAGGAGAAGAGTCGGCCTGGCCATCGCGGTAGTATAGACGCCTCAAACCGCCAACGGAGAGCCCGCAGCACGCCTCCAATTTGGCACGCCCGAAACGAGAATTGGTGCAATGGCCTGGTGTGAGATTCTTGCTGGTTCGGGATAGAATTCTTCGATGAACCCATCCTTTCGAGTTGCTCGTACTTTTCAACTTGCTTGCTCTGTTGCGAAAACACGGAATGAAAAATCGCGGTCTAAGAGGACACGCTCGGCAGGCCGACAAGGCCCGCTCGCAGTGCTTGGGCTGGTGGCCGGGTGTCTGGTGTTTTCGGGCATCGCCTGGGCGCAAGCGCCGCCGCGGATTCTCGAGGCCGATGAGCGCTACAAAGTGGACATTCTTGTTGTGGTGGCCCATCCGGATGACGAAGGGGCGGCAACGCCGTACTTGGCGCGGGCCAGCGATGAAGGCAAGCGCGTGGCAGTGGTTTATGGCACACGCGGCAGCAGCGGCGCGAATGAAGCCGGTGCGGAGCAAGCTGCGGCGCTTGGCGAGATTCGCGAAATCGAAGCGCGCCGCGCTAACGCCGTGTTGGGAATCGATAAGGTTTGGTTTTTGGGCGGGAAGGACACGGCGTCGCAGGATGTCTTGCAATCGTTGGCGAACTGGGATCACGGGGTGGCGCTCGAAAATCTCGTGCGGCTGATGCGGCTGACTCGACCGGAAGTGATACTGACTTTTTTGCCTGGAACGTTTATCGGGGAGGATCACGGAGATCATCAAGCGGCAGGCGTGCTGGCGACCGAAGCGTTTGATCTCGCTGGCGATCCAACGGTGTTTCCCGAGCAAGTCTCGGCCCCTCTGCGAAGACTGGAACCCTACCTGGAGAATTTGCGGCCGTGGCAGACGAAGAAAATTTACTACTTTCCGGATGCGGACAAAGAAGATATTTTCCGCGACAAAGGTCCCAGGTATTCCGTTAAGGAAATATCGAAATCTGCGAAACAGGCCTACTGGCGCGTTGCTTTGGAGTCCTTCGAGAGACATGAAACACAAGCGAAGAGTTTCATCGATTCGCTTGCGAAAATGGACGAAGCGCAAATCGAAAAGATGGTCACCTCGGATAGCTTCTGGAGCACGGGGATAAGTTTTGTGCTGGGGAAATCACTGGTGAGCGGGAACGTAACGGGTGATATTTTTGAGGGAATTGCCCCGGGTGCGATTTCTTTTGCACGTCCGGAAGTCTCGTCGACGGGTTCCAAGCCGGAAGTCTTGGTGGAGCTCGCCGGACCTTGGAGTTATTACGCCGATTTTCGCCGCGCGCACGGGCTGATGCATTTGCCGCATCCGGAGCCGCCGGAAATCGCGCTCGAAGGCGGTACGGACCTGGTGATTCCCTTATGGCTGCGCAATCAGAGTTCGGCGGCGCAGGAAATAAACCTGACCGTGAATGCGCCAACGGGATGGACGGTGAGGAGCGGCGGCGGAAAGTTCAGCATCGCGGCAAAACAGACCACGGCTACGCGCATCGAAGTGAAGCTGCCCTTGCTTGGCGAAGGTGCAGGATCGAAAACGGATGCGCAAGAAGTTAGCGTGCACGCCGAATGCCATGGCCAGAGTGTTGGGGACGTCAAGCTGCGCGTGGAATTGCGCAAACGCGCGCTGCCGGAATAGCCGGCGTCAGGATTTTTTTGTGCGAGCCGCCTCGAGCGCTTCCCAGGCGGTTTCCGGCAGCATGAGCAGGTCGTTGAATTCGCCCGCGCCGCGCAGCCACTGGCCGCCGTCGATCACCACGCACTCGCCGTTAATATATTCCGCCATATCGCTCAAGAGAAACGCGGCCAGGTTGGCCAGCTCCTCGTGACGCCCGAAACGCTTCATGGGGTGCTTGTCTTTGGCGTGATCTTCAAACTGTCTCGAGGGCATAAGTCGCGACCAGGCGCCTTCGGTGGGAAACGGTCCCGGGGCGATAGCGTTCAGCCGGATGTGATACTTGGCCCACTCGACGGCCAGCGAGGTGGTCATGGCCAGCACGCCGGCTTTCGCGCATGCCGAGGGAACGATGAACCCGGAACCGCTGTTGGCTGCCGCGTAGGTGGTTACGATGCTCAGGACGTTGCCGCCGAGTTTCTGCGCGATCCAGCGCTTGGCGAATGCCTGCGTGCAGTAAAA
>Ga0210410_10000666_pt1 | contig 35904 bp, 33 predicted proteins | sample IncBWC4MmetaG_FD_161058 | JGI IMG/M metagenome (GOLD analysis project Ga0210410, IMG submission 161058) | Forest soil microbial communities from Barre Woods Harvard Forest LTER site, Petersham, Massachusetts, United States - Inc-BW-C-4-M | ecosystem: Environmental > Terrestrial > Soil >...
CATCTTTTAATTGCCCTGCCACGGCAATTCCCATAGAATCTAGCTGTTCGTCAACACCCCGCCCTTGAGTGACCTGTGACCTCGACAACCAGCACACTGGGTGAACTGTTCGCGTTTTTCGGGTTGCGCGAAGATCCGTTCCACATTTCGCCGAATCCCCGATTTTATTTTTCAACCACAATTCATGACTCCGCGTTTGCCGAACTCCTTACTGGAATTCAGACACGCCAGGGATTGCTTGTTCTGACGGGCGATGCTGGTACCGGTAAAACGACGCTTATCAACCAGATACTCGAGTGGCTTGGCGCGAATGAGCGCTCAAGTGCTTTTGTCTTCCACACGCGACTGGAACCTGTCGAGCTTCTAGAATTCATTCTTCGTGATTTTGGAATTGTGTGTGCTTCGTCCCGGAAGTGCGATTTAATCGCCGCGCTCCATCAGTGGCTTTTTGAGCGGAATGACGCAGGAGATTCTCCCGTGGTAATTCTCGACGAGTCCCAAGTCCTTTCCCTCAGTACCTTGGACGAACTTCGCCTGCTCCTCAATCTGGAAAACGATAGCGGAAAGCTTTTGCAGATCGTCCTTGTCGGCCAACTTGAGCTAGAAGAAAAGCTACGGGATCCGGAACTGCACCAGTTGCGTCAGCGCATCATGATTCACAGCAGGCTTACGCCGCTGGGATTGGAAGAAACTTCCCGTTACATTAGCTCGCGACTCAGGATTGCGGGCTCCCGGAATAGTGGACTTTTTCCGCCCGACACGGTTATGGCAATCCACTGCAGCTCTCACGGAATTCCTCGAATTATCAACCTACTGTGCAAGGAGGCGCTAATCAGTGCCTATGCCAATCAGTTGCACATGATCTCGCCTGAGCATATTTACGGCATCGCTTCAGAGTTAGACTTTCGGGTGAATTCGATTGTTGCTGGCGCCGCCAAATTTCCAGTCACCGCTGCGCCTGTTCCTCCCGTCATTGACCCTGAGGTCGACCGCCACGGTGCTTCCTGGCTGGTGGCTCCGCCTCCGACAAGTTCCGACGGCGTCCGATCTGAAATTCAGAGTTCACTCGGGCCTGCCGCCGCGGATCCCAATGCGGCTGAACCGGTAGACGCAACACACTCACCCGACGGATGGAGTTCTGTGAATGACAGACGTGCTGGATACCTGTGGGCTTGGGGCAGCCGTCTTGAGTCGCTTGTCCGTTTCGGGACCGAGGTTTCCGCGTCGTTCGTGCGCTACTTGTTCGGGATTTCAACTTCATTCGTGCACGATTTCAGAATGCTCATCCGGCGGCTCATTGCCCCGCCAACGCTTTCCGTCCCTATTGGTTCGACAGGTCATCGCCCACTTATCCGAAAGAAAGCCATTGTCTTCCTCAGCCACTGGCTCCGAGAACCTGCATCTCCTGCCAGAATGACAAGAGTGAGTCGTCCTGCCCGGCAAACCTCATCGAAGCGTCGATAATGCTACGCCCCCCGCTTTCCACTCCTAGCGTTACGATTTGATATCCAAAATTGGGCACCGACCGCCGGAAGTCACTTTGGCAAGAGGTGAATCTAATCATCGAGATCAATTGCGAATCGGTCGGGCAGCGGAGGAACGGCCGAACGGCCGAACCCAACTCCGAATGGCTCGACGGGCCAGACATGAGAGACAAAAGAAGGAGTGGGCCGCCACTTGGCCGTTACTAATGCCACTCAAACGTGCGAAGAACGGTGCGCGGAAAAAATGTAAATCCACTCTTTCACATTGCGCGAATCATTCCACCTTCGACTCTTGCGGAGACAATCATGTAGAAGGATTGGCTCTTCCCAGGGAATATCGTGGTATGCAGAGTGCAAAAACGCGCTTTCCGGATCTCGTGTCCACTCCTGCGGGAATAACGCGATCGTAGGGTTTTGAGTCACTCCAGGGGATTCCCGGATGGGTCGTCCAGAAGCGGTTGCCATCAAGGCCGCGGGGAGATCGCGTCGCGGGCCTAGCGCCAAGTGTCCTACCTGCGTTGCCCTGGGATTCATTTCGATCAAGTAGGGTTTTTCGGTCTCCTTTTCCAGCAAGAAATCAAACCCATGCAGGCCGGAAACGTTAAGCATTCTCACCAACTTTCTGGTAATAGCATCAATCTCCTCGTTTTCAATTAAGCGCAAAACGCTAGCGGGACCACGCTCATATTGCTTACTGATTACTTCAAAATGAAGAGCCGCCAGTACTTCACCTTTCCAACAGGCCACCAAACTGGTTGCGTCGCGCCCATTCACAAATTCTTGCGCGTTGACTACAGCGCGCCGGCGCTCGATAGCCGGTCGAATCCACCTCATGTCCCGTCCGATTAGCACTCGCTTCGCAGCTCGGATCAGGGAAGGAGGGGCTTGCAGGGAACAGAATGCGCGTTTAGCCTCGGCGAGCGTGCAGGCAATCCGTACACCTTCGCCGCTCGAACTACCGTCCGTCTTGAGAACCACTGGAAGGCCCTCTTGCGAGATCCATTTTTCGAGGTCACGGACGTCGGCAACAGCCGCTGTCTTCGGAACTCGGATACCCGCTTGACGCGCGAACCCCATGAACGAAGCCCTGGCGATGACGATCGGGAAAGAGTCTGGCGCTCCGATCGAAGTTTGAATCAGCTCACAAATTTTGCTCGCTGCCGAATCATTCCTAATGTGCTGGGAATAGTAGAGATCGTGAATATGTTTGTTCGCCAGGTCGTCACCGGGAATAATTAAATCCGGAGAAGAGCTATTGATACCAGATAACAGCGAATCAAGCGGGGAGAGCGCATGGTAGACATGCGTGCGGCGAATTGCTTTGGTCTCGCATAGAGGGTGGTGATCCGGACAGATCGCCTCAACATTGCATCCCAAATTCGCAAAGGCCATCCCCAAACGAGCGGTTGTTAACCATCGGGCGGTCGAGATGATCAGGACGGTGGCTATCATTTAAGTCAGGGCCTTAGGAAACTTCCACACTTGGTGCAAATAGGAACGACTGACCAAGTTTGGGCACCATTCCAAATCACAATCCCAGAACGGAGCAGTATAATCCAGAAATGGCTGCATGGTGTCGGCCTAGTCAAGCGGTCGAAAGTCCGTGAGAATTTTCGGTGGTCTTCAGAGATTCTGAATTGCGAAGCCCGTTCGTCAATTCTTACGAAGTTATAAGCTCTTTATCATTAGTGCCCTTAGAGTGAGCACCGGATGAAGGAACCCCCTTCTCGTCTACTTGAAGCGGTCATAATTGGTGGCGGACCTTATGGTCTCTCGATCGCTTCACATTTCGGCCGCCTTGGCATTCCCCATCGGATTTTCGGACGAGCGATGGACAGCTGGCTCTCGCATATGCCAAAAGGGATGTTGCTGAAGTCTGACGGTTTTGCTTCAAACATTTTCGATCCCGGCGGCGAATTCACTCTTAAACAATACTGTCTTGAACGCGGGGTTCAGTATGCGGATTTGGGTGCACCTGTGCGCCTGGAGACTTTCGCTGCCTATGGACTTGCTTTTCGGGATCGGCACGTACCTCACCTCGAGAATCAACTCGTCGTCAGTGTTGACCTATCTCAAGATGGTTTTCTTGTTCGGCTCGAGACTGGCGAAATCGTAACGACCAAAAGAGTGATTCTCGCCGTGGGAATCACTCATTTTAGCTACATCCCGGAGAACCTGCGGCACATACCTCCCGAGTTCGTATCTCACAGCTTTCAACACTCTAATCTTGAGTCCTATCGCGGCCGTAGCGTGGCAGTGATCGGTGGGGGCGCTTCCTCGATTGATATTGCTGGACTCTTGTTTGAGCTGGGCGCGGATGTGCAACTCATCACGCGAGCCAAAGGATTGGTGTTTCACGAGAAAATGTCCATGGAGATACCCCGATCGCTTTGGCAAATGGTCCGATCGCCGCTTTCGTGTCTCGGCCCTGGCTTGAAGTCGCGCCTTTTTGCGGATGCTCCGGGTTTCTTCCATCACTTGCCTGAGCACCTAAGATTGCGGACCGTCCACACATTCCTTGGGCCGGCCGGAGGATGGTTTGCTAAGGAGAAGATCGTAGGGAAAGTACCGGTACTGCATGAATTTACTCCTGAGCATGCCCAGATCATGGATAACCGGGTATGTTTGCACCTGCGGAGTGACGCTGGAACGGAACGAACCATTCGCCCTGAACACATAATTGCCGCGACCGGCTATCGAGTTGATCTGAAGCGACTAAAGCTTCTTAACCCGATACTTCGAGACCGAATCAGAACCGTGGAAGGAAGCCCAATTCTGTCCTCCGCTTTTGAGTCCTCGGTGGCTGGTCTCTACTTTGTGGGTTTGGCGGCGGCAAATAGCTTCGGCCCAGTCATGCGATTTTCATGCGGCGCGGGGTATACGGCCCGCCGACTGAGCAGGGAAGTCGGGTAAGTGGCCGGATCATGCCGTTGGCAGGGGAAGCCCGTTTCCGAGCCTCGAAGCATAGGTGGGGTGGGGGGCGTCTAGCCCAAGTCTTTCCTAGTACGGATTGAAATATGAATTAACCCTTGCCGGCTAGCCAGCATAATGGTAAGAAATTCATTAGGAGTGCGGGCGCAGGCAAGCAGGCGTCCGAATTGTTCCCATTCTCCGAACAGACTCTGGTGGTTTTGGAAGGACGACTAACGTAACGGACTAGCGACCTAGATTGGTTTTTTCCAAGGAAAGCCGAAAAGACCAACCAATGCCACTCGTGAAACCCGGAAACGCGTTCCTGCAAGCCATCGGCTCTTTCGAAGTCCCTGAAACTACAAGGGGATTGTTTTGTAACCCGCCCAAGAGAACTTAGCGGCAGATGCGATTGAATGCGGCGGGGTGTTGCCTTGGGCGAAATTGGGCAGCATAAAGATGCAAGGCCGTGGGGCGGCATAATTCAAGCTCCGCAGCACCAGAATTTGTACGGGGCGCGGGCCCAGACCCAATTTACTATCTGCGCAGTAAGTGAATTCTCCGAAACTCAACCGCAGTTTTCTCACCCAGCCATTCTTCTGCAAATCCTGAAGCGAGCGACTCCACGCCGTAGTTGCATTCCGATTTCACGTTTGCGCGTCCGTTTGGTTCCGATCCACGGGGCAAATGCGGTTCTCGATAGCTCGGCCCGCGACGCGGTCGGCTCCGAAGCTCCCCAGTATGGGAATTCGCCGCCGAGCTTTAATACGGAGATTTATAGGTGCGGGGGTAACCACGATGAAAAATACTTCAAGTAAAACAGCTGCGAGTTCAGAGGGATTTCTCCTGTTGAACTCCCTCCTTACCCCGATATTCATCAACCAGGCTGCCACGGAAATCCTGTGTTATCCGCAAAGGATCGAGTCTCAAAAGCATCTCGAGACTTATCTTGCCAAATTGGTGCGCACGAGCCTTGTTTCGGGAGAGTCGATGCGCATCCCGAAACTGGTTTCTGAGTTTCATTCGGGCAGGCGCCTTTACCACTGCCGTACCTACCGAGTAAATTCATTTGCTCATGGGGAAGCGCCATGTTCCCTCGCTGTCATTTTAGAGCGCAACTCCAGTGGATCTTTTTCACTCGACCACGTTTCGGAGAAATACAGCCTTACCGGGAGGGAAAAAGAAGTTTTGCAATATCTTCTAAATGGCTTGACAAGCAAGCAGATTGCCTCAGGAATGGAAATCAGTCCAAATACGGTGAAGGCGTTCCTGCGTATGATCATGCTCAAGATGGGAGTCTCAACTCGGTCTGGAGTTGTGGGAAAGGCGTTCATGGGGAATCCGTGAGCCGTTTTTCTATTTTTGGGGACGTGGTGGACTAGCCCATTTGAGGGATTGACTCGCTCAGGGAAACAAATAGCATGGTGTTACCTTGTGTCCGTCCCCCGATCAAAAGACTAAAGAAAGAAGAAGCTCTCCGAGAATGTCGTTGTCTCTGGAGACGACCCTCTCCTTACTCCCCCCTGATGAAGCAACCGAGTATTCGCCCATGACGCTCAGTGCTGAGACAGAAAACATCGCCAATGGCGGAATCGGGATGCTTTGTAACCAACCAATTGCCCCAGGCACAGTTGTCCGATGTGAACTCGCCGTTTTTGATTCTGGCGTGCATGTTCCAACGCTCCTGCGAGCGCGGTGGTTGGATTTGGCGGAAGGGGACAAGAGATATCGAGTTGGCCTGCAGTTCCTAATTTAAGCCAAGCTGGGAACTCAATGCCCAGAAGCGGCCCAGGCGAATGAGCTAATCCAAACGGACTAGTTCCAGTAACCAAGCCCATAAGGGTAGTTGTGGCAATTGTTTTCCAAAGCCAACCTAGTGCCAACAGATTCATCCGTTCGCGAGGATAGCGAGTGCTTGTCTCTATCGCTCACGTTGATTAGAGGCGACTGTGAGTCCACGCATGTTTGGTGATCCTGAAGAACGAGTGTCCCCTAGCATCGAAGATCTCTGGGCCGTGGCGCGGCGACGCAGGTGGTTGCTGCTGCTCTCTATGTTTCTCTGCTGGGCGATCGTGTGGGGGACCAGTTGGATCTTACCGACGACCTATCAGTCCGAGGCGCTGATCGTGGTGGAACGCCAGAAGGTTCCGGAGCATTACGTGGAACCAAATGTTTCGGTTGATTTGCGGGACCGCCTGGACACCATGACCCAACAAATCCTCAGCCGTAAACGCCTGCAAACTGTGATCGACAGCTTTCACCTCTATTCTCGACCGCGCGGCTTTGGCCAATTCCTTCAATCGAGAGATCCAGTCGAACAAATGCGAAGGGACATAAAGATCGAATTAGTCCAATCATCCGGACGTCCGGGAGAACTAACGGCCTTTAAAATCTACTATTCCGGCGATTCTCCGTCGCGCGCACAACAAGTCAACAGCCAACTTACGACGCTATTTATTGACGAGAATGTGAGAGCCGAGCAACAGTTTTCGGAAAGCACCACGAGTTTTCTGGCGAGCCAGTTGGCCGATGCGCAAGCCAGATTGGAAGAACAAGAGGCCAAGGTTCGGGCGTTCAAAGCAGCTCACCTCGGCGAACTGCCCAGCCAACAACAAAGCAACGTGGAAGTTCTCGCTACCCTTCGGACGCAGTTGGAAAATACGCGGCGTGCGTTGGACAACGCGAATCAGCAAAAGCTCTACCTGGAGTCGCAACAACAGCAATTTCAATCTGCCAAGGCCTTTTTGGGAAGTGGTGACTCCGCCGCATCTTCGCCAGACACCTTAGATGAAGAGCTGTCCAACCTGCGCCGCAAATTGGCAGATGAACGGTCCCGGCACACCGAAAACTATCCGGAAATCATAGCTCTCAGACACAAAATCATAGAGACAGAGAAGTTGAAAAAAGAGATCGAGGCGGAAATCGCAGCCAAGGAAAAGACCGGCACTGAAGCGACATCCGAAAATCAAGGCGCAAGCGAAGGGTCAGGGGCGGGTTCCTCGACCCTTTTGATGCAGCTCAAAAGCCAGCTTAAGGCCAACTCGTTTGAAATCCAGAATAACCAGCGCCGAGAAAAGGCCATTGAGTCGCAGATAGCTGCCTACGAGGCGCGGCTAAGACTGGCACCTGAAACGGAACAAGAGTTAGCGGATGTCTCCCGTGGATATGAAGAGTCAAAGACAAATTACAATTCTCTTCTGCAAAAGCAAAATCAATCTCAGCTGGCCACCAGCCTGGCGCAACGTCAGCAGGGTGAACAGTTCAGGGTGCTGGATCCCCCGAGTTTGCCAGAAAAGCCAGCCACGCCAAACCATCTGCCATTGAGCCTTGCGGGCTTAGTGGCTGGCGGCATTATTGGGATTGGCTTGGTCACTCTTCTTGAACTAACCAATGTTCGTATCCGCCACGAAAAGGATCTCCAGGATGTGGTTCCGGCGCGGCTGCTTGTTTGTATCCCGCACCTGGGCACGTCTGAAGAAGCGCACCTTGATGAATTCGCCCGAAGACTAGAAGTTGCGGTGGCAACAGTTATGGTTGTGCTGGTTATCGCAGGTAATTTCTACGCGTTCTACAAAGGCTGAGCGAAATGTGTCGAGACTGCGACGTCGTTGAAGGCAGTTGCCTGGAACTTAACCCTGATTCTCGCGTTATCACCATACGGTTGACGCAGATGGTTGACGGCTCGAACGCGAAGATCCGCAAGGTTCCCTACAAAATCTCCAGAGAGCTTGGTGTAAAAGCATAAATGAGCAGATTATACGAGGCCTTGCGACGCATGGAGTCGCAGAGAAATTCTCCGGTCGCGGTATCGCCCAGTCCCGCTCTCCCCAGTGAGTTGTTGAACGGCCAAATGGGAGGTCCAGTGGACCTCCGGGCGGCCAAGTCGGCGAAGGTGGAACCGCATGTGACCTCGCGTTTGGTCGCGGTGACCGAACCTAGAAGTCTCGGCGCCGAAAAATTCCGAAGCTTGGCCACGCGCCTCGAAAACATGCGGCGTGAACGTGAACTGAGATCACTGCAAATCACGAGCAGCATCATCGGCGAAGGCAAAACCATGGTGAGCGCGAATTTGGCGCTCACGCTATCGGTGGAGTGTGGCACTAAAGTGTTGCTTGTTGAAGGAGACTTGCACAGGCCGTCTTTGGCAGAGCGGTTTGGGTTGACGGATCTCGCAGGGATGAACCAATGGTGGGGCACGCGGGAAAAGCAAATTACTCCCTTCATTTATAGATTGAATCAGTGGCCTTTGTGGTTTTTGGGTTCGGGTGGTCCTTTCGAGCAACCCTCACACATGCTTCAATCAGGACGTTTTGCGGAAGCCTTCCTGAGCTTGAGCGCGGGGTTTGATTGGATCATCGTCGATTCAACACCGATGTTGCCAACCGTGGATGCGAATCTGTGGTCGCGATTGGTGGATGGAACGATTCTTGTGGTTCGCGAGGGGGTTGCGTTGGTCAATGCCTTGAAGAAGGGACTGCAGGCCCTCGATAATCCCAAACTGGTCGGAATCGTGCTGAATGAGGCTTCGGAGTTCAATCGTTCGAATTACGAAGGTAAATATTATGCGCTTCAGGACAATAAAATCCGGGTGGCAGAGAACAAATAGGAATTGAGATTCCCCATTGATTCGCCTTCTCAACACCTATTTTCCATCGCGCACGATCTTCCTGGGCGTGTCGGAAGCGTGCCTGGTGGCAGTCGTTTTCCTGGTGGCCACAGTTTTGTGGTTTGGCGCAGACGATGCGACGGTAATACTCAGCTACGAACAGGGTTTTTTCAAGATCCTGGTGGTCGCAGCCGTTTTTATCACTTGCATGTACTACTTCGATCTTTACGATTCATCGATTCTGAGCAATCGACGCGAAGTACTAACTCGCCTAGCCCAAGTGCCGGGCACAATGTGTATCCTCCTGGCCGTCGTCTACTATCTTTACCCGCCGCTGAAACTGGGGCGCGGAATCATCCTGATAGGTTTGCTTTTACTTGTGATCATTGTGCTCCTGTGGCGAAGCCTTTTTCTGGAATTCAACGGCAGACCGCAGTTCGCTCAGCGAACCATGATCTTCGGCGATGAGCCGTCGACTTCAAGACTTGTGCGGGAGCTGAACTCTCGCCCCGAGTTGGGCCTTCGCGTCGTTGGCCGGATATTGGTTGCCGGCACCGGGAGGTATGAACTGAATTGCGAGTGCTCCAGCCCAGATGATGTCCCCGAAGCGGCGATCACTGATGAGGACTTTCTTGGTGCTATAGGCCACCATCGAGTGAACCGCATCATTGTTAGTTTAGATGACCGACGCGGAAGACTTCCCGTGGAATTGTTGCTCTCGATGAAAGGACGGGGCGTGCTCATTCAGGATGGGACGGACTTCTATGAACAGGTCACAGGGAAGATTCCAATAGAATCACTACGCTTGGGCGCACTTCTCTTTTCTTCCGGATTTCATATTTCGCGATTTCTTGAGATCTATAAGCGTCTCGCTTCCATAGCAGTGTCGATTGTTGGTTTGATTCTGAGCCTTCCGTTGCTTCCGTTTGTTGCCCTGGCGATCAAACTAACTTCGCCTGGACGACTACTCTATAAACAGAAACGTGTCGGGCGAAACGACAGCGTATTTTACTGCTACAAGTTTCGAACGATGCGAGCCGATGCGGAGGCTGACACAGGCCCTACATGGGCAGGGGACGAAGATCCCCGGATAACTGCCGTGGGCCGTTTTCTTCGAGTTACACGGCTCGACGAGATTCCACAGCTCTGGAACGTTCTAAAGGGCGATATGAGCCTGGTGGGTCCACGTCCTGAACGGCCTGAATTTATCCAATGGCTCAAGCAGGAGATTCCCTACTATAACCTCAGACACACCGTCCGGCCAGGTATTACGGGATGGGCGCAAATTAAATACCGGTATGGAAATTCGATTGAGGATACACGAGAGAAACTTCGCTACGATCTCTTTTATATCAAGAACATGGCACCTGGACTCGATGCGCTGATTCTCTTCCAAACGATTAAGACCATTCTTTTGGGGCGAGGTGCAAAATAAAGATACTCTTTTGGGCATCGTTGTTTCTCATCTTTTTTGCAAACGCCGGATATCCATTGCTGTTATATATCCGTGCTCGTTTATGGCCAGACCCTGTCCGCAGGGCGAATATTTTTCCCAGCGTGACAATTCTTCTGGCGGCGTATAACGAGGGAAGAAACCTGCCGGGCAAGCTGATGAATCTGGCGGCATTGGACTATCCCACAGAACTTTTGGACATGATTGTCGTGTCCGACAACTCTACCGATGAAACGGATGAAATCCTGGCTGCATGGGAAGGCCCTCGCCGACGAAGCATCAAATTGCCAATTCATCAGGGGAAGGCGGCCGCTCTAAACGCGGGCGCCGCCGAAGCCTCCGGAGAAATCATTGTTTTTACCGATGCCCGACAAGTAATCGAGCCAAGCGCTTTGAGCAAGTTGATCGCGAACTTTGCCGACCGTCGCGTGGGGTGCGTGAGTGGGGAGCTTGTGTTGAAGGAAAACCGAACCACTCAGCACTCCGAAGGCCTTGGACTATATTGGTCGCTTGAAAAAAATATTCGACATTGGGAAGGGATTGTTGGTTCAACTGTGGGAGCAACTGGCGCGTTGTATGCCGTGCGCAGAAAGTTGCTGGTAACTATTCCCCAGGACTTGATATTGGACGACGTGTATATCCCTCTTGAGATTGTAAGGCAGGGCCAGCGCGTCGTGTTTGAGCCTCAAGCGCGTGCGTGGGATGATCTCTCGTCCATTGCGAGACATGAGTTTGGCCGCAAGCTGAGAACTTTAGCCGGCAACTATCAATTGCTCCAGTTCGCACCCTGGCTTTTAACCACTTCCAATCCGTTGCTTCTCGAATTTGTCTGCCACAAAGTTCTTCGACTCCTGGTGCCATTCGCTCTGTTGAGCCTCCTGGTTTCAACCCTCTGGCTGCGAGAAGGCCTCTATGGATTTGTTCTTGTCCTTCAGATTGTTTTTTATGTGCTGGCCGGGCTGGGGCTCTTCCGTCTGCGGCTTGGACTATTGTCCCGCTTGTCGAATATCTCTCTGGCATTTACGGTCTTGAACACAGCTGCCTGCCTTGCGTTCATTTATTTCATCACAGGCAGGAAGGTGGCGTGGACGCAATAAGAAGTGACCCATGTGCATGAGACCAGAATCAATGTGGGCCGAATAATCAAAGGCCTATTTAAATTAGAGTAAAAAGCGGGCGAACATGACGGAAATGTACGGCACCCCGCAGGTCGCCGCCAGCGAGTTTGGTGCAGAAGACTACCTGGTCACGACCCCGCAAGCAGCGTCGCAGGTCCGAAGTCGACGGCGCTGGTTAGCCCAGGTTAATAGCCCGCTTCGTGTCATCGGTTACTATTTTGCTTTGGTCTACACTTTTATAATTTTCACGCAACTGCACCAGTTGCTTATTATGGCGGTGGGTGCCGATACGCATCTGTTGATTATTGTCGGTGTGCCGATGATCGTGCTCGTTCTGAGTGGTGGTGGAGTTCGGAGAACGCTTCGCTGGCCAGCCGCACAGTATTGGGTCGGATTTTCCCTGGCAATGCTGGTCGCTGTTGCGTTCAGCTCGTGGAGGGGTGAGTCGCTAGCGATAACTTTTAGATGGCTTCGAGTAGAAGTCTTGATTTTGTTTGTTATTGCCGGTTGCGTACTGACATGGAGCGAAGTACGGAATCTGATGACGGTACTCGCCGTGGCAGCAGTTGTCGATGTGCTGGCAGGGCGGGCCATCGCCGGTCAGGTCGCCGGCAGGTTCGAACTCACTGGCACGACGATGAGCGACCCGAATGATTTTGCAGCCCACTTGATTGTGGTTCTGCCCTTTCTATTGTTGGTGGCTATCGGTTCATGGCGATCCATATTTACTCGGACCGCAGCGGCTGGAGTTTTATTGTATGGCGTTTTTCTAATCTTGCTTACGGGATCGCGCGGGGCATTAGCAGCCATCGCGATTACCGTACTTTTCTGTATATGGAAGCTTCGTCCTGGCCAGAAGGTACTTGCCGCCTCGATAGTGATCATTTTAGCGTGTCTCACACCTATCATTGTTCCGCAAAATATTTTGACGCGATTCTCAACAACCTTTCGAAGTGCGGATTCCGCAGATCAAGATCCTGATGTCGCCAGGGCAGTAGAGTCCAGAGAAGGCCGAACGTACCTGCTGAAAGAGAGCATTCTGGCAACTCTCAGTCACCCCCTATTCGGCGTTGGCGCCGGCCAATTTCAGAACTACGAGGGAAGAAGAGCTCGTGAATCTGGTCTTCACGGTTCCTGGCATGAGACACACAATTCCTTAACGCAAGTCTCCAGTGAACTCGGCATACCAGCCTTGCTGTTCTTTTTGGCAGCGATTATCGCAACTTACCGAATGCTCGATGAGGTTTATCGGGAAGCCGGAAAAAGACCCAGAACCCAGGAGAATCAGCAAATAAGGGCAACGGCGTTCTGCCTGTTAATTTCCCTGGTCGGATTTTGCGTGGCAAGCCTTTTCCTGACCCTGGCGTATCGATTTTATTTGCCGGCATTGTCAGCTCAAGCCATTGTGCTCTACCGGGCGGTCCAGCGGAAATGGATACCCACGGTCGATGAGCCTGAGAGGGTTTGAGGATGATTGGGTATTCTGAGGAAGAGGCGGTTCTTCGGTTCTTCGTTTCTTCTTCTCTTTTTTTTTGAGTTTAGGAACGTGTTACTTCCGCTTGGGCGGATGGATTAGCTGAAAACGGTAATCGCGATATTCCCCGGGATTTCCCTTGCGCTGGTCACAAGCCGCCAAAATGATGTTGACCATCTCCCGCATCGTCACGAAATGCAGTTTGTGCTCAACTCCGTTTTGCGGCCCCTCCACCAACTCCATAAGGAAGCGTCGAATCGACGTCCCGAACATGGCGGACTCACTGCCGGGTGCCATGCCATGGCAGTGGAGCTTGATGAACACCCAATCAGGACAGCCGCGGACCGCTATGGCCGCGCCTTTCCAGAGGCCAAAACGTCTCAATGTCGGAGGATTGACCCCGGAGAGCTCGCCGTTCTCGATACCGGGAAGAAGCCAGCCGCGTTTTCGACGGCCAAAGTCGACCAAAAGGGGCCCCTGAATCATCAATGGAAAGATCGTGGGCGGCCGGCCAGATTGAAGATCGGTGCCTCGCCTGTGCGCAGCGCGCTGAGTGAGGGGAAGCGCGCATTCGTAGAGCGAATTGATCTTGCTGATTTGCGCTGGGGAAGGTGCGGGCAAAGTAAAGTCTGCATAACACCCAGTTTGTGCCAATAGCTGAAGTTCAGAGTCAATGCCGCAATACCGGCCATGGTCGGAGTTTGCCAATGCCCAGTTCCCATGTACAAATGCATATCGCGGCGGGCCAACTCCGTTCTCCCGGGAAAGGCAACCGCGTGCCGCCAGGGCGTCTCTAAACTCTGTGAGAACGCGGGTGGTATTTTCCTTTGTATCCGCACACTCGATGCCATGATGCAGGTGAATCTCAATTTCACCCCACCCTGCGCGACAGTGCTCCACTAGCAGGTCAATCACCACTTCATCATACTGCTCCGCCGGATAGAAGTAGGTGTGCCGAAAGGGGTGTCCGTCATCGTCTCGCCAGGAGTCTACTGCTCGGGGGTATGCACGACACCATTCCTTCAAACGCAGGTTTCGGTGGCTCTGATCGGTGATCTCTCTAGGGGTTCGAGGTTGAACCGCTGGCTCAAAATGATCGGCCACGCCGAGAATAATATGGAGCGGACGAACCTTCGGAAGGCGCCTCACAAAGCGCTGCCATACATAGGATGGCAACCAAGGTAAGGCTGTCTTCATTTGCTGCCAAGGAGACGGTGGAGTCATTCTCGGTTTCTCACCAATTCAAAGGCCCCTAAGTTTTCACGAGAACGCTAAGCTTTTCATTTCAATGAACAGGCACTTGACCGATGGTTTGGCCTCAGTGAAAGCGCCAGGACGGTTGCCCCGGTGTTACGGTTGTGGTGCCAGGAGCAATCTGGAGAGCGCTCAGGAAAGCATTGTGTCCACTAACTCGACGAATTACAAATGACAGATGCCCATCCGTCACCAGCGCAGGAAGTTGAAAATCAATTGGCAGATTATGACCACCGGCACTGACGAAAATATCTATGTTGGGATGTATTACCTGGCCTTGTACCTCAAAACTGTTGACGTCGTATCCCGCTGCTCCTTGCGTTGACGCGAATTTAGCCGTCACCACATAATTTCCGTTTGGAACCGTAAAATCAAAATTTAAATCGTTATACGAAAAGTAGTTCACCTTGTACAGCCTGATATCCGGTAACGATGGAAAAACACCGCCGTTGTCATAAATCTTCCCGCCATCGTCGCCAGTCGAAGCCTGCCAGACATTGCCTCGCGAATCGGTGTACGGCGTAGAACTGCCATTGATGATTCGAATCACGCCCGCCGGGAAAATCGTGACTTTCAGATGGGCGGCCGCCTTCGGATCGGCCATGCTTGTCGCAGTGATGGTTGTAACTGTTGCAGAGGGCACGTTGGCTGGGGGCGTATATGAGCCGTCCGGTGTCAACTTTCCGATCCCTGGTTTCATTGACCAAGTCACGTTTGTATTTGATGAGCCATTTACGAATGCCGAGAATTGCTGGGCAGGCGTCCCCGCTTGAATGTATTTCTGTTCAATCGGGAGATTCAGAGTGACACCTGTAAGAACAACTTGTGTCTGCGACGTAGCTCCAGTGGAATGATTTGTTGCAAGCACGACCTCAGCACCTGCATTGACAGCCCCAGATAGCGGGGAAAGCATCAAACTCGATTCATCCACGGCTTCCATATTCGCGGGAGTTAGAACAGCGGAGATTTCGTTGAAGGCCCCCAGCATGCTCAGGGGCCACTTGCCATTGTCAACAGAGACCTGCCACGGATATCCGCCGTCGGTCAGGATGAGTCCATACTCTTTTAGCTGTTTGAGCAAAAGTTGAGCTGCCGTTGAAAAAGTAGAGATGTTGAAACTCGACTTTAGACGGAATCTTGCACCATAAGGAGGACCGCCTCCCCACGCTCCTGCATTGGTCGTAGCGGGCCAGATGTACGAGCGGGCGATGACGCTATTAGAAAGCGTAAACCCAAGCGCATGATTGATAGACCCACCAGTGGCAAGTGCTTGTTCGACCTCCTGCAAGTGCAATGACAATGGCATATAAAAAATACCCGCTGCGGAAGTGGAGAGAGGCGGCAAGCCATAATCTGCTCCCGAATATCGGACTCCGCTCTGTGAGTTGCATGAAGGACAAGCGCTGTTGTCCCCAGGATTGTAATAGCCATATATCTCCTGGAATTCACACGAGGTCGGATTAATCGTGAATAGGTGCTTGTCAATGTCGATGAATGGAAGAACAAACCAGCCACTCTGCACTTTAATGCCCGGGTACTGGGGAATCAGGAAAGGACCGTCATTGTTTGGAGTGTAGTAGAAAATCATAGTTCGGGTTTGCGCCGTTCCGTCCAAGTAGTTCACTGGAAAAGACGGGAGATAATTTACGGTGCCATTGTGAGCCGCCGCAATCCACGCAGCGGAACTGGCGTGCACCGGCAGCGTGTCTATCTGTGAATTATAGATATGATTGTTCGGCAAGAGCTGGCATCCACCGAGTGATTGCTTTGCATAAATTGATGCGGGTGCGCGATAGAGCCCGTCAGCCTCGATCGTACCTGCACTTCCACGGGCCATCGACCACGTGACCGCGATATTGGCGCTGAATTGAAATGTTGATCCCGCACTGACCGTCGGCGGCGTCGACGGAGTTATCTTGATCGGGAGAACCCCTCCTTGGGTGACGCGCAGATGCGCTATCGTGGAGGTTGCGGTTCCACCCGCCACATTTGGTCCCACGAGAATCTCAAATTTTGTGGTTTTGAAGTTGTGGACGAGCGAGGTATTCGAAGCGGGCCAGGTGGCTGCCGACCAAACCGTACCGTTTGCATCCATAAAATTGTTTGCCGGGGTACTCACCTTGCTGAGTATTTGAAATGGTTTTCCCCCATCTTTGAAAGCTATCGAGTTCAACTGTGGGTTGGCCGCATCGCCGGATGCGAGCGAAATGGTCCAGTTACCTATGGTTGGCAGGTCGATACGAAAGATGCATTGGCCCCCATTAGGGATCGAATTTGCGGAATTGGCGTTAATTCCGACCAGCCGCGGGTCATTGACGGTCGTTCTATCTCTGGTCTGAACACCGGCACACGTAGCGGGGACTGATTCCCATCCGGCCGTAATTGTCGTCGCATCTCCGTTTTTGAAAGTCCGGGGATAGGTCTCACCAAGGACTACCGTTGCGTAGGGGGGATCCTGAACGTAGCGGGAAGTGGCTCTAAAATCAAACGCAAAGTCTTTTTGGGCGAACGTAAAGCGCCCGCCAGATAAGAGCATCAAGAATATGATGCTGTATCTCATATTCGCTCGAAAATACATGAGTACTATCTGCATGTCTACAGGTTGAGAGGTGTCGACCGGAAGAGCTGGGGATAATGGACGGAGCGAGGCTGCGAGGTTGCTTGTTAGCCGCTCATGACAAGGAAATATGCAAGCGATGGCAGTTTAAACGTTAGCTTCAACCGCGAGCGGACATAACGACCGAACAGATTCTACTCTTGCGGAGTTCCCTGGTTACGACAACTCTCTCAAGAGGATTTCAACAATCCGGTTTGCAGTTTGGCCGTCCCAGAGATCCGGCTGTCGTCCCTGTTTTCCGCGACCCGACAGTATCTCGCGAGCTGTGCTCTCGATTACATTCGCGTTCTGTCCCACGAGATGGTTGGTTCCTACCGCTACCGTGATGGGGCGCTCTGTATTTTCCCGCAGCGTAAGGCACGGAACCCCGAGACCTGTCGTTTCTTCCTGAATGCCGCCTGAATCCGTCAGCACTAACTGGGCGCAACTCATCAAAGAAAGAAACTCCAGGTAGCCGAGCGGATCAATCACGCGAAGTCGCGGATGACTCTCGGTCTTCAACTGATCAAGTTTCAGGCGTGTTCTGGGATGCACAGGAAAGATTACGATCATCTGGTCTGCCACCGCGTGGATTGCCCGGAGCAATCCGCTCAGTACTTCCAGCGAATCGACGTTCGAGGGGCGGTGCAAAGTAAGAACGGCGAAGGGCGCAATCTTGCCGTTCTTAGTGAGGCCAAGCTGATCCACAATGGGCGATTGTTTCGCGAGAGGCAGGAACTGATGAAGCGAATCGATCATCACATTACCGACCAGATAGATGCGCTCGCGAGGGCGCCCCTCACGCAGCAAATTCTGGATGGCATCGGCTTCCGTCACAAATAGATAATCCGCCAGGGCATCCGTGACAACTCTGTTTACCTCTTCCGGCATAGAGCGATCAAAACTGCGAAGACCCGCTTCCACGTGAGCCACGGGGATTCTCAATTTTGCTGCCGCAAGCGCTGCCGCAACCGTCGAATTCACATCGCCCACCACTAGAACGACATCGGGCCTTTGTTCGACCAAGACCGGCTCTATCTTCCTCAAGATTTCAGCAGTTTGGACAGAGTGAGAACCAGAGCCCACACCCAGGTTGAAGTCGGGCTCGGCAATGTTCAATTGTTCGAAGAAAACACCGGAGAGTCCTTGGTCGTAGTGCTGACCAGTGTGTACCAAGATGGATTGAATCTGTTTATGTGCCCGCATTGCCCTTAATAACGGGGCAATCTTCACCAGATTCGGTCGCGCACCAACAATGCTCAGCACTTTCATGAGGTCGTCATTCTAGCTTACGAAGAGCGATTTTGCGCACCAAGGGGCACCTCTTGCCAAATAATCAAACGATGCCTCGGAATAAATGTTCAGTTTGTGGTCGAGTTGAGTTACCCCCCAAAGCCCGGCCCGCGACAACATCCCGCCGATGGCAAAGGCTCGCGCTTGCGGAACCATCTTGCAGATGCCACATCATCGTCCATGGATCGATCGGATCAGATCGTCGAGCGCCTCGGTCTGCCTCTGGGCGTCAAATTGTTCTCTAAACCAGGAGTTCGCTTGGCAGGCGTCCGATTGCAAGCCGAAAAAACTCATTACAGTGCTATCCATCTGTTCTGGAGAACTGTCAGCATAGACGCACCGGTAGGGAACTCCGCTCTGGCTAAGGATCCGTTCAATCGGTGTTCCGGGCAGAATAAATGCGAGAACAGGGCGCCCTAGTCGCAAATATTCGAACAACTTGCCGGGAACTTGAACAGCACTCTGAGGCTGAACCAACAGTAACCCGTCGGAATCTTGGGCAATACGCCGAGCCTCCTGGCGTGGAACTTGCTCGGCAACTAACTCAAGCCATCCCTGTTCGCTTGCTCGCCTCAAAAATCCGGGGTCCGGAACGGAATCGCTTTTGAAGGGACCGATCAAACGGATTCTTATGCTATCGGCCGATAGTTGACCCGAGTTGATCAGCCGGGAAATGGAGTTTAGCAAAGGGGTGATAGTTCTCCCGCCGTAAAGTTCCCCTGTGTGGCTAAGCACGCGAGTGGCACGCAGTGGTAAGGGTCGTGCTTCAATCTGGTCCTCTGGGTCGAAACCGTTCCAAATCAAATGTACCCGGGCCCGATACTTCGGATATGCGTTTCTCAGTTTTTCAGCTGCGGCGTCCGTGTTGACGATAACAATATCCGCCTTCTTCAAAATGAGGCGCTCAAGCCAGCGGTACAATCCCTGTTGAAAGCTCGTGAGGCCGATGTGCGACGGATTGTCACCTAAAGGATCCCGAGAATCTGCGATCCAGTTTAGTCTTTTCTTTCGCATCAGAAGTAGAGCTGCGAAATGTGCCCCCAGAGGTGGAAATGTCGAGTAGATCGTTATCTCTGCGCCGGTGTTTGAAAACAGGAAGGCATGTGCCGCCCTACTGGCCAAAAGGCTCCACCGAAAACCGGTGACGGCGGGAATGAGCAGCTTTCTGACCGCACGCTCGAGTTGCCAGCCGAGTCCATCGCGCGGACGTGTTATGAAGGGATCCGGAATGTACTCGCAATCGGCTTCAGGAGCCCTTCCCGGGTCCGCCGCTGTAATCACGCGGCAGCGATATCCCATGCGGGAAAGGTATTTATAGAAATAAAACGGTCGCAGGCCGCCAATCACGTTTTCAGGTGGAAAATGATAGGCGAACATGACTACGATTCGTTCCGCCATGAATTCTCTTTGTATGGGAATATGCCACAAACTGTAAAGGGTCGGTCCAAGAAGTATACCCCATCACGGAGCGCCCAGACTTGAACGGTCTCCCGGCACACACTGTGGAGATTCCGCGCGGCTGGGACCGGAAATCACCCATGCGCATGTTTGCGGCCGAGAATAGCCGTGTAGATCTCCATGGTACGAGCGACCGCGATTTGGATGTTTAACTTCTCACTCGCAAATTCCGCTGCCGCAGTGCCCAGGTTCTTTCTGACCAAGGGGTTTTGTATGAGATGAAGCAGCTTCCTCCCAAGTTCATTCACATCACCTGCGGTGAACAGCAGGCCCCGTTCTTCGTCTGCGATGAGTTCCGGCGTGCCCCCCACTCGAGATGCAATCACACAACAGCCACACGCCATCGCCTCCAGAATTGAATTAGAAAATGCCTCCGAACGAGAGCTGGAAACGAATATGTCCATTGCACGCATTAGAGGCGCTACGGACGATACGGCAGGCAAGAAGAGTGACGCTTCCTGGATACCCAAGCGCCGGCTGTTCGTCAGCAACTTCTGTCGCTCCGGACCATCACCAACGATGAGGAGTTTGCTCCCTGGCACGGCCGGCCATATTTTGGCAAACGCTTCCTGCAAGACCTCGAGCGATTTTTCCGGGCGCAATACGCATACGGTTCCAATAACTATCGGAGCATCGGCAAGAGGAGCCGGCTTTGGCATTGTTGCGGGAAAGAACTCGGTCGTATCAACTCCGTTGTAACAAACCTCGATCCGATTGCTTGAGACAGAAAAATCCTCTATGAGATGTTTTCGCATTGCGTCGCAATTTACCACGACCGCGTCCGACAACCGATCGATGAATGCGACCTGGCGAACTGTTCTCCGGTCCAGCAGTTCGCGGTGGCCTAAGGTGCTCGTTAGAAGCGCCGGCACTCCCAGGAGCTTGGCTAATGGTATTCCCAAGACTCCACTAGAGTCGAAGGCGTGAACAACAAGAATCTTGTTTCCTTTGATTAAGGTTCTGAGCTGTGCGATGGCAGAGAATATCTTCGGTGATTTCAGGCTCGAAACTGCCAGATGAATTACAGGAACACCCGCTTTTTTCAAATCATCGTAACGCAAGCCTTCGCATTTGAATGTCGCAACGTATGGAGTGAACCGAAGCCGGTCCATACCGATGGCTAACTTCGTTACGTCCCGTTCAATTCCCCCCGAACCGAGTTCACGGACCATGTAGAGAACCGGAATTGGATTAAGTCTAGTGCCAGAATTCATGAGAGCTGCCCTGAAGACGCATCCCTGGAAGGAATTGAATTCTTGATTGGCTTTGCCGGAACTCCCACTGCGATGACACGCGCGGGAATGTCGTTGACTACGACACTTCCAGCGCCGATTGTAGATTGGTCGCCAACGTTTGCCAGGATGATTGCCGAAGCTCCGATCCAACAGTCAGAACCGATTGTTATATAGGTGTCCGGCGCAGTAGAGGAATCCGAGAGATGCCCCTCTGGGTCCCGCAGATGCTGGCGAGCACCCGGGATTTCCACGTGAGAAGAGATTTGCGTTCTGGCGCCAATCCGAGCTTGGCCGATGACGCAATAACTTCCAATCGAGACATTGTGAGCAACGATCGCCCGGTGGCGAGAAAAAAAACTCCCGAATGCGATCGACGAATCGATTGAACAGTCCTCGAGAGTGAGCATATAGAATGCCGCCCGCCAGAAGACGCCGAGAATCCCCGGGACAAGTGCGAAAAGTTGGGCGAAAAAGGTAAACAGGACCGAGAAATGCCCGAAGCCGCATAGCACACCGGGAATGAGCACCACGAGTAAGGAGAGACCTTGCACGATCCGCTTCAGAATACGGCGCGCCCGCATTGCTCGGTTTACCTCCTGAAAGCCCGCGCATCCCATTCAACCTTGGCGTGCCCGACAGACGAGCCCCAATAAAGGAAGTCCCAGCGTGTCATCTGTCGCATAATCCTTCGGTGAACGCAACGCTCATAGCACAAGATCAAACCAGATACCTCTGATACGTCGCCAAATCGGTGGGCTCAAGCAAATTCAGCTCGCATCCAGTTTTCCAGTACGAAGAGATACCACAATTGGACTGGAACCGTCCCGTGGCGCGCGCGGTCCCGCCATAATTTCAATACAGGCTCCATTCGAATAAGCCGCTCCTTGGCAAGCAACGACTCACTGAACATGTCCTGGAATTTATTTCCCCATTGCTTAGCGAGCCACTTACATACTGGAATCTCAAAACCCCGCTTGGGGCGGGTTGCGGCTTCAGCGTCTATACGTTTCCGCGCAATCGCACGAAGGACTGCTTTCAACTCGCCGTTGTGCAGGCGCGTCCGATGGGGGAGAGCTCCGGCTTGTTCCCACAGGACCGTGTCCAGGAAGGGAGAGCGTGCTTCGAGTCCAAAATGCATTGTGCCGCCATCCACTTTGGTCAAATACTCGCCGCGAAAGGTGGTTTGCCAATCGTAAAGAAGAAATTCGTCCAATAGCTTCCGTGCGGACTCAAACGACCAAGGCGTTTGCCGCTGGGATAGCTCAAGGTGATCGAGCCGATCTCCGAGCAATCCGAATCGACGGTATAGCGGAAGTCCGTTATGAACTTGAATGACTGCACCAAGACCGCCCGTCGCATAATCGAGGAAATGCTTCGCCCTTTTCAGAAACCAGTATTCCGGAAAGTAACGACGCAGCTTCGGCCACAAGCTGGCGATTGAATCTGGCATCCGATGAGCTGCTCGTTGTGCCATTAAAAAATGCCGATGGTAGGGATAACCAAGAAAAATATCATCTCCTCCATCTCCGGTGAGCAGGACGGTTACTTCCTGCCTGACCGCCCGAGAAACTCTCAACATCCCCAATGCAGACGCGCAGGCAAAGGGCTCTCCGAAGGCTGACACCAAATCTTCCATATCCGGAGGATCGTCCGCGCTTAACTGAATGATCGAATGCGAAATACCGAGCTTGCGGGCTGTTTGAACCGCTTGCGCTGACTCGTCGGTATCATCATTGGGTGTACTCACCGTGAAGCATTTTATATTTGCCCCAATGGATGACGCGGCCCAGCAAACGAGGCTCGAATCAATCCCTCCGCTGAGGAGTGCCCCAACAGGCACGTCGGCCTGCAAACGGATCTTCACGGCGTGTCGAAGAATGTGCTCCGTTTCATCGACGACATCACGAAAGGCTGGGGCCTGGCCTTCTTCCACGCGTGGCAACGACCAATAGGCGCGAACATTCAACTGGGTTCCGTCCCACTCCAAAATTCTGCCAGCGGGTACTTTTTTTAAGTTAGAAAAGATGCCCTGTCCATCGGTCACGAAACCAAATTCAAGGAACTCCGCCAATCCGGTGATGCTTAAATCTCCTGTCATTCCTCCTTTACGCAGCGCGCGGGCCGTGGAGGCAAAGGCGAGAGTCTGGCCGTGAATGCAGTAAAGGAGTGGCTTAACCCCGAGGCGGTCGCGGACAAGATACAACTTCCGCTTGGCGTTGTCCCAGACAGCGAAAGCAAACATGCCTCGCAAACGCGCGACTAGCGAGTCTATTCCCCACCGAACAAATCCATGGAGCAAAACTTCCGTGTCCGTTCGGCTGCGAAATTCGACTCCATTGCCTTCCAGTTCCGTCCGAAGTTCCCCAAAATTGTAGATGGCCCCATTAAATACAAGGCCCACCTGCCCGTCCTTGGAAACCATGGGTTGCCGGCCCGCTGAACTCAAATCGAAAATCGACAGTCTCCTGTGCCCCAGTGTTGCCCCGGGCCATTGCTCCAATCCCTCGCCGTCCGGTCCTCGCCGCCGCAGGGACGTCGTCATGATCTGCACGATTGTGCGGCTGCGCTCGCTGTCAAAGTCTCCGATAACTCCGGCTATGCCGCACATCTTACAATTGCTCCCACATAGTTTTGGAAAGGTCAGAAAGAGCAAGCTGGATTTCAATGTGAGTTCGCATATATCCAGGCAATTGGATTCGGAATTATCTGGTGGGCGGAGATTATCTATCCAGAGTACGTACACTATACCGGACACGCAGACAGTTCAATTCAATTGATTGCTCATCAATTGGTCGTAAATCATTAGCAGGCGTTCGTCGTATTTCGCTGTGCTGAAGTTTGACCGAGCCCTTTCGAACGCCACATTTGCAAATCGCATCGCGGTCGACCGATCGGAAAGAAGCTTGGATATCGCATTCGCTAAGGCCTCGCTATCGCCTGGGGGAACCAACAGCGCGGACTCACCGTCAGTCACGTGTTCCGGCACGCCTCCAACATTGGTGGCTACGATTGGAACACGAGCCGCCATACTCTCAAGCAAAACGTTCGGCGAGCCCTCGGACAACGATGGCAGCACAAAAAGATCGGCAATGGAAAACACCGGTTTGATGTCGTAGCAATGTCCGATAAACCTGACATGCTGATCCAGGCCGTTCTTGTTTACTTGTTCTTTCAGATTTCCAGACGCCGGCCCAGTCCCCGCAATCAGCACGCGAAGTTTCAGTTGAGGTGACGTTCGCAAGACTCTTGCGACCGCATCGATCAGATACCGGTGCCCCTTCTCCTCAGATAACCTGCCAACCGAGATGACCACCCACTCGCCGGGGGATATTTGCCAGGGTTCGCTAGTCTCCTGTGAAAATTTCGCTCTAGGCTGGCCCTCGTCGATATTTACTGAATTTGGAACGACAAATATCCGCTCCTCGGGAACCCCTCGGGCCGCCAAAACTTTGACGAACGATGAGCAAACCGTTACTACAAAATCGCAACGCCTCAAGGACCATCTATCAAATTCGCGATATAACCGAGCTTTTAAATTCTCATTCGTGTAGCCATGGTGAAAGGCTATCCAACGAAACTTACGGTTGGTCAAAAGAGAAACGAGAAAATGTGATTTGAGCCCATGCGTTTGGACAATGTCTGCCTTGTGAAGCTCAATGACACGCCGGATCCCACCCAGAACCGACGCATCATACGGCCCGTTCTCTCTAACGATGTGCATCGGAATGCCCAGGCTGCGAGCCGTTGTAACGAGCTGATTATTTGAGAGTTCACTGAAATTGTGAGGTAAGGCCCGAATGAACGTGACCAGGGAAAGGTCCATGCGATCCCGACAATCTACAGCAAATCTTAAAAGGTTTTTGGCCGGACCGGACACCACAGTTGCCTCTATCAGAGCGAGGACTCTAATCCGTTTCACGGGAATTCCCCTGGGCGCGGATGCAGGCGGTTGAACGATCATATAAACAAAACTTACATCGCGCCAGACCTGATGAATGATTCACCGGTCAGCGTCCCGCAATAAAAGGCTGATGTATTGATCTTTTCCGGGGAAAACAGCTGAACATCCACTTAGGGCTGAATTTATTGAAGCGACGAGGAAGCGAGGCATGCTTTATAGTCAAAGCAGGTACGGCCCGGGGATTTGTGGTCGGCGGAAGCAGTCCTCCGACGCTAGCTCAACTTAGCTCCATGAGACTACTCTATTTTGCCGCACATCAGTTGTGGCCTCTCACATCCGGTAATCGATTGAGAGACTATTATCTGGCGCGGGAACTGGCAAAGCGCACCTCGGTAACGTTTGTGGAGATGTGCCATCCAGGGGAAAAACCGAGCCGCCTCCCCGTCGATTGTAAGTTTGAGGAGATTATCAGCCTGAAAAAGGGAACTGGGTATACGCCGAATAAGATTGTGCGCGGTATTGTAGGCCCCGTTCCATTAACAGTTTTGAATTATTTTCAGTCCGGATCCGCATCCCGGCTAGCGAGCTTACTCGCGAGGAGGCGATTCGATACGATACAAGTCGAAGGGGTCCATCTAAGTAAGTATCTTCCAATGATTCAGTCCGCCCCGATTCCTCCCGCGATCCTGATCGACTGGCATAATATCGAATCCGAACTGATGTCGCAGTATTCGGGATACCAGTCGGTTTGGCCGAAGAAGTTGTTGGCAACCCGAACGGCTTCCTTATTAGAAAGAACGGAGAACAGCTTGCTGGAGGGATGTGCGACGCACACTGTGCCAAGCGCACGGGAACGAGAGAAACTGCTTGTCCGAGGCCCGTTGGCAAAGTTCCATGTGATTCCAAACGGTGTAGATACTGTTTTGTTCTCTCCAGATGCAATCGCAGAACTGCAAAGAGCTGCCGGTGGAAGTGTGCCGAGACGAAGTATTCTATTTGTGGGTTCGATGGACTACCATGCCAACATCGACGCTGTTTGCTGGTTCGCTCGTGAAGTCTGGCCCGCGATAGCCCAAAAGCATCCGGAATTGGAGTTCAAAGTCGTCGGCCGGCGGCCTTGTTCAGCGGTGCGTAGATTAGCCTCGGATCGAGTAAGGATTATTGGGACTGTGGAGGATGTACGACCTTTTTATGCCTCTGCGATCGCTGTGGTTGTCCCGCTCAGAGTGGGAAGCGGAACTCGGTTGAAGATCCTCGAAGCCATGGCTGCCGGGGTGCCAATTGTCTCCACAAGTTTAGGGGCTGCGGGAATTGACGCCACACATAACGTCCATCTGTTGATCGCCAATACGAACGGCGAGATCGTCGCTGCTCTTGAACAGATCGTCAGTTCTGGTGAAACTTCTTCCCGACTCACAATGGCCGCCCGAGACCTGGTGCTCCGCCGCTATGATTGGGTTGCTGTTGGGGAAGAGTTGTTTCGAATTCACACCAATTTGGCCGGCCCAACACGGAAGCCGGTGACCGAATCCTAGGCACCAGTTCGAAGCGCTCCTACGGACAGAAACGAATTGTCTGAGCCAATGACGAACACCACAAATTCTTCCCCCAGGCATTCGTTGCCCTGGGCATTGCGGAATGTGCTGGCAAACTGGGGGGGATTTGTCTGCTCAGCCATTGTTTCTCTATTTCTGTCTCCTTTTGTTGTGCACCGATTGGGGAATTCGGCCTACGGAGTGTGGGTACTAATCGGATCCTTGACCGGCTATCTTGGCCTTTTGAATCTGGGGGTGCGCGCGGCCGTCACGCGTTACGTGGCCCAGTTTTATGCTGAGTCTAAGGACGAGGAAGCGAGCGGTGTCGCATCCTCAGCGCTGGCAATCTTCCTCGCCGCCGGCATCATCGCGATTATCGCCTCGGTCATTATGGCGTTCTGGGTTGTCCCTCTTTTTCGTGTCCCGCGTGGGTTTCAGTTCGCCGCGCGAATAGTTCTCGTGCTAGCTGGATTTAACATCGCCGCGGCGTTGATTGGGGGTGTGTTCGGCGGGGTATTGGCCGCGATCCACCGATTCGATTTGCTTAACATCATCGAGGTAGCTTATAGCTTACTTTCGACACTCACCATAGTGGTCATACTTTCGGCTGGCAAAGGTTTGATCGCCCTGGCCCTGGTCAACTTTCTGTTCGCGTTTGCGACTGGGATCACGAATGCCTGGGCGGTGTCCCGAACCTATCCAGCTTTATCCATCCGAGTTTCAAACCGCAATCTGGATCACGTGAGAATGATATTCTCATTCAGTCTTTATTCATTTCTGCTTCAACTTTCGTTTAACCTGATTTTCTATTCTGATTCCATTGTGATCGGCGCGTTTCTGTCGCTCAATCTCATCACCTACTTCGCTATTTCCGGAAACCTGGTGAACTATTCCAGAATGCTGATCAGCGGAATCTCCACGACGATGACGCCGCGAGCCGGCGCACTCGAAGCCACGGGTCGCAAGAGGGAAGTGCAATCGCTTTTGCTAAAGTCCACCAGGCTTGCCACCCTGGTTATTTTGCCGATCGCATTGACTTTTCTGCTCAGGGGAACCTCGTTTATCGGCCTGTGGATGGGGCCTGAATACAAGGAACAGGCGGGCCGCGTTCTTTGGATTCTGAGCCTGGCATTGATCTTCGCCGCGGAGGATCAAGTGGCAACGTCGATCATGCTGGGTATAAACAAGCACAGGACCGTGGTCCTGATGATTGGCGTGATGGCCCTCGTTAATCTCAGTCTCAGCGTTGTCCTTGGCCGGCGATTGGGGATTGCCGGAGTTGCCTGGGGAACGACCTTTCCCAGCTTGGGAGCGAGTCTTTTCTTCTGGCCCTGGTATCTCCAGCGATCGTTGAACGTCCGGATTGTTGACTTCATTATTTCCTCGTGGTTGCGCCCGGCTTGTGCAGTTTTTCCCTTCGGCGTTCTAACCTATTGGATTGAGAAACTGTATCCGGCTGCTCACCTGTTGACGTTTTTCCTGCAAGTCGGCGCGATTCTGCCGACTGTCCTGGTCGCTGCCTGGTACCTATGTCTGGATCGCACAGATCGAGGATCGTACCTTCAGAAACTGGGACTCCCGATATTCGGCCCGCTGGGATCTCGCTGAAGCTGATGTTCCATATTTGTGCGCGGTCCGTTCGCCGAATTTCGAGGGGACCTTGGAAGTTCACGATGGCCTAAAGTAAGATGGCAGACGCCCGCCCAGCATAAGACATAGAGTCTTCCGGATTAGCGGCCGGTCAGGGGGGCGCTCTTGAGCACGCGTCGTACATTGGAACTCGAGCAAGGTTTTTACGATCAGCACTGGAACTCCACCGGACAAATCAGTCACGCCAGGGAGCTAGAACGAGTTGAGCTAACGGCGTCGGCGGTGCCTTCAGAATGCAAGCTCATCCTGGACGTTGGCTGTGGAGATGGACGCCTTTGTGAGGTGATCCGTCGCAGGCAAGAGTGTTTTCTGGTGGGCCTCGATCTGAGCATGACGGCGCTACGTCGTCTCCCAGGACCGAAGTGCAGGGCTTCGGCCGCTCATTTACCGTTCAGGGATCGCACGTTTGATTTGGTGATCAGCACCGAAATGCTGGAGCACTTGCCGGAAGAAATCTACCGCCGTGCCTTGGAAGAAATCTCGCGGGTGGCGAGAGACTCCATATTGATCACTGTGCCCAATAAAGAAAATCTAGCGGAAAATCTGGCTTTGTGTCCGTCTTGTGGTTCTCGCTTCCACATCTGGGGCCATTTGCGCTCGTTCTCACACGATACATTAGGAACTCTGTTTAAGAATTTCCGATTAGTTCGAACAGTGGCTTTCGGTGAAAAAGTCGAGACCTACAATTCAGCCCTACTCTCTATCCGCCAAAGTATTGGCGGTGGATTCGCGCGGGGAGAATCCATTGCATGTTACTACTGCGGCTCGACCCGCCGGTCTACACCGCGATTCCCTCTACTGGAGCGCATCTGCGACAGCCTTAACACGCGCTTCCTGGCGCCATTTTCGAAGCGCCCGGCTTGGTTATTGGGTTTGTACTCGCGCTGCCATTAGCCCCTGAACTTTCGCTCGTTCTCTCAGCATTTGGCTCGGGCGCGACGTAAAACTCATGGAGCTTGTTGGCCCGGCTGAATGCCACTCTGAATGTTTTTGAAGACCACCCGCGCCGGATTACCCATCGCGACCGAATAGGGCGGAATATCTGTAAGGACTACGCTATTCACTCCAATGATTGCGCCTTCACCTATGGTTACGCCTTTTAGAATCACCGAGCCGTTGCCGATCCAGGCGTTTTTGCAGATTCGTAGAGGTCGAATCTCCTCTGGTCGCGGAGGCAAATCAGCAATTCTCTCTGCAACGTCACGTGGATGCGAATCCGTATCCATGAACGTCACTCCCGATGCCACGTTCACGTCATCCTCGATGACAATTTCCTTGTTCACGATAAAGGCCACATTGTGGCCGATGTCAACTCGATTGTGAATGATCAGACTGGGGTTATCGAAGATGCGGCCGCTAAAAATATCAACTCTCCCAAAGAAATTGACATCATCACCGATGTAGATCCTCGTATGACCGATGACGAAGGGCAATTTGGAAAGTGTGAATCTTTTTCCAATGGATTCACATCGCCCGCGGAACAGAGGCTCTCGATACAAAAAAGTGGCACTTCTCCGCAGTGTCCCCATCAATGCCATGTGGAGGGAATAGAGCACTCTGAGAGCCGGGTTCATGAAACGGGGCAGAGGGAGATTTGCGGTTCGAAACGCGCTCGCCACCGCATTGAGGAAACGATAGAACGGGGATTCTTTACGCCGTATCTTTAGAATGAACGAGTCCAGCACAGCTAGTTCTCCCCGCGCCGCGTCAAGGGCAAGTCAGGCTTTTTCAATTTCAAGAAGTTCCAAAAGCAATTTCTCGGCGGTGAGAAGCCAAGCGATCCTACGGCCCTCGAAAGCAACCGCCGGCTTGGGGGACTTGGCAATCAACGCCCCCCTCGACCTAAGTTCCGCCATGGCTTCTTCCAGTTTGTTCACCTCATAGCATAGGTGATGAAGTCCCTGGCCTTTTTCCCTTAGGAATGAATTGACCGGTGCATCTTCCGCGTTTGGTTCCACCAATTCGATCAAGGCATCTCCCAGCACGGCCTTGATGAACGTGACTTTAACCTTTTGGCCCGGATCCGTGAAGACAACTTCATCCCAGTCAACGCCAAGGGAACGCGCGAATCCCGGAGCCGAGCTTTCAATGCTGGCGACTACGAACCCAATGTGATGAAGGCGCAGCAGAGTGCTTGAATTGGGCGGAATCATGGGGTCATCCCTGCACCTCAGATTTCACATAGGAAAGAATATGGTCGAAAGAATTTAATTCCGGCAAACGCTCGAGATCTATCTGAAATCCGAACTCATCCTCGATCACGTTTGCCAGGGTAATTGCCGCAATGGAATCCCAGGCAGAATTGTTCGCCTGAGAGGAGCGAGGTATCTCTTCCCGTGGCAGGGATGGAAAGACATATTCAAAGCATTTTACAAGGCGTTGCTGAATTTCATCCATGTGCGCATCAAGTCCTTGCATCCTCCACCGTGTGGTGGAGGGCGGGGCAAATCTGATCAAATCTTTTGCGTGTCAGCTTAATTCCATCATCGGGCGGTCGTCCGAGAAGATGTGTCAGAAACTCCTGAAAAGGCCGGTTCTTTCCGGTCGCCGAAAAATCGAACTCGATTTCACTAACCTCATAACGTTCAAAGCAGGTTTTCAAGCACAGATATTCGATGCGGCGGCTAAAAGCGCGACAACTCATCACCCAGGTACGAACAGAGAACGCACAACCCTTCCTATGCCCCATGATCACGCCTATTTTGCCCAGGGGGCCGAATCGGTCTTTGTAGCTGGCCACGATCAAGTGAGTGTCGGGACGCGATAGCTCAAATAACCAGTCCGACTCCGTGTAACGCGTGCCGTTCAAGTTGAACTGATTTGTTTTGTTCACAAGTTCCAGGGCGCGAGCATCCTTGTTCGAGGCCTGAAAATCGAAGTGGACGATTGCTTTGGCTTCCTCCAAAAAAGTGTCCAAATCCGGCGCTCCAGCAGCCCCTTGAAACTTCGCCGACTGTCGAATGCTCTCCAAACGGAGGGAGTCTTCAGCGGAAAGCTTTGGTTTACCAAACAGGTCGCGTAAGTGTTCCAACATGATCTGCCCGGCCGCATAGTCCTTTCCAGGGTACTGGATGCATTCAATGCCTGGATGGGCGGCTGCAACCTCAGCTAACTCCAGGGGAGTGTCGTCAACAAACACAACCGCGTCGGCCGAAACATTCCACGCCCGCAGAATACGTCCCACTGATATGGATTTCGCCTGCCAATGGACTTCCATTGGGAAGACACGCTCTTTGCGCAAGAGCAGGTCGGAGCGCTCAAAGGCCATGTCTACTACCGCCGAGTCATTCTTGCTCGCCACGCCCACAAGTACTCCTTGCTCAGCCAGTGAGGCAAGCAGTCCCTGGTACAGTGAGTGGATACCGCCTTGACTGTCCAAGTCCCAACGAATTGCCTCTGGTCCTATTTCACCAACGACCCCAGACCATAAAGTCTCGTCGAGGTCCGTGATGATACCTTTTTTCGAATTCGGCGGACAGAGGAGACGAGAGAGAGAAATGGCGAGTTTGTCGGCGTGCTGGAGTGTGTAAGGCAGGCCAAAAAGCAGGTCAGACTTCAGGTCGTATCGCAGGCTCGGTGCAGATTCTTCAGAAAGTTTCATCGAGTTGACGATGGGAATTCCGAGGTTGGCCATTTGGACGGCAAATTCAGCTACGAGCTTGACCAACACAGTTTCCGGCTTACTCAATTGCCAGCTTGGGCCATGAAAGAGAGGCGGAAACGGTAACGTGGGAGTGGAAATAACCACTTTGGAGGTGTTCGTAACTCGTTCAATCAGTTTGGCAAGCCGTTCGAGGGCTTTTGGAACGAATGAGAGAATCTCTGCCAAACTGCCGGAATTCCAGACCACAGGAGATCGGTGGCCCAGTCGAGGGTCAAGGTCCATCCACTCGATCGCGACAACAAGATTGTTCCCACCTCGAACTGCCATTTCCTCAATCGTTCTCGCAATATCGCCATAAAGCCCCGTCGAGACTGTGACGTGGCGATGCGGCAGTGCCCGTTGCAAGTAGGCGCCCAGAAATGTTTGGAGATGGAGAGGTGTAAATCCACATGCGAGGGTAACCTCAAACGGTTTTCCCTCTGTTGGAGCACCGCGAAGAATCTTTAGAGCGTCGGTGACACGCATGTGGCGTCCGTCTCTCTACTTCTCCATTGCCCGACAACCTGGCACCGTGTTACATGACGTGTGTCTATACAATTGGGTTGAGGCTGATATTATTGCAAGAATATAGGCCTTTTTAACCATATAGAGAACGACTTGATTATGGCGCAGATCGGGAACCCTGCGAAGCAAAGCTTGTCGGATCGAGTGGCGGCCTTCCAATTGGGTCACAAGGCCCTAACTTTTGTGGCCGAGTGCCGCTGTCGAATTTTTGACTGGCGTCACCACATCAGAACTTGTGGTGATGCCAGCTTGGCCGCACTGACCGTTCGCAGCAAAAATGCCGAACATGGCGCCGCTTATCAACCGACACACCCGAAATTTGTTTTCGAACTCCTTGGTAGCTTGAAGATCGACTACCGTGACTACGTCTTTGTGGACTTAGGTTCAGGAAAGGGCCGCACCCTTTTTGTTGCCGCCGAGTTTCCCTTTCAAAAGATCATTGGGGTGGAATTCGCCGAGGAACTCCATCAGATTGCACTTAGAAATGCGCGGCATTACCGCAGCAGTACGCAAGCGTGCATGAACATCGAATGCCTACACCTGGACGCAGCCGAGTTTGTCATCCCGACAATCCCCACCGTGTTGTTTCTGTTCAATCCTTTTCGCCCGCCCGTGCTGATTTCCGTACTACGGACGCTGGACAAATCGCTTCGCACCTCCCCGCGTGACGTGTTCCTGATTTACGTCGGTGCGTTTCACGGCCATCTGATCGAACATGAAACCAGAATGCGGCAAGTGGGACAGGGGCCCCATCACAAGATGTACAGATTCACACCCGCTTGATCGCTGTGACGACTTTCTTCCTCCCGCGTTCCCCAGCCAGGCCGATGACAAGTGCTATGGTGTTAAATCCCGCGAAGAACAAGACGTATCCTTTGCTTGACCGGCTTTGGCATTTTTTCCAACCACATCCGGCCCCAGTCAGACATGGTCTCTAGCAAATCGTTGCGGTGGAGTAAGGTGCGGTCGAGACGATAGCGATAGACAGGCGCAAGCGTATTGCCGAACCCCCGCAGGAATGGGTGTGATCCACCGAGCGAATGGCGCAGCAGTTTGTGGCGGCAAGCCCATTCAATACCTCTCCATTGAAGCAATTCGTTGGGTTTCATGTGGATGAATTCCGGACGCGAGTGATTGGCCGCGGATTCGAATAAGCCGCCACGATAGAAGCGGAATGAATTTGCAGCAATAACTTTTCCTGAATAGCGAGCCAGTAAGAGGAGCCGGTTGGCGGTTAACGCGAAAGCGCGTTCAAAAGTCTCGAAGGGGATTTGCGATCCTTCAATTTCCTTCCGTGAGGTTGCCCGCCAAGCCAGATAGACGTCGTAGAACTGAAGAAAATCTTCATGTGCCGTGGCCTGATACACTTCGACTCCACGCTTCGTCGAAAAGCGAATATTCCTCCGCTTGTCGGCACTGAATCCCCTGAAAAGGCAGTCTGGCCCTTTCGCGAGGTCGAGCATCACCACACCCTCGGTCTCCCGGAAGCGGAATCCATGGCTACAAAAAGAATCGAGAGGGCTCCAGGAGTAAACGCTCAAAAGCTCGGATGAATGAGCCTCGGCCAGCAACCCTTGCAACAGCGCCAGCTCAACCGCCACCGGATCACTCGCGGCGTCCACGCAAATCTGAGGGCGAGACGGCAGTCCACACTGGGTCTCCCGGGGCTTTCGCACGCCGGTCGCCACCCCAATTACTTTATCCTGATCAAGCGCCAGCACGGCAAATGGCGCCTGGCCATCCCAAAAAGGCTCCTTAAAGAATTCAGGCGCACAGTAATGCGAAGGGAGTTCGACCCTCTCCAGAAACTCCCGCCAGGCGGTTCCGATTCGTGGCTCAGGAAAATCGTGAAGCAGCGCGAATGTGTACGCATCAGGCATACAAGAACAACCCACGATGGAATGACTGGAAGTTCTGGCGCGGCTAGAAACCCCACTCCGAATCTGCTGGCCGCGGAAGCACCTCGATACTATAGTTTCTATCGCTTTTCAATCGCAAGATTGCGGATTAGACTCGGGGGAGCACGAACACCATCCCGCCCGATGCTGCAGACCTGCTCACGTAGAAGGGAAGTACAATCGTGACCGGCCTCACAGCAAAATCAAAAGAGCGGCATTCAGGTGGGGCTGTTTTTGGATTTGCGTTTTGTGCCAGACACGCGGCGCTGGCTGAGTAAGTCATAAGTGAGCATTCCATGTCGACCACTGTTCAGGCATTGGAAGCCTCGGGAAAGAATCACACCTGGATTTTTTGGCCCAGCATTCTTTTGTTTCTGACCTGCGTCCTTTACGCTCCAGTTCTAAAGCTCCTGGTGATGCAGTGGTGGAATGATCCTGATTATGCTCACGGATTCTTCGTTCCCCTGGTCTCGGGGTATGTGCTCTGGCATCAACGGGACCGATGGCTCAAGAGTGAACTCAGACCAAGCAATTTTGGCTTTCTGGTCATGACTGGCGGGCTGGTGCTGCTTTTCGGCGGGTTGATCGGCGCGGAACTGTTCACCAGCCGTTTTTCGCTGCTTGTCGTGCTAGCGGGAATGGTTCTCTTTTTGGGAGGGTGGAGACTGCTGCGCTCTGTTTCGTTCCCCCTGGGATTTCTCATCTTCATGATCCCTATTCCTGTAATTATCTATAATCAGGTCACGTTTCCTCTCCAACTGCTTGCGTCTCGGTTCGCAACTTCCTGGTTGGAACTGCTGCAAGTTCCCGTCTTTCGGGAAGGGAATGTTCTGGTTCTTCCCAATTACTCCTTGGAGGTGGTGGAAGCCTGCAGCGGGGTTAGGTCACTCTTGACACTCATTTCGCTTGCTGTTGCCTACGGCTATCTTGCCGATCAGCGGCGTTGGGTGCGCTACATCTTGCCGGTTCTGATGGTCCCAATCGCCATCCTGAGCAATGCAATGCGCATACTCGGAACTGGCCTGCTGACCTATCACTTTGGGCCCAAGGCTGCTGAGGGCTTTTTCCACGAGTTTTCCGGCTGGATGATTTTCGTAGTTGCTCTAGTACTCATGCTTGCTTGCCACCAGATTTTAAAGGGAATTGGCAAAGCTCCGCAGCAAATTGCCCATGATTAATACTCCATCCCCAGTTCGCTTGTGGACCGCTGCAGGAATGCTGATCGCAGCCTTTGCGATGCTGCATGGGGTCGGCCGTGGCGAGATAGTGGTCCCCCACACGCCGCTGCGCGAACTTCCTTACGCACTTGGCAGCTGGACGGGCACAGACCAGCCGGTAGAAGAGCAGATTGTGCGGGCGGTGGGTGTGGATGATTATGTCAATCGCGTTTATCTCAGACCGCAAGTCGGATTTCTCCAGTTATATATCGGCTACTACTCAAGCCAAAGAACGGGCGATACGATTCACTCCCCGAAGAATTGCTTGCCTGGATCGGGTTGGGACCCGTTGCAGGCCGGCTACACCAAAGTCAGCGTTTCCGAAGGACGCGAGATTGAAGTTAATGCGTACGTGATTCAACGAGGCTTGGATAAGCAAATGGTTTTTTACTGGTATCAGAGCCGGGGCCGGGTGATCGCCAGCGAGTATTCGGGTAAATTTTGGATGGTGGCGGACGCGATTTCCCGTCATCGCACCGACGGCGCCTTGGTGCGGTTGGTCACTCCGATGAACGACGGCGAGGTACCCGCCCGCGAACGGTTAGTGAGTTTCACGCAACTTTTGTTTCCGCATCTGGAGAGCATAATACCAAACTGATTTCCGCCCGCTTGAGAGAACGAAAAGATGAATACCAAAAACAGACTCAATGGCGT
>Ga0210410_10000667_pt1 | contig 35828 bp, 32 predicted proteins | sample IncBWC4MmetaG_FD_161058 | JGI IMG/M metagenome (GOLD analysis project Ga0210410, IMG submission 161058) | Forest soil microbial communities from Barre Woods Harvard Forest LTER site, Petersham, Massachusetts, United States - Inc-BW-C-4-M | ecosystem: Environmental > Terrestrial > Soil >...
GTCTTTTCCGTTCACCGAGGTGTCGAACTGAGCGCCATTGTAGGCAGACGCGTTGTCCTGGTCGCCAAATCCGCCCGGCCAGCTAACCAGAGCCCGCACAGGCGCCCCATTCCGCATCACTTGCACATCGGCGTGCAGCACGTAGGTCTCGTCGAAGGTAAACGTCTTGCGGACCTGCGTTGTCCCGTCAGAGTAGTTGAACGTGAGTGTCCCCGGAGCCATCAGGGTGCCGGTCGCCGATGGCACATAAAGAGCCTTGCTCAGGCCGGCAGTCAATGCAGCGTCATACGTGTACAGCGAGAGCGGATAGCCAAACTGCTCCGCCGCCTGGGTATGAACCAGGTTGAGCGGCTTGCCATCGCTATCCTTGAACTTCTTCAGGATCCAACTCGTCGCCTGCCCGCCGCGGTTGCTGAAGGTGATGCGGTACAGCTCGTTCTCAACCGTCGTCGTCAACTCCGCGGATGCCTGAACCGCAGGGACTGCAGCAACGGCGGAACCAGAAGCGCCGGCAGCAGGTGTGCCGATCGAAGCAGCGGGAGCAGCAGGCTGGGTTCCAGAGGAGGCTCCACTCTGAGGAGCAGGAGCATTGGCAGCAGCATTAGGAGAGACAGTCTGCGGATTCGTCTTCGCGCGAAAGTATTGCAGGCCAAAGAAGACAGTGACCAGGACGAGCATCATGACGAGCAGCGACCGGTTGTCGCCGCCGCCTTGCTGATTGGGGTTTTTGAACTCTGCCAAAAGGGACTTCCTATTCTGTACTGAGGGTCAGGCTGTTACCGCGCGGATTTCAAGCGCAACCTCTATGGTAAATGGTCCGTGGGAATGGTGACGGATGGGGCGATTGCCGAGTTTCCAGCTCCCGGGTTTCGCGGCGGAACCGGATCGAGGCCTCCCTTGGCAAAGGGATGGCAGCGCGCCAGCCGCCGCAACGCCAGCCACGAGCCCTTGAAGACGCCGAACCGGACCAGCGCCACGTAGGCATACTCCGAACACGTCGGCAGATAGACGCACTGCGCCGGGCTGAACGCATGCAGCACCGGCGACAGCACGGACGTGTACAACCGATAGACCATGCGAATCGCGAAGCTGGGTTGAGGGTCTGGCATCCGAGTCAGGAGACAGGAGGCTGCCTTTCGGTTTGCTTCTGCTTCTCTGCTGGTGTCCGGGCGGCGGTCTGGGCAGCCGTCTGGATCGCACGAAAGACATTCCCAACCTCGCGCTCCAGCGTGGCGAACTCAAGGTCGATGACACTCCGCCGCGGGTGCAGGATCACATCCACCGGTGTGCGAAGCGAAGCCAGATTTTTGCGCACAGCCTCGCGCATGCGCCGCTTGATGCGGTTGCGATCGACCGCCTTGCCCATCACCTTTCCAACCGTCAGCCCAACGCGCGGCCCCCCCGCGTCCGCATCACGCAAGGGAGTGCCATCCGCGCCCAGTTGCGGCCGCAGCGTGAAGAAGTACGTCATCTGCTTGGCAAACTGTTTCCGTCCGGCCTTGTACACCCGCTGATAATCGGCGTGCTTGCGAAGACGGAAGATGCTGGCGCTGGAGGTCATGCTGGAGGTAGTGGAGTGCCGGGCTCGATCTCTGTCGCGTCCGAGTCGCGCATGACACAATCTTATTCTCTTCCTGGCCTCGCGTCTGCCTCGCAGCATCTCGTCGCGACAGGAAAGCAGGAAACGGCAGAGAGCCCGCTCGGGTCGGCGGGCTCTCTGGAGTCAAAAACCTTACTGTTGGGGGAGGTTATTTCTTATTGGCGGACTGATCCTGCTGGCCGCCGCTGCTCTGTTGGGTTCCCTGGCCGGGCTTGTTCGGCATCGGGTTCGGTTGGCCGGGCTTGTTGCCCTGCTGCGGTGGATTCGGCTGATTTTGCTGTGCCATACGAGTTCTCCTCATCATCAGCAGGCGCTTCTTCGTGCGCGTGCAACGTATGCTGACAGACATTCGACTGGATAAGGTCGTGCCGGGTTGCCCCCGAAGTTGCACAGCCAGCGACAGCGCAAGGACAGCGCAAAACGAAGCAATCCCGCTACCCGGCAGAAAGCAAAAAGCTTAGTAAGCCAGGGTGCACCACAACTTAAGCGCAATTAATTTCCGCTGATTTCGGCAACAGCGATTTCTAAGTTTTATGGATGAAGGTGACGGACTAGTCGCGGAAGCCGGCGCTGACGGCGATCTTGTGACGGCCCTTGGCGCGGCGGCGGCTCAGAACGGCGGCGCCCGCTTTGGTCTTCATGCGAGAGAGGAAGCCGTGGGTCTTGGACCGGTGGCGGCGGTTGGGTTGAAAGGTACGCTTCGGCATGACAAAAACTCCTGCGGCAGGAGACAGCTCCCGCTCAAACTTTTAGCTATAGCAGCAATCTCTGAGTATACCCGATAGGACAGGATTTTCCCAGCAAATCATTGGCCCGGTTTGGGAAACTTCAGCCGGAAGACTCAAAGCATTGAAGCAGCGGGCGTCTTTCCTTTAGGATCTCGCTTGCGCTTCCGCATTCCTATCCATGCGAGAAAAACGGCTGCTCCCAATCCATAACCTCCGGGCCATAGCCGATCGTCTTTGACGATCTGTGAAATCGAGCCTACGGCAAAAGCCGCACTCACGAGAACTGAGGAAACGAGTCGCGTCCATCCCTTTCGCGGCGAAACGGGTGCGAAAGCTGCAATCAGTGCGCAAGTCAGTCCTAACAAGATCAAGCTGGCCGGAATGACGCGAATCCAAAGACTTAACGCCTGTTGCATTCCTAAAGTTTAGCCGAGGTGCTTTTGTTCCCGCAAAACGGGGTTATAGGTAACTTCGTTTGCCCGGACTTCAAACTGACCCACCACCGTCGCCACCCGCCTCGCCATCAACAATTTGCAGGCCACAAAGAAATTTGTCGGGCCCTCACGACCTACGTTTGGGCTATTTGCGCGATCGTTCGTACTTAAGCGCGATCAGCCCCTTCGAATAACTCTTGTTCTCCAGCAGCGTGAAGTCGCGCTGCGGAAAACCGCTCGGAAACAAAGGGATGCCCCTGCCAAGCAAAACCGGAACCACACCGAGGTAGAGCCGATCGACCAGATCCGCCTTAAGGAATGCCCGGGCCAGCTCACCCCCGCCCATCAGCCAGATGTCTTTGCCGGGACGCTTGCGGAGTTTACGGAGGAAGGTGGCAGGCGATTCGTTGACGAAGATGACGCCGTCTCGCTCGCCGGGTGGTTTTCTCTTGGAGAAGACATACATCGCCATATTGGAACGGGGAAGAGAGCCTCCGCTCATCTTTAGTCCTGCAACCAGAGTCTTGCGTCCCATGATGGCGGTATCGACGGTGGCGAAAAACGGAGCCATCGAATAATCCCTGGGCATGAACAGAAAATCGACGGCGCCGTCGAGGCGGGCGATGTATCCGTCCAGGCTGATGCCGAGACCAAGGACAACGTTCCGCATGGATGTCGTTGTAGACGGCCATTTGATGAGGCGTCAAGAAAAATATCGAGAGGCTTCTTTGTTCTTCATCGTCATCCTGACCCTGAGCGAAGTCGAATGGAGAAGAGCTCCTGTATTTCTGCTCTCGCCTTTGCCGTTTTTAAATCCGTCTCATCCGCGCAAATCCGTGGTAAGCCTTCACACCCGATATCACAAGATCAGTCCGGTGAGTAGAGAGAAATGCTCTGGCTGGCGCAAATTTTTCGCTGCAGGAGACCCTAAATTTCTCTTCTTCACCGCTTATGGTGCAACTTAAATTTTTTGAAAGATGGCATTGAAAAACGCCGCGTTTTCCGTGCTACTATCGAACCCGTTTAGTAAGACGTTTTTCTGCACGTCCAGCGGTTCCGCACTCTGCTATTGGTTGAACAACTCTTCTCCGCAGCTTATCCTCGATAGGCATCTACGGGGAGACTTCTGGCAATACGGAATATCACCTCTTGCCTGCAAGGGCAGGAAGAGACTCCTATTTGCCGTTTGCCCTCGATCGGCGAGGTTTTACGAAGTGCTACTGTCTGGGTTGAAACAGGAAACGAGACAAGGAAACTAAAGAATGTCATTCGTTCCGACGGCTACTGCCGTATTGAATTACTGGGTTCGCATCCTCGCGGCTCTCGAGAAGAAGATCAATCGTCAGTCGTACGAGACGTGGCTGAAGCCGACGCGCTTCTCTCACCTCGAAGGAAAGAAGCTTTTTGTCCGAATCCCTTCCAACGACTTCCAGCACATCGGAGACCGTTACGCCGACCTCATCCAGGAGGCGATCGATAACCTCGGCCTCGATGTGGAGACCGTCACCTTCACCACCCCGGAGCAGGACCCGCGCACACCCAAGGTGCGCGAAGACGGCGGATTCGCGCCCGTGCCGAGCCACAGCCAGAGCGCGCCGCGGCAGGGCCGGCTGGGCAACTCGATGGCCGCCACCCAGGGACCAGCGCCCGAGCAGGCGCGGTTTGACTGGAGCGCCGCATCGCAGCTCAACCCGCGCTATCAGTTCGACGCCTTTGTCATCGGAAGCGGCAATCAGTTCGCCATGGCCGCCGCCCAGGCGGTCGCAGAGCGACCCTCGAAGGCCTACAACCCGCTGTTCCTCTACGGCGGCGTCGGCATGGGCAAGACCCACCTCATGCACGCCATCGGCCACGACGTGAAGCGCCGGCAGCCCCACGCCTCCATCAGCTACGTTAGCGGCGAAAAGTTCACCAACGAGATGATCAACTCGGTCCGCTATGACAAGATGACCGGCTTCCGCGACAAGTTCCGCAACGTCGACGTGCTGCTGATCGACGACATTCAGTTTCTCGCCGGCAAGGAGCGCACCCAGGAGGAGTTCTTCCACACCTTCAACACCCTGCACGAGAGCATGAAGCAGATCGTGATCGCCAGCGACCGGCCCCCGAAAGAGCTGCCCGACTTTGAAGACCGGTTACGCTCGCGCTTCGAGTGGGGCCTGATCGCGGACATTCAGCCGCCGGACCTCGAGACTAAAGTCGCCATCCTGCAGAAGAAAGCCGAGAGCGAACAGACCTCGCTGCCCACCGATGTGGCGATGTTCATCGCCTCGAACGTACGGACGAATGTGCGCGAGCTCGAAGGCGCCCTGGTTCGGCTCATCGCCTGGTGCAGCATGCATGGCGTCGAGATCACCCTCGCCGTCACCCAGCAGTGCCTCAAGCAGTTCATCGATACCCAGGTGCGCAAGATCACCATCGAGACCATCCAGCGCTCGGTGGCCGAGCAGTTCGGCATGCGCGTCGCCGAGCTGAAGCAGAAGAACAACTCCCGCCAGATCGTCGTCCCCCGCCAGATCGCCATGTACCTGGCCAAGCAGCTCACCGAGGCCTCGTTACCCGAGATAGGCCGTCAGTTCGGCGGCAAGCACCACACCACGGTCATGCACTCGATCGCCAAAATCGACGAGCAGCGCCGCGCCGACAAAGACCTGAACCGGACAATCAACAAACTGATGGAGACGCTGAGCTAGACCGGGTATCCCCACCGGGGATTGAAAAAATATCTCTAAAATGTGGCATGTTTTTCGTGCGCGGAAAACGTGGTGTCAGATCACCACGTTTACCACGCAATTCACCACAACTTCACCACAAAAACACCACACCTTACACACTCTTTTTCCCAAAACCCCCCGCAAAAACACCTCTTCACCATCCCAATAAAAAATTACGGCAGATACTTCGCCGGAATCGGTTTCGTCGGCGACTCCGAGTCCCAGAAGATGTTCACCACCCAATAGCGGTCGCCATCCTTGAGAAGCTGGAAGCTATTGATCCCTCGTGCAAAGGGTTGGCGTCATCTGGACTATGCCGCGACTCATAAGTGCTCCAAACCTGCACAATGTTGCCAAACTCCTCAATTTCGTTGTGAATAAAGCGTTCGAAAAAACCATCGCTGGTCAACCGACTGCCATTGCGCTCAATATAGCCGTCCACCGTAAGCATGACGACATCGCTATGCGCCGCGCCCCCATTTGCCGCAGACGCAGCTACAGCGGGAATAAGCCGGGCGTCAGGAACAAAGAGCGACCGCATACGATCCCAATCGCGCGCCTGTCCCTTGGCCCCCGAGATAACACTGTAAACAGCATTCAAAATAGCCTCAGGCGATTTCACATCCTCAGGTTTCACAACAGGCCACCCAGGATGGCCAGCGATGGAGCCTACAGGCCGCGATGGAGCTGCAGCTTGCGCCAACAACGCATGAGTGGAAAGTGCGAGAACAACGAGAGCGGCGATACGACTAGCTTGCTTCATTCGGACTCCTTAGGGACACAGATACTCTATCCGCCGAAAGGGAGTTTCCGCGAGCTACCAGGAGATATACACGCCTTTCCCGATCCATTGCGGGCTATCGATCTGCTGCATCATGAAGTCGGCAACGTCCGCGCGGGAGATGCGGTTGCCGTTGGGTGGAAGGGCCTCGCCGTCGATGCGGTAGATGCCGCGGGCGGGGCCGTTGGTGAGCATCGGCGGCATCACCATCGTCCAGTCAAGGTCGCTGTGGGAGAGATCGTTCCATTGAGAGATCTGCGAGGCTACAGGCCACTTCAGAAAGGTGTTATAGACGATGTTCTGAACGATCCAGCGTCGCCAGGCGGGCTGCTTGTCCAGAGAGGTAGATAGAGCGCCGGCTGAGCCAAGGACGATGATGCGGCGGACAGGATTGGGTTGGGAGAGGCTCTCCTGCATGGCGGCGATGATCCGCGGAACGGCACGCTCAAGGACGTCCTCTTTTTTGAGCGATCTTGCGCCGAGGGTAGAGAGAACCGCGTCGGTGCCCAGGATGGTCTGGCTGACGGAGGCGAGGTCGAAGGGGCTGCCCTGAACAACCTGGACCCGGTCCCGCAGAGGGAATTTTTCTGGAGTGCGCAGGAGTGCCCTGACGTTGTATCCGGCGGCTAAGCAGCGTTGCGTGAGGAGAGTTCCGGTGGCTCCGCTGGCGCCAAAGATGGCGATGTTCATCGCAGGCTCCCTTCTACTCAGGGACTAATTATCCTCTGATGTATGACGCGTTTGTGAAAAATTTGGACGATGCAACTGCGTCATTCTGCTTTATTTGAGGGACATTCCCACCATTTGTGCCTGGTCTTGTCGAGACGGATAAGATTGGAGTGTGAAGAAGTGGGATAACAGGCTCGATAGCGCGTGCGACAGGAGGAGTCTTCCGACTCTTGCGTTCTGGAGTGCCCGGTTTTCTAAAACGGGATGGGGACTCAAGTCGAAAGGATGGAACAGATGAGACAGATATCCACTTTTCAAGCGCCAACGACTACTGCTACTAGTATTTCTTCTCTTTTTATCTTCTTTCTTAGAAGCAGTAGGCGGCTTGATGCGGAGCATGGTCATTCACACGGGTCGCACAGAAGCTACCGAGGTTTCCACAAAGAAATCTATCGCGCTCGGAGTGGGTTCCACCCTAGAATCAAGCAGACGATGTCGCTTGCGATGTGCACGAAAGGCTGAATTCGGTGTACAGTTTGGCCAGCGACAAACGAACTGATTTTCCGGAGAGACGACCGTGACGAGTGCAACCCAGGAGCCCCAGATGACCGAGACGACCGCAGTAGCAGCCCCAACCGGCAACCTCGAGATCACCGTTTCGCGCGCGGAGCTGCTGCGGGAGTTGACCGCCGCGCAGAGCGTGGTTGAGCGGAAGACCACGATTCCGATTCTTTCCAACTTTTTATTCGAGGCCAGTGACGACAAGCTGACGATCACCGCAACCGATCTGGACCAAAGCCTGCGAACCAGCTGTGCAGCCAAGGTCAAGAAGGCGGGTGCATGCACCATTCCTGCTCGGAAGCTGTACGACTACATCAAGCTGCTGCCTGAGGGCGATATCTCGATCAAGCTGATGGACAACCACTGGGTGCAGCTCCGGGCGGGGCGGTCGAATACGAAGATGGTGGGAATGGCTCGGGCGAACTTTCCGCAGGTGCCGGATTTTCCGTCAAGCGGCGCGGTAAAGATCTCGGTTGGTTCGCTGAGAAACATGGTGTCGAAGACAATCTTCGCCATCTCGAACGAGGAGAGCCGTTATACGCTGAACGGCGCGCTGATGGTGCTGAAGGCCGAGAGCATGGCGATGGTAGCAACCGACGGACATCGGCTCGCGCACATCGAGAAGTTAGGCGAGACACTGGACGGGGTATCAGGCGAGAAGAAGACACTGATTCCGCGCAAAGCGTTGAGCGAGCTCTCTTCCCTGCTGGGCTCGACCGAGGCCGAAACGTTGGATTTTGCCGATGACGATCAGACGCTCTTCTTCAAAGTCGGCGGGCGTGTGCTGACCAGCCGCAAGTTGACCGGACAGTTCCCGAACTATGAGGCCGTGCTGCCGCGGGACAACAACAAGTTCGTGATCGTCCGCTCGGAAGACCTGATGGGCTCTATCCAGCGCGTGGCACAGTTTGCCGACGAGCGAAGCGGCGCGATCAAGATTCGGCTGGAGCAGAATGAGCTGAAGCTCTCTTCGTCTTCAACCGATTCCGGTGAATCCGAAGATACGATCGAAACGCCGTACAACTACGATCCGCTTGTGGTTGGGTTCAACAGCCAGTACCTGATCGATTTTCTGAGGGCGATCGGGAATACCGGCGAAGTCCGGCTGGAGTTCAAGGACGCCCAGAGCGCCGGACAGATGCGGCCCGAAGATGCGAATGAAGATGTGAAGTACCGGTACATCTTGATGCCAATGCGGATCTGAGTTCCAAGCGCGTGCTGCGCGTACCTTCGGGGCAAAAGAAGAAACTAAAAGAAAGCCTGGCTTTATGCCCGGCTTTTCCTTTTTTTGCCGAGATCTTAAAATTACTTGACGCCACACACTGTTTATCATACAGTGTGTTAAGCACAGTATGACTTCGACAATCCAAAACGAACTGTTCGACTCCCTTCGGCTGGAGCTTCGCCGGGGCTGTTTGATAGTGGCCGTTTTGGCGCAATTGCGCGTGGAGCACTACGGTTACACATTGCGGAAGGCACTTGCCGATGAAGGGCTCGCAATAGAGGAGAGCACGCTATATCCGCTTCTTCGGCGGCTGGAGACGCAAGGCCTGCTGACCAGCGAGTGGCGCGAGGAGGAGAAGCGGAACAAGCGCTTCTACAAGCTGTCAGCTGAGGGCGCGTCGATTTTGACCCAGCTTTTGGTCGAGTGGAATGGCATCAACGATTCTCTGCACAGGATTTTGAAGGAAGAAAAGGAGCGGTAAGGGTATGGACCTACTCGAACGTTACTTACAGGCTGTCGGGAAGTACTTGCCGGCCAAGGGCAAGGCCGATACGCTGGCCGAACTACGGGCAAATCTTCTTGCCCAGATGGATGACAAAGCGGAGGCGCTCGGACGACCGCTAACCGAAGAGGAAGTGGCCGAGGTTCTTCGTGGACATGGGTATCCTTCGATCGTCGCAGAGCGCTATCGGCCGCGGCGGCAGTTGATCGGGCCGGAGATCTTTCCCTACTACTGGCTAACGATTCGCAGGGCGCTGCCGTTCGTAGTTGCCATTACTGTGGTCTCTCGCGCAGTTGAGTTGGTTTACGGCCCACCGCAAACGCACATCATCACGACATCAATATTGAGGCTGTTTTCGGTTCTGTTTTATTTCTTTGGATGGATGACACTGGCCTTTGCAGCAATTGAGTTCTTTCACCTCCGCTATCCCCAAAAGGTTACTCTGCATAGCGACTGGGACCCACGAAAACTTGCGAAGATCGAACCAAAAGAGAAGAGCGACCTGCCAAAGCACCCGATTGCCGATTTAATCTTCAGCGCAGTCTTTACCGCATGGTTGTTGGCGTTTCCGCGCTATCCCTATCTTCTGTTCGGACCAGGAGCCTGGTATCTCAGCAGCATTTCTCTCGACCTTGCGCCAGTGTGGCACAGGTTCTACTGGGCGGTGGTTGCGTTGAACTGTTTGCAGCTGATATTCAAATCGATCGCGCTCTTCCGGCAGGTGCAGCCATGGAGAAAACCGATGAAGATCGTCGAACAGATCTTCGGCCTCTCGGTCCTGGTTCTGTTGTTACGGGTTCGAGATTATGTCGTCTATGTGAATCCTGTTACTGATCCATCACGACTCCGCTTTGCGGAAACACTCAACGCTGTAATTCACCAGGGCCTGGAGCTAGTCGCTGTGATTGCAACTATCAAGCTTCTGTGGGACATTGGCCAGATAATCGTCGGACTGCGCACGACTCGTGCCGGACATGTGGCTTTGATATAGAAGACGAATCTCATGTGCTTTGCTTCCATTGAAGAAGCTTGACCTGAAAACTTAAGTGTGGGATGACAAGATCGTCACGATGCCGCGGGAAGGCGGGAATAGGCGTGTTGCAGGATCGCGGCGGAGGATTCGAGGGCTTTCTGTTCGGCGGCGTTGAGGTGAAGCTCGATGACCGACTCGATTCCGCCGCAGCCCACGATGCAGGGCGTGCTCAGACAGACATCGTGAAGGCCGTATTGGCCGGTCATCAGAGTAGAGACGACAAGGACAGAGCGCTCGTCACGAAGGATCGCTTCGCAGATGCGCGTGACGCAGGCGGCGATGGCGAAGCAGGTGTTGCCTTTTAGGCTGGCCACCACCGGGCCTGCATAGCGTACGGCGATTAGCAGGTCCTCGTGCGAGGGCAGAGCTTCTGCACCGGGATAGAGCCTGAGGGGAAGACCGGCGGCCTGGGCGGCACTCCAGACTGCAACGGAGGAATCTCCGTGTTCGCCGATGACGGTGGCGTGGACGGAGCGCGGGTCGATGTTGAGTTGCTCCCCAAGGATGTGGCGCAGACGCTCGGAGTCGAGGAGGGTGCCGGAGCCGATGACGCGACTGGCAGGAAGGCCTGACTCCTTCTGGACGATGTAGGTCAGTACGTCGACGGGGTTGGTCGCGATGATGATTACGCCGTCGAATCCTTCGGCCATGAGTTTGGCAATGCATTCGCGCACGATGACAACGTTGCCGGCAAGCATGTCGAGACGCGAACCTTGAAACTTGCCCGGCGTGCCGACGGTGACGATGACGATGGCGCTGGCTGCGGCGTCCTTGTAGGTCCCAGCGGTGACAGTGATAGGAGTGCCGAGGGGTACGGCTTGCTGGAGATCCAGGGCTTCACCATGCACGTGGGTTGGGCCGTCGCCGATGAGGACGATCTCGCGAACGAGGTGCTTCTGTAGAAGTGCGAAGGCGCAGGAGGTTCCGACATGGCCGCATCCAATGATGGAGATGCGTGTGTGGTGAGAGGGCATGGGGTTGTCCTTTCGTCCTGATTGTTCTGGTGCTCGAGGCCTGATCGGTTTGCAAATGTATCCTACGCCATTGTTCACTGGCGAAAGTTCGACCTCAGTTGCGTATTTGACGCGAAGCGCGAGAGGGAACAGCTATTGTCTCAATTCAACTTCGGTGGCGCCTTGTCCCCCCTGGTTTTGCGGTGGTTCTGTGATGTTGGTGACGTGAGGATGGCTGCGGAGATATTCGCGCAGAGTGCGGCGCAGAACCCCCATACCCGTGCCGTGGACAATGCGAATGCGGGGAAGGCCGGCGAGAAAGGCCCGGTCGAGGAAGCGTTCGACTTCAGTCTGGGCCTCGTCGGCGGTGCGCCCGATGACGTTGATCTCTGAAGTCATGTAGTCCGTGTCGTCATGGACTGTGGCGACGGTAATGCCTCCCCGCCTCCGGGCGGCTTCGAGCGGGGTGACGACTTTGACGGATTCGACCTCGGCGATGTCATCAATGGCGGCGCGCATCTTCATCTGGCCCATGGAGACTTCGAAGGTCTTTGCGTCGAGAATGCGGTCGACTCGCACCTGACGTCCGAGAGATTTGAGCTTGACGAGATCGCCGACCTTAATGCCCTTTGGAATGTGGGGCTGGGCGGCGGGATCGTTCTTGTCGGCGCGCGTGGTGTGGGCGACGACGGTGGAGTTGAACTGTTCAGAAAACTCCCGGCGAAGAGTTGCCATGCGACGATCGGAGTCGCGAGCGATCTTCTGCGCGAGTGCTTTGTCGTCGATGGCTTTGACGGTCTCGCGGAGCTGGTAGGCGAAGTCTTCGATGAGGGAGTTCAGTTTGGCCTCAAGCTCTTTGGTTCGGGCCTTTTGTTCGACACGGCCTTCCACTTCGAGACGAGCTTTCTCGCGCGAGAGCTCGCGCTCGCGCTGCTGCAGGGTTTCGCGCTCTATGGTGGCGGCGGTGAGCTGGTCGTGGAGTTGGTCGAGGAAGGCGCCAATATCCGCCGTCTGTGTGGTCATCTGGGCGCGAGCGGCAGCGATGATCTCCGGTTGGAGGCCGAGACGCGCCGCGATATTGAGGCCGGCGGAGGCTCCTGGAACTCCAAGACACAGTTCGTAAGTTGGGGTGAGAGTCTGCTGGTCGAAGCCTACGGCCGCGTTGAGGACGCCGGGGTGGTTCGCGGCGTAGACCTTGAGCGAGGTGAGGTGGGTAGTGATGCAGCACCAGGCGTTGAGCGTGAGGAAGTGAGCCGCCATAGCCACGGCGAGGGCGGCGCCTTCCTCGGGGTCAGTGGCTGAGCCCAGTTCATCGAGGAGAACCAGGGAATGGGCGGTGGCTTCGCGGGAGATACGGTCGAGATTAACGACGTGCGCGGAGAAGCTGGAGAGGTCGCGCTCGATCGATTGGGCGTCGCCGATGTCGGCGTAGATGCTTTGGAAGAGGGGAAGTTTCGCCTCTTCGGCAGGGATCGGGATGCCGGACTGGGCCATAAGGGACAGTAGTCCGAGAGTCTTGAGCGAGACTGTCTTGCCGCCCGTGTTCGGACCGCTGATGACGAGCTGCTTTGTTTCGGGTGGAAGAATGACGGTGAGCGGGACAGGGATCTTTGGTTCTTTGTTTTCTGCGAGGGCCGCTGCTCTCATGCGGAGTTCCAGTAGCGGATGCCGGGCGGCGCTGAGGGAGAACTCCTGCGTAAAGGTGGGACGCACGCAGTTCAGGGTGGTGGCGAAGCGCGCGCGGGCGAAGTGGGATTCGACTTCGGCGAGGATGCAGGTGCCAAGGTGAATTGCCGTGGCGTTTTCGCCCAGCGCGCGGGTCATGACCACGAGGATGCGATGAATCTCGGACTGCTCCTCATCGAGCAGGCGGACTAGTTCATTGTTCTGCTCGATGGTTTCGAGGGGTTCGACGAACACGGTTTGCCCGGAGGAAGACGAACCGTGGACGACGCCGGGTACCTTGCGTTTGAACTCGGCTTTGACTGGGATGACGAATCGATCGCCCCGGATGGTGATGAGATCTTCCTGGGTGCTGCCGCCTTCGCTCAAGCCGCGCAGGGATTTGCGCAGGCTCTCTTCGATGGCGCGGTGCTGGCGTTCCATCGCCCTGCGGATACGTCGGAGCTCGGGTGATGCGTCGTCGTTGAGGCTGCCGTCGGGTTCGATCTTGCCACGAAGAAGACGCAGGAGTGGGGCGAGGTCATGGTCGAGAAGCGGTGAAGACAGATCGGAGATGCCGGGCCACTCATAACGGGTGCCATTGGCCGGTGCGGCATTTTTTGGAACCTCGATGAGATTGCGCCATGCGGCGACGCGCTCTACAACGGTGAGGAGATCGCGAATCTCGGTGGATTCGAGGGCGGCTCCATCGATGCGGGCCTTGTCGAGGAGGATGGTGGGGTCGAAGAGGCCGTGGAACTCGAAGCTGCCGCCTCGTAGAAGCATGGCACGCACCTCGGCGGTACGCTGCTGCTGCTGGTCGATCCATGCAGGGTCGTAGCTGGGTTCGAGTGCGAGTATCCAGCCGCGTCCAAGCGGCGAAGAGGTGCGGCCGGCGATGTGGTCGCGGAGGCGTGGCCATTCCAGGGCCGCCGCGCTTGATTCGCGCAGCAGCGAAGGGATGACCGGTAATAGCTCTGGTTTCTTCACTTCATTTATCGTACCCTCGCAGGGAACTGCCAGCGGAACTGGTGCGTAGCAGATAGAGCGCAGGGCCGGCGCCTTAGGTATTTGGAGGTGTGAGATGGTCTGTCAGGCATGTGGAACTCCGGTTGGGGAAGGGGTTCATTTCTGCCCTAAATGCGGGGCACAAGTCGTTATGGTTCAGCCGATGTATGCGCGGCCGCCCATACCGATGTACCTGCCGCGGGTGCAGCGAAACCTGCAGACTTTGGGCATCTTGTGGTGCGTGTTGGGGGTGTACCGGGTGGTCACCGGCCTGATCGGCATGATCTTTCTGCGGGCCTTTACAACCCACAACTTCGGCAATGATGCATGGATGTTCGGCGGCCGCTTCCATGGTGGTTTTCCGCCGGTGTGGATGGCTGGTTTGTGGCCGGTGATCGCTGTTGCAACAATCTTTGCAGCCGCGCTCGCCCTGGTGGCAGGCTATGGTCTGCTGAACCGCAGACCGTGGGGCCGGATAGTGGCAATCATTGCGGCGATTCTTGCGCTGATCAAATTTCCCTTTGGCACAGCGCTCGGTATTTATACGTTATGGGTATTGGCTCCTGGAGCCTCCGGGCTCGAGTACGACGCGATTGCCGACCGAAGCTAAGCGCGGCTGCGTTACGCAAAAGTGACACACGCATTAGCGAGGGGAATTCCTAGCGAGGGTTCTCCTGGCGTTCGCGTTTCTTCACGCCGTTATGTTTGCGAACCTTGTCCGCCACCACTCCGCCGCCGGCGCCGACCGCACCTCCGATGAGTGCGCCCTTGCCCCCACCCATCAGGCCACCTACGACAGCTCCGCCTGCCGCTGAACCGCCAACGACCTTTGCTGTATTGTGATGACGCTTATCATGAGCATCCTGCTCCCGTTGGGCCTCGCGATGCTGCGCCGGGGTCTGCGCCAGCGAGGTTACGGGCTGGGAGAGAGCAGTTGCAAAGACAGTGCAGACCGCAATTGATTTGAGTTTCCTCATTTTTTCACCTTCCACATGGCAACGTGCTACCAGCAAAGTCTGATGCGCACGCGGGAGACACGGGTGCCTCGAGGCGCGAGTTTCACCTGTGGGTCGTAAACTAAAGATATGAACTTTCCTGTCACGCGTTTGCGCCGTCTGCGCCGTACGGAAGCGATGCGGTCGCTGGTCCGCGAGACCCATCTGCACCCCGGCGCGCTGATCTATCCGCTCTTTATCTGCTCCGGCGAAGGCGTCCGGAAAGAGATCGGCTCCATGCCCGGAGTCTTCAATCTGTCGATCGACGAGGCCATCAAGGAGGCGGAGGCGTGCGCTTCGCTTGGTATTGGCGGCCTGCTGTTGTTTGGGTTGCCGGCTGAGAAGGATGAGCAGGCCAGCGGTGCGTGGGCCGAAGACGGTATTGTGCAAAGTGCGCTGCGAGCCATAAAGGAGAATCGTGCCCTGGACCGGCTCGTGATGATCGCCGATGTTTGTCTGTGTGAGTACACCTCACATGGGCATTGCGGGGTTGTTGCGCGCGATGGCGCCCGCGGCCACGGAGACGAAGCTCCCTATGAAATTGAGAATGACTCCAGCGTTGCGCTGATTGCGAAGACTGCAGCCTCACTCGCCAGGGCTGGTGCAGATATCGTGGCGCCCTCCGACATGATGGACGGCCGTGTCGAGGCGATTCGCGATGCCTTGGACGCCGGTGGACATGAGCAGGTTCCGGTGATGAGCTATGCTTCGAAGTTCGCTTCGGCGTTCTATGGGCCATTCCGCGAAGCTGCGGATTCTGCGCCACAGTTTGGTGACCGTCGCAGCTATCAGATGGATGGAGCCAACCTGCGCGAGGCGATGCGGGAGATCGACCAGGATATCGCCGAGGGCGCGGATATGCTCTTGATGAAGCCTGCGATGCCGTATCTCGATGTGATTCGCGCGGCGCGGGAGCGATATGACTTGCCCATGGGTGCCTACCAGGTGTCGGGCGAGTACTCGATGCTGCACGCAGCGTTTGAGCGCGGCTGGTTGGAACCGGAGCGAGCGATGATGGAGTCGCTGCTCTCGATTCGGCGGGCCGGCGCGGATTTTATTGTGACCTACTTTGCAAAGGCCGCGGCGAAGGTGTTGAGTTAAGAAAAATCGAGGATAGACTGCCGCATGGCGCGAATCGCAATCGTTGGAGTTGGAGCAATCGGAGGCGTCACGGCCGCTCTACTGCAGCAGGCTGGTCATAAACTGCTTTTGTGTTCGCGCCGTCCGATGTCAGGGCTCTCCGTCGACACACCAGATGGCCTCGTCAAGGTTCAAGAGACCTTTATTTCCGATCCCAGCGAGGCGTTCGAGGTGGATTGGGTGATTGTGTCCACGAAGGCCTACGATGTCGCCGGCGCCGTGAAGTGGCTTGAAAAACTTTGCTCGAATGGCGCGCCAGTGGCGGTGTTGCAAAACGGAGTCGAGCACCGCGAGCGTTTCGCTGCTTATATCCCTATGGAGCAGATTCTGCCGGTGATGGTGGATTGCCCAGCCGAGCGCCAGGCTGCTGACAGAGTTCGGCAGCGAGGGGTGATGCACCTGAAGGTGCCGGAAAGTGCGTTGGGCCGCGACTTTGTGAAGCTCTTCGCCGGAACGCCGGCGGACGCAACGACGGTGCCGGATTTTCTAAGCGTCGTCTGGCGAAAGCTGTGCTTCAACTCGGCTGGCGTACTGTCAGCGCTGGTGATGCAACCCGCCGGCATTGTGCGCGGAGAGGCTCTGGGCGAAGTGGCGTTAAGGATCATCCGCGAATGTGCTGCCGTGGCACGGGCAGAAGGTGCAGATCTTGAAGAGAATGTGGCCGACGTTGTGCTTGAGGCACAGCGCGCTGCGCCGGCCGATTCGGTCAACTCCATGCTCGCCGACCGGCAGGCAGGTCGTCCCGTCGAGATCGACGCCCGAAACGGCGTGATCGTCCGGTTGGGACGAAAACATGGAATCGCTACACCCGCGAACAGTATGGCAGTAGCGTTGATGGAAGCGATGGTCGCGACGGCCTAAGAACTCTCGATGGAGGAGGAATCGTCTTCGGCCCGTTCAGGAGGTAGAGGTGTGATGACAACGCCGGTTCCAAGCTCCTGTTCGACGAACTCGATATCGCTGGGTTCGACGTAGCGGATGTTGTAGTTAGCAAGGTTAGCGGCAGCAAGATAGAGGTTTGAACCAGGAACGGGCGTCCAGTATTTTTCGCTCTCCTTGAAGATGTTGTTCGCGCGATCGCGGGCGATCTGGTCGCGCCGGAAGCGTTGGGCATTGATAAGGAAGATGCCTTCGAGTTTGCCGTCCTGATCGGTGAACCAGTTTACAAGCCGGCCCCGGTAGAGCACGTTGAGGGTTGAGAGAGCGTCGATCTCGACCACGGTTCGAGGGTCGTTGGAGCGAAGGGACAGCGTGGTAAACAGGACCTGCCACTCGGAGACATTTTTCAGCAGGAAGCGATCGCAGAAGGCGCGGAGGAAGGAGCCGTCTGGATAGTCCCCATAACTACGGATGACGCGGCCGGTCTGCCAGCCTTCGACGGCGCAAAAAAACCATAGGATGGCGACAAACCGGCTCTGTTCTGCGGCGGCGCGAAGATAGGCGGTGATAAGTGCAGGTGAGCCGTGGGTGTTATCGGAAAGGAGTGAGGAAAGGACCGAACGATAGGCCTCGCGCTTGCCGATGGAGCTGTGAATCGCCGGGTAGCCACCGAGCGGAGTGTGATCCAGAAGAATCCACGTAAGCAGGAAGGGGATAACAGTGACGAGAACTGAGAAGACGATCTCTTCGGTGCGAGTACGCTGGAAGCGCTTGCTGGGGATATAGAACGAAAAGGTGAGCCGGTAGATCGCACCAGGAGCCAGAAGATACGCCACCAGAAGAAATCCGGCAACGATAGCGATCAAGGCGTGCTCGGCTCGCGTTGGATGAGATAGCGGTTGCCGTTCTCATCGGTAAAGATAGATTGTCCGGTTTTATCGAGATCGGCCTTGATCTGTTCGCTAACCTGGCGCAGCCGGGAGCGCAGGCCGGCCTTCAACTCAGCGCCGAAACCCTGGCCGTTCGCCGAGGAGGTCGACTTTCGAAGTGTCCGGGTGAGCTCTGCTACGTCGCTAACCATTGGTTCTCCACAGAATTCCCACAGATTCATTATGACGCAGATGTCAAGTCCAAACGGCGATTCTTGCCGGGAGGAATCGAAAAAGTAGCTGGAGAATCGAATAAGATGGTGTGTGTTGGTCCACCTACATGGAGTGTTCTCTTGGCAGATACAATTTTTGATGTAGTAGTGCTCGGCGGCGGTCCGGCCGGCTATACCTGCGCGATCCGCGCCTCACAATATGGTCTGAAAGCCGCTTTGATTGACGCGAATGACCGGCTGGGTGGAACCTGTCTTCTTTGGGGCTGCATTCCGACCAAAGCCATGCTGTTTTCGGCGGAGTTGTGGGACCATCTGAAACACGCCGACAGATATGGCATTGACGGCGTGACGCCGACCCTGAACTGGAAGGGTGTGCTGACGCGCAAGGACGATGTAATCGGGCGCCACGTCAAAGGCCTGGACTTCCTGATGAAGAAGAATAAGATCAATGCCATCAAGGGTTACGGACGCCTGACTGGCCTGGCGAAAGATGGCGTTCACACCATCGAAGTGAAGCTCGCCGACGGCAAAACCGATACCGTAAAGGCGAAGAAGGTAGTGCTGGCAACCGGTTCTGATGCTCGCATGCTGCCGGGTTACAAGCCGGACGATACGATTCTCACGAACTACGAGATTCTAAAGATCGACCAGGCGCCGAAGTCGCTGGTGGTAGTGGGTTCGGGAGCTGTCGGGGTCGAATTTGCCTCGATCTTCAAGAGCTTCGGCGCCGAGGTGACGATCCTCGAGATGCTGCCGCGCATGGTTCCTGCAGAGGACGAGGACGTCAGCAAGGAGCTGCTGCGTCTCTTCAAGAAGCGCGGCATCGATACGCATCTTGGGGCAACGGTCGACAAATTTGAGAAGAACAAGGACGGTGTGCTCGTCCACTTTACGAAGGCGGATGGCAAGGGCGAGACCAAGCAGGCAGAAAAAGTCCTGGTCGCCGTGGGTCGCGCCCCACGTACCTACGACGTCGGTTTGGACAAGGTGAACATCACCCCGGATCGCGGCTTCATCCTTACCAATGAGTGGATGGAGACGACCGAACCTGGCATTTACGCAATCGGTGACATCGTTGCTGGGCTGCCGCAACTCGCGCATGTCGGCAGCATGGCTGGACTGGTCGTTGCGGCGCGCATCGCCGGCAAATACGCCAAGGCCGTCAACCGCAACCGCATTCCGGGCTGCACGTACTGTGATCCGCAGATCGCGAGCGTCGGCCTGACCGAGGCGCAAGCCAAAGAGAAGGGCTTCCAGGTGAAGATCGGCAAGTTTCCGTTCGTCGGCAACTCGAAGGCCACGATCGTCGATGCGCATGACGGCTTCGTCAAAGTGGTCGCGGACGCAAAGCACGGCGAGATCCTGGGCGTCCACATTATCGGGCCGTATGCGACGGAGATCATCGCCGAAGCAGTCACTGCGATCGAACTTGAGGCGACGATCGAGGAGATGATGTTCACCATCCATGCGCACCCGACCGTGGCTGAGGCGTTACTCGATGGCTTCTCCAGCGTCGAAGGTATGGCGGTTAACGTCTAGCTAAGAAAAGCTCAACGAAAACAGCCGAGCTCCATGCTCGGCTATTTCTTTCCCTCGAAAGAATACGAACAAAGCTTGCAATGCACATCAACCTCCTCCATCTCGATCGGGTCCCCTACCCGGAAGCCATGACCATCCAACAGCAGGTTATTGCTGCACGGAAGCAGGACCTTATCGGTGACACGCTGCTCCTGTTGGAGCATCCACCGGTGTTGACGCTCGGTCGCAATGCGCATCGCTCCAACGTCCTGCTCAGCGATGAAGCTCTCGCAGAGCGCAGGGTGGAATTGCACGAGGTCAATCGCGGTGGAGACGTTACCTACCACGGCCCTGGTCAGCTCATCGGATATCCCATCCTCGATCTGCGCGGCGATCTTCCCGGGAAAAAAGGCCCGTACCTCGGCCCAGTAGATTACGTCCGCCTGCTCGAAGAAGCTCTCATCCGCACCTGCGGCGACTTCGGCGTGATGACTCAACGAATCTGCAAGTTCACCGGCGTCTGGACCATGGCCGGGGGCAGCATCCCTGAAAAAAAAATCGCCGCCATCGGTGTTCATGTCTCGCAGGGCATCACCTCCCACGGATTCGCGCTCAATGTAACGACAGACCTTCGCGACTTCGAATGGATCGTCCCCTGCGGCATCAGGGATCGCCAGGTCACCAGCCTAGAGTTCGAGGCCGACTCTGATCGTCAACCGACCATGGAGCAGGCCCTTCACGCCACCGCACGTAACTTTGGACGCATCTTCGAGCGCCAGATGCTATGGTGCGAATCCATTGATCAACTGCTGGCTGCTCGCGTCTAAGTGCTGTTAAACGCCAGTCAAGGGTGGGCCGTTCGCTTACCGCACCGTCAGGATCAGCAATCGCATAACCGCCGTATAATCCAAAAGGTACGCTCTAAGGTGCATCCAGCTGGAATTAGCTGGTTTTGGCCCCCCGTATCCGTAGTTTGAGGGAGAAAAAAGTTCATGCCGACCGACGTAGTCATGCCCCAGATGGGCGAATCCATCACCGAAGGCACCATCACCAAATGGCTCAAGAAGCCGGGCGATACGATTCAACGCGACGAGCCGCTCTTCGAAATCTCAACCGACAAGGTCGATGCCGAGATCCCCTCGCCTTCCGCCGGCACCTTGAAAGAGATCAAGATCGCCGAGGGCACGACTGTCCAGATCAACACAGTCGTCGCTACCATCGACGAGACCGGCTCGGCATCCGCACCTGCAGCGCCCACTTCTTCCGCCGCGAAGGCTGAGACTGCAGCCCCGCCGGCTGCCGACAGCGCCACTCCCGCGGCTGTCGATACACCCGCCGCCGCGCAGAGTAACGCTCCCACGACGGGCGGCCCTGGCACCGAAGTTCTCATGCCGCAGATGGGCGAGTCCATCACAGAGGGCACCATCACCAAGTGGCTCAAAAAAGTTGGCGACACGGTTCAACGCGACGAACCGATCTTCGAAATCTCCACCGATAAAGTCGATGCCGAAATTCCATCCCCCGTCGCTGGTGTTCTCTCCGAGATCAAGGTTCCCGAAGGCTCAACCGTGACGATAAACACGGTCGTCGCTGTGATCGGCGGCGCTGCCGCAAAATCCGCTATACCCGCCGCTGCCTCTGCCTCAGCGCCTGCACCCGCTGCTGCCGCACCTGCTGCACTTCCTCCCGCCTCGCCTGCATCCGCGGCCACGGAAGGTGAACGCGTCCGCTCTTCGCCCCTCGTCCGCAAAATTGCGAAGGACAACAATGTGGACCTCACCAAAGTTCCCGGCACCGGAGCCTCCGGTCGCATTACCAAGACCGATATCGTCAGTCATCTGGAACAAGGCCAGAAGCCGGTCGCGGCTGCGGCACCCGCCTCTGCTCTAACACCCGCCTCTGCTCCAGCACCTGCTGCAGCGAAGCCTGCTGCGCCACAGCCGCAGCCTGGCGAACTCGTCCCCATGTCGAAGATGCGCTCCATCATTGCGCAACGCATGGTCGAGTCCAAGCGCACCAGCCCTCATGTCCACACCGTCTTCAAGGTGGATATGACCCGCATCGTCAAGATCCGCGAGAAGGAGAAGTCGAAGTACGAGCAGCGTAACGGTGTCAAGCTGACGTACATGCCCTTCATCACCCGCGCCGCCATCGTTGCGCTGCGTAAACATCCCATCGTCAATGGCTCGATCGAAGGCGAGGCGATCCGTTACAACAAGAACATCAACATCGGCATCGCCGTCGCGCTCGACTGGGGCCTCATCGTCCCGGTCATCAAGCAGGCGGAAGAGAAGAACTTCCTCGGCATCGCGCGCGCCATCGTCGATGTAGCCGACCGCGCCCGCGGCAAAAAACTGGCGCCGGATGAGATCTCCGGTGGCACCTTCACATTGACAAACTCCGGTATCTTCGGCGAGCAGTTTGGAACGCCGATCATCAATCAGCCGCAAAGCGCGATCCTCGGCATCGGCGGCCTGAACAAGGAAGCTGAAGTCCTTACCGACAAAGACGGCAACGACTCTATCGCGATCCGTTCCATCCAGCGCTTCACTCTTGGTTTCGATCACCGCATCGTCGACGGGGCCGACGCTGGAAAATTCATGTCCGACTTCAAGGCCTACCTCGAAAACTGGTCTGAAGATATCGGATAGTTCCTGATTCGCGAATTACAAAAGGGAGGCGGACATAACTGAGTCTGCCTCCTTTTTCCTTTTTACGTTCGCAACTCACCACATTCGCATCCAAGCCGGCACGCTCAATTTACAAAGCAGCCTTCGCCCGCAGCACCAGCTCTACTGCCTCATCCGGCGTCGCACCGACCGCAGAAAGATGTCCCATCTTTCTACCCTTCCGCGGTTTGTGTTTCTCGTACAAATGCAACCTGACTCCAGGCACTCCAAGCGCCTTATCGAACCGCGGCTCCCTCGGAGATCCAGCCTGATTGAGCCACAGATCGCCCAGCAAATTCGCGATAGCGGCTGGTTGGACAACCTCAACGTCACCCAGAGGCAGATCGCACACCGCTCGCACCAGCTGTTCAAACTGCCCCGTCACGCAAGCCCGCACACTCGCGTGATAGCTATTGTGCGGTCGCGGTGCAAGCTCATTGACTAACAGTTTTCCGTCGGTCGTGCAGAACATTTCGACCGCCAGCACGCCCTCCAATTGAAACGTATCGGCAATTGCTTCAGCGATCTCTCTCGCCTCAGCCTGCATGGCACTCGTGATCGGCGCCGGAATCACACTCCACGCCAATATCTGTTCCTCGTGATGATTCCATGCCGGCGGATAGACCTTCACCTCGCCATTAGGAGCACGCGCCACCAGCACGGAGATCTCTCGCTCCAACTCAACAGCCTTTTCGGCCACGCCAGCTCTCTCGCCCAGCGCCTCCCATGCCCCCCGGATCTCATCTTCGACGACAGCGCCCTTCGTAAACCCAACCTTACCCTGCCCCCGTCCATCGTAACCACCCGTCGCACTCTTGCAAAAGCACCGGCCGCCCAACGCAGATACAGCTTCACGCAGCTGATCGAGCGAGCGCACCGCCCGATACTCCCCAACCGGGAATCCGTTCTTCCGCAGCCAATCCTTCTGCTCAATCCTGTCTTGAATCACCGCCAGCATAGCTCCGTCCGGCCGTACCGGAGCATAGCTGGCCGCTGCTTCCATACTGCCTGGCGAAATCTGCTCAATTTCCAGCGTTACCACATCGCATCCACGCGCAAGATTCGCCGCCTCCCGCGAATCATCCCATCCCGCCTCGATGCATCCATCCACCACAAAACGCGCCGGACAAGCCGGATCGGGATCGAGCACCAGGATGCGATATCCCATACCCCGAGCCGCCATCGCCGTCATCCGGCCCAGCTGGCCTCCCCCAAAGATCCCAATTGTCGCGCCCGGCAAAATCGGCTTCGCGGTCGAAGAAGCAGAACTCACGCGCCAACCTCATCTTCTTCGATCACCTGCGTCAAAACTTCATCCCGCCGCGCCGCACGCCACTCCACTAGCTTCTTCTGCAATGCTGCATCTGTCGTCGCGAGCATCGCAACAGCCAGCAATCCGGCGTTCATCGCACCAGATGCGCCAATTGCCAGTGTTCCCACAGGAATTCCCTTCGGCATCTGCACAATACTCAGCAACGAATCCAATCCCTGGAGCGATGTCGCCGGTATAGGCACGCCGAGCACCGGCACCACCGTCTTGGCCGCAATCATGCCAGGCAGGTGAGCCGCCCCACCGGCACCTGCAATGATCACCCGAAGGCCGCGACCAACAGCAGAGTCCGCATACTCAAACAGCAGATCGGGCGTGCGATGCGCCGAGACCACCCTTACCTCGTGCGCAACGCCGAACTCCTTCAGCACCTCCACGGTACCGCGCATCACCGCATAATCATTGCGGCTTCCCATCACAATTCCAACTAAAACATTGCCATGCGGCTTGGCGTCCATGGCCCGATTATACGGTTTCTTCCACGGACGCCGCGTCGGCAATCCGCATCACTACGGCTTCGCCCACAGACTCGCATTCAGGCACATCACCACCCCGTCGATCAAAGTGCTCAGTCCCTCGGTAAACTTGTCCGCATCTGCGATATGCTTCATCGTCACAGCATCCGCAATGTTGATCGCGGCCCCGACGATCTCAACCGCAGCCTTTTTCTTCTGCTCGCCAGTCTTAGCGCCAAACAGAGCCTCTGTCCCCTGGACCACACCCGGGATCAACGCAATCGCTCGCAAAAACAGCTTCAAGAAATTCATTTTCATCTCCTCTATTTGCATTCCGTCTACCGCCGGAAATAATCAATCGCCACATGAAAGGCGGTCAGCAAACCGCCCACCGCGCCCACCAGCCCCTTGATCCGCTGCACACTTCGTTCATGCTGCTCTACGCGCTCCTCAAGCTGGGTCAACCGCCCCGGCTGTCCTATCCCTAGTAAATGGTTAACTTGGTTCTTCAGCACACTCAGGTCCGCTAAGACCTGTCCTTCAAACTCCGTCATCTCTTTTCCTCTCTGCCGCCCCCACTAGCTCACCGGCAAGTCTGTAAACACCGCACTCGAAAATCGCGAATACACGGGCGGCGTCGATCCGTCATACATCCGTACGTAGTAGTGCTCCACCTGCCCTTCGCGCGGAATCGAAAAGCTGCGCACCGGGCTTCGCAGCACCAGATCCTGATCCACTCCCGGCCCAAAGTCCCCATCGCGCCGCCTCACCTCAAACCCACCGCCCGCAGGTGGAGCCATTCCGGCGTCCACCTGCAGTGCGGTCCCCGTTGCGCTCACCACTTGCAACTGCTGCAGGTTCGCAAGCACGTTGCTTCCTAATGGTGACGTCACGTTCAACGCCGTCCGTGGCAGCAGCGCGTCCGCCGCAATCGCCTCGGACAACGTCAGCCCCAACCCCTCAGCCCAGTCGTTCGCAAACGCCATGCGATACGACAGTATCTCCGGGCAAGCCATCCCATCGACGATATCGACGCGCCGCACAATCACACTCATCGTTTCGCCACTACTCGTCACAGCCAGCACATCGCCTGGCCAGACATCAACGGGATTCACCGCCACATACGTACCCGCAGCAGCCGCCGCGCGGCTAGCGGAAAAGCTCAATACCGCCTGCGCCGCACTCTCACAGTCCATGGAACTTCGAGCCACCGGCTTCAACACCTTACCCAGCCACTGTGCGGTGCCCGGGACCCCGCTCGCCGTCTCTGCCGCTACGCTCGCCGCGTCTTCCAGCCGTGCCACAGCCCTCTGCTGCCCTCGGTACGTCACTGTAACCAGCTCACCCGCAACCGGAACCCTCCCCGCAAAGAATGTAACCTTTCCAGTGGCAGATATCTTGCAATCGACACCCTCTCCTGCGACACCAACCAGCCGGGTCATCTTCACTCCGCTAGGCAGCGTGCTCCCCACCCACGCCGAACCAGTTTGCGTTACCCTGCAGTACCCCATCGACCCGAACAGCTGCACGCTGTTTACCGCAGTAAAGCTGCAACTGGATGGCGAGCTGACTACGCTTCCGTCATACAGCACTGTCGCCGGCGTATTCGAAGATGCGCCCAGGTCCTGTAGCTCAAACACCACGCTCATGGGTGCTGATACGAGCCCGCCTCCAAAGGCCTGCACAACGCCATCCACCATCGCATAGTAGGTCTGCAGTACTCGCTGCGCCTCTACGCAATGCAGTCGAATACGAAGGGTGTAGATATGCCCTTCCAGCAGCGTGAAGACTGTTCCAACTTCAGCTCCATTCAAGAAAGGCGTCACGACAGTGGCTTCCCCGCTCTGCCGCACGTTGTAACCCACGAAGCAGTTCGCGCTCTGTATCGCTCCCGAATACAAGCCGCACACTACACCCGCGCTCGCTCCTCCCAGTTGCAGGCTTCCCGCCTCGATCACCAGCGTCCCGCCCAGCTCCACCGCATCGATCGTAGTCAAGGTCGTCTGTCCATCAAACCCATTGCCGCCTGTCATCGTCAGTCCAGCCGCACTCAAACCAAGATGTGATCCAGGATCAGTGATCTGCCAAACCTGCTTATCCAGAGTGCTTTGGTTAAAGCTGTCCGTCAGGAACTGCGCAGAGTTAGCCGTCTTCTTCGGACGGAATGGAGCCTGCGACAGCTGAAACACCGTCGTAGTCCCATCTCCCGCAAACGTCTCCGTCACATAAGCCGTAGGCTCCATCTCACCACTCACCGTGACGTCATTGGCCAGCTCCTTCACCGACGCAGTCTTCAACGCCGCCACCTGCAACGTTCCATCGCCGTCGCTCAGAGCATGAGTCACCGTCCCGGCCGGCTGAAGACTCACGGCGCCGTCCAGCACCCGGTACGCAGCGTACGTCGCACTGGCGACACCTCCCGCATTGGCTGACCAGCTCTCTGTTTGCATCGGCTCAAACACGCCAACTGATAACCCGTTCATCACCCCAGTCGTCGTAAACAGCCCGGCATCCACGCGATTGGTCAACGTCCTCAATAGCTGACCGCCGCTCTGCGCCAGCCCCGCTCCACTCAGCGGAACCGCCTGCTTATCCAGCAGCCATTCATCGCTGACCGCGCTGAACGCATAGCGATAGACTGGCCCCTTCAACCCCGTTCCGGCATACACTGCCTCTGGCTCCGTAGCAATGTAGCCGGTAAACAAAACTGTTCCATTCGCAGCTGTAACCACGACCCGCCCTCGCCGCACAGGCACTCCCAGCGCGGCATCGCCAACATCCAACAAGCCGTTGCACACCGAAGGAGCATTCAACGAACGTGCAATCTTCAGCGGCCCATCCGCGCACAACGCGGCGCTATAGTCCACCGCACCCCCGCCATTCAGATTGTCGATCGTCATCTTCACTTGGTCACCGCCGGCTCTATCGAGCCCAATCCTCGCGCAGGGCCGATAGGCGCTAAGCCCCTCATGCTACGAACCTCATCCACCGTCAACACCCCAGCCTGCAGCAGCGATGTCTGCATCTGAAGCTCCTCCATCTCGTCCCTGCTCTCCAGATCGTTGAAGCAGAACTCAAACTCGCGCCATCCAAGTTTCTTCGCAAATAGATCGCGCGTAATATGCTCCGCGACCAGCTTCGCGACCGGAACCACTGCACCCTGGAACGCCTCATCCGCCAACTCACCCGCGGTCGATTTGTTCACGTCGCTCGCCACCCCAAGCAGCATTGGCGGCAAATCAAACGCATTCGCAATCATGCGAATCAACGTCTCCTGCCATTGCAGGCGCAGGTCCGCATCCGTACCGCCGGCAAATCGCAACACCTCGGGCTTCTGCTCACAGCTCAATAACGGCACACGTCCCGTGCCTTCAATCTCATCCTGCCACCAGCGAATCAGCCGGTCATGCTGCTCCGGAGTCGCCTCATTCAGCCAGAGCGCATACTGCACCACGGAATTGCTGGCCAGCCGCCCCGCATACCGGTTCGCGCTCAGAAACTGGTTCACCGTCTCAAAAGCAACCTCCAGCCGTCCCAGGCCGAAAGGCGTATAGGTCCGCGGATTCAGCCGCACATACATCAACTCGTCATCGAGCAGAGGCACCAGCGACTCCTGACCCACTCGGCCTGTGGCCTGCGCGTACCGCGGCTTCTCCGGATCGCCGTTCCACTTCGCATCGATCTGAATCGTCGCACCATCCACTGCCCAGAGATGAAACGGTCTCTCCGGATCACCCGTAGCCTCCATCTCCACGGCGCCAAAGCCGCCCACCAGCAGGTCCTCCAGCACCTGCTCCCACAACACCCGAAAGCTGTCCGACGTATTCGGCTCCTCAAGGCAACGCCGAAGCGCCTTCATCCGCGCCTCCGCATTGACCACCGCCCCATCGGAGTAGCCCCGGCGCACCCGCACCTGCCAGTCCATACTCGCGATCTTGTCCTTCACCACATTGATCGCGCGCCGCACCACCGGAGTCTCGGCGAACTTACGAAGATTGGCCGCGGTAGGCTTTGGCAAGGCATGTTGTCCTGCCCGTCCAGCCGGGTTATAAGGACTCAGGATCGAAGGCAGCATCGCCGTCTTCCTCTCTCCCATCGTCGCGTCTCCTGCCGCCGCATCCACCCCAGCTAGCCGTTGCCAGACATCCTTCACCATCGTGCGAACTCCCATAGCTACCCCTCTCTCTTTCCGTCTATGCCGCAAAAGAAAAGGCACAGCCCCTGGGCCATGCCTTCCAATTCAAATCAACTCTAGCGTCTAGCTAAAGGCCAGCTTCTCTCAAACCCGCAGCTCCACCCTCGCTGTCTCTGCCACCCGGGCCAGATCACTCATCGTCACCACCCGAATCTCCTGCCGCTCCATCGCCTCCACGCCAAACCGGTACCGCTCCATTGCCTCATCTTCCGTATCCGAGACCGCGCGCAGCGGTTCCACAATTGCAGTCAACTCCAGCCGAGCCGCCTCCACCCGCTGCACGCCCTCCATCAACTGCGGAGCCGAATAAGCCAACCCCTTCGCTGCCTCCACATCCCCCTCCAGCGACACCGCCTGAAACATCCGAATCACCCCGTTCGGTCGATAGCCGCAATCGATCTTCATCGGATCACCCGCCCTCGTATAAAGTGATGCCGCAATCCGCTTTCGCATCAAACCCCACACTCCGGCCCGTTCAAACTCTGTTCGCATCGCCCCCGCAATCGCAGCTCGACCCGTTCTCTTCCGTTCTGTCTTCACCTTCAAAGGTTCCACATACATCTTCATCAACTGCTCCAGCTCTGCCGGCAGGCTCTCCGCCAGGCAAGCCTTCACCTCGGTCATCTGCACTGAGTTCGCCAACGTATCTTCCAGGATCTCCATCACCGGCTTAATTCCCGGAGCATCCGTGCCCGACATCTGCAGCCGCGCGCCAATCTCCGCCTCCAACCCCTCCAGCAATCCGATATCGGCATCCGCATCCATGCACCGAACCCTGCTCCAATCCCGCGTAAAACGCACCACCGCCCCACCGGAGGTATCGACTCCGGGTGCGCCACCTCCCGCCTCCCGCAACAGAACCCCGATGTTGACGAACTCGCCCTTCACCACGTCCGGCACATACCGGATCAGGAAGAACTCGCACTGGACCCGCTCACGCAACCATCAACCTCCCAATCAAATAAGTGTCGCGAGCTCTCAGAAATAACTCAAAGCCCACAGATCAAGACTCAACCCTCTTACATTACAAATTTTCCCACCCCACTCACCTCAGCAAACTGCCTCGGCACCACAATCTTCTTTCCCGAAGCCCACATTGGGAACGGCTCCCTGTCCGAATCCCGAAACTCCCCAATCAAATCCCGTACCCGCGACCTCCGCCGCAGCATCTGCTCCATCAACCGTTCGATCACCGCCGTATCCCCTCCATACCACTCCGGCGGAACCGACTCCGCGATTCCCCAAAGCGTCCCTGCCTCCATCGCCTCCACTCGGCTCAGCCAGGGCTCAAAGCTCTCCCATCCCGTCACTCTCGCGTACACCAGGTTCCTTGGGTAGACCCCTCGCAGCGGTGAATCCGGAAACGTCCACTCTCCCGCATTGAAACAAAAACCTTGGTCGATAAACGTAGCCCGATACTTCCTCTCCCTCGGTTTCCGTTCAAACACCGCCTGCCGCCCATTGCAGTTCCCCGCCCACTTATCGATGCATAGCATCCCGGCAAACTCCGCCAGGTTTCTCACCTCATCTAACTGTTGCTCTGGCAGATAATCCACTACCTGCCCCGGCATTAATCCACCCACAAACTGCGATCCAAACTGCAACCCCGGCACATATCGTTGTCTCTTCCCTCGCGGCAGCTCCACAAACATGTCGAGCGTATTCGCGACCAGCCACTCCGTTACCTCGACCACGTCGCTCGCCGGCACCGTCAAACCCACCGCCTCCGCCAGCCGCGTCGCGATCAACTCGTTCGCAAGCACCCGCACGTCCTGCGGATTATTTTGAAACTTCACCACCCACAACTTCCCATCCGCTCCCAGCATCAACTGGCTCTGCGCTCCACCTCGCATCCTTCTGATAGCCTGCACTGCCAGAACCGCCAAACCGAACCCCCGCAACAGAATAAACCCCATGTCCTGCCGGACGGGCCTCCTGCGCGGATGGCGGCCACTTCGTGGCGTGTTTACCGGTCGTGGCACCATCATCGGCGACGGGACTCCCGTTGGTCGTCACGAACATCATTCCCGAGCATCGCGAGGACCCAAGCCGCTCATCCACCCCGACAAGGGTATACGTGTCACGAAGTGACCGCCATCCGCGCAGGAGGCCCGTCCGGCAGGACATCATCTCCTCCGCGCCACCAACTCCGCCCGTACCGCCTGCCCAATCGCCATCGCCATCAAGCAATCATCATGCGCCCCACTCACCGCCCCAGTCCTCCCCCCCGCCATCGTCACGAAAGTCCTGCACTCTCCCAACAGTCGCTTGCTGAAAAACATCCACGGAGACTCCACCAGCAAAGCCCCCATCCGGCTCACCATCCCCGGCTTCGAGCCTGCCGTCGTCAACCAGCCAGCCACCCCCATCTGCTCATACACCCGCGCATATCGCTCCACGCTGTCCAGATAAGCCAGCACCCCAGCCCCATGGTTGTTCCGCTCCACCGCAATCAGCGCCCCGCCATACTCCTTCGCCAGCTCCGCCGAAACCCTCGCCAGCTCCAGCGTCCCCAGTCTCTGCTGCAACTCCGCACATTGCAACCCCGAGCCAACCTCAATCACCTGCACCGCAGCGAAATCTCCATCTGCCCCGCCGCCAGCCGTATCCACCGCCACCAGATACTTCTTCCCTGGCACGGGAGGCAGCCAGATCTGCAACGCCCCTCCGCGTCGCATCTCCACCGGCTCACTTAGCGAAGCCAGCCGAGACTCCACCGCCTCCACCTCAAAGCAGCACTCCCCCGTAGCCTTGAAACAGCTCTCCGCATCCTCGGCAAACTCCTGCGACCGCAGTCCCCGATAACTGACTTCAAGCCCCCTGCGAAATCCAATCTGCTCCGCCGTCAAGCCATGCGCCAGCACCAGCCGCCGCTCCTCCTCGCGCAACTCCCCAGGTACCGGAGCAGCCACGTAAGCCTCCTCCATCCACCACGGAAAGAAGTGCCGCACCACCCCACTTGCGTCGCCCACACTCGAAATCGCCCGTCCCCACTCCTCATAGAAGCACCCATACGCTCCATTCGGAGTAGACTCCATCACCATCTCGCCCCCTGGCGCCAGCGCTGCCCGCAACCCAGCCAGCGTAGCCCCTGCATCCCCAGGCCACCGGCTCACCTCACTGCAGTGCAGATACTGCACCGTCAAACCGCGCCCAGCATTCTCATCTCCCGCGCTCACCACACGAAACTCACTATCGATCATCGGAAAACACATCTGCCCCGCATTCGCTCTACTCCGGCGCAGCGGACCCTCCTGCAGCTCCGCCGGCAGACACTCCCAGAAGCGTTGCACCATGCGAAAGATTCCCTCCGCGGCCTCTCTCGTCTGCGCCACCTGCACCGTCATCACACCGGGAGCCGTAATCGTCTTCAAAAAAAACCGCCCTGCCACCCAGGTCGTAATTCCCATCTGCCTGGCCTTCAGCACGATATTCTGCCGGCCGCGCTCCCGTTCAAACGCCCGCTGCACCGCATTCGCTCGAAGCGGTCTCTGCACACCCTCTCGATTGCGAACCCTCAACAAACGCTCAGCCGCACGCATCAAAGCCTCTGGCCGGTCCTCCATCAATGTCCCCAGCGCCAGCAGCTCCTTCAGATCCCGCGGACTTACATTCCAAGGAGCATCACTCATTCCACCCAACCTCACCAATATCTCTGCACCACAAACCGAAGGCGCAGCCCCATCCACCACGACGAGGCTGCACCCACGATCAACAACGTTCAACCAACTACATCTCCCAATGGCATCCCGAAACCGTCTTCGGATTCGGAACATCCCGCAGTGTCAACGACCCGTTCGCCGGAACCGGAACTACCGTTCCGACAGCCATGCCATTGATCAACTGCGACGAACTGCCCGCAACCACCCCCACCGTAAAGGCAGACTGCATGTTCGTCACCGTATACACAGCACCGCTCTGACCCGTACAGTCAGGCAGCGTCAGCGTCTGGTTCGCCGTCGGGCTCGTCGTAATGTATCCGTCGCCGGCCGCCATCGCATAGCTGGTCGCCGTAACGACATGAGGGTTTGCGGCGTTAGAGCCGAAATAATAGTTCAGTGCATTACTGGCGGCAGTTGCAAGAAGAAGCTGTCCGGCAGCAGTTGGATGCGTCTGATCCCCCTGAAAGTAGGTAGCATTTGCATTAGCCCCGTCGGCGCCGAGCAACGGGTTCGCGGCGAAATCAATAATCCCGTCCGCCCCCACGCGCATCGCATCCTGAAGGATCAAAGCATCATAAGCATCCTTACTGGCGTCAAGACCTTGACGCGAGATCATGGTGCCCACGAACGCTCTGCAGCCTGCTTTCTTGACGGTCTGAACCCAGCTCGCCAATCTTCCAAACACCGTCTGCGGTGGCGCGGAAGACGCAAAGTCATTCGTTCCGGCAAACCCGACTGCGATCGATGGACCGTTGAGCGTGTTGCAAAGCGTTCCGACTCGATTCGCCTCAGATCCCGCGATTGCGGCAAAGCTGACTCCCGTCAGCCCCATGTCGACAACGTGATAGTTAGGCTGATTCGTGAGTGCCAGGTTGAAAGGCCAGGCCTGCGTAAGCGGATTGGAAGTGCCTTGACCGTAAGTGATCGAATCACCCACGGCGTAAAGCTGAGGAGTGGTTTGCACCACCGGAACCGGAGCAACTGGAATCGATCGAGAGTTGATGTCATTGAGAATCTTCTGGTAATTCCCCTGCACCGTAGCAGCGCTGTCCTCGGTTGAGGAAAATACCGCACGATAGAAGATGCCGTTGAAACCAGAGCCGGCAAACAGTCCTGCGTTCGATGCGCCCAGCAGAAGATTCCCCGAGGTCTGGGAACCGAAAGATGCCTGTTGAGACCCGTACGGAATCTCAACTCCATTGATATAAAGATGGTCGACATCACCACCAATCCCGTTGCCCAGAGTCACCGTCAGTATGTTGAAGCCCGAGATGAAAAAGCTGGACACAGTACTGTAGTTGCCGTTCGCCACCGTGGCAGGAGAGAAGGCAGGCAACGACCCCTGATCCAGGTTGCTGTCGGTGATGATATTCAACCCCGCATTACTGAGAGTGCTTCCAACCAGCATCGGAAAGCGTTGCGGAACAAACTGCGCCGCAGTAGTCGGCAGTGGATTCAGGTAGAAAGCAAGATAAAACGTCCTGGTTGCATTCAGCGAGGCGGGAAGGCTGACATTCTGCGGAATCGCAAAACTCAACCCGCCATTGACCCAGGTAGGTGTGTTCGCTCCCGAACCGAGCGTTCCGTTATTGCCGTTGCCCGTATTGTCAGTCAGTACCGTGCCGGAGCCCTGCAGAAAGTTATAGTCTGCCGTCGCGCCGGCAATTACCTGTGGCGTACCTGGAGTTCCTCCCCCTGTCGATAGCCCCCCTGAGCCTCCAGCCGGCACAGACCACGTTCCATCCTCCCGCAGATAGCGCGTCGTACCCGCTACCGCACCCGGATCCGGCACAGCCCCAGGCGAATGGCTGCTCCCCGAAACTCCGAACAAGGGGAGTTGCGCCGCACTCACCGCGCCATTCAACGTCGTCGCATTCACCGTTCCAGCGTTGATAGTCCCGGCCGTAAACGCCTGCGGGCTGAAGGAATAAACTGAGCCGCGCATGTTCATCTGTAACGTACTTGTCGTCGGTTGATACCAGATGTTGTCCCCGCCCACACTGCTGTCAAGTTGAAACAGGTTGTAGCCTGAGTTCCATCGTCCGCAGCCGTGGGAGTTGCAATGAACGCTGAATAGGCTCTCATTGCCGGCTTGCACGTCCATCGTCCGCTGCCATGCTCCCGATGCCACATATGCCGCAAAAGGCACCGAATGCGTACCGCCGTTACCAAAATAATTCGTCACCGGCGCTAAGTTATACACCGACCACCCACTCAATCCCGGTCCTACGTTTGCCTCGTACTGAACACCGGCAGTCTGCGCCAGTGTCGGCCGCGGCGTCGTCTGACTGACGAAAGTAAGATCAGCCGAAACATGCTCCTGATAATAGTGCGGCTCCTCCACAGGGTCATTCGCCGCCCATGGCACGGTATTCGCCGCCAGTGTCAGTTGCCCATCGACGCTCTTTGTCGCGGCGTTGAAGACTCCCAACACCTCCGCCATCGGATATAACGCATATCCACCGGTAAGCTTAGCCACGGTACCGCCCGTGCTCGTGCTGTTGGCGCCGGCCTGGGCGTACGTCAGCGTATTTGCTCCTGTCGAAGTTACAAGAAAGCTTCCATTGTAGCTTTGATCTGCCACACCGGATACGTTCATGGTCAATCCGTTGACATCAACCGGCAGGTTCCCCGCCGTCGTCACCGTCACCACACCGCCGTTGCGCGCGATCGCAGCAATCTGCAGGCTGACATTCAGGAATGCACTGGTATTGCCCTGCAGGCCGACGATCGACACAAGGCCTCCAGCGTAGTAGAGACTGGTCGCGGAGTTCGATCCAATCACCGGAAACACCTGGCGGATTCCCCCTACGGTATCCACCGTCTGTTCCAGTCCATACCCGCACAACCCGCCAAACGCAATCGTCGCTCCAGCCCGATGGACTTTGTTCAGGGTCATCTGCAGATGGGTGCCGTCCACCACGGTGTAAGTCGCCATCTCATAGTTATGCGGGTTACTGCTGTTTGGCTGATCGGCCACGCATGCCACACCGCTCGGTCCCGGAACCGCAGCCGTATTCGTCGCAAACCCCGCAGTCACGCCACTCGTCGCAATGGCCACCGTCACCGTCCCGGGCGCCACATTGTTTGCCTGCGACGGTATCGTCTGCGCCGTTGCAAGAAACACGCTGACGGGGAAGTTCGTTCCGCTGAAGCTCGCAGTGGGCCCAGGTCCGCCTCCCGCCGGCCCCGAGCCGCCCGTCAAAACACCGTTCGCGATCACCTTTGCCGGGTTCTTGTCGATCAGATAACGGCCCTCGCCCTGTGTTCCACCCGCGGAGTTCGCAGCCACCGTCACCACCGTCGACCCCGGCGTGCAACCCACACTGCACACTCCCTGAAAGACGGCAAAGTCTTCCCGTATCTGCAGGTCCATCGGATGCGCTCCCTCATCCGCCTCATCCCGGAATCCACCCGACGAGTTGATGAACTGCGATCCAATCAGACAATCGCCAACCCCGTAACAATTGATCGACTGAGAATTCAAAACATGCTGCCCCATCGTGTTGTACGTACCCGTTATCGCCAGGGCAGAGTAGTTCGTCTTGAAGTAAGGCACGTTCTCAATCGTCGCAGGAAACAGGTTCGACCCACCGGTAAGACCTTCCTGCTTGATGAATAGTCCGAATGATGACGGTTCTGCCGATCCTCCCGCCGCAAACTCAGCCGCTGAGCTTCGTGTCGAGGTCACGTCGATCACCTGCCCCGCATCCTCTCCATTTCTGAGCGAGGACGTCGGATTCAGATAAGTATCGCGTCGCTGCCCATTCCTGCTGTCCTCTATATGAGTTCCGCCGCTGCCACTGTTCCACCCCGAAGCAAAGTAGTTCTCAGGCGAGCCATAGCTGCGTTCCACCTTCACGTCGCAACCACTCGCGCAGTCTGGGCCCGTCAAGGCATTTGTGATGCCGTTGTTCCCCAAACCAGTCACGTACTGGCTCGCATACTCCTCGCCGTTCAGGTTATTGACCTGCAACTGCGTTCCCACAGGCTGCGTTACCGTCTGCGTAGCC
>Ga0210410_10000668_pt1 | contig 35827 bp, 29 predicted proteins | sample IncBWC4MmetaG_FD_161058 | JGI IMG/M metagenome (GOLD analysis project Ga0210410, IMG submission 161058) | Forest soil microbial communities from Barre Woods Harvard Forest LTER site, Petersham, Massachusetts, United States - Inc-BW-C-4-M | ecosystem: Environmental > Terrestrial > Soil >...
GTGTAACTCGCCGCCGTGGCTCCCGCGATGTTCGCCCCGTTCTTCTGCCACTGGTAGCTCAGTGGCGCCGTCCCTGCCGCTACCACCGCAAAGCTCGCTGTCTGTCCCGCCGTCACCGTCTGGTTCACCGGCTGCGTGGTGATCGTTGGCGCCACCGCTGCCGCGTTCACCGTCAATGTCGCCGCACTGCTCGTCACCGTCCCCGCCGTGTTGCTCACCACCACATCGAACGTCGACCCGCTATCCCCCGTCGTGGTCACTGGCGTCGTGTAACTCGCCGCCGTGGCTCCCGCGATGTTCGCCCCGTTCTTCTGCCACTGGTAGCTCAGCGGCGCCGTCCCTGCCGCTACCACCGCAAAGCTCGCTGTCTGTCCCGCCGTCACCGTCAGGTTCGCCGGCTGTGTGGTGATCGTTGGCGCCACCGCTGCCGCGTTCACCGTCAATGTCGCCGCACTGCTCGTCACCGTCCCCGCCGTGTTGCTCACCACCACATCGAACGTCGACCCGCTGTCCCCTGTTGTCGTGACCGGTGTCGTGTAGCTTGCCGCCGTGGCTCCCGCGATGTTCGCCCCGTTCTTCTGCCACTGGTAGCTCAGCGGCGCCGTTCCTGCCGCTACCACCGCAAAGCTCGCCGTCTGTCCCGCCGTCACCGTCTGGTTCACCGGCTGCGTGGTGATCGTTGGCGCCACTGCTGCCGGACTATCCGTGAAGTTAACTCCTGTATCGTTGCCTCCATTTACGGTCATACTTTGGCTGCTCGGAGTAAAGGTAAAACCTGCGTGACTAGGAGAAATCGTGTACGTCCCATTTGCTAATCCGACAAATGTGTAATTCCCTGTGCTATCTGTTGTCGTCGTTGCGCTAGCAGCCCCGCTCAATGCCAACGTCGCCCCGCTTCCTCCCGTTGCTGGACTGATCGTGCCCGCAATGCTGAAACCGGCTGTCTTGACTGTGTGGCCACCGCTCTTTCCGTGGTCATTTTTCGAGTCGGTCGAATTAACTTGGTAGTAGTAGGTCGTTCCGGCCGCCAGACCGGAAATCGTCAACTGATGGTTCGTGACCATCGTCGAATCAATTGGCGTACTTTTTCCGTAGGCAGTGGTGGTTCCATAGTCAATCGAGGAGTCAGCAGGGACGTTGGTTGTCCAAACGACCTGAGAGCTAGCGGTTGTGATCGCACCCGTTTGGACGTTCGAAATATCCAGAGTCCCGGGCGGGGTGGTGTTGGTGCCGTTAACAAAGCCGGCGCAGCCACTTAAAAATAGTGCAGAGCAACCCAGAATTACGGCACTTGCGGCACACAACCATCCTCTTAAGCTAGTTTTCACGTTGTCACTTTCTGTGGGCTGGCGTCAGCTCGTCGGCTGGGGCGGGGGTGGGGGCCCGCGGGAAACGGCTACACTGTTTTGCCCGAACTCCGCGTGAAGAATAGGAAAGATACCGGTACCATTACTACTGGCATTGAGAACAGATTTGGTGCAGGCGTTAAAGCATTACCGGCACTGCGCAAGTACTGGCCTACGGCCAGGGACTACTTGGCCGGTTGGACGATTGAGGATGGATTCGACTGGTGCCATCGTTGCCGGGGAATAGATCTCATTGCGAAAATTCGCAGTCCGATTAGCGGACTCAGATGTTCCCTGTCCGATTTGTGCGTGCTCGAGACCTTTTGTAGCTCAGTACTACGCTCGCATACTTAGAATATCGAAAGCCGCGTTCGGGAAAAGATGGAATTTAAGGCATACTTCGGGACGCAGAAAAGAATCCGACTGGGAGGATTCTTGCGAGTTTCTTCCTAGTCCGCGGAGGAATTTGAAGGGCCTGCTCTGTTTTCTCGTATCGGAGCTAAATGCTCCACACCCCGGACATGCAGGCCTGCATTGCGAATCTTATAGATTAGAGCGCGATAGCTGATTTTCAGTGATTGGGCGGTTCTCCGGCGGTTCCACTGATTGGCTCTCAATGCTTCCAGGATGACGCTGCGCTCCATTTCCCGAATCGATACTTTGGCAATCTGCTTCAGCGGAATACTTTCAGTTGGGGTGGAAACCTTTTTTACTGGCGTTCCGCGGTTCTGCAGCAGGTCTGGCCCAATCAATGCCTCTGGACCAAGCAGCACATATCTCGCGATGCCGTTCGATAATTCCCGCACATTCCCCGGCCAATTCAAATTCTGCAGGTAGTTCAGGATATCGTGCGTCAGCGGCTCCGACTCTTTAGCGAACTGCTTCTGGTGTTTGATTCGAAAGTATTCGGCAAGATGAGGGATGTCTTCCTCTCGTTCGCGCAATTTCGGTAGTCTCAGCCGAATTACATTGATCCGATAAAACAAATCAGCACGGAATCTTCCGGCCGCAATTTCTTCTTCAAGATTCTTGTTTGCCGCACAGATGAGCCGTGTGTCTATGACTTTTTCTGTGTCCCCGCCAACAGGCGAGAAACAACCGTCCTGAAGAAAATGCAGGAGTTTACTTTGAAGACCGAGCTCCAGATCTGAGATCTCATCTAAGAACAACGTTCCTGCGTGCGCCAGCTCAATGCGACCCGGCTTCGCGACTTGCGCTCCCGTGAAGGCTCCTTTTTCATACCCGAACAACTCACTCTCAAGCAAAGCACCCGGAATGGCTGCGCAATTGACTTTGACAAACTGGCCGTTCCGATAGGGCGAGTGAGCATGTATCCAGCGAGCAAGAGACTCCTTCCCCGTTCCTCCATCACCGTATAAGAGCACGGGAAGATTCGCCCCGGAAAACTTTTCCGCCTTCAGGCGGACTTCGGCCATCCTTGGAGAATTCCCAAATAAAATATCATCTGGAGGCAGTTGCATCCCTGATGCCTCACCGGTGCTGTTTGAGAGGGACTTGGGTCTCATAAATCGTAATAATTCTCGACGTTCTGCGTGCAAATGCCAGGCCAACAAGAAGTAGGGAACGAGAAGTTTGGAATGAAGCGTGAGAACTGACTATACCAGTAAGCTGTATATTATGAATCACTTACAGTAGCGAGGTGTAGCGGGTTGTAGTACCCTACTTCCGCTTGCTGTTCGCCACTACCATTAGTCATGTGAAAAGAACTTCCACAAGGTTGGGAAGGATTTCCCGAAAAAGCCATTTTGGGGTTTTCTGCCCGGTAGCTCTGACAAACTGCGCACCAGGCACTTTCCGCACCTATCGCTGAGGAAAGATAAAGGACTCCAGGAGGTCAGCACGGGCCTTCTCATCCGAGGCGACCACTCTCAAGATATCGCTGACGGAAAGCATCCCGCGGAATCCTTGCTTCTCATCCAGTACGATCAAGTGGAAGATCGTGTTCTGCTCCATCAATCGCAGGCAATCTTCCAGCGTCATCTCCGGTGTCACCGTGATGAGTTCCCGCGTCATGATATCTGAAGCTTTCATCCAGGCGGGACACTTGTTCTCAGCGGCGACTTTGTCGGAGACATCACTGTGGGAAATTACGCCAACAACTTTGCCGCTTCCGTCCACCACACCCACCGATCGTACTTGCTTCTCGCGCAGGTACTGCGCCGCTTGATGCACGCTGGTCTCTTCAGTAATGGAGAATACTTCCTTGCGGGACCCGATTAGATCCGCCACCTTCATTGGACCCTCCGGGGAACAGTTTCGCCAGATACTAGGCTTAATTCCAGCCCGATGCAAGATGCATTCGATATCATCGCAGACGTAACTCCGAAAATCCGAATAATCTCAGCCCTGAAAAAATCGGCTGGATGATTCACTGGAAGAAAATGTTTTCAAGCCCGCGCGGCCACTCCACGAATGATATCGTAGCGCTCAATCACCGCCGCGATGCCCATTCGCGCATTGCCATCTTCGGATCGTTGCTCCACGCGAACCACCTTGCCTAGCGCACGCACAAACACCTCGGACCCGTGCGTCACCTCTGCCGGCAGCGTCAGCGTCAGATCTAGCTCCGAGCCGGCTTCGAGGTTCTGTTCCACCACAAAATAAAGCCCCCGCGTTGAGATGTCACGCGTCTTGCCCTTTTGCGAATCCAAAGCCTTCTCCGTGGGCACTCGAATGATGAGCGGTAAAGACAAATCATACCGTCGAGCCGTGCGGCGTTCGCCCATTGCCCCCATCCTCTCAGCCACTCCGCGGATACCTGCTATCCCGCGTTCCTTTCCTTAAGGTCTTGCCTGCCCGCACTCTAACCGCATTTCATCCCTGTCGTCCAGCCGCCAAACTCGCGACCGCCGGCTTTTCTATTCTTGTCGCGTTCCCACCGCCGACGCCGGCTCCGTGGCAACTGCTGTCGGAGCGGATTTTCGGGCCCGTGGCGTATCCAGGTTAAACTGCCGCATCTTGTAAAGCAGCGCTTTGTAACTGATCCCCAGCATTTTGGCCGCGTCCTTCCGGCACCAGCGGGTCTTCTCCAGTGCGTCCGCGATCGCTTCCATTTCAGCTTCATCCTTCAACCCGCGCACCAGGGCCTTGAGCCCTTGTTCTTTTGGCGGAGCGGACTCTTCCCGCGGCGAAGTCCGCTGGCGCGTTGACGACATCTCTATCAATTCCCGCAAACTGCCTTCGTCATCCTCAAGAATTACATACCTCTTTACGAAATTCTCCAGCTCGCGCAGATTGCCCGGCCAAGGGTAGTTTAATGCTGCATCCAGGAGATGCTTGGAAGGCGTGACTGCTGGCTTGGCGAATTTCTCGCTGTACTTTTGCAGAAAATGATGGAAGAGGAGTGGAATCTCTGCCGTCCGCTCGCGCAGCGGCGGCACGTTGATCGACAGTACGTTTAGCCGGTAATACAGATCCTCGCGGAATCGTCCCGTCTTCATCGCCTCATGCACATCCACGTTGGTCGCCGCCAGCACACGCACATCGGTTTCCACCAGGTGCCGGCCCCCCAGCCGCGAATATTGGTGATCCTGCAGGACGTGAAGCAATTTTGCCTGCAAATGCGTGCTCATTTCCGCGATTTCATCCAGAAAAATCGTTCCTTTGTTGGCCATTTCAAACTTCCCCGGCTTGCTCCGTATCGCGCCGGTGAAAGCGCCCTGTTCGAAACCAAATAGCTCCGATTCCAGCAATTCTCCCGGCAACGCCGCGCAATTCACCTTTACGAACGGCTGGTTTCTCCGCTTCGAACGCAGATGAATCATCCGCGCGACGACTTCTTTGCCTACCCCGCTCTCACCGCAAATGAAAATTGGCACGTCCACTGGCGCGATCTGCAGGATCTGCTGCCGGATCCGCACCATCTGCGGGCTGGCCGCCAGAAAACTTAGATCCTCCGTAATCTGATCGCAGTAATCCCGCAATGCCTGGTTTTCTGTCACTAGCTGTTTCTTCTGCCGCGACTTCATCATCGCCGCATCTAGCTCGGTCTTTTCGAACGGCTTGGTCAGGTAATCATGCGCCCCAATCCTTATCGCCTCGACGACCGTCCCAACTTCGTTTGAGCACGAGAGCATGATCACGTTGAGGCTGCGGTCAACCTGCATCAGTTCTTTCAGTGTCTCGAGACCGTTCATTTCCGGCATCAGCACATCCAGGATGATGAAATCAGGCCGATCGCCTTTGTTCACTCTCTCGAGCGCGTCCTTCCCGGAGCTCACCGCTTCCACGTTGAATCCGTCCACTTCCAGCAACGTCTGTAGATACTTTCGAATGCTCGGCTCGTCATCCACGACGAGGATTCTTTCTTTCACAGCCATCGGTCGCTCTCTTTCCATCCAGCTAAATCGTCTCTGCTAACCCTGATCCATCGGCAACAAAAATGTAAATCGGCTTCCTGTCTTCGCCTCGCTCTCCACCCAGATCTTCCCCCGGTGCGCTTGGATCAGGCGTTTCGCAATCGCCAGTCCCAGGCCCATCCCGGAAGTCTTCCGGTCCACGCGCACAAAATCTTCAAATATCTCCTGATGATGTTCCGCAGGGATCCCCGAGCCGGAATCCAACACGCTTACCTCCACGCTGTTTGGCCGCGGCAAACGAAATCTCCGCCGCTCCTCTACCGGAGCCATGGCCGCCACGCGTCGTTCCCAGAAGTGCGGCGCTGCTCGCAGCGTCACCATTCCTCCGCTCGGCGTGTGCTTCAGCGCGTTATCCAGCAGATTGGCCGCCGCCTGCTGCACCTTTTGGTAGTCAAACCGGAACGTTGGGATTGACGGGTCTATGTGTGCGTCCAGTTTGACGCCCTTCCGCTGGAATGCTTCCGACCACCGCTTTGAAAGTTCATCCAGGCAATCCCGCAGGTCGTTCTCGCGAAGTTGCAAGACCAGCTTGCCGCTTTCCAGCGCCGAGTAATTCAGGAACATCGACACCAGCCGCACCAGTCGTTCGCAACTTTCTTTCGATTCTTCGAGAATGTCTCGCTGCTTATCCGTCAGTCGTCCCAGCGATCCCGCCAGCAGGAGGTCGTAGTAACCTTTGATGACCGCAAGCGGCGTCTTCAATTCGTGCGCTGCAGAGGCCAGGAATACCGTTTTCTGCCGGTTTACTTCCTGCAGTTTCAGGTACGCCGCGAGCAGATTCCGGTACGTGATCTCGCGTTCCTGCAAAAGCTCCTGCACTGTGAGTTGAGTCGCCGGGTCACTTGCAGCTTGCGTTTGCAATCTGCTTTCGATCTCCACCACCAGCCAGTCCGGCTCCGGCATCCACTGGATCCGCGCCGTCGCTTTCTTCTCTCCCGACCCGATTTGCAGTTTGACCTGGTGAGCGCCTTTTTCGATCTGCCCGAAGATCTTTTGCGCATCCGCATTCAGGACATCAGTGAACAAATTCACTGTCTGCATTTCCGCGCGCCCAAAAGATTCCAGATACTGTCTTGCGCGCGTGTTCGCCAGCAGCAAAGTTCCGCTTCTTTCCGCCACTACCAGCGGTTTTTCTAAGGTGTCAAGTAACCCTTGGATCGCACCAAACGGGAGTGCCCCGCGGTTACGTTCTTCTGAAGTGAGAGGCAATGCTATTCTTCCAGCCATCAGCTAATGCCGCCCCTCGAATAGAGTGGTAAATATTTTCCCTAGCTGTTAATGATTCATGGTTGCAGAGGGACTCCCAACAGTCAATGGTAAAAGCGTTCCATTTGCACATTAAGGGAAAGGAAGTGGATTTCCCAAGCAAAACTCTTGTGCCAGAAAGTTGTTTCCCTCCCGCACAGTCCCCATCTAACTCATACGAATACACTTAGCGCCACTTTGCGACCGCTCATCTGGCATCCAAGATGCTCGTATTCGTACTAGAGCCTTAGTACCAAGTTCGAGAGAGCATAGAGTGAGCCATTTTCTGAAGGAGAAGCCCGGCGTGGAGGCACCGTCAACGCGACGTTCGCCACGAATCCGTTTGCAAGTTCCTGTTTTTGTTCGCGGAATTGATGCCTCCGGAGCCGAATTCATCGAACTTACTAAGACCCTCAATATCAGCGCCACGGGTGCCTGCATCACTTCTGCCCATGTTCTTCGCCTGGATCAGCACGTCCACCTGACAATCCCGGCACCGGCACCCGCCTCTTCGAGCCTCGTCCCGAGCGAAACTCCTCCCATCACCGCCAAGGTTCTTCGTCAGGACTCAGCCGGGGATATGCGCCTCTTCGGATTAGAATTCCTCCGCACCCTTGATTGAGCCTTAAGCGATGAGTCCTGCTGGGTAATTTCGTTACATCGCGGACTTGGGTCGCTCCTATCCCCCACTTTCCCATAGGCTATACTCCGCTTTTGTAATAGGATACCCGCGAAATTTGGGAGGTTCGAACTCTAGCTGTTTGCCAGGGTCCAGTACCATTGGACTCTTGGTTGCTTTTCCTAAATAGTGAAGACTTAGCTTGCTTCCCCCAGATCCCCGCGGGGATAGGCAGAGATGGTGTTGAAGGGATATGCCCAGCCCAGACGCCGTTGTGCCCCCGCGTTTGCCAATTGAGGATTCTTATCTCGAGCTGCTTGCTGATACGCTCGATGGCCTGGATCTGCCTGCGCGTGGCCAATTTCTCCAGCGCTACCTTCGTGCGATCACTCATCTCGATTTGCGCGAGACACAGTGTGTGCAAGTCTGGGATGAGATGCTCGCACGCCGTCGCGAACTCACCGATCTGTCCGGCCGTCCTGTTTCTCTAAAAGCCGCGCTGATGGACGTACTCGTGAATACAGGCCTTCTCCGCATTCCCATCATCATTGAGTATGACGATCTGAAAAAACTCGAATTGAACGCCGTCACTGATCCTTTGACGGGTCTCTACAATCGCAGGCTTTTTGGTGAGACTTTCGAGAAGGAATTGAATCGCGCGCGCCGCTACGGCCAGCCTCTCGGCTTGGTCATCGTGGATCTGCACCGTTTCAAGGAAGTGAACGACCAACACGGACATCCTCGCGGTGACGAAGTGCTCCGCGCCGCCGCCGCCACTCTCAAGAAAGCCCTGCGTACCTCGGACTCCGCTTTCCGCATTGGCGGTGATGAATTCGCCTTGCTGCTTCCGCAGACCGATGCCCCGCAAGCTCTTGCTCTCAGCCGCCGCGTCGAAACCGTGTTTGCCGAGATGATCCAGCCGCTGCAACTCGCCGTCAGTGTCGGTATGGATCACGGTGTTGCCATTTTCCCCCAGGACGCCGAACTAGCCGACCAGTTGATCCGCATTGCCGATGAGCGTCTCTATCGCCTCAAACACGCTAACCACCGCAAGCCTGGCAATGGCACAAACCGGGCGGAGGCCACCTCTTCCTTCGAAGCCCCGCCTGCCGCTCCGGTCCCCGAAGAGCCTCCCCCTTCTCCGCCGCCGCCCATTTCCATTGAAACCAGGCGCGCTCCCGAAAAAACCGAAACCACCATCGAAGCTGCAGCTTCCGCCACCTCCGCCGCCATGTCCGGTGAGCTGACGCCAGCTCCCGATCGCGTTTTCGCTGTTCAACGAAAAGCCGAACGCGTCTCCATGTCCGGCACAAACGCCTTCGCTCTTCTCGGCGAACAAGGCGCCAAGCGCGCTCGCGTCTTGGACCTCGGTTTCGGTGGCGTGGCTATCGAACTCGATTCGCCCGAAGATCTTCCTGACAATCTACTCGCGGTCTTGCACGTGCCAATTCTTCCGCCAGTTCGCGTGAATCTAAAGCCTGTGTGGAAACAGAAGACCAATCAAGGCAGCTTCCGCGTGGGCTGTGCGTTCGTTTCCTGAAAATCTGCGCAGCTACCGCCGGCGCTCACTCTCTTCGTACTACTCGCCCGATTCCTCTTTTTGTTTTGTTTTCTGTCGCAGATAACGCGACGTGAAAAGCAGCGCCTGCTGCAGATGCGCCAGTCCCAGCCCCCAGCGCAGCGCCGCCTTCTCATTCGAATCGCCTGTGGCTTCCAGCCTGATCTTTAGGCCGAGCCCTTCTTTTGGAATCCCTTTCGGCTTCTCCGAAGCCAGGCACAAGAACACCGCCATCACTTCTTGCGATCCGGCATCCTGTAATAGCTCGATCAGTTTCTGGATCAACTGAAAATACATCCCCCGATTGCCCGCCGCCGCGTCGCGAAACGTCACCAGGAATTCTCCAGCGCTTCTGGCGGGCCCACCTCCACTTGCAGCGACAGGTCCCGTTCCGGCCTCTTGGCAGTCAAACATGGAATCATCACTCTGTAGCGAGCTCCGGAAGTTTTGCAACGCGAGTTTCACGGCCGGCTCTTCGATGGCTGCCGCATTCGCCAGCGGATGTTCCGGGATGTTTTCGACCACCAGGATTCGCATGCCTGCGAACCTACGCGATGAATCTTACCGCTACAAGAAAAATCTCATCTCCGCTTGAACTCCCGCCTCCTGATACAATTCCGCCGCATCCGCCAGACCGAAAGGAAGCGCCATGATCGAGCCTAAGAGAAGCCGCCCCCATTGGCCCGACGCCGTGCAGAATCCCGCCGATCAGACCACGGGCCTGAAGCCCTGGTCCTGGGCCCTCGAGCGCCTCGAAAACTCTCACAATTATTGGATCGCCACTTCGCGGCCTGAAGGCTTGCCGCATCTCATGCTCGTCTGGGGCATCTGGTGGCAGGATGCCTTCTGGTTCACCACCGGTCCCCGAACTCGCAAGGCAAAAAACATCGCCGCGTATCCCCGTTGCGTCATTGGCACAGAAAAGGCCGACGAGGCCGTCATCCTGGAAGGCATTCCAGAAGAAATCAAAGATCGCGCTGTCTGGAAGCAACTCGTCGAAATCTACAACCACAAGTACGGCGGCGATCTCGGGCCGCTTCTGGAATCTTCCGGCGGCAGCGTCTTCCGGGTCCAGCCCCAAGTAGCCTTCGCCCAGGACGAGCACGCCGAAAACTTCACCGAATCCGTCACCCGTTGGAGTTTTTAATTGTCGGCGACCGCGCCAGTAATTCTTACTGCCGTGGCGCCGCGTTCCACATCTCTTGCTGAACTTTCCACTCCCCGTTCGACTGGCGGTGCAGCACCAGCGCCATTTTGCCGTAACTGTCAATCACCGGCTTCCCATCCGGCGGCTGCACCACTTGATGTTCCGTCGCCCACTCCGAAGCCCACTCCCCGCACACGTGGATATCGTGAAATTCCATCTCCTGCTTCATCACTTTGTATCCCGGCATCTTGGCCACTATGTCTTCCACCCACGCCGAAATTCTCTTCCGTCCGATCAAGGCCGCTTCTCCAGGCATCAGATCGATGCCGTCCTCTTCCCACAGCGCCAGAATCCCCGCCGTATCCATCTTCAAGTGCAATTCCACGTACCTCTTGTTAAACGCCTCAATCTCGCTCCGCCCTGCCTCATCCGATCCTGCTGCCTTCAGCCGGAACACACCGATAGCCACGACCACAAAACCTGCCGCAAGAATCATTTTTCGTAACCTAGACATCGTCGTCCTCCGTCCCCGCAAACGGTCTTCGCTCAATCTATCCAACTCCGCCAGTGCGGCAAAGCTTAAACCGCAAGTGCAGACTCTCCATTTCCTATTTTCTATCCCCAGTTTGGAGAAACTTGACAGTTCGCGTATGATTAAGAATTGCCTCGCGACCTAGCGACGCGGCTGTAATGTCCTGACCTTGTCGGGGAGCCGTGCAGACCGGACGCGACAGAATGGAGCAACATGAAACCCGGTATTCACCCCGACTATCACCCCGTTACGGTGCACTGCGCCTGCGGCCACACTTTCCAGACCCGCTCGACCATCAAGGGCGAAATGCTGCGCGTGGAAATCTGCTCGAACTGTCACCCCTTCTTCACTGGCAAGCAGAAGCTGATTGACACCGCCGGCCGCGTCGAACGCTTCACCAAAAAATACGCCGACGCCGCCGCCAAGGTCGAAGCCGCCAAAGTCGAAGCCGCCAAGAAGTAAATTTGTTTCTACTGGCTCGCCTCTTCTCATCAAATAGTTCGAACTCTTAGGTGGGACAGACCTTCAGTCTGTCCCCTTTCCTTTCTCACCATTCCTTCTCGAGGACCACTACTTGCCCCGCCTCTTCTCCGCGCACTTCAGCGCCCTTTGCGTCTCTGGGTTATCTTTAATCTTCCGCTTTCCAGATTTTAGCTTTCGACTTTCAACTGTCGACTGTCAACTTTCCTTCCCGTACAATGAATTCCCATCGTGGCTACCCAATCCCGCATGTTCGATGGCGCGCGCCCCGGCGAACTCGTCGAATCCGGCCCGCCCCGCGTCACCCTCCGCAACGCCTTCGCCCATCCTTTCGATTCGGCCATAGCCGCCGCGCGCACTTGCTACGCGCCCCGCCTCATCGGCCCCGAGGAAATCACCGACAAGCAGCGCGTAAACATCGGCGCCGCCACTTTCTACAGCGGCCACCACACCGTCTACCAGCACGCGCATTTCGAATTCGGCCTCGAAAACGTCAGCCGCCAGTTCGTCTGGTCCTTCCTTCACGCCCACCCCTTTTACAACTCCGAGCAGCAAAGCCAGCGCTACGTCCGCCTCGACCGCGCCCAGGCCTACGTCCCGCCCGTCTCGCTTTTCTTCGATGAGAAGTGCAAGGAAATCTACGAACACGCCATCGCCCGCGCCTGGAATTACTATCGCGAACTTTCTGCTTTCCTGGTCACCGACACCCGCACCATTCTGAACGACATATGGCACATCGGGCCGATGTCCCATGCCAAGCGCATACAAAAAATCGAACGCTCCGCCGAGAAGCGCGCCATCGAAATCGCCCGCTACGTTTTGCCGCTCGCCGCCTTCACCACCATGGTGCACACTCTCTCCGGCATCGTCCTGCACCGCCTCTGGCGCATGAGCGCCGCCTCCGACACGCCCAGCGAAGCTCGCGCCATCATCGGCGCCATGGTTGCGCACGTCAAAGAAATCGACGCACAGTTTTTCGAACGATTCGGCACCGAGCCTCTCGAAGAATTGCCGGAATGGAAAAACACCGCGGTGAATTCGAACGCTGGCGAACCTTTCGCCCGCGAATTCGACGCCAGGCTCAACGGCAAAACTTCCATCCTCGTCGATTACTCTCCCAACGCCGTCCGCGTCACGGCCGATTCCTATCGCGCCGTCGCCGGCCTCACCGAATCTCAATGCTCCGACTCCGAAGCCATCGATCGCCTTCTCAATCCCGCGCGCAATCTCTATCGCCTCGAAACTCTAAACGTTGGCGTTCACGCCCCCATGATGCGCGCGCTCCAGCACGCCAACTACACGTTCGCCAAAAAAATCAGCCACACCGCCGACAGCCAGGACCAACGTCATCGCATGATCCCTGGCTCGCGCCCGCTGCTCACTCTCGCCGACACCCGCGAACCCGACTACATCACGCCCATGCTCCTCGCCACGAACCCTCGCGCAAAGGAAGTTTACGACCGCGCCATGCACGACGCCTGGTTTGCAAAAAATGAACTCCTCGATCGCGGCGTGCCCCCCGAAATCGCTCTCTACGTCCTCCCCAACGCCAAATCCATCCGCCTCTACGAATCCGGTTCGCTTCTCCATCTCATTCACAAATGGACCATGCGCACCTGCTTCAACGCCCAGGAAGAAATCTATCAATCCTCAATGGATGAAATCGCCCAGCTCCGCCAAGTCCATCCCGAACTCACCCGCTATATTGGCCCGCCCTGCCACGTTCGCGCCGGCATCACCACGCCCATCTGCACCGAAGGCTCCCACTTCTGCGGCATCAAAGTCTGGCTCGATTTCCCCAACATTTCCCGCCGCATCTGAAACTCTACGGTCACCCTAACCGTCGTATACTTTAACTGGAGGCCCGCCATGCTTCGCTCTCCTGCCCGCCCGTTCACCGCAGTCCTTGCAGCAACTTTGCTTTTGGCGCCGTCGACCTTTGCTTTCGACACTCCCCTGTCCGACGAAGCGGTCCGCGAAGCCTACTTCCTCGGCCAGCGCAACGATCAATCGACTCTCTCTTTTTTCAACTCCTATCTCCGCCTTCTCCCCAAACCGGACACCGGCGCCTTCATCGCCGAAGTCGAGGTTTACACTCCTTACGTCCAGGTCGTCGAAACTTCTCGCCGCCGTTCCGTGGGCTACAGCGCGCAGCAAGCCGCCAAGGACTATCGTGGCCTCAAGAATAGAATCTTCGTCCGCATCCGCATTGATTTCACCCCCACGTATGGCAACCTCGAACTCTATCGCTCCGAACGGGCCGATCGCGATGATTCCGACGACTCCGCTCCGTCCGCCGATTTCTCGAACGACTTCCGTGTCGGCCTTTCTCAAAAAGACAAATGGGTAGAGCCCTTGCGCATCATCATCCAGCCAACCAATACCCCCGATACCGGCCACTACGCCTTCACTCCGCCAGACCTGGTGGGCTACTCCTATTTTTCCAGCAGCAGCGGGCCCGCCTATGCCTATTCCGGATCACACAGCGCAAACTGCCTCACCGGCTGGCTCGTCTGGCTGGAGTACAGCGCCCGCGACGTAGCCTCTGACGACTCCCAAGTCGAAGTCTTCACCACCGACGGCCAGCACGTCATCGTTCCCTTCGACCTCAGCCAACTCCGCTGATCCATTCTAATTTCCAGTGGGACAGGCATTCCTGCCTGTCTCCTCCGTGTTTAGGATCGCCACCGCAACGTGACCGGCCCGTCCATCGGATGCACCATCGGCCCGCCCGTCCGCCGCGACTCCATCAAGTTCGCCTTCAGCGCGAAATACCATTTCGCCGGCCGGTCCGCGTCATCAATCAGCATCAGGCGCGGATTGTGCTTCAACCCTTCCGCCTGCCGGATCATCGTCTCCTGATCCTGCCGCAGAAACGTTTTGCCGAACATCCGGAAAATCGTCACCGGCAGAAAGAAAAGATTCCACGCCGCCACGAAATCAATCCGGCACAAATCCCGCCGCACCGGCGTCACCGTCGCGCGGCTCGAAAACCACAGCTTCCCGCTGCGATCTTCCTCCGTCCGGAGATTCGGCAGCACGAAATCAATCGTCGTCGTCACCGGCTCGCCCGTTATTTTCTTCAGCAGCTGGTAAGGCGCGCTGTTGGTGCTCGGCGAATGCGGGCTCATCCGGAATCCGTTCGGAATCGGCTCGAATTTCTTCTCTTTCGCGTGGATACTCGCGCGTTTCCGCCAGAACCACGACCGGTGCACAAACGGCCCGTGCGCCGGGTCCATCAATCCGATAATCCCCTGGTCCACATGCGAAGGCAGCTCGCAGGAAAGGTGCGTGATCTTGTATTTGTCGCTGAAGACGTTCAGCGCCGGCGCCGCTGGAATCGTCTCCGCCAATTTCGTTCCCGGAGCGTTCATATAAACCCAGACGTAACCGTCGCGCTCTTCGCAAGGATAATGCCCCGCAAAAATCCGCTCCACTTTCAGTTTGTCCTGCGACGTCAGCGATGGAATCTCCACGCACTGCCCGCTGCAAGCCTCGAACCGCCATCCGTGGTAGCAGCACTCCACCACGTTCCCGTCGAGCCGCCCGTACGACAGCGGTATTCCCCGGTGCGGACAAGAATCCCGCATCGCAAACACTTTGCCCTCGGAGGTTCTGCCCAGCACCAGCGGCACTTCCAGCAGCATCGCTGTCACCAGCTTCGACCCGCGAATCTCCGTGCTCCGCGCCGCCGGATACCAAAAATCCCACAGAAATCCCGCATCCGCCTGCGCCGCAGCCTCCTGCGCCGCCTCGGCATCGATTCGCATCATCGTTCGTACCGCTTCACTCATATTCAAATCGTCGAGTGGTTTTGTAGCGGCCGCCTTCTGAGGCGAGCGCTTTCAATCCAGCCGCATCGTAGTATACCGCCTCGCACCAGAGCAACGGTGCCACCAGCAGTTTCGAGCAAGGACTTGGGAGTTACAATGCCAGCGCAGTTTCATGACCCAGAGAAATGGTCATTCGCCCCAGAACACTAGCCATGCACATTGATGCTCATCAGCACTTTTGGACTTATAACCAACGAGAGTATGCCTGGATCGACGAAGCCATGGCCTCCATTCGTCGCGATTTTCTACCCGGGGAATTAAAGCCTCAGCTGGAGAGCAACGGATTTCAGGGAACAATTCTGGTTCAGGTACGGCAGACGTTGGAAGAGACCTGGTGGATGCTGAAGCTGGCGGAAGCCAATCCGTTCATTCTTGGAGTCGTAGGCTGGGTCGATCTATGTTCGCCCGAATTGCGCGCGGATCTGGAATCATTTAAGGGAAAGTCCAAGCTCGTCGGGGTTCGTCATATCGTGCAGGCCGAGCCGGATGACTTCCTGCTGCGACCAAACTTTTTGCGCGGTATTTCTGTATTGGAAGAATTCGATCTTGCCTACGATATCCTGATCTACCCAAAGCATCTTCGGGTGGCAGCGGAATTTGTAGGCCGGTTTCCGCGGCAGCGCTTTGTCCTGGACCATCTGGCCAAACCCCCGATCAAGAGTGGAGCCGTGGATTCCTGGGCGCGCGGAATACGGGAATTGGCGTTATTCCCGAATGTCTATGCCAAGGTGTCAGGCCTGGTTACAGAAGCGGACTGGCAAGCCTGGAAGCCCGAGGACATCCGGCCCTACCTCGACGTGGCCTTCGAATGTTTTGGACCCAGCCGATTGATGATCGGCTCGGACTGGCCGGTGTGCACGGTGGCAACTTCCTACGAGCAAACCATGAACCTTGTGAAGGATTACCTGGGCAAGTACGCGCCGGCGGAGCGCGAGGCGGTTCTTGGCGGTAACGCCGTTAGTTTTTGGCGATTGAGATTCTGATCGAACGATGGCGCGACGAAAGGCCAGCAGTGTTCTACAATGCCGCATGAAAATCCGGCGCGCACGTAGACGGTGAAAACGGAGAGAAGCGCGGATTCGTTTCCATGCCCGGTAAAGTGCTCAAACTCGATGCCAAAGATAATGTGCTGATCGCGCTGGCCGACCTGCGAAAAAGCGAACAAATCCCATTTGATTCTCAGACCTACACGCTGGAATCCGACGTTCCCGCAAAACACAAGTTTGCCACCGAAGATCTCGCGATGGGCGCGAACGTCAAGATGTACGGCGTGATTGTGGGTAAAGCAGTGGAGCCGATCCGCAGGGGCGGGCTTCTTACCACGAAAAATATCCGCCATCAGGCCGCGGCATTTCACCAGAAAACAGGCGAGTTCCACTGGACGGCGCCGGACGTTTCGCAATGGCTGCGGCGTGAGTTTCTTGGTTATCGGAGAACGGATGGGCAAGTCGGCACGAGGAATTACTGGATCGTGGTGCCGCTGGTGTTCTGCGAAAACCGGAACATCGGCGTGTTGAAGCAGGCGTTTGAGGAAGAGCTGGGCTTTGCAGCGCCGCAAATCTACCGGAAGCAGGTAGCGGAACTGGCTCGGCTCTATCAAGCCGGCCGAACGGAAGAGATCAAGAATTGCAGCCTGACGGGTGACGCTGGAATTTCGGGGCGTTCCCGCGTTTTCAAGAATGTGGATGGCGTTCGATTCCTGCTGCATGAAGGCGGGTGCGGAGGAACGCGGGAGGATTCGAAAAATCTCTGCGGGCTCATTGCGGGCTACCTCCATCACCCCAACGTGGCGGGAGCCACGGTGCTCAGCCTGGGCTGCCAAAATGCGCAGATCGAGATTTTGCGTGAGGAGCTGCGCAAGCGAAATCCGAATTTTGATAAGCCACTGGTGATTGTGGAGCAACAGCGAAGCGGCACGGAAGCCGCCATGCTGACAGAGGCGATTCGGAACACGTTTCTCGGCCTGATGAAAGCCAACGAATGCCGGAGGACGAGCGCCCCGCTCTCCAGTTTGTGCCTCGGGTTGAAGTGCGGAGGCTCCGACGGTTTTTCGGGACTTTCCGCAAACCCGGCTATCGGCCACACTTCGGATCTTTTAGTCGCACTTGGGGGAAAGACCATCCTTTCGGAATTTCCGGAATTGTGCGGCGTGGAACAAGAATTCATCAATCGCAGCAAGCGTGCAGAAGTCGCGGCGCGGTTTATTCAATTGATGAAAAATTACGGTGAGCGAGCACGTGCGGCTGGGTCGGGATTCGAAATGAATCCCAGCCCGGGGAACATTCGCGACGGTTTGTTGACGGACGCCATGAAATCCGCGGGCGCGGCCAGGAAAGGCGGCAATTCCGCCGTAGCGGCGGTTCTGGACTATCCGGAGTACGCGACTGAGTCGGGACTGAATTTGCAGTGCACGCCGGGAAATGACGTGGAGTGCGTGACTGCGCAAGTGGGCGCGGGAGCCAATGTGGTGCTGTTTACCACGGGTTTGGGAACTCCGACGGGAAATCCCATTGCCCCGGTAGTGAAACTCTCTACGAATTCGGCGGTGGCGCGGCGGATGCACGACATCATCGATATTGATACTGGCGGGATTATCTCCGGAGAAAGCAGCATCGAGCAGATGGGGGAAGAGGTTCTCGGCTTGGTGATTCAAGTGGCGAGCGGAGAAATTCGCACGAAAGCGGAGTGCAAGGGGCAGGAAGATTTTATTCCCTGGAAACGAGGGATTTCACTCTGAAACGCGCGGGCAGCGGCATCAAAAAATTCCCTCTGCATCGCGGTTTCTTTTAGTTTGCGGGGTTAACTTATGGATCTCCAATTAAAGGGCAAAGTTGTTCTTGTGACCGGAGGCGCGAAGGGGATCGGCGCGGCGATCGTGCGCGCCAGCGCGGCAGAAGGCGCGATTCCTGTATTTTTGGACCACGACGTCGAAGCGGGACGGCAATTGCACTCCGCCTTGCGAACCGCCGGCTTGGAGAGCGAATTTATCGCCGGAGAGATCACTGCACCGCAGACCTGCAGCAAGACAGTGGAACACGTCCTGCAGAAATTCAACAGGCTCGACGTGCTGGTGAACAACGTAGGCGCCAACGACAACGTGAGCCTCGAGCACGGCACGCCTGAAAAGTTTGTCGCGTCCCTGGAACTCAATCTGATCCACTACTACGCGATGGCGCACTACGCTTTGCCTGCGCTCAAGCAGGCGCGAGGCTCGATTGTGAACATCAGCTCGAAGACTGCCGTGACGGGACAGGGAGGCACGTCAGGCTACGTGGCGGCCAAAGCCGCGATTCTGGGCCTTACGCGGGAATGGGCCGCCGAGCTGCTGCCCACGGGAATTCGCGTCAACGCCGTTGTGCCTGCGGAAGTGATGACGCCTCTGTATCGCCAATGGGTATCCGGCTTTCCGAATCCCGAGGAAAAACTCGCAAGGATTATCTCGAAAATTCCGTTGGGAAAACGCATGACCAAGCCCGAGGAAATCGCGGACATGGTTCTATTTCTTATTTCGGAGCGAGCCAGCCACATCACCGGCCAGCACATTTACGTGGACGCCGGCTATACGCACCTGGACCGCGCGCTGACGTAACGGAGACGCCGGATGACGACTTCAGCAGGCGCACGACCGACCCAGAGCTCCTCCGTTCCAGTGACGGAGCGCCGCTTCCTTGTGCCCTTCGTTCTCATCACCAGCCTGTTTTTTCTCTGGGCTTTCGGCGTCAATCTCAATGACATCCTGATTCCGCATCTGAAAAAAGCCTTCGGCCTGAGCGATTTTCAATCGTCGTTTATACAGGTGGCGTTTTTCGGCGGCTATTTCCTCGCCGCCTTTCCCGCCGGGCGTCTAATGGAAAAAATCGGTTACAAAAAAGGAATTCTTACGGGCCTGTTTCTGTGTGCCATAGGCGCCATACTTTTTCTGCCCGCATCCTCTTCGCGGATCTACGGCTTTTTTCTTTTCGCGCTTTTTGTGATGGCCTGTGGTCAGAGCTTCCTTGAAGTCGCCGCGAATCCTTATGTGACGATTCTCGGCCCGGCCGCCAGCGCGGATCGGCGCTTGAATTTTGCCCAGTCCTTCAACGCAACCGGCGCTGTCCTCTCCGGTGTTCTCGGCCGAACTTCCATACTCACAGGTGTTGAATATGCCCCGGCGCAGCTCGCGGCGATGAGTACCGCGCAACTAGAGGCTTACCGCACCACAGAAATCAGTACGGTGAAAGGCCCCTATTTGTTGATTGCTGGCATCTTCATTTTAGTTGCAGTGTTCATCCAGTTGACGCACCTGCCGGAGGTGCAAGATGCTTCGTCGGAAGCGGAGCATCCAGCTTCAAGCAATGAGATGGGAAGCGTGTTGTCTCATTCACATCTCGTGAAAGGTGTCCTCGCCCAATTTTTTTATGTGGGCGCGCAAGTAGGCGTGGCAAGTTTCGTCATTCGTTATGTGCAATTCTCCGTCCATGGAACACCGGAAAAAACGGCTGCGATCTATTTATTGCTGCACCAGATCGGATTCATGGCTGGTCGGTTCATCGGCTCGGCCGTGATGAAGAGGATTGCAGCGCCCCGATTGTTGTCCCTCTTCGCCGCGGCATCTCTAGTCTGCGCCACTGTCGCTTTGCTGGCCACCGGTCTGATATCTGTGTGGGCCGTGGTCCTCATCGGATTCTTCCATTCCATCATGTTTCCCACCATTTTTGCTTTGAGCATCAAACATCTTGGCCCGCTGACCAAGCGTGGTTCATCGCTTCTAGTGATGGCAATTATCGGCGGGGGCGTCTTTCCACCAATCATGGGCCGCATTTCGGATGCTTCGAGCATTCAAACAGCATTCGTCGTGCCGCTGCTCTGCTACCTGTTCATCCTTTATTTTGGATTGTCCGGCTACAAACCTGCTGCATCACTGGCGATGGGAAGCGCCGCAGAAACCGAGGGTACTTTGGCATGAGCAGACGCTACTGCCTGACGCTGGATTTGAAGGACGATCCAAAGCTCATCGCGGAGTACAAACGGTATCACGAGAAGATTTGGCCGGAGATCACCAAGAGCATCAAAGATGCCGGCATCCTTGACTTGGAAATTTTTCTCCGCGGGACACGAATGTTTATGATTCTGGAAGCCGACGAAACTTTTTCATTTGAGAAAAAGGCGCAAGCTGACCGGGAAAATCCCAAGGTCCAGGAATGGGAAACGCTAATGTGGAAGTTTCAGCAAGCGTTGCCCGAGGCGCGCTCGGGCGAGAAATGGCTGTTGATGGAAAAGATCTTCAAGCTGGAACACTGATTGGAAGATGCCGTATCGGAGGTCTTTGTCCAATCCCTGCGACGAAATGGGTGTGACCGCGCCGGGGTTCCCTCCAGCTAATCAGGCTCAAAGGACTAAATACGAATGAATCTGAAACTGTCCACGGGCAGAGATTGCAAGAAATTGACATCGGCGTTATTCTTGGTGTTGAGCAAATCGATGTACGCCGCTTTCTATTAGCTGACTCGCCCTTCGCTCCGTCCTCGGGAGCCCGCGCCCCTCTGCAAACTGGAAACGCTCTTATGCTTAATTCCTTTTCTTACTGAAGACTGTGAACTGACGACTGAAAACTCTTGAGGTACTGCAATGGCCGTTCTCACACTGACAGAAAAATTGAATCAGCTTGGCGCCCGCTACGACGAGCTGACGCAGCAGCTTTCGACTTCCGAAGTCGCTTCCGATTCCGTTCGCTACCAGAAAGTCGCGAAGCAGCACGCCGAACTCGAAGCGATTGTCGAAAAGCACCGCGAGTTCAAACAGATCGAAAAAGATCTCGCCGGCGCGCACCAGATGTTTCTCGAAGCGGAAGACGCCGAAATGAAGCAGATGGCGCAAGAAGAAGAAAAGGAACTCACCGCGCGCAAGGAGACGGTCGAGCGCGAACTAAAACTCCTGCTTCTGCCGAAAGATCCCCTCGACGACAAGAGCGTCATCGTCGAGATTCGCGCCGGAACGGGCGGCGATGAAGCTGCTCTTTTTGCCGCCGAGCTTTTCCGCATGTATTCCCGCTACGCGGAAACACAAAACTGGAAAGTGGAAGTCCTCGAGAGTTCGCCTTCTTCCCTTGGCGGCCTGAAGGAAGTCGTCGCCGCGATTCAAGGGCAAAAAGTCTATTCCAAGCTGAAATACGAAAGCGGCGTCCACCGCGTCCAGCGCGTTCCTGCGACCGAAACCCAGGGTCGCATCCACACTTCCGCCGCGACCGTAGCGGTTCTCCCCGAAGCCGACGAAATCGACATCAAGATCGAGCCAAAAGATTTGCGTATTGATACGTTTTGCTCTTCCGGCCCCGGCGGCCAGTCCGTCAACACCACGTATTCCGCCGTGCGCATCACGCACATTCCGAGCGGACTCGTCGTTTCGCAGCAGGACGAAAAATCGCAGATCAAAAACCGCGCCAAGGCCATGCGCGTCCTTCGCGCGCGCCTCTACGAACAGGAGCAGGAGAAGCGCCAAGCCGCGCTCTCCGCCGAACGCCGCGGGCAAATCAAAACCGGCGATCGCTCCGAAAAAATTCGTACCTACAATTTCCCGCAAAACCGCGTGACCGATCACCGCATCGGCCTGACGCTCCATCAATTGACGGACGTGATGGACGGCAAACTCGCCCAGCTCGTTGACGGCCTTGTCTCCCACTATGAATCCGAGCGCCTCCAGCAAGAGCTCGCCACCGCGTGAGTACTCTGCGAGACCCTGCGTTCTCCGCGTCTCTGAGTTATATTTCCTTTGATGTGATTTTGAATTAGCTACCCTGAAGAAATGACCGACGTTCGCGCCACACTGAAGCAAGGCCTCGCCCAACTGCGCGAAGCGCACGTCCCCTCTTTCACGCTCGCGGCCGAACTCTTGCTCCTCCACGTTCTCGGCCGCGACCGCACCTGGATTTATGCGCACCCGGAAGAAGAAGTCTCCGCCGCCGATGACGAGCGTTTCTTCGCACTGATCGCGCGACGCGCCGCAGGCCAGCCCACGCAGCATCTCACCGGCAAACAGGAATTCTGGGGCCTCGAATTCGAAGTCTCTCCCGACGTCCTGATTCCCCGCCCCGAAACCGAGCACGTCATCGAAGTCGCCCTCGATCGTCTCGCCGTCCGCGAGCTCCGCGCAGGCCGCAAGCAAACACTTACCGGCAAAGGCTTGCAGATCGCCGATGTCGGCACCGGCTCTGGCTGCATCGCCATCGCCCTCGCCAAAGAACTTCCAGGTTCGACGATCTTCGCCACGGACATCTCGAGTGCCGCCCTCGCCGTCGGACGCCGCAATGCCATGCGTCACAACGTTGCGAACCAAGTCCAATTCTTGGAGGGCAATTTGTTGGACATAGTGGCAACGCAGTTCGACCTCATCGCCAGTAATCCGCCATACGTCGGCCGCCGGGAAGCGGAAACACTCATGCGCGAAGTCCGCGACCACGAGCCACAAATCGCTCTCTACGGCGGCGAAGAAGGCTACGAATTCTACGCCGATCTCATCGCGCAAGCCGCGGCGCATCTGAAGCCCGGCGGCCTCCTCATCCTCGAACTCGGCCACAACAGCCTCCCCGCCGTCCAGCCGCTCCTCGACGTCCCCATGTGGACCAACGTCGGCGTGACCAACGACCTCGCCGGCATCCCCCGCGTCATCGCCGCTGAGCGAAGCTGACGAATGGCGAAGTTGTGGCGAAGATTCATTCGGGAGTAGTCTACTCCCATGCCGGACTTCGCGCGATTCCGAGCGAAACACGGGCCCGTCGAGGAACAGTCCCCCCTCGCGCAATCGTCGATTCTGCACGTGGACATGGACGCGTTTTTTGTTTCGGTGGAATTGCTCGAGCGGCCGGAGTTGCGCGGCAAACCTGTGGTCGTGGGCGGGCGGCCGGATCAGCGCGGCGTCGTTTCCGCGGCCAGCTACGAAGCGCGCAAGTACGGAATTCATTCGGCGATGCCGCTGCGAACGGCGGGGCGGCTGTGCCCGCACGCGATTTTCCTAGACGGCCATCATGAAAAATACGGCGAATGGAGCGATCGCGTCGCCACCATCCTGGCAAAATTTTCTCCGATCGTGGAAATGGTTTCAATCGACGAAGCGTATCTCGATCTCGCGGGCACGGAGCGTTTGCACGGGCCGCCCCTCGCGGCGGCTGACAAACTGCTTCGAACGATCACGCAAACGACGAATCTTCCGTGCTCCGGCGGGCTGGCCACAACGCGCCTGGTCGCAAAAGTCGCTTCCGAACAAGGCAAGCCGCGCGGCCTGGTGTGGGTTGCCCCTGGCCAGGAGCAACGATTCCTTGCGCCCCTCCCCGTTCGTAAGATTCCGGGGATCGGCGAAGTCACGGAGCGGGCGCTTCGCGCGTTGGGAATCGAAATCGTCGAACAGATTGCCGCCGTTCCGCAGGAAAAACTGGAAAACATTTTTGGCCAGTGGGGCACGGCGCTTTACCGCAAAGCGCGCGGCGGCGACTCCTACGAATTTGTGATTGATGCCGAGCCGAAGTCGATTTCGCACAATCACACGTTTGGCGAAGACACCGACGATTCGAACGCCCTGGCTACGATGCTCAGCCATCTTTCGCAAAAAGCCTGCAAGCGCCTGCGCGAAGCGGGCCTCGCCACACGCACGCTGACGCTGACCATCCGCTACGCGGGATTCGAAACGCACACGCGTTCGAAAACGCTCGGGGAACCCACGCGCCTGGATGTCGACATTTTTGCCGCGTTTCAAGAACTTTTTCGCGCCCACCGCGATGTAAAACGAAAAGTTCGCCTGCTGGGAGTCAACCTCAGCGGCCTGACTCACGGCAGTGAACAACTCGATTTGCTCGAAGCGGAGCGCCGCGCAAAAATGGAAAAACTCACCAGCGCGGCCGACGCGCTGCGCGATCGCTTCGGCTTCGGCAAGATTCAATTCGGCGGCTCGCTCCGCCGCGATGAACCCGGCCGCGATCGCGACGATTCGTAACTTCCAGCGAACCTCGGCCGAATGTCCTATACTTTATCTTCCATGAGAGATCGTCGATGAGTTCGCCTCCCATTCCCGGTGTCTCCTCTCCGCCTCCTCGGCCCCATGCAATGGATCGGCTGCGCCAATTCTGGCAGCGGGTGAGCGAGGGCCGGCAAATCGACGATCTGTGGTCGCAGTTCGTGGCCGACGCGCGCTCCAGCTACGGCTTCTACGACCGCGACGTCGACTGGGAAGAAATTCACAAGCTTTCACCGTGGCGCCGGCCGCTGCACGTAGCCAAGCAATTTTTCTGGGCGCTGCTTCTGAAAATGTCTCCCGCGCGGCGTGTCCTTCTGCTCATTGCTTTTGTCATGCTGGCGATGTCCATATTCAACTCCGAGACGAGGTACGAAGTGGTAGCCGTGTTGCTGTTCGTGCTGCTGCTTTCTCTGGAGCTGGCCGACAAGGTCACCATGAAGCGCGACCTGGAAATCGCGAGGGAGATTCAAACTTGGCTAGTCCCCTCGCAGCCGCCGGAAGTTCCGGGCGCGAACATCGCCTTTGCCACGCGTCCGCAAAATTCCGTCGCGGGCGATTATTACGACGCCTTTTATCCCAATCCCGAGGATGGCGAAAAGCTGATGGTCGTCATTGCTGATGTCGCCGGCAAGAGCGTTCCCGCCGCGCTGCTGATGGCCACACTGCAAGCGAGCCTGCGCACCATCGCGGGAGAAAACGCTCCCCTGGCAGATTTGGTGGCGCGGCTGAACAGGTACGCCTGCGCGCACAGCCTCAATGGACTGCGGTTCACGACGGCGGTTCTCTCCGAATACAACCCGGCGTCACGGAGGCTGACCTACGTCAATGCCGGGCACAACGCACCGATTCTTCGCCGGGCTAACGGCACGCTGGAAACTCTGGGAGTCGGCGGCTTGCCGCTTGGCATTCGCCTGGACCACGGTTACGAAACGGCTTCGCTGGAGCTGAAGCCAGGCGATGCACTGATTTTCTTCACCGATGGCGTGGTCGAGGCGTTCAATGAATCGGGGGAAGAATTCGGAAACGAGCGCTGGCTCGGGGCGATTCGCAATTTGCCGGACTGGGACGCCCAGCAGACCCTGCAATTCCTGATGAAGCGGGTAGATGACTTTGTCGGCGCCACGCGGCAAGCCGATGACATCACCTGCCTCATCTTTCGCAGCAAATAATTCAGTCCGCGGTTCCATCCAGCTCAAGCAGGGAAAAACCTCATCCCTGTAGGGATCTGAATCAAAGATGTGAGCAACATCCCGAATTGAAGCATAATCACGTCGTGACGCCCCGCGAAATGGCCAGCTCGATTTGTGACGTGCTGCGGCGCAGCGGCTATCAGGCGCTGCTGGTGGGCGGGTGTGTGCGGGATTTACTGCTCGGCCGCGAGCCGGCTGATTACGACGTGACCACGGATGCGACGCCGGATCAAATCATGCCCCTTTTTCCGGAGAGTCTTGCCGTAGGCGCGCAGTTCGGAGTGATGCTGATTCCGCGCGACGGATTGAAAGTTGAGGTCGCCACATTCCGTTCCGACGTGGGCTACAGCGACGGCCGCCACCCGGACCACGTGGTGTATTCGAAGACGCCGCAGGAAGACGTGCAACGCCGCGACTTTACTATCAACGGCCTGCTGATGCGCCACGACACTGGCGAAGTGCTCGATTTCGTCGGCGGGCAAGACGACCTGAAAACGAAAGTGATTCGCGCGATCGGCGAACCGAGCCGCCGCTTCACGGAAGACAAGCTCCGCATGATGCGCGCGGTACGTTTTGCGGCGCGATTCGAATTCGAAATCGAAGCCGACACGTTTCGCGCCATTCGTCGTCACGTGGCGGAAATTCACCAGGTTTCTCCGGAGCGGCTGCGAGAAGAACTTACAAAAATGATCACCGAGGGCGCAGCCCGTCGGGCGTTCGAACTGCTGGATGAGACCTGGCTGCTGCAGCAAGTTTTGCCGGAAATCGGCGCGATGAAAGGCGTCGAGCAGCCTGCACAATATCATCCCGAAGGCGACGTGTGGATTCACACCCGCCTGATGCTCGAAGGGCTTCCCAAGGACGCTTCGCCAACGCTGGCCTGGGGCGTCCTGCTGCACGATGTCGGAAAGCCGCCGACGTTTCAGTCCGCGCGGGAAACGGGCGATCGCATTCGCTTCAACAACCACGTGGAAGTGGGCGTGCGCATGGCCGAAGCGATCTGTAGGCGATTGCGGTTTTCGAACGAGGAGACCGAGCAGATCCTGGCGCTGGTTGACAATCACATGAAGTTCGGCGCCGTCGAAGAGATGCGCGCGTCAACGTTGAAGAGATTCGTCCGGCTTCCGCACTTCGAGGAACACCTGGCACTGCATCGACTGGATTGCCTGTCCAGCCACCGCAACCTCGATTCGTACGAGTTTGTCCGGCAATTTCTGGAAAAAACGCCTCCCGAGCAGGTACGCCCAGCGCGCCTTCTAGGGGGAGACGACCTCCAGGACATGGGCTTCCGGCCCGGCCCACTGTTTGCACAAATACTGCAGTCGCTCGAAGATGCCCAACTGGAGGGACAAGTCAAAACAAGGGGGGAAGCAGAGGAGTTCGTCCTGGCGAAGTATGGCTCCGGAAGGGCCAAGAACTGAGGAAGGGCACACCAACCGAGGAAAGGAGGCAGGACCCGGGGGCTCCACGCTTGAGTTCTACGAGGCAACATACTGAATATAAATGACTTATTATACGATTTGACAAGAGGATGCGACCTCTGATAGGATGTGAGTGTTGAATGCTAAGATTTTCTGCTAGCAACTTTTGTATTTTTGTACCCCCTTTGATCCTGGGGAGCATCTAAACTCGTATGACGCGACCCTTTTTGGTCGCGCTGCTAACTGAGGGACAACATGGCTGAGAAAAAGTTTGTGGTGCCAGAGATCCTTTCCATCCTGCCGGTTCGAGACACGGTCCTGTTTCCGGGCGCCGTGCTGCCGCTCACCGTGGGACGAGAGAGTTCGCTGGCGCTGGTAAATGCCCTGCAGGGGGACGAGAAGCTGCTGGGAGTTGTCGCGCAGCTGGATCCGCGCGTTGAGGATCCCGCCGCCGCCGACCTCCATAAAGTCGGCACGCTTGCGCGTGTGCACAAGACCGTCAAAATGCCAAACGGCAACGTGGTTATTTTCCTGGAAGGCCTGCAACGCATACAGGTGCTAGACCTGATCGGCTTGCGGCCGTATCTCCGGGCTCGGGTGCAAGCGGAACCGGACATCATCGGGGAAGCCGATACGGAACTCGAAGCGCTGCAACGCAACGCCCAGGATCTGTTCCGCGACGTGGTGAGCCATTCGCCGCAACTTTCTGACGATCTTCAGTCCATGGCCATGAGCATCGACGACGCGGGGCGGCTGACGGATTTCATCGCTGGCACGCTGCCTTCGCTTTCGACGCTGCTGCGCCAGGAATTAATCGAAACGCCCAGCGTACGCAAGCGCCTGGAAATGCTGATCCGCGAGCTATCGAAAGAACTGGAAGTTCTGGAGCTGCGCTCGAAGATCCACGAGCAAGTGCAGGAACAGGTCAGCCAGAACCAGCGCGAATACCTGCTGCGCGAGCAAATGAAGGCGATCCAGAAGGAACTGGGCGAATCCGACGACTCGATGCAGGAGATCGACGAGTTGCGCAAGAAGATGGAAGAAGCGGGTTTGCCTGCCGAAGCCAAAAAGGAGTGCGAACGCGAGCTGAAACGGCTGGCAAAGATGACGCCAGCGTCCGCGGAGTACATGGTTTCGCGAACGTACCTGGAATGGATGACTTCGCTGCCCTGGAGCAAATCTTCCGGCAGCGCGGACATTGACATTCCAAAGGCGCACGAGATTCTGGACGAAGATCATTACGACCTGCAAAAGGTAAAAGAGCGCATCCTGGATTATCTTGCGGTGAAGAAACTTCAGCCCGGGATGAAAGGGCCGATTCTTTGCTTTGTCGGTCCTCCAGGTGTGGGCAAGACTTCGCTTGGGAAATCCATCGCGCGGTCGCTGGGCCGCAAGTTCGTGCGCATTGCCCTCGGCGGGATGCACGACGAAGCGGAAATCCGCGGCCACCGTCGCACCTACATCGGCGCGCTGCCGGGACAAATCATTCAGGGGCTCAAGCGCGGTGAAACGAACGACCCGGTCATGATGCTGGACGAAGTGGACAAACTAGGGCGCGATTTCCGCGGCGACCCGTCATCGGCGCTAATGGAAGTGCTCGATCCGGAGCAGAACAATTCGTTTCGCGACCACTACCTGGACGTGCCGTTCGATCTTTCGAAAGTGCTGTTTATCGCCACGGCCAACTGGATGGATCCCATCCCCGAACCGCTGCGCGACCGCATGGAAATTATCGAATTGCCCGGCTACACGGGTGAGGAGAAACTGCACATCGCGCACAAGTACCTGATTCCGAAGCAAGCTTCGGAACATGGCTTGAAGGTGGGCGAACAGATCGACTTTACGGACGATGGGCTGCGGGAGATCATCCACAGCTTCACGCGGGAAGCGGGCGTGCGCAACCTGGAGCGTGAGATTGCGACAATCACGCGCAAACAGGCGCGGCGCATGGCCGAAGGCAAGACGGATAGAATGATCGTTACTCCGGAGGTAGTCCGGGAATTCCTCGGCGTGCCAAAGTTCCGCACGGAAAAGGAAGTTGAGGAACGCGTCAAACGGCCCGGCGTGGCTGTCGGACTCGTCTGGACGCCGGTGGGCGGCGACATTATTTTCATCGAAGCCACCCGCATGCGTGGCGGTAAGCAGTTCACCATGACCGGTCATCTCGGCGAAGTGATGCAGGAATCGATGACCGCGGCGCTGACCTGGACGCGCGCGAATGGCGAGCGCTACGGGATCGATCCGGACTTCTTCCGCAAGCAGGACATTCACATCCATGTGCCATCCGGCGCGGTGCCGAAGGACGGCCCATCGGCAGGCGCGGCGATGGTGACGGCGCTGGTCAGCCTGCTGAGCGGGCGGCCGATTAAGGATCGTCTGGCGATGACCGGGGAGATGACGCTCTCGGGCGTGGTGTTGCCCATCGGCGGCGTGAAAGAAAAGGTTCTCGGCGCGAAGCGTGCGGGTATCAAGGAAGTGCTGCTGCCGGCAGACAACGAACCAAACGTCGTGGCGGACCTCACCCCCGACATTCTCGGGGACATCAAGATCACCTATGTGCGGACGCTCGATGAAGTGCTCGAGCATGCGCTGCAGAAAGAGCCGGTGACGCCGCCCATCGCGCCGCAACCGGAAGCGAAGCCGAAGCGGGTCGGTCCGGACATTCCGCGGGCGATCCATTGATATAGGTTGAGTCGTAAGCAAATAGGGCACAGCATGTTGCGCCCTTACAAAGAGAACCGAAGGAAGGCCCGGCGAAGTAGCCGGGCTTTTCTTTTTTGGAGCCATGCCGCGAAATGGCAAACAAACTGCTGCTAACATGGAGCACGGATCATGCCGCGCGAAAAACAAAATGTTACGGATGCTCCGACGGTGCTGGCCCAGCGCATCACAGAGACGCTGAATCGCGAGCGCATCGTGCCGCGATTTGTTGATTCCTACGTGGTGGAAAACGGGCGTCACGCTCTGCAAGTCCATGCGTCCCTATACCGCGATCTGTTGACCTTGCTTCAGCGGGAAGCGTTGCTGGCGCTGAGCCAGCGCGCCCTGGAGATTGTTTGCAATGAGCCGCCCGCTGCCGGCAGGTCCAAGCCGCGTCCCATGCTCCGCCGTGATGCCTCGCTGTTTCGCCGAAAATTCCTGACTTCGATGACGCAACAGCAGGGCTGGACCGCGGGGGACGCGTTGGATTTCCAGCGGGACCTGCACATGTATGAGGAGCTGCTCGCGCGCGCCGCCGCGAAACGCCGAAATCGCAAGCCGTTCGAAGCGGCGGACCATCCTTTCGTCGACCGCTGCGCTTTTCTGTTGGACTCGTCGTTCATGGAGAAAGCGCGTCTGGCGGCCAGCAAGGCGCTCGCAGGAATCGAGGAACTGGCAGCCCGCATGGTCCATCCGGCAGACCCCAAGGAAAACAGTCCAAGGGGCAGAGAGGCACCGCGCTCGCAGCGCAACTAGTTGTCGAGTACGGCCCCTGAGAAGATGGGCTGGCCGGCGCGCGCGGTGTGAAAGCCGTAAAAGGAAAGGGCGGCAATGAACGCAAGCCCCGTCAGCCCTGGAGCTGCGTACCAGCGGGAAAAGTGCGTGGTCACAGGGAAAAGGATGAGCACATTCTGTACTACCAATCCCGTAACCATGGCGAGCAGTCCAAATCGCTTCAAAACCAGCAGGATGGAAACCCAGATGAGCACTGCCATCAGAAAGGATAAGATCGGGCTCTCGTCGTTCAGGCTAGGAATAGAAAAAAGAATAACTGCCGCGATTCCCGCCAGCCAGTCCTTGCGCAACGCCAGCCGCAGCAGAAAAACCACGAAAAAGATTCCGAGCGCATACACAATCCAGAAGAATACGTAAGCGAGTAGAAGGCCGATTGCAGCCCGGACTCCCAGCAATGTCTCCGTGTGGCCGATGTTCGGTACCGGAGGCAGCTTCCTGAGCAAAGGCAGGATGAGATTGTCGGACACCTCCACAATCACCAGGGCCACGCCATATAACGATCCCACCAACAGATCGTGACCGACGAGGGGATCGCGAAACTTTCCGGAAAGCAGCCGGCTCCAGGAGATGAGCGTCTGTGGTTCCTTGCGCCGGACGTACGGCTCCAGCGCCAGATAAAGGAGCGTAACCAAACCCGCGGCCAGGAGTCCCCAGCCCAACGCGATGACAAACAGATCGATTTCATCGAGAGCGGCAATGTGGTGAGCCCTTAGGACCCACATCGCCAGGAACACAACAAAGATGAAGCTGCCTAACCGGAACGCGCCTCGTCCATCCACCCGGCCGAGCAGCAGATTGTGGCGCGCAATGAGCACACCACCGATGAGGACCGCAAAAAAGAAGAAACAGAGAGTTACGGTCCAAATCTTCTGTGACAGCGCCGGTGAATAGGGCGTCGAGCGATCTGGTTCGGTCCAGGGATAAATGAGGTCAAAGTAGATGGGTTTCCCCCGATACGATGCCGCCTCAACCCGGACAGGAATATTTTCATATCCGGTAAAGGATCCCGTCCAAGCGGCCCGCGTATCGCCCCAAGCGAGTGGCGTCCATTCAGGCGGTGCGGAATGGAATGATGCAGTGTCCAAACCTGCCGCCGAGAATAACGGAGACCAGTCGGGCGCAGGTGCTGGTGGTGCTGCGGATACCGGCGGATCACGTTGCGGCGGGACTGCTTGGAAGCCGACCAATCGTCCACGCATGTCCACGACGACACTCACCATGCCCACTTTGTCCATCGGTGGATCGAACGAAGTCACGCGTCCGGCGCCGCCTGAAGCAAAAAATCCCTCCGGACGCATTTGTCTGGGACTTTGCCGGTACCAAAAGAGAACCGGTGACGGCCGGTCGGTGGCCAATGCGTTCCATCGTGTCGGCGTCTTGTCATGTTCCTCGATGTGCTTCACATGTTCATACGTATCTATGCCAAAGAAATAGGCGGAATCTTCCGGCGGGTCGCCATAGCCTAGCCGGACGAGAATCTCTCGCGCGCGCGCAACAAGCACTTCGGGAGGATTCTCGAGCACGCCCTTATTGCTCAAGCGCGTGGACTCCGCGATGAACAAATAAACGATCAATCCCACGATTGTCAGACCTAAGAGCCCAAGGGCCAGCAGCGGCTTCATGCCTTCCGTTTCGCCAGCCGCCGCGACCATTTCCGGCGAAGGAGTTTCTCCGGCGGCGAGCGCGGCGGCCAGCGGATCGCCGCCGGGCAACGCGGCGGCCACTAGCAAGGCGGAAGCCGGACGCTTTTCGGGATCAATTTCCAGGCAACGCAGGATGACGCGCTCGATCAATGGATCGAGATCGCGAACCAGCGTCGAAGGATTGGTGATCGCGCCTTGCTCGCGCAGCTTCATCAATTCCGGAAGCGTGGTCGCTTCGAAGACGCGCTTGCCGGTGAGGATTTCGTAAAGGATCAGGCCGAGCGAATAGATGTCGCTCTTGGTGGTGACTTCCCGGCCGGCAAGCTGTTCCGGGGACATGTACGCGGGTGTGCCGGCGCGAGCCTCCGCGCCCTTGATGCTTGCCGCAATACTCGCCAAGCCGAAATCGGTAATGCGGATTTTGCCCGCCCCGTCCAGCATGACGTTGGCAGGCTTGAGGTCGCGGTGTATCACGCCGCGTTCGTGGGCGGCCGCAAGACCCGCGCAAATCTGCCGCGCGATTTCCGTGGCCCTCTCCGGAGAAAGGCGCCCGATGCGGCGGACGACGGAAGCAAGATCCTCGCCGTCGACGTATTCCATGGTGAGAAAGAGCGATCCCTCCGCTTCGCCGATGTCGAACACGCGGCAAACGTTGGGATGCGAGACCTGTCGGGCAGTTCGGACTTCAGAGTGAAATCGTGCGAGCGCCGCGGCATCCTGCGAGAGAGTTTCGGGAAGAAATTTGATGGCGACGACTTGGCTTAGTGTTAGATCCTCGGCGCGATAGACCTCGCCCATGCCGCCGCGGCCCGATAAGGCCACGATGCGGTAGCGTTCCAGAATGATCTGCCCAGGAGTGAAGCGCCCGCCGCCGATGGGGTCCGAGCTTGTGAGCGGATTACTGGATGATCCCGTGCGTGGAGTTCGTGGCGGGGTTGGGGCTGAGGGCGGCTTGCGCGACGGTGGCGTTGCAGGCGCAATCGTTTCGCCCTCGGCGCCATGCTCATCGCCCATGAATGTAGTTCCCGTATCCGGGTCAGACGGCTCTCCGCAGGAAGAGCAAAACTTTGCCGTCGCAGAGACTTTTGCGCCGCACTTTGAGCAGAACATGAGAGGGCGAAATTCTACCACTGGTCCGCGACCCGCCGCGAGCAGTTGTAAAGAAGATTAGGAAATACGTTCGACCTGGACCGCGGTGCCGTAGGCCAACACTTCAGTAACGCCTTGCATGACTTCAGTAGCGTCATAGCGCATGGCGACCACTGCGTTCGCGCCGTGTTCGGCGGCGTGCTGCAGGAGCAATTCGAAAGCATCCTCGCGGGTTTTCTCGCAAAGATTCGTAAGAATGGTGATGTTCCCGCCGACGATGGTCTGAAGCGCCGCGCCTAGATTTCCAATCACGCTGCGCGAGCGCACGACAATCCCGCGGACGATCCCGAAATTTCGAACAAGCCGGTAGCCCGGCAATTCCATAGCCGAAGTCACCATTCCAAAATCGATTCTTGCCATTGAAATTCCTCCCTGGAGCAGACGTTTACCGGTGCGATTCTAACCATTCAATCGCCGCTGTGCGAGCAATCTTCCTCTGCTATCCTCAAAAGGCGTGGAGACCTTTTTTTACATTCTTGCGCTCATACAGATCCTGCTGGGGGTGTACCTCATCTGGCAGGTTTTGCAGTGGCTCGGCTATGTGCGCCGCCGCTTGCACATGGATCCGGGATTCTATGCGCCGCGCGTGGCCTTGCTCTGTCCCTGTAAGGGAATGGAGCCGGGACTGGAACGCAATCTCGTCTCGCTGACCGAATTCGAACGGCAGAATTACGAAATATTTTTCATTCTGGCGTCGGGATCGGATCCCGCGCGCAGCGTCGTCGAGCGGGTGGCGAAGAATTCGCGTGTGAAAGCGCGCGTGGTCATTGCAGGAAGCCCGAACAATTGCGGCGAAAAAGTGAACAACCTGAGGGTCGCCGTCGAGCAACTTGGGGAAGAATTCGAGGTTTTGGTTTTCACGGATTCCGACGGGCGCCCGGGAAAAACCTGGCTTCACCACCTCGTGGCGCCGTTAGGAGACGTGCAGATCGGGGCCACGACCACGATGCGCTGGTTCATTCCCAATCGCGGCAACCTGCCGACCGCGTTGCTCGCCGCTTGGAACGCCCCGGTGGTCACAATGCTGGGCGAAAAAGGAAGAAACTTCTGCTGGGGCGGAGGCACTGCCATTCGTCGCACTAATTTTGAACAATCCGGAGTGATAGACCTGTGGAGAGGATCCGTCAGCGACGATTATTCGCTGACCAGCGCACTCGAACGCATTGGACGATCCATCGTATTCATCCCGGAATGCTTAACGCTTTCCTACGTGGAGACCGATTTCCACGGCCTGATGGAATTCACCAACCGCCAGATTCTGATTACCCGCGTGTACGCGGAAAAAATCTGGAGGGCCGCCGCGGCCACACATTTTTTGTACTGCCTGACGCTGCTGTTTGGGTCGCTTCTGATTTTGGGCGACGTGTTCACGCAGAGACCGTTCTTCCACATCGTGACGCTTACTTTTCTTCCCATTCTGCTTTCCGCGATTCGCGGGGCTCTCCGGCTTATCGGCGTGATAGAATCCCTCCCTGGCGCGCGCTCCCAGATCACCGGTCAGGCCTGGATCTATGTGCTGCTCACGGTATTCATTCCATTTCTCTATGTGGCCAACTTTGTGAACTCTTTGAGCACACGCAAGATGCGGTGGCGGGGCGTGACTTACGAACTTGTAAGCCCGGAGCAAACACGCATTCTCTGATTCTCAACAATCTCGCGCCATCAGGGCCGGGCAAGTTGTCCAGGTTCCGGGAGTTTTCCACAAGGCATAGAGCACGGCCCGCGAGAGGCCTTCAAAATTGTGCGCAATGAATTGTTTCGCCACACGGTGGAAAAATTTCGCGGCCTGTGCAAATCCTACCTGCCCGTGCGCCTCATCCGGGTTGGACAATCTGCCTAAACCCTCAATTCCTGAGCAAGTTGCATATTCTTGCATTCGGAAGAATATTTGCAGGACAGTGAGAGGTTCGGTGGAACGCTCACAGGCGGGCTTTCAGGGAGTCCCTGCTCGCGCCTGTTCGTTGCCGTTTCGTTGGATAAAGGTCGCCGAGCCGTCAGCCCTCTGTCGCGGTTTTTATCTGACTTCTTATCTAGGTTGTGGAAAACGCCTCGTCGAGGGGCGAAAAATACAAGAATCATTGGCTTCGGTTCCGTCACGAGGCTGCATTCTGAGGGGGTGCACGTGAAGGTGATCCGCAGAAGTGACCATCCGCATCAGTTGACTGCCGCCCGGCCCGTTTTTCCCCGCGATGTCTTCTTTTTCTATGAAAAAAACACAGGAGTAGCGCACTTCCACGTGGAAGCCGGGCAGGATGGAAGATTCCCCGTGGACCAGGCTGCTGGACTCCTGGCGATGCACTGCATGGTTCGGGGGCAAGCCCCTGGCGATTATGTGGTGATGGTCCAGGCCGAGGACGAGATTCTGGAAGGCCTGGGCGAGAAAGCGAACAAGCTGCTGGAGGCCGGAAAGTCGGTCCACAGCAAAATCAAACTGACGCGCCGCGAAGAAGAGGTTCTCTCCGGCTTGATGAAGAGCCTCGCCAATAAAGAGATCGCCGCGAATCTGAATCTTTCCGAGCGGACCGTGAAATTCCACGTTTCATCGTTGCTCGCGAAATTCCGGGTGCGCGGGAGGATGGAGCTGGTGCGCGAGGCCTCGCGGCAAACCGTTGGTGCGATGCCGGTGCCCATGCCTGTGGCAACGCGCGACCTGCCCGCGTATGCCGCTGCACCCAAAGGTTATTCCTCACCGAGACGGGCGGCGGCGGTACTTTCACTCGCCAAACGGCAAATGATGGCGTAGTTCAAGATCGATTCCGGTTCTGTAAGAACGAAAAGGCTCCCAATACATGGGAGCCTTTTCCACCG
>Ga0210410_10000669_pt1 | contig 35804 bp, 25 predicted proteins | sample IncBWC4MmetaG_FD_161058 | JGI IMG/M metagenome (GOLD analysis project Ga0210410, IMG submission 161058) | Forest soil microbial communities from Barre Woods Harvard Forest LTER site, Petersham, Massachusetts, United States - Inc-BW-C-4-M | ecosystem: Environmental > Terrestrial > Soil >...
ACACGGCGAGGTGGTCGCCGGACGGGAAGTGGATCGCGTATTTGAGCAGCCCCGGGTTGGTGGTTTACAAGGTGAATCTATTTGTTGTGGACGCCAACGGTGGTGCGGCCCGGAAGTTGAGCGGTTCGTTTGAGTTGAATGCCGGCGAGCCAGTTTGGTCGCGGGATGGCAAAACGGTTTATTTCAGTTCGGATGACCACGAAGCGATGAAGATTTTCGCGGCGGACGTAGCGGCGGGAACGGTGCGGCCGCTGACGGACGCGGCGCCAGTGGTCAACCTGGCGGAAATCAGCGCGAATGGGCAGACAGCCGTTGGAACGTGGGACGATTCGACGCATCCGGATGAAGTGTTCCGCAGCGACTTGGGTTTTGGATCGTTGGAGCGCATTACGAACCAGAATGCGTGGCTAGCGGATTACGCGCTTGGGTCGAGCGAAGTCGTTCGCTGGAAGAGCAGCAAAGACGGAATGGAAATTGACGGGATTGTGACGAAGCCAGTGGACTTTGACGGGACGCACAAGGTTCCGTTTCTGTTGAATCCGCACGGAGGTCCGACAGGGGCTTCGCTGCTTTCGTTCAGTCCCACGGAGCAGATCATGGCGGCAAACGGGTACATGGTGCTGCAACCGAATTTTCGCGGGTCGACGGGACGCGGGGAAAAGTTTGAGGCGGCGAATCTCAACGATTGGGGAAATGGCGATTTCAAGGACGACATGAGCGGCGTGCAAGCGATGGTGGATAAGGGCTGGGCTGATGCGGACAGGCTGGGCGCGTTCGGATGGTCGTATGGCGGATACATGACCATGTGGATCGACACGCAGACAGATCGCTTCAAGGCGATCTCGCCTGGGGCGGGGCTGCCCGATCTTTATTCCATGTATTCAGAGACCGACATTCATCGCTATCTGCGAGTATTTTTTAGCGCGAAAGCGCCGTGGGACAACTATCAGGAGTATTGGGATCATTCGCCCATGAAGTTTGTGGGAAATGTAAAGACGCCGACGATGATTCTGCACGGCCAGGCCGATACGCGCGTGCCCATTCCGCAGGCGGAGGAGTTTTATCGGGCGCTCTATGAGCGGAAGGTGCCGGTGGAGTACGTGACTTATCCTAGGGAAAACCACGGGTTCGTGGAACCGCGGCACATTCAGGATAGGTGGCAGAGGTATCTGGTTTTTTTTGGGAAGTACTTGAACAATCCTCCGGTGACGGAGTCGAAAGTGGTTGTGGAGAGGTTGCGCAAGGATCTGCCGTAGAGGAAGATGGCTTTGCGTGTCATAGAGACGCCGGCTCCAGCCTAGAACGTCGACAGCGGAAGCACTCCAGAGCGTGATTTGAAAAAGGAAAAACGGGGAAGGCGGGTCTGCGCTTCCCCGTTTTCAAACGGTCCTGAAGAGGTTAGAAGCGGAAGCGAATGCCCAGTTCGATGGAGCGCGGCGTGTTGATCTGGCCGCCGAGGGTGCCCCAAGTGGATGCAGACCCGAGGTTTAAGACCGGGTCGGCAAGCTGGTCATGGTTGAAAATGTTGGTGAAGATGGATTGGAATTCAGCGCTGAAGCGCTCGTTGATGTGGATGTTTTTCTTGACCTGGAAGTCGACGTTCCAGAAGGGCATGCCGCGAAGTATGCCAGCCCCGCCGGCGCCACCGTCTAGACCCAGAATCGGGTTTCGGAAACAGCCATATACGGCTGCGGGGTTCGCGAAGAGATTGGCTCCCGAGCCAGCCGTGCCGATGCCGTTGGAGCCCGGAACGTTGTTGTGGCGCGAGCTGCCGAAGTTATTAGCGCAGGTAAGAACGCCGTTTTCGTCAGCCGCGAAGCCATTGGCGTCCGCTTCTCCGAAGGCCTGACCGTCACCGTTGGTGGTGTTGATTTCTAGCGGCAATCCACTGGCAGCGGTGAAGATCGGGGCAAACGACCAGCCGCCGAGGAGACGGCCCATCAAGCCATGCTGGCCCTTAAAAAAGTCTGGCTGATAAACCATGAGCACGTTGCCGACGAATTTGCGGTCAAACGGCTGGAGGCCGTAGCCGTTATTAATATTATAGGGGTCCACGACAGTGAACGAGCTGCTGGCCTGAACGACCGACACGGTGCCCAGAGCCTTGCTGTAGGTAAAATTCGTTTGCAGGGTTAGGCCATGCCAATCCGCCATTTTGAGAGTGATGAACCCGGCATTGTAGTTTCCCGTGCCGATGCTGGCGTTGACGCCGACGCCGGACGTCAATTGACCGTTGGCGCCGAAGGGTGACCCGGCGATAGGAGTATTCAGCATGGTGCGGCCGAAGTTGAACCCACCGTTGTCCAGATCACTCCAGAGACTCCACACGGACTGTGAAGCGAGATTGCCGCTCGGTCCGCCCTCTTTGTCTGCGACTGCAGCGGTGCAACTGGCGTACCCGTTGCAGTAGCCGGTGCCCGCTAGAGAGGTCTCGAAGAAGGGCTGAACGGCGAGCCCAGGCAGGGTGTTGATGCCGCCAGATTGGTTGCACGACGTACCGGTCTGAACGGCGACGCTGCAGCCCCATGTATTGCCGAAGCCACTGGCCGTTTCCATAGCGGCGTACGCCTTCGCGAACGTTTGGCCACCCTTCGTCATCATATACGGAACCGCGTTGATGTTAAGGGGTTGGTATTCGTGAGATATGCGTCGGCCGATGTAGCCCACTTCGATCATGGTTTTGCGGTTCAACTGGCGTTGAATGGTGAGGTCGAACTGGTCAGATTCGTCGGGACGGAAGTTGCGGTCCAGGGCTTCGCCGGCACCTGCGGCGATGGCGTTGAATCCCGGAAAGTCAGGCTGAGGAAGTGTTGCGGCGGCGGCCGGAATTGGAGCAGTCATACCATCGGTGCCAATGCGAAAAGCATTGGCAGGAGTGGCGTTGCTTTTCCCGGCACACGTCGTGCCAGCAATACCAACGGTCGGGCTCTGTGCGCCAATGCACTGCACCGGTTGAATCAGCCCAGTGCCGAGCAGAGGCACCAGCACGAGGTCTACACCGTTGAGCCGTCCGAAGATTCTGCTGTAGCCGCCGCGGACGACCGTCTTGCCCTGGCCGAACACCTTACCTAGGAGTCCGTCGGCATAGCTTGGATTCCAAGCAGCGGCGATGCGCGGGCTGAACGCGCCATAGAAGGGATTGTAGGGATATTTTTGTCCGCCACCGGTGTTTCCCACCAGAGCAAAACCGAGCTCGGGGTTGTACACCTGACCCTCGAAGGCGGCAACTTGACGAGCCTTGAGGTACGCCTCGACATCAATTTGCTGGCCCGCCTGATCCACGAGTTCAACCTGGCGTCCCTGCTGTTCGACCGGAGGCATTTCGAGGGTCCACCCCAAACCATACGTGAGCGTAAAGCTTGGCTTCATGCGCCACGAATCGCTGAAATAGACGTTGTAATAGGGAATCGTGCTCTTGTCCTGAGCCGGCGTAAGTGGGGGATTCAAGGTCAGTTGCGAACCAGCCCGGGTGAAGGCCGTTTGGGCGATGGACACGATGCCAAGTGCGGCGACATAGTCGCGTCCAAAGTTCGTTTGGTCACCCGACGCGACAGATGCGGGGATATTGCCGGCCACATTGATGCCCGGCCCGCTGGTAATACCGAGCTGATAGACGGGTTGAAAGTTGATGCCGCCGCCGTTGTCACTGCGCTCGTGGAAGTTCCAATTGCGTTGATAGGTGCCGCCAAACTGGAAGAGGTGGTTGCCATGCAGAACGCTCACGTCATCGCGAACCATGTTGTCTTGGCCGTCCCAAAAGCGAGTACGGGTGTCTTGCGTGTTCACGTTGTAGGGGGTGAGTGCAAAGCCTGCTGTAGAGGACTGCTCGCCGAGCGGTTCGAGAGCTCCGCCCAGACCGGAGATCTGCGGGGTATCGCCTCCCGAGCCCCACTGCCAGAAGTTTCGCAGAAAGCTATAGTGAAAGTCGTTTGTCGTGTTTGAGGAAATGTTGGTGGTCAGAGAAGCCACATAGAACCAGGGCACCTGCGGACGGGCGGAGAGGGAAGAAGGAGCGCCCTTGGCGATGGTGTACTGGCTGTCGGTGACGCGCGTCAATTTGTAATAGCGGTAGCTGCTCATGAAGTGCCACTTCGCACCAAAATCATGATCCAGACGCGCAACGCCAAAATTACTGGTCTGCGGAACGGACATGTTGCCTGAAAAGGTGCCAACGTTGCCGCCGGCGACGGAATTGTCGCAGATTAAGAGGCCGTTGCAGCCGGTGGTATTCGGCAGGGGCATCGTCGACCACATCTCGGAAACGACGGAATTGATTCCAATGCCGCGGGGATCTAGATTTGTCCCTGGATACGTCACGCCGTTAAAGGTTACGGCAGTGGGGTTTAGGTTGTAATAGGTTCCGCCGAAGAAGAGCAAGCCCGCGCGCATGGATGCTGTTGGCACTGCTCGGTTAATCGTTTCTGAATTGGGCCACCGGAAACCTTCATAGTTGGCGAAGAAATAGGTTTTCCCGCCGAGAATTTCCTTGGGCAGGATCGGGCCGCCGACGGCGGCGCCGAAGCGGCTGTAATGATAGCTGGGTACGGGAACTTTTGGATCGGCCGCAGTTCCCGCATGGTTGTTATTGTCAAACGTGTTTGCCGACCAATTGTTGTCCAGATAATACTCATAGCCCGTGCCATGCCACGCGTTCGTTCCGCGCTTTGTAACCATGGACACTTGAGAGCCTGCGGAGCTGTTGAAATCCGCAGTTTGGTTGGTGGTGCTGACTTTGAACTCTTCAATGCTGTCAATCGGGGTGGGCATCACGCCGGTGGGACCGCCGCCCGCGTTTCCAGTGACTTCGCCCTTGATGAGACCACCAGTCACATCACCGGCAAAGCTGGGCGTATAAATGTTCATGCTGCCGTCCATGTCGTTGGTGTTTTGGCCACCATCGAGTTGAAAGGAGTTTTGATCCATCGCTACGCCAGCCACGCTGCCATCGGGAGAAACGCCAGGCTGAAGAGTAAAGAAAGTGGACGCGTCGCGGCTGATGCTGGGGAGCGAATCCAAAGCTGCTCCCGAGATGGTGTTGCCCACCGTGGCGTTTAGAGTCTGAAGTTCAGCGTTAGAGGCGGTCACTTCGACGCTTTCTGCGACCGAGCCAATTTCAAGAGTGACATTGAGAGTGAGTGCCGTGCCGACATTCACCGTTTGATCGCTGAGCCTGGAAATACGGAATCCCTGCTTGCTAATATTCACGTCATACGTGCCGGCCGGTATATCGACGAGGATGTATCGGCCGTTTTCGTTGGTGGATGCCGTCCGGGGAGTGTTTGTGGCCTTATCCGTCAGAGTAACCGTCGCAGCGGCGACAGCAGCTCCGGAAGGGTCCGTCACGATTCCGGCTACTGTGCCGGTTGAGGCGCTCTGCGAAAACAGAGCGGAGGGAACTAAAGCACAGGTGCAGAGCAAAAGAGCGATCACCAGGAGCGATCGTTTACTAGACATTTAGCAGCCTCCAGTTGGGTACATGTAAAGTGAAGCAAAATAGGATCCGGAATTTCTAAATCGCGCGGTACTCGCGCCGCGCTTTAGCAACGCTGCGAAGTGCAAACGTCATACCAATCAGAAATTATTCTGAGGTAGTTTGTTTTCAACAACTTCGGGCGAAACAGATTGAGGGGAATATGAATTCGTGAAGATGACCTAAATCAGTTCGAGGCTGGTATTAAGTCGCTCGCACCGCTTCTTCGGCAGTCCGTGTCCAAGAGGCGTCGAGGCGTCCCACATCAGCGGGAGCCACGATTTATCCAAGAATCGGGAGAACGCCGTATACCAGAACAAGTAGCAGGGGCAATTTATTCCGCCACAACATCTAAAATGATTCTATAGAGGCCGGAATTATTCCAAAACCGAGAATTCAAGTTTGTTTGGTTATGAGTCGTAAGGACGAGAACAGCCTAACGCGGCAGGGGTGAGACCAGTTTTCGAACGAGAAGTCAGGACCCGCCCTCCCGAGAATTCCAAAAGTCATCATTCGTCCACAAAAGCATGCGTGCCGATCCAAGCGTGCGCCAGCGACTTCAAATTACTTCTATAGGTTCGGGAGACCATGTATTGCCTGCCTCCAGCAATGCGCAGCATGTACTCCCCGCTCGTCCCGGGGTGGATCTCTTCTACCGAGGACGCATTGACCAAGACGGAGCGGTGGATGCGAATGAAGCCGTAGGCTTCGAGCTTCTCCGCCATCGTCGAAATCGACTCGCGCAACAAGTAGGAATCCGTGGCACGCCGCAACACGACGTAGTTTCCCTCGGCTTCCACAGCGAGAATGTCTCCGGGATGGATGAGGAGAATTTTGCCCTTGGTTTTGATAGCGATTTTGATCGGTTTCACTGGTGGCGTCTCCGATCGCGGACGGAATTCCGCAATTTTCGACCCTCTTCTGGGTGCAGCGGGATGAACAGAGGGGCCGAGAGGCACATCCCGGGGTTTCTCAGGGAGTTCTTTCAAAACGGTTCCAGCGAGTTTGGCTCTAGATAGGTCGGTCATCTTTGTCCCAGGCGGAAGAACTCTTTAGGTTTTCCGCGCAATGCGCAATTCGTTTCCGCTGCGGAGTGGAATTTGCAGCTGCATGGAATCGCGACCCTTGATAAGAACGGTGTCGCTCAAAAAAGTAGGGGCGGAAGCAGAATCGGATGAACTCGTTTGAGCGGCTAGTTTGATTAACCGAGTCGCAGAATCCGAGAAAGCGTCGGTCGCCACTATCCGTAGGTATTTCATATTTAGGGCAGAGAAGCCTTTCTCAAGTGTTTCTGAGCGCCTGCGGCGTTAGACCTAAAACGCGGCGCGTGTGCAGTGCAAGATGGCTCTGGTGGCAGAAACCATTCTCCAAAGCGATTTGGCCGATCGGCATGTTTCCGCTGCGAAGTTGCATGGCCGCGCGTTCCACGCGGCGTCGAAGCAAATACTGGTGTGGCGGCATACCCAGCGATTTCCGAAACAGCGTCTTAAAATGTGAAACACTCAAACCAGCTGCGGCGGCGATTTCGCCAAGCCCCAGATCGCGCCCCAGATTGTCTTCGATGTATCCCAGCACAGCCTTCAACTTGCGGCCAGGCATCGCGGCTTTCATCGGGCGGTGAGGGCGGGCCAACGAACTGTGGTTCCTCACGATTCTTGTGGCCAGGCCCGTTGCGAGCGCCTCCATATAGGATCGGCCGGATGGATACCCATTCTCCATCTCCGCTTTCAAAGCCCAGCCGATGTGCTCGATCTGCGGATCGCGAGCTTGAAAACGATTGAACACTTGCAGTTTGCGCGGATCTCCGCCGGACTCTTCGACGATGCGTTCGAGGACGCGAAGTTTGAGTCCGATCACCAAAGCCGTATCCCGCGATTTGATTTCCCAGACGCCACCAAGGTTCGGAGGAATGATTTCCAGATCGCCGTGAATCGTAGTTCCGCGGTGCCGCTGGCCTGCGCGGCGGCAATCAACGGCCACCGAAGGTCCGATGTGGAGAGAAACGACAACCCTGGGTGAACCCGGGAATTCAACCAATCCAGGTTTATCCGAGATCAAACTGAGACGAAGATTCTCTGTGGCACCGATGATTTCATTCGGGATGGGCTCGGTAGTCCGGTCCTGCAAGTAGCTTCTGCTAAAGGCACCCATACTTGGGATCCCTTTCTACAGCGTAGACGTACAGTTTCGACCGGGAACTCTGTGCCCCACACAGCGAACTCTGACTCCGGCTACACACATCCGCCGAAGCTCGAATGCCGAAGGGCATTGTTTTCAGCTTTATTTCTTTGGACGCAGGAAAAGAGCAAAGGTTATATGGGGAATTTAGCTCCGGTTGAGGTACGGCAATATCCGAGTTGAGTCGGGCCCTTGGGCTCGAACATTTTTGTCTCAGGGGGAAAGCAGAAATGTGCTGACTTCGGAAGTGAAACGCGCGGGGTCTTCTATATTGGAAAGATGGGCTGCGTTGAGTTCGACATAATGCGCGCCCGCGATGCGGTCGGCAAGGTAGTGCCCATCGCTTGGAGTGGTAGCGGCGTCGTGCGTTCCGGCAATCACGAGAGTGGGGACGGTAATCGCGGCGATGGCTTCGCGGGCGTCAAAATCGCGAACGGCGGCGCAATTGGCGATGTAGCCATCGGGATTTAGGTTTTCGAGGATGAGTTTGATTGCGGCCACCACCTCGGGAGAGTTCGCGCGGTAGGTGGCGGAAAACCAGCGTTCCATGACAGCGGTGGAGATTGCTTTCATGCCGCCTTTCTGAACGGCTCCGATGCGTGAGTTCCACAGTTCCGGGGTGCCGATTTTTGCGGCGGTGTCACAGAGGATCAGTTTGTGGAGACGGTTTGGAGCGTTTAGCGCGAGCCACATCCCCGTTTGGCCGCCCATGGAGAGTCCGCAAAAATAGACGCGATCGAGTTTCAGCGCGTCGAGAAGGGCGATAACGTCGCGCGCGAGCTGTTCGATGGCATATGGACCGAGCATGACGGAAGACTGGCCGTGGCCACGCGTGTCGTAGCGCAAGACGCGGAATTGCTTCTGGAGTGCGGGCAACTGCGGATCCCACATGGAGAGAGTCGCGCCGAGGGAATTCGAGAAAACGAGTGCGGGCACGCTGGCCGGGCCGGCAATGTCGTAGTGGATGCGGACATCTGGCAATTCAGCGAAGGGCATAGGGCTCACTTTTTGCGGAGTTTTTTCTGGTCGCGATGCACCCTGGTCGACTCTAGCACGCGGTCGATGAATTGGTCAGCGACGCCTAAATAGTTGGCCGGAGTGAAGAGGCGCTCGAGTTCAGCCTCGGAAAGACTAGCTTTGAGGATGGCGTCTTGGGAGAGGACGGAGCGGAGTTCGCGGTGCTCGCTCAGGGCGCGTTTAGAGGCCAGTTGAATAAGTTCGTGTGCGTCCGAGCGCGGCATCTTTTCGGCGAGAGCCATAGTGACAGCCTCGGCGAAAATCAAGCCATGGGTAATCTCGAGATTCTGACGCATGCGCTCGGGATCGATTTCCAGCTCGGAGACTGTAGTAGTGAGGTGATGCAAAGCGCCCGCGGTTAGACGGACGATGTCAGGCAAGGTCTCCCACTCTGCTTGCCAGCCGCCCAGGCCGCGCTCTTGTTCTTGGACCATTGCGGCAAGCATCGTGCTGACGAGTGGTGGCACGCGCGCGGCCGCGGACAAAACCACGGCACAGGTGACGGGATTACGCTTGTGTGGCATGCTCGAGGAGCCGCCGCGGCCATCGGTGGAGGGCTCAAAAACTTCGCCGACTTCCGTCTGCGCGTGGAGAGAAATGTCGCGCGCGATTTTCCCGAGAGTTCCACAGCAAAGCCCGAGGGTCGTCGCGACCTCCGCCATGCGATCGCGATGGCTGTGCCACGGAATCTCCGGCAAAGGAAGTTGGAATTCTTTGGCGAGATTGCTGGCGACGTCCAGCCCGCGCGCGCCGAGAGCCGCCGCGCTGCCGACCGCGCCGCCAAATTGAAGCACCAGGCAACGCTCCTGCGTTTCGGACAGACGGGCGCGATGGCGATCGATAGCGTCCAGCCAACCAGCCACCTTTAGGCCGAAAGTCGTAGGAAGAGCCTGCTGCATCCAAGTGCGGGCAGCCACCAGGGTCGTTCGATTCTTGTGTGCCAATTCGCCGAGCGCCTCGGCGAACAAATCGAGTTCTGAGGAAACCAGCGTGAGCGCCTGGCGCAACTGAAGCACGCGGCCCGTGTCGATGGCGTCCTGACTGGTTGCGCCCCAGTGCACATAACGGGCGGCTTCTTTCTCTTTTTGCCCGACCAGCAGGGTGAGTTGTTTCACCAAGGGAATCGCCAGATTGCCGGCATTGGCCGCAGCTCGGGCGAGCACGGTCATATCGAAGAGTTCGGCGCGGCATTTCGCTTCGATGGCCGGGGCCGCAGAGGCCGGAATGAAACCAGCACGCGCCTCGGCTCTTGCGAGGGCGGCTTCGAAATCCAGCAGGGCCTGCAGCGTAGCACGATTGGAGAAGACCTTTTCGACGGCTTGCGAGCGAAACAAGGGGTCCAGCAAGTTCATGCGCTGAGTGTAATCACTCCTGCCACGGAAAGAAAACGGTTTCCTTGGCGGCTTGCAAGAGGGATAAATGGCGGCGTGGGCGCCAGTTATTCCGTCGAGATTCGCATACCGGCTGACCTTGCCAACTAAACGCGTTCGAGAATGACGGCGATGCCTTGGCCAACCCCGATGCACATGGTGCAGAGCGCGTATTTTCCGCCGGTGCGGAGCAACTGGTACATCGCTGTGGTGATAAGACGTGCGCCGCTGGCGCCAAGAGGATGCCCGAGAGCAATTGCGCCACCGTTAGGATTTACGTGGCCTCCGTCGTCGGCAACACCGAGCTCGCGCAGCACGGCAAGGGCCTGCGAAGCGAAGGCTTCGTTTAACTCGATGACGTCCATCTGGCCGATCGTCAGACTCGTTTTGGCGAAAAGTTTTCGAGAGGCGGGAGCGGGTCCCATCCCCATGATACGCGGCGCAACGCCCGCTGCAGCGGCCGCGACGACGCGCGCTTTGGGAGTTAATCCGTGGCGCTTGGCGGCAGCTTCCGAAGCCAGTAGCAGGGCACAAGCGCCGTCGTTTACGCCAGATGCATTTCCGGCAGTGACCGTGCCGCCGGGTTTTACGATGCCCGGCAACTTGGAGAGCGCAGCCAAAGAGGTGTCCGCACGAGGGTGTTCATCGGCGCTGAACAGGATGGGATCCCCTTTTCTTTGAGGAATGGGGACCGGCACGATTTCTTGTGCGAGAAGTCCGGCGCGCATCCCCGCAGCCGCACGTTGCTGGCTTCTCAGGGAGAAGGCATCTTGATCTTCGCGCGAAACGTGGAACTCCTCTGCGACAATCTCCGCGGTTTCCGGCATCGATTCGACACCGTACTTTGCTTTCATAAGGGGATTGATGAAGCGCCAGCCGATGGTCGTGTCTTCGATCTTCGCCGCGCGGGAAAAAGCCGCGTCTGCTTTGCCCATCACGAAGGGGGCGCGGGACATGCTCTCGACGCCGCCGGCTATGATGAGTTCAGCCTCGCCGCTCTTGATCGCGCGCGCAGCGCTAGCCACCGCGTCCATGCTGGAACCGCAAAGCCGATTTGCGGTGGCTCCCGGCACTTCTTTCGGAAGCCCCGCGAGCAGCAAGGCCATGCGGCCGATGTTACGGTTGTCTTCTCCAGCCTGATTCGTGCAACCGTAGATGACATCGTCCACCGCATTCCAATCGACTTTGGCATTGCGCTCGATGAGGGCCTTGATGGGAATGGCTGCCAGATCATCCGTGCGAATCGAAGATAGCGCTCCGGCGTAACGGCCGATGGGGGTTCGAATAGCGTCGCAAATGTAGGCAGTTTCCATTTAGATTCTTTAAGGTTCCTGAATCGTTCTATCCTAACAGGAAGATTCCACCCGGCAAAAATCTGGAGGGGAGCGGGAGCGGAGGGGCGAGGCAATGAAATTCGCGAAAGTAGTGATGATAGTGGTGGCGCTCGGTTCAGTGGCCGCGACGGTGACGCGGACGCAAACGAGCGGGACACAGGAGGTCACGGCACTCTTGCGCGAGTTCGTGGCTGGCGCGGGCAGCGGCGACCGCCGGATCTTTGACAAGTTTTTTGCTGACGACTTGATTTACACGCGGGCGACGGGCGTGGTCATTACAAAAGCCTCCATTATGGAGGGTCTCGCGAAACCATCGCCGGCGTCGGAAGGGAAGAGCAGCTATTCCGCCGAAGACATCACAGTTCACGAGTACGGTGACACCATAATTGTGGCGTTCCGGCTGGAGGGCCGCACCGAGCACGCTGACGGAAAAGTAGAAACCGCTCATTACCGGAACACCGGCACGTTCTTGAGACGCAATGGCCGTTGGCAGGCGGTTGCGTGGCAAGCGACGAAGATCAGCGAGGCCGCCAAGGCGCAATGAGGCGCCGCTGGCTTTCAAAAACGCGAAGAATCACTCGAGCTCGGCAAGAGCGCCGAGCTACCTGACTTTGATCTCCAGCGGCTGAAGAAGTTTGAAAGAGAGGGCGGTCTCCGCAGGAAGCGTGATGTCGCGGTTCCCGGTGAGGCCCGCTCCACCGGTGCCTGCGGCCGCACCGATCAAGGCGCCGATTGCCGCGCCCTTCCCGCCGCCCGCAACCGCTCCGATCGCGGCGCCTCCGCCAGCACCGCCGCCAACCATGGCCGCGGTTCGTTTCCCTTTGCCCTTGGTGGCCATGGCCGGCGCGGAGGTTTCGATTTCATAATCTTTGTCGCCCAAGGTGACAGATGTAAGTGCCAGCCGGAGAACAGCGCCACCTTTGAAGCGGCCGGCGGCCTTGGCTTCCTTCACAATCCCTGTAGTGCGCGCACCCTTGGGAATCGCCACCTTACCATCTACTTCCACGGGAGTTTTCACGGTTGCCGTAAATGTTTCGCCCGTCGTGCTAGTTTTCGACCCAATCGGCTGATCGAGTACCACAGAGACTGAAGTATCCGCAGGAACTATAATGGGCCTGGGCTTTGGCGCGGCAGCTTTCTTAGCGGATTCTGAACTCGACGGCGAAGAAGAGGATGCAGTATCCGAGACGGGAGATTGGTTGGAAGATTTGGCGCAGCCGGCCAGTGCCACAGCAAACGACAATAGAGACAACATTCCTGCAAAAAGCGACCGATTCATCGATTCCTCCGTATCACACGTACTTTTTTTGAAGATACTCCGATTCGTACCGAAGTCAAATGAGGTGACCGGCGTGGACGAGAGGCCCGCGCCTGCTGTTGCTCCCCGCAAAAGGGACTACGCCTCCTCCCTTTAACTCAGGCGCACCGCGCCTCGATCCCGCAAGCCTCCGCCCGGGGGATACTCTTTTCGCCATCACCTCTCGATACTTCGTTGACACATCTCCCAGGTCACCCTCACTATCGTCTTACCCCTTCCAAATTTATTCTACGGTGTGTGCCGATGCGCATTCTTGTCGCTGAAGATGACGCACCGCTGGCGGAGTTTCTCCATCAACGGTTGCAGCAGGAACAGTTTTCCGTGCAAATGGTTTCAGACGGTGGCGAAGCCCAGCGTCTGGCTTTTGACCAGCCGTACGATTTTGTAATTCTGGATCTCAATTTACCCGCCGAAGGCGGCCTCGATGTTCTTCGCAATATACGTGCGAAGAAGCCGGACTTGCCAGTTCTCATGGTCACCGGCCCGAGCCTCGCGGAAGAACGCGTCCGCTTGCTCGATGCCGGCGCCGACGATTCCTTGGCAAAGCCCTTCGCCTTTGCGGAGCTTGCTGCGCGTATCCGCGCTGTTTTGCGTCGAGGAAGCCGCTCCGGCCGCGCCGTGCTCAAAGTTGGCGATCTGGAAATCGATCGCGTCGCCCACGCCGTCCAGCGGGGAGGCCGCCCCATCGATTTAAGCCCCAAGGAATTTGCTCTCCTCGAGTTCCTCATGCGCCACGAGGGCCAGGCCGTCACACGCACAGCAATCGTCGAGCAAGTCTGGAAAATCAATTTCGACACCATGACCAATGTGGTCGACGTCTACATCAACTACCTCCGCCGCAAAGTGGATTCGGGTCATGACCGGTCCCTAATCCGGACCATCAGGGGAGTCGGCTACCAGATCGGCGGTAATGGCACGCCCCACTAGAACTAGCCACTCCCGAAGTGGGGCATACTCGTACTTGGTTTTGGGTTTTGCTCCTCGGCGAAGGCATGGGAAGGGAATCGCCCGCTCTCCGGGCCTCCATATCTGAAGCTATTCCTGTTCTAAAGTGCAGATAACAAGCCTTTTACTGGACGATTGGGTGGTACGAGTTCCCACCACGTCCCCGATCGCCATCCCATTCCCCGCCGCAAGCAACTTCTTCTCCAGTTTGGGGTTCTACCCTAAGGGCGTTATATAGTACGGTAGGCTCCGCCGGAACCGAGACACCGCTCCGGACCAGGGACAAGGTGACCAACCATGTTGAAGACCACTTTTTCAGGCAAGCTGAGACTTGGCCTGCTTCTTTCTCTCATCGGTCTTCTCTGTTTTTCAGCTCCAAAAGCTCGTGCAGGTCAATCTGATCAAGCTCCTCCAGTTGATCAAGCGAATCAGCCTAATCAAGTTGATACGGCAGATCAACCGGCCTCAAATGACGCCAACGATCCGCCAACTCGCGTTGCGCGTATCAGCTATATCGATGGCTCGGTTTCGCTTCAGCCCGGTGGAGTGGGCGACTGGGGCAGCGCAGCTCGCAACCGTCCCATGACGGTCGGCGACAAGATTTGGACCGACAAAGATTCCCGCGCCGAACTTCAGACCGGCGTAGTTTCCATTCATCTTGGTAGCATGACCGCACTTTCATTCCTGAATCTCGATCAGAACATCACGCAGATGCGCCTTGCTGAAGGCGCCATCAATTTCCGCGTTAAGGAAATCCGCGAAGGTGACACCTATGAGGTAGATACGCCCAACCTTGTTTTCAACATCACGCAAGCCGGCGCGTTCCGCATTGACGTGAATGAAAACGGCGACAACACCGGTATAACCGTCATCCGTGGCGCAGGCCAAGTGACGGCCAGCGGAAAAACGTACGATCTCGCACCCGGCCAGCGCGCCGTGTTCAATGGCACCGACGACGTCCAGTCCGAGATTGTGCCACATGCACCTCCTCCGGACGGACTCGATAAATGGTCCAACGACCGCGACCTCGGCGAACAAAATTCCGTCTCGCAGCGTTACGTTCCACAGGACATGCCCGGCACACAAGACCTCGATAACAACGGCACCTGGAGCCAAGACGGCGACAACGGTCCGGTCTGGTACCCATCGGAAGTGCCATCGGATTGGGCCCCCTACAGCAATGGCTATTGGAGTTATGTCGGGCCGTGGGGCTGGACGTGGGTGGACTATGCACCGTGGGGCTTTGCGCCATTTCACTATGGACGCTGGGGCTACATCGGCAGCCGGTGGGGCTGGTACCCCGGCCCGCGATTTGGCGTGTCGATCTATGGTCCGGCGTTCGTCGGTTTCCTCGGCGGAGGCTTCGGATTTGGTGGAGGTTTCGGCGTCGGCTGGTTCCCGCTGGGCTTTGGTGAACCCTTCCACCCGTGGTTCCATTGCGGAAATAGGTTCGCGGAGCGCATCAACGTTCGCAATACTTTCATTCGCAATGTGAACGTGGTCCACTCGACCAACAATTTTAACTACGCTTACGCGCACAACACGCATGCGGTGACGGCTACTTCGCGCAGCGGCTTCACCGGTGGCCAAGCTGTGAATCGCGGCGCCACTCATATCAATGAATCTTCGCTGCGCGGCGCGCAGGTAACAAATAATCTGGGTGTCTCTCCGTCCAAGCAAAGCGCCTTCGGCGCTGCAAATGCGAGAGGCAACGTATCTCGGCCGCCCTCGTCTGTCGAGAACCGCTCGGTTATGGCGCGGACCTCGCCCGGCGCCGGGGCTTCGCACATCCCGGTCCACACGATGAATACGAACGGCCTGACACCCGGGCGTCCGGGGAACTTCTCGGGCAATGCTAATTCGCCGAACAATGCCGGAACTACGGCCCGGCAGAACCAGCTCTCGCAGAATCGTCCACCGTCCGCGGTTGGAAATAACACGCGCTCTTGGAACGCCCAGGGCAACACCACGGATCGCGGCCAAGCTCCGAGAGGCTTCGGCAGTTCCACCAACAGCCCTTCCAACAACTCCAATATGTCCGCGCGTGCAAATAATCGCCCGCCGTGGGCTGGTCCGGGCGCCGCGGCCAACGCCGGTAACGGACGCTCGTACACGCCCCCGCAGGGAAACTCGGCTTACGGCAATCGCGGTTATACGCCCCAATCTCGCTCCTACTCGGCGCCAGCGCCTAGCCGTTCCTACTCGGCGCCAGCGCCTAGCCGTTCCTACTCCGCGCCCAACCGTACCTACTCGGCTCCTAGCCGCAGCTATGGCGGCGGAGGCGGCGGGGTTTCTCACGGCGGAGGCGGAGGCGGTGGCGCTTCCCGTGGCGGTGGAGGCGGTTCCCACGGTCATCGATAAAATCAGCGCATCTCAGGAAGGCCCGCCCCTCACCAACGAGGCGGGCCTTTTTCTTTTTTCGTCACCCCGCGGATCGAAAAGCCAGCCCACAACTCTCTCTTCGTTCGCGTGTTCAATGAGTAGTTCGGGCCCGGACGTTTCTAGGATTTTGGACCGAAGCCCGAGTTTTCGTCCGAAGATGTTATTGTTTGAATTGCGCAAATGGGGCCGAATCCTTTGAGACCAGCACTCAAAGAATCCGGATTGGAAAAAACGCAATACCACGAAGTCAGGGGCCCATACCGGCCCCGGCATCTCAGGAGAGAGGAAATCGCAAATGAAAAGACACAGGTTGCACTTGGTGAGCCTGCTCGGTCTCGCAGTGGCCATGGTTGGCCTCATCCCGCAACGCGCCGCAGCCGACGATGACGATCCGCCAGGCCGCGTCGCGCGTCTGGGTTTTATACGCGGGAATGTTTCCTTCGAGCCTGCTGGAACGGAAGACTGGGTTTCGGCGGTTATCAATCGCCCGCTGACCACTGGCGATAAGCTTTGGAACGACAACGATTCGTTCTCTGAGCTGCACCTCGGTTCCGCATCGATCCGCCTCGGCAGCAACACCGGCTTCACTTTTCTGAACCTTACCGACAATATGACGCAGGTGCAATTGACCGAAGGCACGCTGAACATTCGCGTCCGCCGTCTCGGCGACGACGAAACCTTTGAAGTTGACACTCCCAATCTGGCCTTCACTCTGCTCCGTCCCGGCAACTACAAGGTCAACGTCAACGAAGCCGGTGACGCTACCGTCGTGGTTGTCCGCGAGGGCCAGGGCGAAGTCACCGGCGGCGGCTCTGCTTATACGATTCACCCTGAGGAAGTCGGCACTTTCAACGGCACCGACCAAATCGACGCCGACATCGAAAGCTGGGGCAACTCGAGCGACGATTTCGATGAATGGTGCTCCGAGCGCGATCGCCGCATCGATCATTCCGTTTCCGCGCGCTACGTCTCAAACGACGTCATTGGTTACGAGGACCTCGACGAATACGGCGGCTGGCGTCCTACGCCGGAGTACGGCACCATCTGGTTTCCGCATGTTGCCATCGTAGGATGGGCTCCTTATCACTATGGCCACTGGGCCTATATCGCTCCCTGGGGATATACGTGGGTAGATGATGCGCCTTGGGGTTTCGCTCCCTTCCACTACGGACGTTGGGTTGTCGTAGGCGGCGTTTGGGGCTGGGTACCCGCGCCTCCGCGCCCGGTTGTCGTCGGCGTGGTGTACGTGCGGCCGGTTTACGCACCCGCGCTTGTCGCGTGGGTTGGCGGACCGCACTTCGCGGTGGGCGTAGGAGTTGGCGGCGGTTTCGCTGCCGGCGTAAGCGTCGGCTGGTTCCCACTGGGTCCCCGGGAAGTGTACGTGCCGTCTTATCACGTCAGCCGCAACTACGTGAATAACATCAACGTGACGAACACTACGGTGAACACCACCGTTGTGAACAACTATTACAACACCACGGTCATCAACAAAACCACCGTCAACAACGTGACCTATGTAAATCAGCGCGTGCCCGGAGCCGTGAGCGTCACTACGCCTCAAGCCTTTACGTCCGCTCAATCGGTTTCCAAGAACGCGGTGAAGGTCGATGCCAGGGAAGTGGCCACAGCTCAAGTCGTTGCCACCACGCCCGCTGTCGCGCCATCGAAGCAGGCCGTTCTCGGCGCCGGTGCCGCCGCACGCGTTCAGCCTCCCGCGACAATACAGACACGCGCTGTAGTTGCAAAGGTTGCGCCGCCGCCCCCGCCGCCACCGGTCACGAAGCAGCTGCAAGCGATTCAGGCCAATGGTGGGAAGCCTTTGGCCATTTCTCAGATTCATCAGATTCAACCAGTAGCAGCGACACAACCTCATCCGAGCGTCAAGATCGCTCCGCCGGCCCAACCGATGCCCACGCAGGCCAAAGGCGTGCAGCCCAACCCCAACCGGCCAGTTACGCCTAAACCGGGCTCACCAAACAATGCCGTCAACAGGCCCGGCAATCCGGTCAACCCACCCAGCAACGCGGGCAATCCTCCTGCTACCAATAACAACCCGAAGACTTTTAACGATCGCCCTCCGTCGTCACGCCCCAATACACCGGTCAACACCACCAACACGAATCCATCAAACCCTCCCAGCAACACTAGGGCGAACGCCCCTAACGTTGCTAACCCAGCAAGCAGCCCCAGGCCGGCTAACCCAACCAACGTGAATCCGCAGCTGGAGCAGAGGCACCAACAGCAACTCCAGGACATGCGCGCGCAACAGGATCTGGAGCGCCAAAGAGTCGAGCAGCAACAGCAAAAGGACCGCGCCGCCTTGGCAAAGAAGGCTGCTGACGATGCTGCACAGCAAAGGCTCAATCAACAGCACCAGCAGCAACTTGAGGAACTTGAGAAAAAGCACGAGGTCGAGCAGGCGAGGCTCAAGCAGCAACAGCAGGTGGAGAGAAAAAATCCACCGCCGCCTCCTCCCGCGAAACCGGCAAAGGATGAGAAGCCTCCGAAGAAAGACAAGCCGTAATCGTTTCTCGGAGGATTGGCTTCCGGGCGGGACGCTTGCGGCAGGCATCCCGCCCGCTTCATTTCCGCGCCTAAGTTTCGTTCGTTAGTTTTTGCTTCGCTGTGAAATCATCAGGGCATCTCGCGTAAGATTCTTGCTGGCGAGCATGGCCAGCCTATCCTCACGTCTGTCGCGGCGCAAACGGCCGTCGTCCGCTGCGCCGCCTATTTCGCTGATCGTTATTCCCGGACTCCCGGAGATTCGCAAGAGCCACAACTTGTCTAAAGAGATTGCTCTTGCTGCTCGCCTCTCAGGAATCACCCTCGAAGACGGCGACGTCCTGGTCGTCGCCCAAAAAATAATGTCAAAGGCCGAGGGGCAAGTCGTCTCCCTGTCCGCAATGCGGCCTTCGTCTCAGGCAATTGCGTTGGCAAAAAAGCTCTCGGGCGATCCGCGTTTCATCGAGGTGGTTCTTCGCGAATCCCGCCGCATCGTACGCGCCGACCGCGTTCTCATCGTTGAAACGCATCACGGCTTCGTTTGCGCCAACGCGGGCGTGGACCATTCGAACGTCCGAGGCCGCGATTTCGTTACGCTCCTGCCGAAAAGCCCAGACCGTTCCGCGCGTCGCCTCGCTGTAGCTCTGCGCAAGCAAACCGGCAAGCGCCTCGCCGTAATCATCAGCGACACGTTCGGCCGTCCGTGGCGTTTGGGCCTCATCAACGTAGCCATCGGCGCGGCGGGTGTGCCCGCGCTCGTCGATCTCCGCGGCACGCGCGACCGCCACCGTAAACTTCTCCGCGCCACAGTTCTCGCCGTCGCCGATGAACTCGCCGCTGCCGCCGGATTGTTCATGGGCAAGTCCGCCGGCACTCCTGTCGTCGTCATTCGCGGCTATCGCTATCGATTCGTGCAAGATCCCGCCGCGCGCATCATCCGCCCCGCTAGCGAAGATCTCTTCCGCTAGATTGTCATCCAATTGTGACGTTTAGCGTTCTGCATCGTTCTCCCGTTTTCCTCTTGCGAGAGTCTCCTCCAGCCAGGCATCCTTAATTCCTCCATGGCACCCGCAAAAAAACTCACGGTTGCTGCTCTCGCCGGCGGTATCGGCGCATCGAAACTTCTCCTCGGCCTCTACGGCGCGATGGACCCACACGCCCTCACCGTCATCGTCAATACCGGGGACGACATCGTCCTACACGGCCTGAAAATTTCTCCCGACCTCGACATTGTCACCTACACGCTCGCCGGCGTCGTTGATCCGACCAAAGGCTGGGGCATGCGCGGCGAAACGTTTCATTTTCTAAAACGGCTCGGCATATATGGCCGCGAAATTTGGTTCAATCTCGGCGATCGCGACCTGGCTACGCACATTCACCGCACAAACATGCTTGCCCATGGCAAGACGCTCTCCCAAGCCGCTGATCACATCCGCCACGCCCTTGGCGTAAAGTCCCGCATCCTCCCGATGTCTGACCAGCCCATCCCCACTATTATCGAAACGCGCGACGGCAGCATGCATTTTCAGGAATATCTCATCAAGCATCGCACCGAGCCGGGAGTTCGCGGCATCCACTTCGCCGGCATAAAACACGCGCACGCCGCTCCTGGCGTTCTCGAAGCCATCTGCGACGCCGATCGCGTCATCATCTGCCCCAGCAATCCGCTTATCAGCATCGGCCCAATACTTGCCGTGCCTCGCGTCCGCGAACAATTGCGCGCCCGCAAAGAAAGCGTCATCGCCGTCTGCCCCATCGTCGGCGGCAAATCTCTCAAGGGTCCGAGCGACAAAATGCTCATTCAACTCGGATGCGGCTCCTCCGCCTCCGCCGTAGCCAAGCTCTACGCCGATTTCACAGGCACGTTCGTCATTGACCGCCGCGACGCCCCCCAAGAATCTGCGATCCGCGCGCTCGGTATGAAAGTTGCCATCCTTCCCACCGTCATGCGCACCCGCGCGCAAAAGCGTACTCTTGCTCGCGCGCTCCTCGCACTATAACGGCATGCTTCGCCGAGTGGGCTTCGTTCCCGGTCAGGTAAGAGTAGTGCGAATGAAGAAATCCTCTTTCCTCAGCAATGATCCGATTCCCGCTGTGGACACTCGCTTGAAGAAACCTGCGCAAGCCCTGAACTCGATGACCAAATGTTCATCTGGAATTCACATAGTGGTTTTCTGAGGGGCATAGCCTTGCTACGTCCACAATTGCAAAAAGAGGAGATTGGAAGACCATGAAAAAGCTGACCGCGCCGGTTTCTGCACTGGCGACCCTAGTGATATCCGGCATGCTCGCCGCGCCCGCTTTCGGGCAAACTGAATTAATTAGCCAGTAATGTCCCATTGATGTTTGCGCCTGTGCGCCCGCAGTACCGTTGCATGTCCCGTCCCTTTTCCGTCGCAAAGGAGAACCAAAATGAAATCGTTCCGGATCCCCACTGTCTTGGCGTGCGGTACTGCAATGATGGCGGCTGCACTGGTCGGCGTGGTAGGCGCTCAGGCCCAGTCAGCGACAGCGATGTCACCTTACATGCTCAATGTGTTTCCGGGCACGCCGCCAGCGGGCGCGACACAACCGGATGATTTGGCGGTCTCGGCGGACGGGAAACGCCTCTGGGTAGGCTATGGTAACGGCGTGGATACAACCGGGAAGGGTGGCCCCAGCAGCCTGGTCGAGTACGACATCGCGACCGGCAGAGTCTTGAAAAACATCAGCATTCCGGGGCATCTTGACGGACTGAAGATCAATCCCGCCACTGGCGACGTTTGGGCAACCGAAAACGAGGACGGAAATCCAACCCTGGCGGTCATCGATCACGAATCCGGCGCTTTTAGGATCTTCAGGTTCTCCCCGGCTCTGATTACAGGCGGGTTCGACGACCTGGTTTTTGTTTCAAAGCGGGGAGACTCGCACCACGATAAAGACTCGTCACAAGAAGTATTCGTGGTCACTTCCTCCCAGGTCGACACTACCACGCCGGTGATTGTCCGAATTTCGGGCCCGCTGCGGGCGACCGACACACAGGCCACACCGGTACTGCCTGGCGCTCCCCTGAGCGTGTGGAACGTCGTCACGAATCAAGAGGAGACGACCGACATGGTTGGCGATCCCGACTCGATGACGCTCGATCCGGCGGGCGAGTTAGTGCTTGATAACCGAAGCGATGATTCACTTTACATCGTGCGTGATCCTAAATCACAGAATCCAGTATTGAGGGTTCCGCTAACGTTGGGCGGGGCTCCCGTCCAGGTCAACGACACGATATTTACTACCTCGCAGACGAATGACGTCTCTTCCACGGCCGGCACGATTTTCATCACGGACACCACCGCCAATGTGATTTATGTCCTGACCAAGCCATATTTTCCGTCGAATGAGATCTACACTGCGGCGAATGTGGTAAATCAGGTTGGCCTGGTCGATCTCAACACCGGTGTAGTCACACCCATTGCGACAGGATTCCAAGGTGTGCACGGGTTGGCGTTCTCTCCAATCCGAGTCGCGATCGCCTCGAGAGACCATTCGGAGGACCGCGACGAGGACAGGTAAGGACGAGGACAGGTAAGTAAGAAGGAGTCGTTGTACATCGCGGTCGTCACCGGAATCGTGGATCCCGATCTGCTGCGCGTTCTGCTCGAAGATGGCGAGCGCGGGGGTAGCGCCGAGGGTCGTCTCAAGGCGCTCTTGTTGAAAGTTTCGTCCTCGCAACCCACAGATTCGCTCACCGATCACACCAGGAGGCCAACTCCCTGTGGTCCGCAACTTCCTTTCATTTCCGGAAATTTCCTATCAAACCGGGTCAAGTCCGGATAGGTCGCTTTCATTCAAGCTTGTGGCAGCAGCGACAGCTCAACTCCTGGAAATTGAATAATCGGAAACGGCCGCTCTACCGGACCGCGCTGCCTTTTCGCCACACGCCTTGCGGTGTGGTATCTTCAAAAACTTGGGACATGACATCCACCCCTCTCACGGCAACAGACTTTCGCCACGCGCTCGGCCAATTTGCCACAGGCGTTACGGTCATCACCGCGCCGCGCGTCCCGGGTCAGCCCGGCGACCAAACCTCCCGCCAGGCCTACGGTATGACCGCCAACTCGTTCACGTCCGTCTCGCTCGATCCCTTCCTCACTCTCGTTTGCGTCGACCAGCGTAGCCATCTGCTTCCCCTTCTCAAGCAAAACCGCTTGTTCGGCATCAACATTCTGAAGGAGCATCAGCAAGCCGTTTCCGTCTACTTCGCCCAAGCCGACCAAACTCCAGAAGCAGAAGCCAAACTCGGCATTCGCTACCGCTGGACGGAAGCAGGCATCCCGCTTCTCGAAGACTCGCTCGCGCAAATCGTTTGCAGAGTAGTCGCCTCCTACATCGCCGGCGACCACACTATCTTCCTGGGTGAAGTCCAAAGCGCCGAGCTTTTCCCCGGCGAGCCCCTGCTTTTCTTCCGCAGCCGCTACCGCCAAATCGCGCCACCCCGCTAACCCATTCACACTCCCACGATCTTTTGACAGCATCGGTCGGCCGTCGAAAAGCCTGTTTCTTTTTCCCGTTTTGGTGCTTACTTCAAGCGTATAAGAAGAGTTAGGTAACAGTGCGCCTTAATATCCGGGAACGCCAATCTCTTCATTGGCGTTTTTTGCTTTCTGAAGGGCCGTTTTTTCGCCCTATCTCTATTTATCCACACCACTTACGAGGCACGCGGTCAGTTTGCACAGTTTCAGTGCAATTTAGGGCAAACAAGTCGTTTAGAATGAACACTTGTGAGAAAACCGGGGGAAGGGTGCCCCGAGTGTGGCGTACAGACCCGGCACATCCCTGACAGAATAGACCACGTACGGAACGCGGATCACGAACTGTAGGCTGTTAGCTGGCGGGCTTTGAGCTCTCAACTTTCAACTGTCGACTGTCAACCGGCCTCAAGGATGTCCACCGAGCGAATCCCTCTTGACCCCATACTCCGCGCCCCAACGATCCGTCATCTGCCCACGAATCTCCCAAAGCTCCGGGAAAAACTTATGCCGCATGCCATCCTCAAGAATTTCCACCGGCCGGCCCTTCAGTGACTTCGATCCAAAACCAATGGTCCGGTGGATCAGCTGCATGTGCTGGTACCTAAATTTCTGGAACAATTCGTCAAACTCCACCAGTTCCTCCGCCACCATGTACGCGTCCCCGTGGTCGTACTCCGAATCGTAAATCTTCTCGATCGTCAGCCCATGTTTATCCAAATAGTTGACCTTGAACGAATTCCAAATCGGCTGGTACATCTTCAACAGCACACGAAACCCCGGCGATTCTTGCCCGCTCCCATTTCCCAATTTCTTCCGAATCTCCTGATACTCCTTCGGCGACATGGTCTCCAGCAGCGCCAACTGTTGAATCATCAATTTCTGCGCCATATGCACGCGCCGAAACAGCGTAATCACGCGATTCGTGTTCTCCTGCTGCAAATACTCATCAATGTCCAGCAAAGTGTAAGCCATCAGCTTCATCCACAGCTCTTCGATCTGGTGCACGATCTGAAATTGCATTTCGTCCGCGTTGCACAGCTTGTCGTAGTCGAGTTGGCAGGAGAGCAGCGTCTTCGTGCTCAGATACACCTCGTAGTCGAGCGTCCCGTCGCCGCTCATGATCGCGTAGAACTGTTCTCGATTCACGCGTCCCTCCCTGCAACCAGGATGTCCCCACAGGTGGCGTGAGGCATTCAGTTCGACGCCGCAGCACCGGCCACGGGCCGGTTGCTATAGACGCTTTTCCCGCCCGCCCGCGCCACAAGATAGTAGGGCGCGCCGAGACTCTCGAGCTTGTCGATGTTCCCGCGATTCGGTATGAAAAAGAACACGCGGCCCGGACCGAGCCAAAGGTGCGCGAAGGAAGCGTCATCTTCAAACACCTTTGGGCAATCCGGAAACATCGAGCCGAACCACAGGTCGTTCGTCAAACCGTTCAGCATATGCATCTGCACTCCGGTATAGAACAATATGCTCGACGCTTCAGAATACTGCCCATCCACCACGATGGTGTCTCCGGACTTGTAATTCTGTTGGATCGCCACGGCCAGCGGCTTCGATCCCAGTATCGGAGAAAACGTGCCCAGCGACAAATGCACCGCATAGAATAGAACCACCATCATCGATGCGAGCGCGAGATTTGCTCTCATCGAGGCTCCTCGCTTGCGAAAAATCCAGTGCAACACGGTCCCAACCAGAAAACCCATAGTCGTCAGAATCAGCGGCCACCGAAAGAACCCCATTGCTTGCGGCGTTAGATCGAAGAGATGGCCCATCGACAGCTTGTACATGCTCTCCACTCTGCGCAGCACTTCGCCGAAGTCGGCCTTAGGCGGGACCCCCGGCGACACCGCCGCAATCCAGCCGGCCGCTGTAGACGCAATCACCCCCAGCACCAGCAAGGCTGCCGCTCCCCGTACCGCGCTCCGACGCAACGCACTGTCTGGCGACGCTTCTGCTTCCCGCTCGAGCCACATGCCGCAAAGCACCGCGAGCGCCGGCAATGCCGGCAGAACGTAGTATTCCTGCCGGGTCGAAAAACTGAAAAAGACCAGAATGAACGCCGCCCACACCGCCAGCAACAACGCCGCTCGGGAGGGCTTATCCAGCTTGCTGCCCCAATCGCGCATCCGCACCGGCACTTGTTCGAGGCTCTTCACCACAGCGAACGACCAGGGGAAGGTCCACACCAGCAGCAATCCCCAGAAAATCAACAGCGGCACTTTGTCGTAATCCCGCGGAACGCGCAGATTCAGGTACCGGTAGATCTGATCGTTGATAAAGTAAAACCAAAAAAATCCCTTGGCCTCTCCCACCGGCGGATTGCGCAGCGTCGCCAAAACGTGCCATGGTGCCGCTACCGCCAAAAACACGATGGCGGTTGACGCCAGCCGCATCTTCAGCAGGTGCCGCCAGTTTCGCGTGACGAGCAGGTATCCGCCGATAATCCCGATCGGGAACACCAATCCGATCAGCCCTTTCGTCAGCACGTCCAGTGCGGTGACCACCCCAATCGACCAGCACAATAGCCGCGAGGGCTGCGGTTGCTCAAGGCTTTGCCAGAACAGATACACCGTCACGGTCAGCCAGAAGCACACCATGATGTCAGGAATAACGAAACGCGTGTAAATGTATGGACCGATGGCGGTCCCCAGCACCAGAGCGGAATAGAAGCCCGCGTCCTCGCCTGCAAGTTCGCGTCCCAGCAGGAACACCGCAAGTAGCGTCAATAGCGCAAAGAGCGTCAACTCCAATCGCACGGAAAATTCAGAAACCCCCGCGACGGAGTAAATTCCCGCCATATCCAGTAGGGCAGCGGCGCTTTCTCCAGATACCTAACGCCATCCACGTACATGGTCACATAATCGTGCCGCTGCAACATTTCTACCGGGATCTGCGCGTGTTCTGAATCCACGTCGTCCATCATGGGCGGCGACGCCAACCCCGGGATGTAGATCAACCCCCAATACATCACGATGCCCAGCACGAACAGTAGTGTGCGTCTCGTCCGTGTGTGGATGGGCGGAGGCGCGGTTTCGGGCCGCGCTTCGCCCTGCGGCGTTTCGAAAGGAGTGTTGGGTTTTGTGCGCAATTCCTGCAGGTTTACCAGCCCCCGGCTCCTGCCGTTCGTGGTGGCTCATCGCGCCCAGCCAGCGCTTCCCGCCGGCTGCGAAACTCCCGCACGCTGTACACCGGCTTATTCTGCGACTCGTAATAGGTCCGCGCCAGCATCTCGCCGATCAAGCCCGTCGCCATAAACTGAATGCCGCCCATCACCAGCGCCATGCCCAGCAGCATCAACGGCCCATGATTTGCCAGCAGCCCTTCATCCAAGAGCGCTTTTCGGAGGAACACCCACAAACCGATTCCTGCTCCTCCGCCCAAGCACGCCAATCCCAAAAGCCCAAAAAATTGCAGAGGCTTCGTCGAATAATCCAGCAAAAATTTCACGCTCAAAAGATCCAGCAACACCCGCACGGTCCGCGATATCCCGTAATTGGACTCCCCGTTCTTTCGCGCAATATTCGAGATCGGCACTTCCGCCACCGAAGCTCCCGCCCAGCTCGCCAGCGCCGGAATAAAGCGGTGCAGCTCTCCGTACAGATGAATCTCCGACAAAACTTCCCGCCGGTAGGCCTTAAACGTCGTCCCAAAATCGTGCAAATCCACTCCGGACAATTTCGCCATCATTCTGTTGGCGATCCGGCTAGGCAGTTGTCGCGTCAGCCAGTGATCCGTGCGCGACACGCGCCAGCCGCTCACCAAATCGTAGCCTTCTTCAATTTTTTCCAGAAACCGCGGAATCTCATCCGGATCGTGCTGCAAATCTCCATCCATCGAAATTATGATCTCGCCGCGCGAAAAATCGAAACCCGCCTTCAAAGCCGGCGCCTGCCCAAAGTTTCTCCGCAACTGCACCACATTCACCCGCGGATCGTGTTCATAAATATCCGAAAGCACTTTGAACGTCTTGTCCTTGCTTCCATCATCCACAAACACCAATTCATAGCGCTCGCCAATCGCATCCATCACCTCCGTGAGCTTCACGTAGAGTGGCGAGATGTTTTCCTGTTCGTTATAAAACGGAACAACAATCGAGTAGCGGATAGGCGGATCGTTCTTCATACTTTCAGATCTGGGCTTCCCTCAGGCTTCTTGGGCTACGAATCCATAGTCTATCAGCCGAATCCCCTGTGATGCGACAAGATTTCGTATCCCCGCGTCCGTCAATATTTCCACTTCCGCCTGCCGCGAGGCCTGCAGCCGCGTCGCCGAGTTTGCCAGCTCCGCATCCATATAACCCGGGTGGCACATCAACTCGGTAGTACCTTCGGGCAGGATCTCCATCAGACGCAAAACTCCTTCGCGCGTCAATTCGCCGGTCTGCGCAATCCCGCAGAAATAATCTGCCGTCGCAATCCCAGCACGTTCCGCTTGTTCGCGCGCATCAGGTGCCAGGAGTTTCAAACCCCGCGCCTGTACTCCCTGTTTCATTACCACAGTGCCTTTTTGTTTAGCTCCCGCCGAAAGGGCCGCGCGCAGGCTGGATTCCTCGTGTGAAGTGCGCACCGCGGCGATCCCATGCCTCTTCGCCAGCCGCAACGCAATCTCAAACAACCCCGGCAGCATTTGCACATGCTTGTGTCCATCGAGATGTGTCGGCTCGATTCCCGAGTCTCGCACCTTCTGAATCTGCGCATCCCATTCGCGCTCCACTTCCTCCAACAAAATGCTCCGCCGCGCCAACCTCAGCAGCAAACTCTCCGGTCTACCTTCCATCTCGCCCCGCTCGTTCAGTAGCGTAGTCACCAATTCCCGTCCCGCCACCGGTTCGCCATCGCTCAAATTCAAATGGACGCCCACTCCCAACCCCGGGGTTGTCCGCGCCAGCTCCACGCCCGACCCAAACGCTCGACCATTGGCCAGCAGGGAGGCGCTCGTCACGATTCCGTTGCGGTGCGTCTCGGCTATCCCTCGGTTGACGCCCTCCGTCCACCCCAGGTCGTCCGCGTTTACGATTAGGTTTCTCAAAGGCTGCCCTGGCTCCTCGTTCGGGCCTGTCCTTTCGTACAGCTATCCACTCGTGCGCCCCTACTCGACCGTACCATTGACCTCTTTTCCCCTCAACTCTAGCATGGCTTCCAGAGGCGAGAATGTCCGTTAAGACGCGTGAGACCAAGCTGTTAGGCGGGCGCTACAGCGACAAGCGCCGCGGCCGGCGCATGAACTCCCGCGTCCCTGTTCGCCTGGAATGGGATGGCGACGCCGGAAAGCGCTACTCTGTCGAAGCTCACACGCGCGTCGTCAATCCATACGGATGCATGGTGGTCTTGGAGCAGGAGCTGCAGCTAGAACATCGCCTCGCGCTCACAAATCTTGCCACGGAAACCAGCAACGCAGCCGTCGTAGTCTGGCGTGGTGTTCCACGCCCGGATGGCTGGGAGTACGGCGTCGAACTCGTCGCGCCGGAGATGGACTTTTGGGGGCTCGAGCTGTGAAACCTCCACCGAACGTCAAACCGGTCGCCCTAGCCCCTAGAGTCGTCTCGACGCGTCCGCCCACGACCGAAGAGCGCCGCCGCGCGCAACGCGCCCTCCTCAGGATCCGCGTTGTGGTGCAGGTCTTCGGCAAGGCGAATACCCTCGAAGGCTACACTCATACGGTCAGCGCCGGCGGAGCCATGTTGATTATTTCGGAGCCGCTTCCGGAAGGAACCTTGGTCATCATCGAAAATCCCAAAGCTCAGAGCAAGGTCGAAGCCCGCGTCGTCCGTCCGCCCCAAATGAGCCACGACGGCTCGCTCGTTCCTGTTGAATTCACGTCGCCCGCGCCCAATTTTTGGGGCATCTTTTTCCCCCCATCCATAAACTGAGCCCCCCTCGCACTCTGCAGCGTAAGCACTCAGGTCGTGGTGTTTCTTCTCTGTGCACTTTGCGATTTTCGTGAACTCTGTCTAGAATTCCCCGGTTTTTCTCTTTGCATTCTCCGCCGTTTCAAACCAAAAACCAGCGGCCCCGACAAACATCGGGACCGCTCGACGCTTTTTCCTAAATTGACTACTGGATCGTAACGTTGATCGCCGGCGCGGCAGGTGTGCCGACTGGAATCGTCGTGATCGCCACCGTTGTGCTGCCCGTCGCCGTCAGATTGAGCGAGCCACTCTGGGACGACGCAGTCGTGGCGTCGCCGAGATAGTGCACGCTGAGCGAGTGTGTGCCGACTTGCAGGGTGGGAGGTGACGTAATCGTGGCCTTCCCATTGGACACGTTCGCAGTCGCCCCGACCGTAGAAAACGCCAAGCCGCCTTCAAAGAGCTGCACCATGCCGGTGGGCGTGCCGCCGGTGACGGTTACGTTGAAGGTGAAGACTGTTCCCGAAGGAACCCTATCCGCGCTTACAGTCATCTGGGTCGTGGTGGGCGTCGGTTGCGGTGGCGGCGGCGCGCTGCCTCCGCCGCCGCATCCCATCGTCAAACTAAGTATGCAAATAAGTCCCAACCCCAGCGCCACGCGATACTTCTTTCGCCCGCCGGGTAGGAACAACAGGAACAACGCCGCAAAGCCCGTTCCCGCACTCAGCGTCCACCATCCCTTGCCGGGCGTCATCGGAGGAATTGCCTTGGCGTCGAACATCCGATCCTCACGAGCATCGGAAGCCGTCAACGTTGTGGAAGTCGCCGTCACCATGCACATCAACTGGGGGGCAACCGGCGTAGCAGACACTATGTTGATGTTCAGCGGAGATGGCGTGCAACTCACGCCCGGCGGCAGCGTAGCCGCCGTCGGCGTAACCGCCACCGTGCCTGTGAATCCACCCGCTGGCGTCACTGTAACCGTAAGCGGCACAGCCGCCCCTGTCGCCGAGTTAAGCACCAAAGGTTGCGGACTGTAAGACACCGTGAAGCTCCCAACCTGCGTCTGCGTCACGGTCACAGTCACAGCCGTCGACGGACCGGACCCAGTGTAGTTCGCATCGCCGGCGTAAGTCGCAGTAATTGTCTTTGTCCCGGGCGTGGTGAAGATCGTAGGCAGGGACGCGGTTGCGGAAGAAAACGTGCCGGTAATGGGATTAGAACTCGTCGGCACAAGCACTGCCGTGCACGGTGGTGTGCCGCACGTGGAAAACGTAATTGTCCCTGACGGGCCAACCCCTATACTCTGAGTCGTAATGGTCGCCGTCAAAGTCACGGTCTGCGCCGTAGTCGCAGTAGTGCGGTCTGCGACAAGTACCGTCGCCGTCGCCGCTGGCGAGACGGTGATAACATCAGTTATGGGCGTAGTTACTGGGTTGTAGTTGACGTCGCCCGAATAGGTCGCCGAAAGTGTGTGCATCCCCGCCGTGAGCTGGAGCATTTGATCCTCGGCACTCCCCTCGCTGTTGATCTTGAACGTCCCGCCATTGAGTGCCTTGCCGTTGTCGGTGAGCGTCACTGCCCCCTGGGCGTCGAACGCACATCCGGTGGTTGTGCCGCCATTCACCAAGCTCTGGCAAGGATTGGCCGAGCTATTGAGAATATCGAAATGCAAAAACGTGAAGGAGCCGTACGGATAAGAAGTGGCATTCGTGTTTAGAATGTTTCCATTATTAGGATCCAGCATCACCACGCTCATTTGCAGCCGGCTGTTCTCCGGATTCACCGTCACGGCTATCGCATTCGAGTCGCTGGGGGCAAACGTCCCATCTCCAGCATAGCGGGCCGTAACGTTATAACTCCCTCCGGGCAAGGATGTTGTGGTTAGGTTCGCTGTGTCTGGAGTGGTACCCGTAAGCGTGTTGAAGTTGATCCCCGAGTTTATCGCTCCTTGAGGTCCCAGCAGCGACACATCTCCGGTGGGTGTCCCTGTCGCAGGACTTACCACTGCTACTGTCGCGCTGGCCGTAACGGAGGCCCCGTGAGTGATGGTGACCTTTGCTGTTCCTCCGTTGAGCGTAAGGCTCGAAGTTGTGGCCTTAAAATTACCCACCGCGATGGGCCACTGTGTGGCCAGGTTCGCCACATTCACCGATCCCAAACCAGTCGCATAGTCATAACCTGTTGTCGTCGTCCACGCTGGGGTTGTCGTGTGGGCAGGATCGACGAGCACACCGTTACCTGTCGTTGTGCTGCTGCAATTCGCCGAGGCCCCGGCACAAGGGACCGAGTTATTGCCCTTCGTCACATCGTTGAACGCACACGTCGATCCCGAGAGCGCCTGCCCGGTCGAATTGCAGCTCTGCCCCGCCGTTGCCGCAATCTTGTAAAGAACGAAATTGGCGTTCCCTTGACGATGGCCTCCCATTTTCTGGACGATCAGGGCCATGATTCCTGCAAAGGCTGGCGAGGATGCCGAAGTACCCCCCGCTCCCCCAATCCTGAATGGCCCGCTGGCCGCGCATGACGGTGTACCTCCGGTGGGAACACCATCTGCTTCGCAGAATGGATAGAAACTAAAGCTTTGGGGGCCGTCGCTTGCAAACAGCGAGACATCGGGAACATCCCGGCTGCCGTCCGCAGGAGTCAAGCCTGACTGCCAGGGTGGCTTAGTATTATTGAACGCGCTGGGGCCGCCACTGCCCGCTACAATGTTTGTTGCCAGTGCGCCAGCGCAAACCGTGGCCAAGTTCGCGCTAGTCGCCGTCGCTGCGCAAGAGTCATTCCACGTAGTTTCAGGAATGTAACCTTTCGCCGATTCAAGCGTGCCGGCGACATTGGTCGTGTTCCAGAAATTGCTCTGGACTCCCACGTCATCGAAATCGGTTCCCCCCACAGCAACGTTAAAGGGCGTCGAGGCGATACCGCTAACGGCAAGCCCGTTCATAGCAACAGACTGAATGATGAAATTCTCGCAAGCCGCCGAGCCATTGTCTCCCGCCGACACCATGACAGTGATGCCTTGTGCTGCGGCCTGCTCCCAAAGGGCGTCATAGAATTTCACACCCGTGGACCCTAGTCCCGGCTCACAGCTTCCAAAGCTTTCGCTCATCACGTCCGTCAAGTTGTAGTCGATGATGTGAAAAGCAGCGATATCCGTTCCCTGTGCGGTTAAAGTACCCTCCGCAACTACAAAATCTATGGTCGCCTTCGGCGCCACCATACCTGAAATCTGCACATCCAGGTCCCCTTCCCCTTCGTCTCCGGTTGGACCGCTGATACCGGGGTCCGGTCCGTCTACGATAATGGTCGGCGCAGTCGCAGGTGTTAGACCGAATACGTTGCGGAAACTGATTGCGTCGTTCGGATCAATGTTTGAATCGCCTACGATGCCGATAGTGACCCCGGTTCCGTCAAGACTTGACGGAATGTTATAGATTTTCGCGAAATCGGCCGGTCCAACGAAAAAGCACTGACTAGTTCCGTTCGGTCCACATCCGGTCGTGCTTGTGAATTGCGGGACACCATGCTCATCACGGGTCACGTTATGAATCCCCGCGTCGTGGCGGAAAGTTCTTCTGGGGAAATTGTGAAGCGAGACGATTCCCTTGACGACTGGAGCCAGCGCCGCCGGGATTTGCGGGTCGCTCACGTTGGCGCTGCGAGTCTCGCCATTCACCACAAACTTGTGAATCTCGGTGTGGAAGGCGCTCTGAACCTGCGCCGCGTTTCCCGAGAATTCGATCGCCGTGCGCCCATTCGCGACCCTGACTACTTGGAAGCCCTGACGTGCAAGCCAGTCCGTCACAGTTTGAATGTCCGCGTCTGCCGGGCCGAACTGTACACCAAATTGCTGCGGCACCAGCCATTTTTGGAAATTGGGTGAGTCCTTGCTCTGCTGCTCCAACATCAGTTGTTGGAGCGCCGCCTGTTGTTCCGGACTCCTCTGCAATAGCAGCAGCATGCGCTTCATCGGCTGCGAGCTGGGAACTGCACCCTTGTCAAACTCCGGCCGCGCGAGCGGATGCACGTTGCCCTTTAGCGTCATCAACTGCGTTTCGTCAATCGCCTGGGTGATCCGCGCGGGAAGCGCCCCAGCCTGCGTGGCCGACGCGCTGTCCAGCTTCGTCTGCGCCGACACGCGCGAGCCAGGAAACGCAAAAAGGATGGCAAGAGAGAGTCCAGAATACCGAATAATCATAGTGCTAGCTTTTTTCATGGTCCGCCCACGCAGCATATTTGGTGTGCACTTCTAGAAACCGCCATCGGTACAGGGGGAGCGGCTGCATCAGTAAGAGATTAACTCTCTTGCAGCTTCATTGTTTAGCTAGAGGGCTCGGCCCAAAAGCGAATTCTCCCGGGAAACTGTCGGAAAGGTTACCACAGCACTTTTCAGCCTTTTCAGTAGCCTGGTGCCCATTCCGTATAAGTGACGCGACCCCCAAGACTTTCTTGCTCACCACCCCAGTTCGCCCCCAATTTCTGATGAATGCAAGTTCCCGACACCCTGACTGTAAGTGCTTGTACTTTATTCCTTTATTCCGCAATACCCCTTGCGAAGTTCCTTTGACGTCCGTGTAACTTTTTGGAAGGCAGCCGTAACAAACTAATAACCCGGAGACTCCCCATTTGTTTCGCCCGATAAAAGAACTATCTCGGACCCCATAACGAAAAGGCAAACTCAACCACCGACGCGACCCTACCTACTTGCAAGAAGCGGGCGTCCCGGTTTCGCCGGAACGCCCGCCAGCCCCGCTCTCAGAGTCGTCCATCAATCAAAAGCGCCGAAAACCTCGCGGCCCATAAAACCCGCGTCCGTAATATCCCGGGCCCCACCAGCCATCCCACGAAGAAAACCCCACATAACCTGGGGCGAAATAGCATGGATAGTAGTAACCGCAAGGGCCAGCTCCGTAAGCCGCACGCAACCGCGGCCTCTCGCCTCGCCCGCCCTCAAAATCCTCTTGCGACACCGGCAAGAAGGCCTGCTGGCTATGCGTCGTGTCCACCTTCACGGGATCCACCAACCGAAACGTCAGCTGCGACTCCGGCTCCAGGATCGTGGGCCGCCCACGCGTCAAAAGTACCGCTCCAATCCCCGCCACGGCCCCAGCTCCTGCGCCAATGGCTGCGCCCCGGCCCCAATCCGCAGCCGACCCAATGATCGCGCCCAGCGCGGTGCCACCCACTATTGTCGCGGCATCCGCGCCATGTGAAGGTCCTCCCGAGCCCTTCCACAATTCCGTCAAAATCGGCGCCTGCTCTCCATTCACCAGAGTCATGTCCATCAACTCGACACCGAGCTGCGACACGCCCTTCACCCGCCCCGCCTTCTTCACTGACTTCACCTGCCCCATCACCACCTGCCCCCGCCGTGCCACAACCCACCCGTTCACGACGATCGGCTGCTGCAAGGTCCCGGTGAATTGGTCCCCAACCTGGTTTCGGTCGCTAGAAAGCGGCTCGTTGATCCGCACCATAACGACCGTCCCCGCGGGAATCGGCAGCAAAGCCGGCGGCGGCGCGTACTCGTCGTTTGGACCATTCGGTGAGGGTGCACCCGGGCTTTGGGGCACACGGTCCCGCGACATCGGCGGCCGATTGCTGTCTTGCGGCGAAGGCGCCGGCGGAGCCTGCTGTTCTTGCGCCTGCGGCGGCTGCTGGCCTTGGGGCGGCCGATCAGCCTGCTGCCCCTGCTGCTGCGATGGCTGTTGAGTCTGCTCCTGCGTTGGCGGCGGCTGTTCCTGCTGTTGCTGAGCCAGCGCCAAGCCACTAACAGAAAGTACCAGCGCAAACAGCGAAACCCTGCGAGACACCACTGCGATGCTCTTCAAAACCGCTGGGTGGAAATTCATTCTAGTCTCCTCGACCTGGAGCCGGCCGAACCCTGCCTTCGGCCATCGCACTTAACCCGTTGGATGGTCTGAATCCGTCCGAGGATGCCTTGCGCCATGGGTACCAAGAAGCCCGAGACATCGGACCACGATCGGGCCACTCGCCCTCGCCGCGGCCGAGGCAACCGGAGCTAGCTGAATGTCTTGGAACTAAATGGAGTTTGTGGCAGGGTGGCGCATGTGCTTGCTCGCGCCGCCGCTGCCCGTCCCTTACGACCAGCGCTGCGTTTTCGAGCATCCCTCCAAATGCCCTGATGGCAAGCTCGTTGTGCCCCGGGGCAGTAGGCGCGTACGATGCGCTAGCTGGAGGTCCACATCGGAAATTCCGGTTAAGACCTGCTAGAAGCTAGAGGTGCAATATTGCAATTCGTAAGGAACTTGGTCTCGCCGTTCCACGTATCTCAACCGCTTTTGATGTCTCTGGCTCTGTTCGTATTTCTTTGCGCCACGACGCCGGGAATCGTCACGAGCCAAAACCCACCGACCAACGACAACCAGGAGGGCACGGTCGAGACGCAGATGCGCAACGTCACGTTTCGCTTTTCGGACGGTGTGGCGGTGGAAATAAAATCACTAAACGGTGTGCTCGCGCCCTTCGGCAAAAATGAATTTCCCAACTTCGACGACAAAGACTCGTTTAGGTTGCGCGTAAACACGGCGGAGATCGCCATGGATTCGCGAGACCTGGCGAACGTTCTCAATTCCTATGTTTTTGCGTGCCCGCATTCGCTCTTAACACAGCTATCCATCAGTGTGGAGAAGGGACATTTGAAAGTGAAGGGAAAGCTCCATGACAAAGGGGACATCCCGTTCGAGACGCAGGGAATTCTCATTCCCACTGCTGACGGAAAACTTCGGCTGCACAGCGAGAAGATTAACGCTATGCATCTGCCGGTAAAGGGATTGATGGATCTCTTCGGTATCGATCTAAGCAGTTTGATCAAAGAGGGCAAAGTTCCCGGCGTAGGGGCTCAAGAAGACGATCTGATTCTTGATCTCGAACAGATCCTGCCGCCTCCGCATATTGAAGGTAAGGTG
>Ga0210410_10000670_pt1 | contig 35778 bp, 35 predicted proteins | sample IncBWC4MmetaG_FD_161058 | JGI IMG/M metagenome (GOLD analysis project Ga0210410, IMG submission 161058) | Forest soil microbial communities from Barre Woods Harvard Forest LTER site, Petersham, Massachusetts, United States - Inc-BW-C-4-M | ecosystem: Environmental > Terrestrial > Soil >...
AGCGAGTCAATCGACTTCGTCGCAAACAAGGGGTTGCCCATGCAACTCCTCCTTCTTGATCAAGTGAATTCGAATTTCCTGATTACTCGGTTGCTTGCCTGGACCGCTTCAGCCGTGCCCACAGCCAATAGACTGGCAATCCCAAAAGCACGATTACCATGCCCATGCCGGCGGTTTGTGTTTCATACAGCAGCAGCACGCCCATGATTCCGCTCGCTGCAACTATATACAATAGCGGCAGCACCGGATACCCGAAGGCTTTGTACGGCCGTTCCGCATCTGGCCGCCGAACGCGCAGCACAAAAATTCCCACAATCGTCAGCACATAAAAGAGCAGCGCCGCGAACACTACGTAATCGAGCAGATTGCTGTACAGGTTGCCGTAACTTCCGTCCGGCTTGCGAGTCCGCAATAAAATCAGAATCACGATCCACGCGCCCTGGTAAACCAGCGCCACTCCGGGGACTCCCTTTTCATTCAACTTGCCCGTCGCGCGGAAAAACAATCCGTCCCTGGCCATCGCGTATGCCACGCGCGACCCGGCCAGAATCAACCCGTTGTTGCAGCCAAACGTGGAAATAATGATGGCAATCGCCATCATCCACGCGCCTTTGGCTCCAAACACCGCCGAAAGCGCCGCCGTCGCCACGCGGTCATCCGGCGCATTCTGGATTTGCGCCAGCGGCAGGGCGCACAAATACGCCAGATTCGCCAGGCAGTACAGCGTAATGACGATGACTGTCCCGAATGCCATAGAGAGCGCCACGTCCCGCTTCGGATTCTTCACTTCCGCAGCGGTGAAACCGATGTTATTCCATGCGTCTGCGGAAAACAGTGACCCCACCTGTGCCACTGCCAGCGCCAGCAGCAACCCGTACCAGCCGCTCCCTGCGGTCACGGTCGGCAACAAGCCTCTAAGAAAACCCACGCCCGGCTCAATTGTTTGCGCGCCCCGAATCGCCCACAGGTGCGAAAAATTATCCGCAATCGCCGAGGCGTTCCGCGCCACAAACACACAGATCAAAATCAGTCCGAGAAGCGAAAGCATCTTCGCCGAAGTGAAAATATTCTGGATCCACTTCCCGAGCTTCACTCCGCGCGTGTTCAGATACGTCAGGAAAATGATCATCAGCACGGCAACTAGCTGTTGAACGGAAAGGCTTATCGCAAATTTTGAGGAAAAATTGATCGGAGGGATCACCCAGGTCTTCGGAGAAATCGCGGGAAACAACACGCCAAGGTAGCGCGCAAATCCGATCGCCACCGCCGCAATCGTCCCCGTCTGGATCACCAGGAACAGCGTCCAACCGTATAAAAACCCCCACAGCGGAGAAAACGCCTCCCGCAGGTAAACGTATTGCCCGCCCGCGTGCGGAAACAGCGCCGCCAGTTCCCCGTAGGAAAGCGCCGCCGCAATCGTCAGGCAGCCGCTCAAAATCCACGTCAGCAGCAGCCCGCCGGCCGAGCCCGTCTGCCGCGCGATATCCGCGGCAACGATGAAAATCCCCGACCCGATCATCGAGCCGACGACAATCATCGTCGCATCGAACAATCCGATAGCCTTTACAAATTGGTGCTCGCTCTTGCCTGTGACCGTGCCCGTTCCTGTCGCGCTAGTCGCGTCGGCCATGCGTTCGGTGCCTCAGTGGGACGCCGCAGGCTTCGCGGCATCCAGTCGTCGGATAAATTCGCGGGCCATGCCGGCCGGGTCCTTCGCTTTCAGAATGTCGCTGATCACCGCCACGGAATCTGCTCCCGCTGCCAGCACCTGGGCGACGCGCCCGAGCGTGATGCCGCCAATGGCGACGATAGGCTTTTCCGTCAGCACACGCACGCGGCGTAGGAGTTCTGTGCCCACCACGGGGTCGGGATTCGCCTTGCTGCTGGTCTGGAAAATTGGCCCCACGGCAATATAATCCGCCGAACTGGCCGCTGCCTTCCGGAATTGTTCGAGGTTATGCGTCGAAACGCCAACCCAGCGGTCCGGCCCAATCACCTTGCGCGCCTGCTCCACGTCCAGGTCGTCCTGACCGACGTGCACACCGTCGGCTCCCGCAAGATACGCCACGTCCGGCCGGTCGTTCACAATGAACGTACACTTCGCCCGCCGCACCGCTTCCGCAATCGCCCGCGATTCGGCCCAGAGCTCCCGCGCGGCCGCGTTTTTCGCGCGGTATTGCAGCAGCTTCACGCCTGCGTCTATCAATTTTTGTGCTGTTTCCCCGGCTGGTTCCGTCAACATTCCTGCGTCTAATATCACATACAGCCTGGGCAGGACAAGGCGCATCGAACGCTATTTTCCGTTTACGTTCAAAAGTTTTTCGATGAAGTGTGTGTCGAACTTCCCAGCTTCAAAATCCGCGTCGGCCAGAATGCGCCGCTGCAACGGGACGGACGTCTTGATTCCCTCGATCACGAACATTTCCAGCGCCCGCTTCATTCGTCCGATCGCTTCCGTGCGGTCGCGGCCCTTCACAATCAGCTTCGCCACCAGCGAATCGTAGTACGGCGGAATCACCGCACCCGAATACGCCGCCGAATCCACGCGCACGCCAGTGCCTCCGGGCGCCTGAAACGTCGTGATCCGGCCGGCCGAAGGCACAAACGTCTCCGGATCCTCCGCGTTGATCCGGCACTCGATTGAATGCCCGGAAAAGTGCATCTCGCCCACCGCGTCTTCCATCTTCTCCCCGGCCGCAATGCGAATCTGCGATTTCACCAAGTCCACACCGGTAATGAATTCCGTAACCGGGTGCTCCACCTGAATGCGCGTATTCATCTCGATAAAATAAAGCGAGCCATCCGTGTCCATCAGGAATTCCACAGTGCCGGCGTTTGTATACTCGATCGCTTCCAGGGCCTTCACCACTTTCGTGCCCAGTTCCTTCCGGCGCTTTGCGTCAATCGCCGGCGAAGGCGATTCCTCCACCAGCTTTTGGTGACGGCGCTGGATCGTGCATTCCCGCTCGCCGAGGTGAATCACTTTCCCATGCTGGTCTCCGAGCACCTGAATCTCGATGTGCCGCGGGTGCTCCAGAAACTTCTCCATGTAGACGTCGGGCGTCCCAAACGCCTGTTGCGCCTCGCTCCTCGCCGTCTGGTACGCCGCCAGCAACTCGTCCTTGCTGCGGACCACGCGCATGCCGCGCCCACCGCCGCCCGCCGCTGCCTTCAAGATCAGCGGAAACCCGACGCGGGCCGATTCTTTCGCAAGCTGATCTTCGCCTTCCACCACCCCGTCGCTTCCGGGAATCGTGGGCAACCCGCGCGACTTCATCTCTCGCCGCGCGCGGTCCTTTTCCCCCATCATTTCGATCACTTCCGGCTTCGGCCCGATGAACGTGATCTCTGACGCTTCGCAAACCTTCGCAAAGTTTGCGTTTTCCGACAGAAATCCGTACCCCGGATGAATCGCGTCCACGTTGGTGATTTCAGCCGCGCTGATCACTTGCGGAATATTCAGGTAGCTCTCGCTGCTTCTTGGCGGCCCGATGCACACCGCCTCATCGGCGAAGCGCACGTGCAGAGAGTTGCGGTCCGCTTCCGAATACACGGCCACTGTCGGAATCCCCAGCTCTTTGCAGGCGCAAATGACTCGCAGGGCGATTTCCCCGCGGTTGGCGACTAGAATTTTCTGGAACATAGTCAGGCAGGCCGCTTACCGCTTGCGGCTTGGGCGAATTCCGAACAACGGCTGCCCGTACTCCACAGGCTGCCCGTTCTCCGCGAAGATCCGCAGTACTTCTCCGCTGATTTCGGACTCGATTTCATTCATCAATTTCATCGCTTCCACAATACAAAGCGTTTGGCCCTTGTCCACGTGCGACCCGACCTTCACAAAGGCTTCGGCTCCCGGGCTGGGCGACGCATAAAAAGTTCCCACGATCGGCGAATTGATCAGGTGCAGGTCTTCGCCGCCGCGCACGTCCGCCGCGTGAGCGGGCTCCGCGCTCCTGCTTTCGGTTTCCGGCGCGCTCACCGCCGACGGCACGATGATCTCCGCCGAAGGGCGGGGGGCTGAGACAACCACATGGGCGCTGGGCTTCCTCAGACGGATCCGCAGATCGCCCCTTGAATACTCAAACTCTTCAAGGTTGTGCTCGCTCATGAAGCGCAGCAACTGTTCGATCTGCCCGATTTCGGGGTTTGCAAACGACGGGCTTTCACTCGCTTTCGCGGTCTTTTTCCGTTTCATGCCTTTTCTTAGAGTTCGATAAGATCCCGCTTCACGCGGGTCAAGACTTCATTCCGGCCTCGTTGCACCACAACGTCGTCTTCTATCCGGATTCCGCCGACGCCTTCCACATATACCCCGGGTTCTATGGTAATCACATTTCCGGCTTCCAGTCGAACCGTCTGCCCGCGGGCCACCCGTGGTTCTTCATGCACCTCCAGGCCTAAACCATGCCCTGTGCTGTGCACGAAATACTGTTCCAATCCGTTTTTCTTAAGGACATCTCGCGCGGCGGCATCCACTTCTCCGCAAGTTACCCCTGCCCGGACGGCAGCTACCGCAGCCTCTTGCGCTTCCTGAACCGACCTGTACCACTCCCGCACGCGCTTGCTGGCACGCCCCACATAGACGGTGCGCGTCATATCGCTGCAATAGTGGCCGAGTATAGCACCCAGGTCCAGCACCACCAACTCATTTTTCCTCAGCTTCTTAGCCGTCGGCCGCGCATGGGGAAGCGCTCCTCGCGGTCCTGACGCCACAATGGTTTCAAACGAAGCGCCGCTGGCCCCGAGCTTCTTCATCTGATACTCGATCTCCGCTCCCAACTCGCTCTCCCGCACCCCCGGCTTGACCAGTTTCAGCACGCATTCCAGGACTTCCCCCGCCAGAATGGCCGCCTTTCGCATTACCGCCAGTTCCTGCGCGTCTTTTCGCATCCGCAGGTGCGCAACAAGGCCGGTCGCCTCAAATCCTCGCCCACTGCTTCCCAGCGCTTTGCGCAGAGTATTCCATTCGGCGACCGTCAGTTGGTTTGCATCGTACCCGACCCGACCAAGTCCGCTCTTACGCAGAAACGCTCCCAACGCCACATACAGTCCGCCCTGCTGGAGCTCTATTCTTACCCCGCGAGTCTCTTCCTTCGCTTGCATGGTAAATCGCCCGTCGGTCAACAGCGTCGTGCCGTCTTCTGACACAACGAGCGCCCCGGCTTCGCCGGTAAATCCCGTCAGGTAGTACCAGTTCGCCGGATGAGTCACCACCAGGCAGTCCAGTTTCCTGGCGGCCAGCTCCGCCCGAATCGCTTTTCGTCTTTTGGTGTGTTCCGCGCCCATAAAAAAATCGAGGAGACTTGCGCCTCCTCGATTTCAGTTTACCCGATTTTTTTCTGCCGCGCTTCGCGCCCGGCCTAACTCATCATCCGGGAATAATCCGCGGGGTGATGAAGAACAGTAATTCCTGTGAGGTCACGGATACGTTTGTCCGCCGGAACAGATACCCGATCAACGGCAAGCTGCCCACAATCGGCACTTCCGTGATGTTGGTCTGCTGCTGCGTGACGATGATGCCGCCAATGACCACCGTGCCGCCATCGGCAACCGTCACCTTGGTCTGCGCCGCCTGCGTATCCAACGCCGGGATACCTTGCACGCGTGGAATACCGTTGTCGATCTGCGTGTTTTCCACCAGCACGTCCATGAAAACCGTGCCTTCGGCGGTAATCTGCGGAGTCACTTCCAGTTGCAACACGGCGTCGATGTACTGAACCGAAATCGTGTTGTTGATCACGGTCTGGATCGGAATTTTCGTACCTTGCTTCACGATCGCTTTTTCGTTGTTCTGGGTGATCACCTTCGGCTTCGAGAGCAGTTTGCCGACACCCTTCGATTCCGCCGCGGTGATGAACAGGTCGACCGCGAAATTCGGCGAGCGGTGTCCAAAGAAGAAGCCGCTCGTCGGTGCCGCTGCGCCCAGGTTCACGTTAAACGGCAAACCGGGAGTCGAACTCCCAGTGGAGCCTGTAGTCGGAGTTCCCACAAGCGGGGGCTGCGGAATTCCGGTACCGGTCGTCACCGGACTTACGCCGACGTTCGCCGGGCCGCCAAAGACCGTCCGGCCGCCCGTGGTAGTCCCCGCAAAACCCCACTGTACCCCGATGTCTTGCGCGAAGGTCCTAGATGCGGAAACGACGCGCGCTTCGATTTCCACCTGCTGCGACTTCCGGTCCAGTTGGCGGATCAGGTTGTCGATTGTCGGGATCACCGAGGGAATGTCGCGGATAATCAGCTGGTTTGAGCGGTCATCCGAGAGAATGTCGCCGCGAGGTGACAGGAACTTCTTCAGCGTGTCCTTCATCGTGGTCGCTTTCGCGTAGCTCAAAACGCGCGTAACGGTCACCGGCGCCACCGCTTGGGCTTGCGCCAGTTCCAGGTCGCGTTGGGTCTCCGCTTCCTTCTTCAAGGTTTCGCGGGTCGCCACGCGCAGCACATTGCCTGTCAACTGCTTGTCCAGGCCGTTGTTCTGCAGCACGATGTCCAGCGCCTGATCCCAGGGCACTTCATCCAGCACGATTGTCAAGGTGCCCTTTACGTTCGGATCCAGCACCACGTTCAGTCCGCTGATTTCGTGAATCAGCCGGAAGAAGTCCTTCAGGTCAACGTCTTTGAGGTTCACCGAAATCGGCTCGCCCGTGTAGTGCCCGGCTTGCGGAGCATTTGCGCCGGCGGAGGCCTGCTGCGCCGCAACTGTCGTCGCCGCCATTGTTGCCTGCTGCGAGGCCAATTGCGAAGCCTGCTGGGACCCGCCATCGGGACGCGCCGGCGCGCTCTTTTCGTGCAACGACGCCAGGACCACGGCGGGCTGCGTCAATTCACCCGGCAGCGAAAACCGCGGTGCGGACGCGTCCGAAGCGTTGGACTTGCGCACATTCGTCTTGGGCGCATTGGCAACATAGTCGATCGACTTTTTTGTGGATTCCAGGGAAGTCGAGGTTACCGGCGCAACCGCATTGGCGTCCGGCGTCACCTGCATCTGGAAGTACACCACCAACGCATCGCCTTCATGCGTGATCTGGTAAGGCGTTTCTCCCGTCAGGTCCACCACCACGCGCGCCACATCCGGGCGGAACTGCCCGATCCGCACGCCGCGCACCGGCGCCGAGACGCCCGGAATCACGGTCCTCTGCACTCCCAACCGTGCCCCGTTGAAATCCAACACCAGGCGCTCCGGGTTCTGCATACGGGAAGTGTGGACCTCGAGTCGGCCTGCTCCCTCGACTCGAATCGCCGCCCGTTGCGGCTCCTGCGTGATCGCCACGCTCGAAATTACCGCGGCGGTCGATGTCGCGCCAGCGGGCTCCTGACCGCGAACGCTCGCCAGGCTTCCGCCCAGCATCACGCTCGCTACTATCAGGCAGCCACACCGGAAGGCCGGCCAGTTCGTCTTCATTGCTGTTCTCCTGCACTGGAGTAAATTCTCTTATTGACTTGACGTTCCACTGGTTTCCCGAACGCATCTTTCCCGACTTCGTGGAACGACACGCCGTCCATTGCAATCTTTTCCACTCGCCCGTCGTACAGTTGGTCGCCTTCGCGCAGGAAATACGTCCGCGCTTGCGGATTCGTCACGACCGCGATCATCCCGTTGGGTGCCCGCACAATTCCATCCAGCCGAAGCGTTCCCACCTGCAATCCGGCTTTACCTGGCGGCAGATTCGCTCCCGCCCTGGCCGCCGCTTCCTGCCGGCTGGTCAGCGATTCGAACGGATCACGCCGTGAAACCTTTGTCTCGGACGCTTCAGGCGCACCACCGGTCTTTGCTGGCCCGGGGCTCGCCGTCTTCTTTACCACCGGTTTTTTTTCAGGCTTTGCAGCCGCCGGAGCCGCCTTAGGAGCCTTGGCGGGGGCTGGAGCTTTCTGAGCCGGGGCCTTTGGCGCCGGTGTCTGTGCCGCAGGCTTCGCCGCAGTTTTTGGAGCCGCAGCAGGCGGCGTCGCTGGCTTTGCTGCCGGTGGCGGCGCTTGCGCGGCCGGCTTTGCCGCTGCTTTTGGAGGCCCGGCGGGCGCCGACTGGGCATGCAAGCTGCTCCCGGCCGTCGCCAGCAGAATCCCCGTCATCACTGTTATGGCTAGACGCATGGCTCGCTCATCCCTGCTCACGGTTTTTTCACCTGTTGACCAGCGCCCTTTGTCGGCGTCGAATCAGCTGGCTTCGTGAAGAATGTCGTAACTGTAAAAACTCCGGTAACCGTTGTTCCGGGGCGGAGTGGATATTTCGCTCCCTTCCCGCCGCCGGTCGGGTCATCAAACTGCAGATCCCCGACGTTGATGATGCGCGACAACCGGCTCAACCTCGAGAAAAAGTCCAGCATATTGAAATAGGGCCCGTCCGCTTGCACTTCAAACGGCATCTCGTAGTGATACTCCTTCGGCACGATGTTCTGCGAGGTCAGCTTCCGCAATTGCACGTTCGACGAAGCCGCCGCTCCCTGCACTTGGCGGATAAACTCGTCAACTTCCTTTTCCTCGGGCACGATCGTCTTCAGCGTGTCCAGTTGCTTGTTCAGCGCGTCCATCTGCTGCTTCAACTCTCCATAGCGCTGCTTGTAAACCTGGAGTTGGGTCACTTCCTGGTTTAATTTCGTGCGTTCCTGAACGGCCGTGTCGTAGTCGGTGCGCTCCTGCGCAACCGGTGAACCTGGTACATACAGTCCCGCCAGCACCAGGATTACCGCGATCGCCAGCGCCACCAAGCCCTGCATGATTACGGACATGTCTCGGAAAGGATTGGCCATGGTATCCCCCTATCCTTTCTTCGCCGGTGCGCTCGAACTTGTGCCGCCGGGAGTGCTGGCGGGTTTAGCCGCCGGCGTGCCCGCCGGTGCCGGTCCATTCGGCGCAATTTCCGCATTGATCGAAAACAGGAATGTCTGCACGTTCGTGTTCTTTTCGTCCTGCTTCGCTTCTTTGATCTCCACCTTCTGGAAGTATCCAGAACGCTTCAGCGCGGTGATGAAGTTGGCCACGGAATTCAGCGAAGCCGCCGCGCCATCCATCGACAGATTCGTGCCCTTCTTCGACATCGACATCAGCCACAGGTTTTCGGCCCGGGAGACCGTGTTCGCCACCTGGTCCAGAAGTTCCTGTGCGCCGGTGCGGTCCCGCTGCAACTGTTCGATCGTGGTCACCCGCTGCTGCAACACTACCTTTTGCTTCTCGAAGGCTTCCACTTGCAGTTTGATCTGTTCCAGATCCGTCTTTTGCGCCTGCAATTGCTGGATGCGCTTGTTCTCGTCATTCAACTGCGTCTGCCATGAATGATAGAAGTAGAAGAGGAAGAGTCCGCCGAGCAGCACGCCCGCTCCGATGAATACCAGCGGCAATGCCGCCCCGGTATCCACCGGCCGCCGCGATGCCTTCGGCCTCGTTTGTCCAAGTAAGTTTATGCGGATCATGGCTAGTCGAAGCTCCTCAGGGCCAGTCCCACGGCGACAACCAGTCTTGGCGCCAATTCCCGGATTTGATCTTCACTATGCTTCCCGGGATTGATCAGCACCTTCCGGAAAGGATTCAGTTCTTCCACCGGCATCGCGAATTCCTCGCGCAGCAGGTCCACTAGGCCCGGCACACGCGCCGTCCCGCCCGCCACCATGATTCGCTGGATGTTCTCGCCGCTTGCGGTCGCACGGAAGAAGTCGAAGGTCTTCTGGATTTCCAGCGTCAGGATGTCTGAAACGCTGCGCAGGATCTGCCCCTTCTGCTCGTCGGTCACCGTCGGCAGGGTATCGCCCTTCTTCAGGCGCTCCGCGTCGTCAAAGCTCAGGTCCAGTTCCTTCTGCAACGCGTCCGTGTACTGGTTCCCGCCCACGCTGACGTCGCGCGTAAAGAGCGGAATGCCGCCGCGCACGATGTTGATATTCATCACGCTCGCGCCAATGTTCAGCAGTGCCACGGTCTGTCCCGCATCCGGCTCGTAGTTCACTTCGAAGCAGTTCTGCAATCCGAACGCGTCAATATCCACCACCACGGGCGTCTTTCCCGCCTGCGCCAGCACGTTGGTGTGATTCAGAATCTTGTCTTTCTTTACCGCCACCAGCAGCACGTCCATCTGTGAATCCATTGCTTCCAATAGTTGGTAGCTGAGGTTCACGTCGGCGATGTCGAAGGGAATGTGCTGGCTGGCTTCCGACGGAATCCGGTCGTACAGCTCTTCCTCCGTCATCAGCGGCAGCGGCACCCGCTTCACGATTACGGAGTGGCCGGAGACCGATGTCCCTACATTCTTCGTTTTGATTTTTTCAGTTTCGAAAATCTTGGTGATCGCGTTGGCCACTTGCGGCGCATCCATGATCGCGCCGTCCACCACGGTATCCTGCGCCAGGGCTTCCATGCCGAAGCTGACCAGTTCATACCCGGCCTTCGTCGATTTCAACTCCACAGCCTTGATTGAGCTGGAACCAATGTCCAACCCCACCAGCTGCCTGCTTTTTGCTCCCCCGAGTAACCACATATCGCGGCCTCTTTCCCTCACGCTCTGACAAGTCTAGCGGCGCTTCGTCACCACTTGGCTCATCTTGCGTTCCATCCACCTGTCTAGGATCGTCTTCCTAAGTTTCCAACGATTTCCTAACTTGAATGCAGGTATTTCGCCCTCTGTGATGTACCGGTACAGTGTGTCCGGGCTGATTCCCAGATACTGTGACGCCTGTCGTACGTTCATCACTTCGCGCGATTCGCTCACGAGGAACGCCCACCTTATCTTCCACTCGCCCTTCTTGCATACTTCGCCGCACCCAATTTCTCGCGTTTGCTGCAGGACACATGCTTCCCCGGGTGCTGCTCGTGAGTACGTTATGTCATTCACTCAGGCCGAGCGTCAAGCGATTCTCTTCTGCAGTTGTCCTAAGAATGCAGGTAATCTTAGGCAATTGGCCTGTTATTGTAGGCAGGTAGGACTAGTAATTGCATATCTTGCTGGCAACCACCACAACCGCTTGCGCTTTTTCTCGCCGCCATCCCTGTCCGCTCGGACGGTAATCCTTAGTTCGCAATCCTCACGCTATCTCAACGTTCTCTACCACTTGCGCGCTCTCCGTCGTCTTCGCTGCGAACTCTGCGCGCTTCCTTTGGTAAATTCTTTTCTTCTCGCGTTCTGCGGCTCAAATCCCGAGACTCTTCCAGATCGCTTCCACCCGCGCCTTCGTCTTTTCATCCACAAGCATCTCATCCGGCCAGGGTCGCGCAAATCCTTCGGTAGCCCATTTGCGAGTCGCGTCAATTCCCATCTTCGATCCAAAATCCTGCATTCGCGCCGCGTGATCCAGCGTATCCACCGGCCCCAAAGTAAACTGCACATCCCGCTGCGGATCAATCGCGCACAGCGCCTTCCACACTACCTCGCGGTAATCGTGCACATTCACGTCGTGATCCACCACCACAATCACCTTCGTGAACATCGCTTGCCCCAGAGACCAGATCGCGTTCATCACCTTTCGCGCGTGCCCAGGGAACGATTTCCGGATCGACACAATCATCAGGTTGTGCACTATCCCTTCCGCCGGCATCGAGACATCCACGATTTCCGGGTGCGTCAACTTCATCAGCGGCAAAAACACCCGCTCAATCGCATATCCCATGTAAAAATCTTCCTGCGGTGGCCGCCCCACAACGGTAGCCAGATAAATCGGGTCCTTCCTGTGCGTCACGCACTCTACATGAAATACCGGATACTCCCCTTCCAGCGAATAAAATCCGGTGTGGTCGCCAAACGGCCCTTCCGTCCGGATCTCATTCAGGTTCACATATCCTTCTAGCACGATCTCCGCGTTCGCCGGCACTTCCAGATCGTTCGTCTCGCACTTCACCAGTTCGACCGGTTCGCGGCGCAAGAAACCGCTGAACATCATTTCATCCAGGTCCGGTGGTATCGGCAAAATCCCACCGAGAGTCGTCGCCGGGTCCGCACCAATCGCCACGCTCACCGGAATCCGCCCTTCCGGATTCTTTGCCCGCGCCCGCCGGAAATGTTCCGCGCCGTGCTTCTGCGTTTGCCAATGCATCCCTGTCGTCCGCTCGTCGTAAATCTGCATCCGGTACATCCCCACGTTCCGCTTCCCCGTCTCCGGGTTGCGCGTAAACACAAGCGGAAATGTGATGAACCTTCCGCCATCCTGCGGCCAGCACTTCAAAATCGGAAAGTCGAAAAGGTTAACGTCGTTGGCCTGGTGCACCACCTCTTTGCACGGCCCATCCTTCACATGCTTGGGCATGAACGACCCCAGCTCCGCCAGTTTCGGCAGCATCTTCAATTTGTCGAACAGCCCCTGGGGCGTCTGCATGTCCAGAAAGCCGCGAATCCGCGCCGCCACCTCATCCAACTCTTCCACCTCAAACGCCAGCTCCATCCGCCGCACGCTTCCAAACGCATTGATCAGCAGCGGATACCGCGAGCCTTTCGGCTTCTCAAACAACAGCGCCATTCCGCCCGGATTCCCCTTCGGCCCCGCCATCGCCTGCGCCCGCTGCACCACTTCCGTCACTTCCAGCACCGGGTCCACTTCCGCCTTCACCCGGCGCAGTTCTCCCTCCCTCTCCAGCCGCCTCACAAACTCCCGCAAATCCGTGTATCCCACCTCTTCCTCCAAAAATCCCGCCTAATCGTGAGCCGTTTGAAAGGACCGGGCTTGCCCGGCCCTCCAAGTCCCGATGGCCCACAGGAGGCCTCGCTTCTTTGCGGTGTCGGTCTTGGCCTCGCCCGCCACTTCCCAGATATGGCCGCAACTATGGCAATTCCAGCCCTTTTGATGCATCGCAATCGGTATTCCGAGCAAGAGCAGTCCCGCACCCGCGATCCGCTTCTTGAGCTCATTACAGGAGACATCCATCGATCCACAATTCGGACAACGCTCTTGCTCATACTCCCCGACGCCATCGACGTCAAATTTCTCGTTTGGCGTACTGCTCAATGCTCGCAGAGCATCCTCCACATCGCTCTGCCGCACTACAAGCTTCAAACCGCCTAGCAAGTTAGACCATAGCCAATCAAGCCTTACCATGTTCTCGTCGTAAAGAAAGCAATCGATCCCTGCCGCTTCAAGAATCATCCGATCAGTCATGGCTTCGGGTATATCGCGGTATTGACGAATCACTACAGGAGTGTTCCCAAGGTCCTCTTTTGTGTCGGGCCGTACCATTTGCGAAGGAACTGGAAGATCTTTGCCGGCCCAGTCTAATCCCCTTTTTGCCATCTCCTCCCGGAGCGTCTCAAAGGCCCAATCCGTCAGAGCGCCAGGGTTCTGTCCGACCTTTAGCAATTCCAGCTCGCTCATCGCCGCATATCTGGCGGCCAGACGCTCTTGTTCGTGCTCCGGATCGATCTTCGTCATTGTTCGGTGGCCCTCGCCGCGCCAATCATACTCTGATTTCCGCGACTTCAAGGTCCGGGCAAATTCATGCCCTCACCACCCGCAATCCCAACTCGCTCTCAAACGGATCAAAATCCCGGTCCCGGTGCAGCAACTCATGCCCCTCGCGCAGACAGAACGTCGCAATCCAGCAATCAATCGTCTTTCGAACAGTAAACCCCTTTGCCCTCAGTCTCCGATAATTCGTCGCAGTTTCGACAGCTATCTCAGTGCCCCCTGTCGGGAAAATTGAAAACTCCAGCAACTGCGTCTTAACCTCCTCGAACTCCCTTTTGCTATGAAGACCCTCTAATACCTCACAGAAAATAAGGTCCGTCAGGCCGATCTCCTCTCGCCCGATGCGAGCCTCAAGTAGTCGTGTCTCTTCGTTACTTTTCCCGTTAACGTAATCCACCCAGACAGTTGAATCCACAATGATCATCTTCCTTCACCGTCAGCATCGGCTCTGCCGCGATTCATCGAGGTTCCCTTCCCACTTCACTTTTCCTCTCAAGCGGCGGATGCCCTCCTGCCGTTTCAAACGGACAAGCATCCGCAAACCCGCCTCCACGGTCTCCTTCTTGGTCTTCGTGTTGGCGCTGCGCATCGCCTCTAGCATCAATTTGTCATCAATCTCGATATTCGTCCGCATCGTTCACCTCAATGTGTATAATATCACGTTTTTGTGTGTATCGAGGCGAGAACCAGGCCCATTCCTCACCGACAGATTCCACAATCGCCTCCACCAATTGAAACGCGCCGATAACGATGCCGTAACACACGCTGTCTACACTCGCTCTGGTGTGAACGTGTTCCTGGAGCTCATCCATTCCGCGCGGCTCCTGCGCTTGAAAAATCTAAAATTTAGGAGATCGATATAATGTTGAAGAAACTCCGGCTGCTCTTTGTCTTGGCGGCCCTGCTCGGAACGCTTCCCATCCGAATCATGGCGGCGCCAAATGATTCGGCAGATTTACTCCACCGCATCAAGCACGTCTTTGTCATCGTCTTGGAAAACGAAGGATTTGACGTCACTTTTGGTCCAAACTCAAAAGCCCCCTTTCTTTCCCGGACCCTCACTTCAGAAGGTGTTCTCCTGAATCAATACTACGGCACCGGCCACGTCAGCCTGGATAACTACATCGCCATGCTCAGCGGCCAAGCCGCCACTCCCCAGACCCGCAACGACTGCCAGGTTTACCAGGATTTCGCCCTGACGGGTGTGACTCCCGACGGCCAGGCCATCGGCTCAGGTTGTGTCTATCCAGCCTCCATCAAGACCCTGCCAGACCAGTTGAATGCGATCGGCAAGACTTGGCGCGCTTACGCGGAAGACATGGGCAACGATCCCAACCGGGAAGCAGCCACGTGCGGACATCCCACGCTTAACGCCGTCGATCACACGCAAGCTTCCGAGGCGCCGTCGGCTGCGGTTCCCCTCGGCGACCAATATGCTTCCCGCCACAATCCCTTCGTCTATTTCCACTCCATCATCGACTCGCCGGACTGCTCTACACACGTCGTCAGCCTCAACCTGTTGCCCCAGGATCTTCTCAGAGAGTCCACCACACCCAACTTCGTTTTCATCACCCCCAATCTCTGCAACGATGGACACGACGCTCCCTGCAAGAACGGTCAGCCGGGTGGCCTCGTCTCCGCCGACGCGTTCCTTCAGAAATGGATCCCGATGATCACCAGTTCTGCCGCCTATCAGCGCGATGGTCTGATCATCATTAATTTCGACGAGGGAGGCCTCAGCGCCCAGCAGACTGCCACGGGCCTGTCCATCTTTGCTCCGGGACTGTTCTGCTGCAATGAGCAGCCAGGACCTAACTTGGCTCCTTTCCCGCAAACCACGAACATCACTCCCACCGTCAGCTTAACTTTCCAAAGCTATGGCGGTGATCGCACGGGCGCCGTGCTGCTCTCTCCGTTCGTGGAACCCGGCACTGTGTCTTTCACTCCGTTCAACCACTACTCCTTTTTGAAAACCATGGAGGACATCTTTGACACGGACAGCTATCTCGGCTATGCGGGAGCCCCCGGCCTCGTCGGTTTCTTCGGGTGTGTGACCTCCGACATCCAGACCGAGGGACATCATCAACCCGAGTCTTGCGGGGTTCGTTAAGCAAGCATCCCCGTTCTAAAGGGTGGCTCGCTCTCTGTGCGGCTCCTAAAGGCGGGGCACCCTCTTCTTTTTCACGAGTAGCTCCCATAGATCTTGCCAATCTCAGTCTCGAACTGCCCCACTAGATCGTCTCATTCCCCGCCCGTCAAAGTTTCGATCTGACACAAACAATCTCAGACTGAGCATAAATTCTGCCCGCTGTTCGTGGTTTGGACTTGAAATGGGTTTCTTGAGTTTTTGAAGATGTGCTTTGGAACGATTTACTTGCGCGATTAAATGTAGGTGCGCGCCGTTTGCCGCCCGAAGTGGCCTCTCAGTTGCTCCTCTCTTCTCCCGGATGGGAGTCGCTTTCTCGTGTGTCTTCCGAACTCGCACCTCCTGAGTCCCTAGGAACCAGTCGTCGGTACCTGGATCGAGAAATTATTCGCGTAAGTAAGGAGAACTGGAACCCAAAGCGCGCCAGTCGATGGTAGTAACAGGGTGCGGCAACGGCTCATCAGCCCAACATGCTAAGTTTGCTTCACATGATTCGACTCGATTATCTCTCCTGCGTTTTGACCGTCTTGGGCACCATCCTCCTCGGCAAGAAGCTCTGGCAAGGCTGGGTTGTTGCCGCCATCAATAGTGCCGTCGTCTGTGTCATCGGCGTCCGCACCGCGCAGTTCGGTTTCGTCCCGGCCAATCTCCTTTGCATCGCCCTGTACACCACCAATCTCCTCAACTGGCGCCCGAAGAAGCAAGATCAGTAGTTCTCCGTAACCATTCCAGCCAGCTTCACGCATCTCCTGTAGTGGCCGATCTTAAGATCGGCCACTACACGCTTGCTTGCCGCAGCCTCCTTGCGCCGCGCTGCCATCCCTTCTATCCTGATTCTTTCACTCCCATGCAGCGCATTTACCTCGATCACAACGCCACCACCGCCGTCGACCCCGCCGTCCTCGACGCCATGCTTCCCTACTTCTCCAACGACTTCGGCAACGCCTCCTCCATCCACACGTTTGGCCAGCAGGCCCGCGCCGCGGTCGAAACCGCGCGGGAACAAGTCGCGTCGCTCCTTAACGCCCGGCCCCAAGAAATCGTCTTCTCGAGCGGCGGCACCGAATCCGACAACCACGCCATCTTCGGCGTCGTCTCTTCATCCTTAGCTTCCGCAACCTCCTCTGCCTCCCTGACCTCCCCGCACATCATCGCCACCACGATCGAACACGAAGCTGTCCTTAACGCCTGCCAGGCTCTCGAAAAGCAGGGCGTCGCTGCCACCTATCTCCCCGTCAATCGTGAAGGCCTCATCAATTTCGACGAACTCCGCCGCGCCCTTCGCCCCGAAACCGTTCTCATCACCGTGATGCACGCCAACAACGAACTTGGTACCATCCAGCCTCTCACCGAAATCGGCCGCATCGCCGCCGAAGCCGACGTCTACTTCCACACCGACGCCGTGCAATCCGCCGGAAAAATTCCGGTTGACGTTAAAGCCTTGCAGCTCGATCTGCTTTCCATCTCTGGCCACAAGTTTTACGCCCCCAAGGGCATCGGCGCGCTCTTCATCAAAGGCGGCACGCGCCTCCGCCAGATTCTCTATGGCGGACATCACCAGCGCGGCTTCCGCCCCGGCACTGAAAACGTCGCCGGCATCGTCGGCCTCGGCAAAGCCGCCGAACTTGCCCGCCTCTCTCTCGAAAATGACGCAGCGCGCATCTCACGCCTCCGCGACACGCTCGAACAAGGCATCCTCGCGCGCATACCCGATTCCCGCGTCAACGCCGCCAACGCCCCGCGCACGCCCAACACAACTAACATTCTTTTTCCCGGCCTCGAAGGTGAAGCCCTCGTCATCGCTCTCGATCTCAAGGGCCTCGCCTGCTCTACCGGAGCCGCCTGCTCCTCCGGCGCCGTCGAACCCTCGCACGTCCTCACGGCCATCGGCCTCCCCGCCGCCGAAGCGCGCGCCAGCATCCGTTTCAGCCTCGGCCGCCACACCACAGAATCCGAAATCGCCGTGGCCCTCGAAATCGTCCCCGCCGCCGTAGCCCAACTGCGAGCCCTATCCCCCACCTACCAGAAGTCCACCGTAATTTCTTGATACGTCCTACCTTTGTGCCCGCAGTGTTCTCCCCTCTGCGCCCCCTGTGTTAAATCCCTCTTCCCCTCAGCACAAATTCTCCAAAACCGCTAAAATGGAATTGGCGTGTCCACGCAACTCCAACTCGACCCTCTTCCGGCAACAACCGCCGCCCAGACCACGCCCGGCCTAATCGCCGTAGCCATGTCCGGTGGTGTCGACTCTTCCACCGTCGCCGCGGTCCTTCTCCAGCAAAATCAACCCATCGTTGGCCTCACAATGCAGCTCTGGAATCAGCGCCGCCTTCCCGAACTCCAGGGCGACGGCCCCGCGCAGCACCGCTGCTGCTCGCTCGACGACGTCTACGACGCCAAGCGCGTCGCCCAGCACCTGAACTTTCCGCATTACGTCGTCAACTTCGAAGAGCAGTTCGAAGCTCGCGTCGTGCGCCCATTCGTCGAGCAGTATCTTTCCGGCCGCACTCCGATCGCCTGCACGAACTGCAATACCGATGTCAAATTCGAGCCGTTGCTCCGCATGGCTCGCCAGATCGGCGCCGAGCGACTTGCCACAGGTCACTATGCCCGCATCCGGAAAAACGAAACCACCGGCCGCTTCGAACTCCTTCGCGCCCGTGATGATTCCAAAGATCAGTCTTATTTCTTGTGGGGTTTAACGCAGGAACAGCTCTCGCGCAGCGATTTTCCTCTTGGCGAACTCACCAAGGAAGAAGTGCGCAACGTAGCGCGCAACGCGAACCTTCCAGTCGCCGAAAAGCCGGAAAGCATGGAACTCTGCTTTGTGCCGAATGGCAACTACGTCCAGTTCATCCACGCCTACGCGCGCGCCGAAGGCATCGCTGTGAATAATCAGGAAGGCGACATCGTCACCGAAGACGGCGCCGTCATCGGCCGCCACACCGGGGTGCACAGTTACACCGTCGGCCAGCGCAAAGGCCTGGGCTTCGCCGCCGGCAAGCCCGTCTATGTCCTCTCGATTGACAAGCAAAACAATCGCATTATCGTCGGTGCGGACGACGCCCTGCGCACCAGCACTTTCGAAATCGAAAATGTAAACTGGATTTCCATCGCGGGGCCATCCACGCCGATACATGGCCAGGGCAAAATCCGCCACAAGCACGACCCCGCTCCCGCCACCATCGAAGCGCTCCCCAACAATCGCGCCCGCATCACCTTCGAAACTCCCCAGCGCGCCATTACCCCAGGCCAAGCCGCCGTCTTCTACAACAACGACACCGTCCTAGCCGGCGGCTGGATCAAGTAACACTTTATGGCGTGCGGTAGCTCTGCTACCACTTTTGCGATCTCAACCACATCACCCGAAGCAAGCGCTTGTCATTCTGAGGGCATCCGATAAGGATGCCCGAATAACCTCAACTTCAAATTTTTCCAAGGGAATTTTAATGAACTGAATTTACTGAAGCGGCCGCCGTCCGGGGCGGTCGCTTTCAAGCTGCCGCATCGCCCCCGCCAATCCCGGCGCCAATCCCGGATTTCTCTTCAGAATCTTATCGGCCCTCTTCAAATCCTCCGGCCGATCCAAATCAAAATCCTTCCGCAACAATTTCCCGCGCAGCTTCAATGCCACAATCTTCTCGATTGTCAACTCCAGCACCCACTCCGTGCTCCACGGAATCCCGCGGAAAATCTCCGGCACCATCTTCGGCATTCCCAGCAAATAATATCCCCCATCCTCCGCAGGTCCGATCACCACGTCATTCGCTCGCAACTCCGCAAACGCCTGCCGCACCCGTTCCGCTCCCATCCACGGTGTATCCGTTCCAATCACCACCACCTCGCGATAACCCATCGCAAAGCATTTTCGAAACGCGTTCTCCATCCGCTCCCCAAGATTCGCGCCTCGTTGCGGCAAGACTCGCACACGCGCGCCGCTTCCCTGCTCCTTCTCCATCTTGCGGAAGTAACTCGTCCCGCCCGCTGCAAACACAAACACATCGCAGCCGCGCAACTTCCGCCCAAGTCGCAGCGTGTCCGCAACGCACGCTTCATGCAACTCCACCGCAGTCTTCGCGGACACCGCGGCCAGTAATCGCGTCTTCACTTTTCCTGGTTTGGGAGTTTTTGCAAATACAAGGAGGGCGCGCGAACCGCTCATGGATGGAAGCTCAGCTCACTTGAGCGCAAAACGATTCCGCGTAAGCGTTCGCACTTCAGATGAACAACTCGTCTTCCTGCTCCACCGACGTTTCCCTCGCCGGAGACGCAGCCCGCCGTGAGCGCAGCACGTCGAGCCCAATCTTGATTCCCTGCACGATCGCGGATGCCTTCTGCACCGGCGCCCAGAAACTTCGTCGTACCTGCGAACCCGCATCTTCCACCGCTTCGAGCGTCCCGGTCAGGATGCGATCGACGGCCAGCAGTTGCCCGCGCAACCGGTCCGAAGCCTCCGTTGCGATCTTGTCGAACTTCTGCGCCTGCGATCGAGTCAAGTAAACGATGTGCGCCGCGTCTTCCACCAGTGCGGAAATTTTCGGCTGCGTGTCGTCCAGCAGAATCTGCGTGCGTGTCAGGATTGGCCCCACGCGTGAGTGCATGTCGCCCACCATCCGATTCACCGATTCGGTGGTCTTCTTCAGTTGCAGGAACAGCACGATCAGGATCGTCGTCTGCACCAACAGCGCAATCGCCGCCGCAAGGATGAAAACTTCCATCGTTATTTGCATACACACCCGACCCTCTCCGCAACCTCAGCGGAAAAACCCAAGCCACCCCGGTAAACCCTCAGGACTTCGATTCGCGGAGAAACGCCTCGCGTCCCGCGTCCACCGCCGCAGACAGCGATTCCCGCTTGCGCGAAGCCACATCCTTGCCGCGCTCGATCAATTCGTCGGCGCGCTCCCGCAACTCTTTCGCCTTTTTCTGCGCAAATTCCCGTCCATCATCCGCGCGCTTGGCCAGGTACTCGCGCGTGTCTTCGCCGGACTTCGGCGCAAAAAGGACGCCCATCAGTGCGCCGACTCCCAGTCCCACCAGAAAGTAACTAACTTTGCTTCCAACGTTGTCAGCCATAGAAGCCTCCACGCAATGAACGTAGCACAACGCCTGTGAACGCCGCAATACAACATAACCTCCACTCTTGCCTAATACCGGTTAGGTCGTATCTTGGTGCAGGGACAAATGTTGCACAATTTTCTCCGCCATTTTTCGAGGGAGCATCCGGCACAGCTCTTCCGTGCTTGCCTTCTTCAAGTTCGCCACGCTGCCATACCGCTGAAGCAGCCTTTGCGAGGTCCGGGGGCCAATTCCCGGGATATCGAGCAGTGCGGTATGGGTCTGGCGGGCCCCTCGCCGCTGGCGGTGAAAGCCGACCGCAAAGCGATGCGTTTCATCGCGAATCTGCTGGATCAAGTGCAGCACCGGCGAGTGCCGCTCCAGAATCAGCGGCTCGTCTTCTTGTCCCAGGCTGTAAAGAATCTCTTCCTTCTTCGCGATGCTGGCCATCGGCTGGTTAATGATATGCAACGACTCTAGAGCCTGAGCCGCCGCGTGCAATTGCCCAAGCCCCCCATCAATCAGGATCAGCCCGGGCAACGCTTTCTTCTCTTCCTGCAATCGCCGGTATCGCCGCACCACTGCTTCATACATGCTGGCAAAATCGTCGTTCTGCGCACGCTCCCGTCCACCCGGCGCTTCATCGCCGCGAATGATGAATTTCCGGTAATCCGATTTCTTCATCCGCCCGTTTTCCCAAACCACCATGGACGCAACCGTGTCCGTCCCCTGAATATGCGAAATGTCGAAGCTCTCAATTCGTTTCACTTCCTCGGGAAGGTTCAAGGCAGACTGCAGCGCCTCGCCGATGGCCTTCGAAGTCGGCTTCAAGACGCGGAACCTCTGCTCGAAAATGTGCTTGGCGTTATTTTCCGCCAGGTCCAGAAACGCGCGCTTGCTCCCCCGCTGCGGCGTAAAGATCTCCACTTTGTGCCCCGCGCGTTCGCTCAATAATTCTTCCAGAAGCTCGTGATCCTCAAAATCGATGGGTACGTGAATCATCCTCGGCAGGTATTCTGCTTCCAGATAAAGCTGCTTCAGGAGCGAAGGCACGAACTCGTGCGGATCGAACTCTTCCAGGTCTTCCCAGTAAAATTCCCGGCGGTCCACCACGCGCCCGGCGCGCAGGTGGAACAGATTCGCCGCAACCAGCGGCGGCTCCGCGTAATAGGCCAGCACGTCCGTATCATCGCCCTGTGCCGAAGCAATCCGTTGCCGCTCCTCGATATCATCCAGCGTGCGCAGCAAATCGCGGTAAGACGCAGCCTCCTCAAAGCGCTCGCCTTCCGCCGCAGCCAGCATTCGTTCCTCGATACTCTTCATCAGGTCCTGCCGGCGGCCTTCCAGAAACATCCGCGCGTCGCGTACCGCCTCCGCATACCGCGTATCCGTTGTCAGTCCCTCCGCGCACGGCCCCAGGCAGCGGTGAATGTAAAACTGCAGGCAGGGCCGCGGGTGAACCTTCGTCAGGTCCACATAACACGAAGGCACCAGAAATCGCTTGTGAATGAAGTGCAGAATGCGCCGAGCGAGGCTTGCCGGAAAATACGGCCCAAAATAAAGCGAGCCGTCCTTCTTCACCCGCCGCGTGAAATAAACCCGGGGATATTTTTCATAAAGCGTCAGCTTGATGTACGGGTACGTCTTGTCGTCCCGCAGCATGACGTTGAACTTCGGCTTGTACTGCTTGATGAGATTGTTTTCGAGCGCCAGCGCTTCGCGCTCGTTTTCCACCAGAATTGTCTCAAGGTCGGCAATCTCCCGCGCCAGCGAACCCGTCTTCGCATCCACCCAGCGTGATTCCAGAAAATACGATCGCACCCGGTTCCGCAGGGAGCGCGCCTTGCCGACATACACAACCTTGCCCGCCGCGTCCTTGAACAGATACACTCCGGGTGTTTCGGGGAGAGACGCTGCTTTTTCGCGGGGGTCCATGGAGTTGAAGCGGCCCGGCCAAGCTTTCCAGCTGCCTCTTTCATCTTACGGCGAATTCCGGCCGAAAGAGAAACGCGTTCCCATTTATAGCCGCTTTTCGCTTGCGGCGGACCGCAGAATCGGATTGGCCTGGCAACGCAACCTGGAATAAACTGAATCCGATAAGGGGGGAGTGATCCAGTTGATTCATGCGCGATTCCTGGGCAATCTGGCGAACTTGACGATCTTCGTTCTCTCTCTGTGCGCGACGCCATTGCGCTCGCAGGATCCGCCGGCTAGCGCGCCTCCTCCCAGCCAGCCGCAACCTAAGCCGAAGAAGAACGTTGATTCCGCGGTGAACTCCGCTCCCGACCAGCCTCAATGGGATCCGCTGCGCGCCGAAAAAGATCTCGAAGTCGGCAAATACTACATGAAGAAGGGTGACGTGGACGCCGCCATCGACCGCTTCGAAGACGCCACAACCGCGAAGCCCGGCTACGCCATTCCCTTCCTCTATTTGGGTGAAGCCTACGAAAAAAAGGGCAAGAAAAAGCCCGCGGTAAAAGCCTACCAACGTTATCTCGATCTCTATCCACATGCCGAAGACGGCGACAAAATCCGCAAGAAAATTGAAAAGCTGAACAAGGAAATCGACAAAGAAAAAACCAAACTGTAGCAACCCACACGTATCGGCCATCTTCAGGTGGCCAACCCGTCACATTTCACCGCGCCAAATGATCCAGAAACTTTCTCGCCGCCCGGAAATGCTCGTACCGTTTTTCCTCCGCCCGGAATTCCGGCGAATGCGAAATCAAACTGCACCCCGACCGCCGGCTCGGATGCTTGACATGCAGCATCTCGTGATACAAAACGTACTCCACAACAAATTGCGGCACGCCCGGCCGGTCCATCCGCCGATTCAGCACAATCTGATTCGGCCCGGGGTCGTAGCAGCCAAACTGCCTGCGCCAAGTCCGGCCGCTCCATGCAATATGTGGCCGCCCAAGCTCATTCGAAAAATACTTCTCGTTCAATTGCTCGAAGATCGCGACGAGATCATGATGCTCCCCCTGTGGAGAATCCGGCGCCGGTCGCACGCGCCGCCTGCGCAGATGATTGATCCGGCTCCTTGTCCGGTCCGAACGCGCATACTCGAGGTACGGCAGCACCAGCGCCCGCGAAGGCCGCCGGCGAAACACCCGCCCGAGCAACAGCGCCGCCGCGCCCTCCAGCACCGCCTGCGGAGCACGCCGCAAAAGATCCGAGAAGCGCACGCAGTAGACGTCGCCCCGCCGCCGCAAGGTAATCACCAGGCTGCTGTATGCGTAAAACTCCACATGAAAATGCGGCGGCCGCCCCTCGCAGCCAATCCGCGTAAACATTCGCTGAAACAGCGCTTCTCCGCCTGGAACGTGGGACCCAACTTTGCCGAGCGGACTCAATGCCTACGCCTCAATTCTTTCTCCGGATCGGCGGTGGCGCCGCTTTCTTCCTGGCTTTTTCTGCTTCTCTCAGCGCGTCCTCGGTGCCTTCCACCGCGTCGTCGAGGTTGTCCTTATAAGCCTCCAGCTCGGGGCCGGCGGCGGAAAACTTCTTCAGAATCTCCAGAAAATCCTTGGACTTCGCCGCCATCAGATCAATTCCCTGCCGGATGTTGTCCTGCTTCTCCAAACCAAGTTGAATCAGGTCCGCCGCGTCGTCCACGCAGCCGATATACGAATTCATCAGATAGTTGAGCATTTCCGTGTGCTTGTTCGAAGACGGATGCTCAAGTTCGTACTGAAACTTGGTCAGGCGGTCTTCTGCAAAAGTGAGAAACAGCTTGATGCGATCGTTGGTCGTCTCAGCGTCGCGGATTTTCTCCGCCTCGACGGAAGAAAGGTAGTCCTTCTCCGCGCGTTGCGCGGCAACACGTGCAGGCAAGGCGCCGTAGGCGCCAGCAATCACAACCACGCTCAATATTACAACCGACAATCTTCGCTTCATGGTTTCGCCCCAGCCGCCGGAGGCACTTTCACCGGATCCTTGGTACGCCGCGGAAACAGCAGCCGAATCAAAGCGTCGTCCGTCTCGATCAAATCCTTGCGCACGATTTCCAGTGGCGGACGCACATCTTCCGGCGCCACGAGCAACGTATCCTCCACCTCACGGATCCCTTGCCGTACTTGCAATTCCAACTGCCGGTATCCGCCGGGATGGTGATCCGCATCCGGCTCCTGTTTCCTCAGAAGCTCATAAGCCTGCCGCACGTTGTCCCGGTATTTTTCAAAAATCAGGCCGACGGCAACGAAATCCCCCGCTTTACTCGCCTGCGTGGCCAAATCAAACTCCGCCGCGCCAAGCTTCTGTAGGTCTTTGATTTTGGCGCCAGAGTGGTTTTCCCGGTCGAAATGGCTTTGCAGCTCTTTCAGTTTGTCCGTAGCGGCAAGTGTAACGGCGCAGGAAAGCAGCGCGGCAGCCATCAGAACAACCAACCGGCCACACCGTCCGGGATGCCGGTCATTTCTTCTTCTCCGCCCGTTTTTCGAGGACATGAATCCGCTGGTTCGCCTGCCAAACCTGGTCCGGATGCTGGTTCTGGTCCAGGTCCAGAAATTTCCGATACGCGTCCAGGGCGGGTTGAACCTGATTGAGTTTATCGTAACAAAGCGCGCGAATAAACCATACGCCGGCGCCCGGTTTTTCCATCTTGTCCACAACGTCATAACCCGCCAGAGCCGCGGCGTAATTGCCTGCCTGGTAAAAAGTCGCGGTCAGATCCTTCCAGTAAACGACGTTGCCCTTGTTCAGTTGAACCGCGATTTTTAATTCGCGCTCGGCATCGGGAAACTCGCGTTTTTGCAGATACAGCCGCCCTAGCCCGCCGTGGAGTTGTGCATCCTGCGGTGCAAGCGCAATCGCCTGCTTCAACGTCGCGATGGCCTCATCCAATTTATTTTGCCCGATCAGGATATCGGCGCGCAGGCGAAGCGCGTCGAGCGTCGGCGCCTGGCCGCTCGCCAACTTCTCCGTTTCCGCCAGCGCTTCATCAAATTGCTTGTTCGCGATTAGTAGCTGCACGAACCGCCCTCGCATCGCGGAATCTTTCGGGTCGGCGGCCAGGTAGTTCCGGTAGGCCCCAACTGCTTCCGGCTTGCCCTCCGCGTCGAGACTGAGCGCTAGCCCTCTTAGTGCAAGCGCCGACTTCGGCTGGCTTTCCAGAACCGCTCGAAACTTCTTTTCCGCGTCCACCGGCTTCTTCAGTTGCAGATCCAATCCGCCCAGATGAGACAGCGCCTCAGTATCACTAGCATTCAAATGCAAAGCGGATTCAAACGATTCAGCCGCTCCTGCAAGATCACCCGAACGCTCCAGCGCAACGCCCAAAAGAAAACGCGGCCGGCTCTGGCTGGGCATCAGATCAACCGCCCTGCCCAGAGGCGCTACAGCCGCGGAGGCGTCTTTCTCAAGCAGCAAAATCCCGAGATTCAACTGCGCCTCCGCCATCTTCGGGTCCAGTGCGGTGCAACGCTCATATTCGGCGCGAGCTTCGTCCGCGCGATTCAGCCCCGTGTACGCGTAGGCAAGCTGGAAATGCGCAAAAGCCACGTCAGGTTTTTCGGCAAGGAATTTCTGCAGTGGCGGAATGGCCGCCTCGAAATTATTTTTGTCGAGCGCCGCTTGCGCCTCGTCCAGAAGGTCGTTTAGCGGATTCTGAACTTTTTGCGTCTTGGTCTGGGAAGACTTGCTGGAGGGATTCTGGGTCTGTTGAAAATTCGAAGCAGGAAACGCGGCAGGCATAACGGCGGATAGCGAAACAAGAAACGCAACCGGCACACTTCGCTCGAAGCTTTTCCGCATCACGGCTCCCGTGAAGTTGGTTTGCCGCTTTCGGCGCGCGCGCTCGCCGTGCCGTCGCCCGCCGCAACCCCGTTGCCCGGACGCTTCGTGGCGCCGTTCCCGTTCGCCAGCGCCTTCGCCAGAAACCGCCCCGTGTGCGACTGTGCATTCCGTGCCACTTGCTCTGGCGTCCCCGTGGCAATTATTTTTCCACCCTGGTCGCCGCCTTCCGGCCCCATGTCAATCAGCCAGTCGCCGGACTTGATAATGTCCAGATTGTGCTCGATCACCAGCAGCGACGCGCCGGATTCCAGCAGCCTGCGAAACGCGCCCAGCAACTTCGCGATGTCGTCAAAGTGCAGGCCGGTGGTTGGCTCGTCAAGAATGTACAGAATGCCCTGATTTTCCGACCGCGTCAGATGCGCCGCCAGCTTCAGTCGCTGCGCCTCTCCGCCGGAGAGTGTCGTGGCCGACTGCCCCAATCGCAAGTAGCCAAGTCCAATCTCGTTCAGCACGCGCAGTTTCGAAACCACCTTTGGCACGTTCACAAAAAACGCCAGCGCCTCCCGCACGGTCATTTCCAGCACATCGTGCACGTTTTTCCCGTGGTAGCGCATTTCCAGAATGCTCGATTTGAAGCGCTGCCCCCGACACTCCTCGCAAATCAATTCCACGTCGGCCAGAAACTGCATCTCGACGGTCACCGTCCCGTCGCCCTGGCACGTCTCACATCGCCCGCCCGGCACGTTAAACGAAAAATGGCCCGCGGAATATCCGCGCCGCTTGGCGTCGGGCGTCTCCGCAAAAACGTCACGGATGGCGTCGAACGCTTTCATATATGTCGCCGGATTCGAGCGCGGCGTGCGACCGACCGGCGATTGATCCACGATGATCACTTCCTTGATCTGCTCGTCGCCGTCCAACCGATCGCAAAATTCCTTGATGCTCGCGGAGTTCCGCTTCGCCAGCAGCGCACGGTAAAGCACGTTGTGCACCAGCGTGGATTTCCCGGAGCCGCTCACGCCGGTCACGACAGTCAGCGTGCCCAGGGGCAGCATCAAATCCACATTCTGCAGGTTGTGCAGAGTCGCCCCATAAAGCCGCAGGAATTTCCCCGTCGGCCTGTGCCTCGTGGCTGGAACGGGAATCCGTGCTTCTCCGCTGAGATATTTTCCAGTGATGGATTTCGGATCCTTCAGAATTTCGTCGTAGGTCCCGGAAAACAACAACTTGCCCCCAAGTTCGCCCGCGCCCGGCCCGAGATCGATTACACGATCCGCCGCCTGAATCGTGTCAGGGTCGTGTTCCACCACCAAAACCGTGTTTCCCAGATCGCGCAGCGATTTCAAAATATCGATCAAACGTTGCGTGTCGCGCGGGTGCAATCCAATCGAAGGCTCATCAAGAACGTACATCGCGCCCACCAGGTGCGAGCCGAGCGACGTCGCAAGCTGAATGCGTTGCGATTCGCCGCCAGAGAGAGTCGACGTAAGCCGGTCCAGCGTCAAATAATCCAGTCCAACTTCGTCCAGAAATTGCAGCCGTGTGCGAATCTCTTCCAGAATCTTGTCGGCGATTTTGCTCTGCGCTTCCGTTAGCTTCAGCTCCGCGAAAAACACCCGTGCGTTCTTCACTGTCAGCTTGCAAAGGTCGGTGATGGATTGCCCCGTGACCCGCACCGCGCGCGCCTCTGCACGCAATCGCGTTCCGCCGCACTCCGGGCACGTCGCATATCCGCGGTACCTGCTCAAAAATACGCGCACGTGCAGCTTATATTTCTTTCGCTCCAGCCAGGTGAAAAATCCCTTCACGCCTTCGAAATCATTTTCCGGATCGCCTTCCAGAATCAGCCGCCGCTGCTCTGCGGTCAGTTGCCGCCACGCCACGTTCGTCGGCACACCTCGCCCCTTGGCCCATTTCTTAGCTTCCTGCAGCAACACGCGGTATTTCGGCTTGGTCCACGGCTCGATCACTCCGTCGTCCAGCGATTTGCTTGGGTCCGGCACAACCAGATTCAAATCAAAATCAATTGTGTTGCCAAATCCCTGGCAACGCGGGCAGGCGCCATATGGATTATTGAACGAAAACAGCCGCGGCTCCGGCTCCTGATAAAGCGTGCCGTCGTTCTTGCATTCGAATCGCTCGTTGAACGTCAGCCGCTCGGCCGGATTCCCATCACCATCGGCGACAAATTCGAGAATCGCTTCCCCGCCCTCGCGGTAACAAATTTCGATTGAGTCCACCAGCCGCGACCGGGATTCCGGATTCAACGCCAGCCGATCCACCAGCACCCACACCGGCTTCCCGAAATTCACGTCGAGCAAAGTTTCCGGCGAAGAAAATTCATGCACTCGGCCGTCCTGATATAAGCGATTGAATCCACGCTTCTGCAGCTCCACCAGAACGGAGCGAATCGCCTCCGGCGTCGGAGGCGCTGCCTTCTTGCGCGCGGCCCGCTTTCCGGCGCCGGTGGTTTCGGCCACGGGCATGCGCAACTGATACAAAATGTAGAAACGACGGCCCGGCTTCAGCGCCAGCACTCGGTTGGCAATTTCATCCGGTGAATCGCGCCGCACTTCGCAGCCACACTTGATGCAAAAGGTCTGCCCGCAGCGCGCAAACAGCAGCCGCAGGTAATCGTAAATTTCGGTCGACGTGGCCACCGTCGAGCGCGGGTTACGCGTCGAATTCTTCTGCCGGATCGCCACCGCTGGAGCGATGCCGGAAATCTCATCCACGTCCGGCTTTTCCATGCGCTCCAGAAACTGCCGCGCATAAGCCGAAAGCGATTCCACATATCGCCGCTGCCCTTCCGCGTACACGGTGTCAAACGCCAGCGACGATTTCCCTGATCCGCTCACACCCGTAACCACCGTCAGCGCGTTGTGCGGTATATCCACGCTCACGTTCTTCAGGTTGTGCACACGCGCCCCGCGGATGCGCAAAACTTCCTGCTGCTCGAGGATGGGGGGTATGGTTTCGCTTGTGGCCAAAGGGAAGCCCAGACAGCGCGCTTTCCGCACACTGCCTAAACTTTAAAGTATACGACTGTAGTGAGGCCCGGGCAAATCGAGCTTAATCGCAAAACAGCGGTAGATTACTGCTGCTGCAATCTGATGCTGCCGATGCCGCCGTTCACCGAGAGATGAATGGTCGTGGGTGATTTGCCGTACGCCTCATTCACGTACTGTCCGTCTTCTTCCTTCAGGCCGTGCGTGTCGATTGATCCCAGCCCGCCGTGCACGATGGCCACGACGCCCACATCCTTCGGCAATCGGATCGTCGCCTCTCCCACGCCGCCCTGAATTTCCGCTTCCAGATCCTTGGCTCGCTCGCCGGAAAGATCCACATCCGCCTGCCCCGCTCCGATATTCAACTCCAGCCGCGTCAGGTCAACTTTCGCAAACCGGAGAACGCCGCGGCCTGCACCAATATCAATTTCCAGGTCGAGCGGAATCGAATCGTTCACCTTCAGATTCCAGGTATTGTCGGAATTGGTTACCAGCGTCCCGCCGCCCTCCTGCTCAACGCTCAATTCTCCCGCGCCGTTGTCGACGGAATATTCAATTTTCGGCGCGCCCCACGAACTTCCGAACGAAAAATCGGCGTTCAAGAGGGACTCCGCACCGCCGCTCATGCTCAGGTCTCCCGCCGGCATCTTCACCGACATGCGCACCGATTTTGCGCCCTTCTTGTCAATCGATTCCACCTTGTGCGACTTCATCGTGGAGTGGCTAGGCCACTCGCGCGCTGCATACGTGTGCCCACGCCAGATCAACACAAGCAGCACCAACAGGAAAAAGACGGTTCCCAGCGTGGCGCCGATTGGAAATGCAGAAGGCGCCTCCGGATTTCGCAAGCGCTGTGAGCGGTCCCAGAACATTCCCGCCCCGGCAAAAATCAGAATCAGCGGCCAATACTTCCCCACCACCGGCCACGGATCAAAATTTGGTAGTTCGCGCGAGAGCAGTACCAAGCCGCCAAACGCAATAAGCAGTATCGGAAACACGATCGAACCACTCCGGACGCCGCGATTTTCCGCCATCTCCAAACCTCTCCATCAATAACTACGCAAATCCTCCAAAAATGTTCCACTCAACTTTGGAGTGTGGGAGCTCTGCCCCCGCCTTTACCACCTTAGCTTGGCCACCGAACTACCTTGGGTGGCGAGCGCGTCCCTGTCGGCATCGTATGTCCGCTGTGGCCGAACGTCAATTTTCAAGTTCCCGAATCCCTGTGCTAGAGTTCGCTAAGCGTCTGAGGAAACATCACGCATGGCAAAGTTCGACCGCATCATCTGGATCGTGCTTGACAGCGTCGGAATTGGCCCACTGCCCGATGCCGCCGAATACGGCGACACCGGCCGCACCACGCTCGGCCACATCGCCGAATATCGCGCGCTGCAAGTTCCCACGCTAGTCAAACTCGGCCTCGCCAATATCGCCCCGCTCAAAAATCTTTCTCCCGCCGCCGCTCCCAAAGCCTCTTATGGCAAAGGCGCCACGCACTCCCCCGGCAAAGACACCACTACCGGGCATTGGGAAATGGCCGGCGTCTGGCTCGACCAGGCCTTTCCCGTTTACCACCACGGTTTCCCGCCTGAAATTATCGAACCGTTCGAAAAGCAGATCGGCCGCAAAACTCTCGGCAACAAACCCGCCTCCGGCACTGAAATCCTGAAAGAACTCGGCGAAGAGCACGTCCGCACCGGCAAGCCGATCGTGTACACCTCCGGCGATAGCGTTTTTCAGATCGCGGCGCACGAAAGCGTCATCCCCGTCCCCGAGCTTTATCACATGTGCGAAATCGCAAGAAAACTTCTGGGCGGCAAGCATCGCGTGGGCCGCGTAATCGCCCGGCCTTTCGAAGGCGCACCCGGCCATTTCACCCGCACCTCGCGGCGCCACGACTACGCTGTCGATCCTCCGAAACCCATGCTCATGGACGTGCTTGCCGAAAAGAAAATTCCCGTCTTCGGCATCGGAAAAATCCACGATATCTACAACGGCCGAGGTGTAGCCGACTACGCGACAACGAAATCAAACACGGATGGAATGGAGAAACTCACAGCGGCGGTTAAGCAAAGACCTGACGGCCTGATCTTCTGCAATCTGGTGGATTTCGATATGCTCTACGGCCACCGCAAGGACATGGGAGGTTTCGCCCGGTCGCTCGAAGAGTTTGACGCGCAGCTGGCGCCTTACCTAAAACTATTGGGTACCAAGGATCTTCTAATCATCACCGCCGACCACGGCTGCGATCCCGACCCGCACTGGGAAACCACCGATCATTCCCGCGAGTACGTTCCCATCCTCGCCTACACGCCCGCCCAAAACACCGGCGCAAACCTGGGCACCCGTTCCACCCTAGCCGACATGGGCCAAACCATCGCACAAAATTTCGGCGCAGCTATTCCTCATGGCACTAGCTTTCTGCCCGCCCTGTCGTAGAAATTTGTTGGATCCTTACTTCCCGGAAACCCCGCTGCTGGCCGTCGGCGCGTAATATCCATTCCTCGTCCGCGCCACCAGCTTCCCTCTTCCCCGCGGCGGGATCACGTCCACACGCACCGACCGATACGTCCCGTCCTTCGCCCCGTTCGACGGATAATATGCCAGCGTGTACTGGTGCCGGATGTCATGCGCCACCTGCTCGCAGATCGCGTGCACGTCGTCCACGTTCTCCGGGAAAAACGCCAGCCCACCCGAAGCCTGCGCAATTTCCGCCAGCGCCTTCTTGGCGGTTTTCGCGCTGCGCTTGTTTTCCTGGCCCAGCAGGCCGATCGTGTAAATCACCGTTGACGTCTTCTGAATCTCCCGCAGCGTCTTCTCCAATGAATTCCGGCTGGTATTGTCTTCGCCGTCCGTGACGATTAGCAGCACCTTCTTCTCTTTTACGCCCTTCTTCAGGTGATCGAGCGACCCGATGATGGCGTCGTAGAGCGCCGTGCTGCCCCGCGAATCGATTCGCTCCAGCGCTTCTTTCAGCTCCGGAATGCTGCTCGAAAAATCCTTGTCCAGGTCCAGGTAAAAATCGTCGTTGAAATTGACGACGAACGCTTCGTCCTGCGGGTTGCTGCTCTGCACCAGCGTCAGCGCTGCTTCGTTCACCCGCGGCCGCTTGTCGCGCATGCTGCCGCTATTGTCAATCACCAGTCCCATGCTGACGGGAATATCCTCGCGCTTGAAGATCGAAAGCTTCTGTTCCACCTTGTCTTCGTACACGCGGAAATTATCCTGCGTCAGCCCGTCCACAAACTTTCCGCGGTCGTCGTTAACCGTCGTGTGCAGCACCACCAGGTTGACGTCCACCTTGATGCGCCCGCCCGAGGGAGAAACGCCGCCTTCCTGTCCCGGTGGCGGCGGAGGGGGGGGAGTTGCCACGGGAATCTGCGCGAACGAACCGCCTGCCGCGAAGAGCGTGGCAAGCAGCAGGCAGGCTAATACCAGCCCGAAATGATGAACGCGGTTGAACGTTTCAGTGAGCCGGTGCGTAGTATCCGGTCTTTGAATAGGTCGAGAGAGGTGGGAGTCCCTTGGGGGCGCGCAGTTTGACCTTGATCTTCCGCCACCGCGCGTCGTGAACGTGATTGCTTGGTTTGTATCCCAGCACATATTGATTGCGCAGCTCCATGCCGATTTTCGACGCAATGTCCGGCAGTTCATTTAGATGCTCGACAGCGAAAACGCGGCCACCCGTCAATTCCGTTACTTCGGAGAGCAGCGTTGGGCCGTTCAGCTCCTCCGGGGTGCGATTCCGATAACCAAGCGGGTCATAGATGCCGATGGCATAGAGCTGGGTATCCGCTTCTTTGACCAGCCGCTTGATGTCGTTCTCGTTGTACCTACTATGATTATCCCCTCCATCGGAAAGAATCAGCAAGGCGCGTTTGGCGTTATGTGCACCCCTCATCTGGCTCAGGCCCAGATAGATGGCGTCCAGCAGCGCCGTGCGTCCCCGCGGTGCGGTCACCATCATGCGGCTTTGCAGGTCTTCGACGCTGTTGGTGAATGCGCTCGTCAGTTCCGCGCGCTCATTGAATGTAACCAGGAAAAACTCGTCCAGCGGATTCGCGGTCTTGAAAAAATCCAGCGCCGCCTCCCGCGCCTTATCAATTTTATTGGACATGCTGCCGCTGAAATCGAAGATCACGCCAATGGAAATGGGCACATCTTCCGAAGAAAACGTCACAATTTCCTGCTCCACGTTGTCTTCAAACACGCGGAAGTTATCCTGCTCCAGGCCGGTGACCAGCCGGTTGAATGGATCCGTCACCGTGACATTAACCAGGGCAAGGTCTACATCCGTGTGAATTACCTTTCCCGGGTGAATCGTGACCGCAGGCGTGTTGTGGGAGACATCTGTCAGCTTGGAAGGCGCGGGTGGCGGAACTGGATTGTTTGAGGTGGTTGGCTCCTGGGCTCGGAGCAAAGTTGGACTCGCTGCCAAACAAAGGCAGCTGCACAGCCGGGCGGCAGCCAGTACGGACACTACGCGAAAACTGCACCAATCGCGTTTCACGGCTCCCCCATCCTCCCGGTTCCCCAGGATGGCCGCGCGGATGACTCATCATAACACCCGTTCCGCGGAAGGCAATAGCCCGCCGCGCCGTCAAAGCTTGACCTCATCCTTCGCCCGTAGAACTACCAGGGTGACATCGTCTCTTTGTGGTTGGGCTTTGGAAAAGTCCGAGACCTCGTCTAGGACACATCGGATGATTTCTTTTGGGGTGCGATCATGGCAGGATCGCAACAACTTCTCTAGTCTTTGTTGTCCCCAAAATTCGCCCTGGAGATTCTCCGCTTCCGTAATTCCATCCGTATACGCGATCAGCACATCGCCAATTTCGAGTCGAACGGCCGCAGAGGTGTACTCAGCATGCTCCAACGCCCCCACCGGCGTGCCTTCCGTTTCCAACGGAATCACCTTACATTGTCCATCTCTCCAGCGGAGCACCATCGGCGGGTTGTGTCCCGCATTCACATATCTCAGAACCCGGGTCGCGGGCTGGTACTCACCGTAGAAGAGCGACGCGAAGAAATACCCCGGAGACGACTCGTGAACCAGCCGGTTAATTTCGCTTACTATAATTGAAACGTCTAAGTGAGGATGCAGAGCTTGCGCCTTCAACGATGCCTGCAGGCTGGCCATAAGTAACGCTGCCCCGATTCCCTTGCCGGACACGTCGCCAATTGCGATTCCCCATCGTCCTCCTTGCAAGGGGAAAAAATCATAGTAGTCTCCGCCAATACTCTGCGCCGGCTGATAGAATGTTTCGCATGTTAGCCCCGGAATCGAAAGACTCTGTTGTGGGAAAAAGGCCTGTTGCACGTCCTTCGCGCGCTCCAGATCCTTGCGCAGAGCCCTATGAACACCAGAATCCGATTTCTTAAGAAACTCCAGGACCGTCTCTACATGATTGCGTAAGAGCAGTCCCGCTTCCCTCCCTTGCCCTCTTCCAAGGGCGTGAATGATCGGTTGGTGAGACTCAACTATTTCTTGGAGATTCCCTGTGACCTTTCCGACCGAACCCCGAATTCGCAAATCAACAGCCAAGGTGTCCCACACCCGGAGCAAGACCTCATTTTGTGAGGCTTGCAAGATGATTCGATGGAATTTTACGTCGTGTTCCGCAAAGGAATCGAGATCGAGGCCGCGAACTGCCGCGCGCATGGCATTCAATTCCCGTTGCAATTCGCCGATACTGCCTTTCAGCGCTGGGGCTGCGGCTCGTCCCCCCAGTTCCTCCAAGGCGGCCCGTATCTCATAAGCTTCGTGCATCTCCTTCGGATTCGGCGAATGAACAGTAGCCGTAAGCTTTCCCGAAAGCGTAACCATTCCGAGCGTTTGAAAGTCAGCGAACACCTTCAAGACGGAATCCACATCCAATTGATATTCCGCTGCGATTTCCGGCAAAAGTACTAATTTGCCGGGGTGATAGCGTCCGCTGAATAGTTCCTTGGCCAAGCGAGCCCGTGCCAATTTGTTGGGATGCCCACTGCGGCTGCTCCCGGTAGTCGGGTACTTCTTACCTTCGTCCAACAACCCCATTCGCTTGCTCCTCAGGTTATGTTCTAGGCTGGGCTGGGTAGGCCTGTGCAAGAAACCGCTTCTTTTATCGAACATGTTGAAACTCTCTCCTGGTATGCATCTGGGTGGTAACCCGACCAAGCTGATCTCCAAACTTCTGAGCCAGCTCGATTTCGGGCTGAAAACCTGGTTAACGAGTCCACCACCCCGGGCATCAGACTATCCGGTGGGAGAAATCTAGGTGTGTCGTTCGCGTTGAATTCTTATGACCTGCGAACGCTTGCTCTTTGGCACGGATCGAACATCAACAGGTAACCTGTTACACAGGCGTAACACAATCGCTGTAACGCCACGCTAGGATATAGATAGCATTGCGCTTATGTGGATGCCCCAGGCTCCGTCGCAATGCGAACCTAAGACATGAAGTCATTCCTCGGATTTCAG
>Ga0210410_10000671_pt1 | contig 35707 bp, 56 predicted proteins | sample IncBWC4MmetaG_FD_161058 | JGI IMG/M metagenome (GOLD analysis project Ga0210410, IMG submission 161058) | Forest soil microbial communities from Barre Woods Harvard Forest LTER site, Petersham, Massachusetts, United States - Inc-BW-C-4-M | ecosystem: Environmental > Terrestrial > Soil >...
ATCGTTATGGCTGTGCCGCCGCCCGGAATCCCTCCCGGCCCAGCAGAACTTCCCGACGCGCCGCCCAGAGACATAAATTTGGAATAAATTTCCCACAGCGCGGTGCTGGCGTCGGCCGGCTTGATTTGTCCCGATTGCACGCCCTGGGCGATGACTGCGAAGGCGTTGTTCACGGCGGGGATAGTCCCGCATCCGAAAGCCAAATCGCGTTTCACCGCCGCGGCGTGGTGCGCGAAAATCGCGCCGATCAAACTGATAATCGCTCCCACGCCCGCCACTACCCAGCCGATCACCGGAACGGCGGCTGAGGCAATGAGTCCCGCGCCCGAAGGCCCCAGAACTCCCACCGCCGCCGATGTGGTTCCCAGCGCCAGGCCGCTGGCCGTCTGAAAAAGATTCAGATTTGGAGCCGCTTGCCCGGCGCACGAAGGCGAGTAGGCCGTGACGTTGATTTCTCCCACGGGAATCGCCGATTCCGTGGCCGTAAGAAAAGCCTGGTTCTGCCAATCGCGCGGATTCAGGTGCGCCCCGCCGTAAGCGGAAATCGCCTGTTGAAGGGCTTCGGTGGGAGAAAGTGGCGTAGTCCCATCGCCAAGAAATCCCAGTCCGCGAAAGTTCGGATGGATTCCATTCCGGTTTCGAGTTGAGAGTAGGGCGTAAGACATCAGCCTTCGCTCCTAAAGACGGGAGCTACGGCTGACTTGTCAGCCTTCGCGCATTTGCACACGCGTATCGGAAAGTCCGCCGAAGCCGAATTTGGGCGAAGGCGGATCATTCGCTCGCGAGCCACCAGATTCCGGCGATGGCTGCCGCCAGAATCAGAAATTCGCCGGCGGGACTGGAAAGAAACGATGGATTTCCTGGCTGCGTCACTTGCGCGGCACCGCCCGGACCGATCGCCGGGCCAAGCGCGTTCTGCACGGTTTGCCCGCCCACGGATTTCAGCGCGCCGGATGCGTCCGTGAGAATCGCAGAGACATCGGAAGTGACGCCGTTCAACCCGCGCATGCCGGCTGAGACGTATCCCGCCATCTGGCCATCGGCATCTTCAGGATATTCGGCGTGGGAACCATCAATCGTGCTCCACCATTCGCGGCGAAAGAAGAAACGTGGCGCGGACCCGAATCGCGCACCTGGATGCGCGGCATCTAGTGGATACCAATCCCCGTTCACGTTCACTTCCACATAGATGTGGCTGAAAAGTTCGGGGTGATTCGTGTCAGCGGCCACGGTTACGAATCGAGTTTCCAGTCCGATGGTGCCGAGTAAGGCAGGAAACATGTTCGCATTAATGTCATCACAATCCCCTGCCATCAAATCCAGAAGTTCTCGTGTTGGGCGAACGGCTTCCTTCGTGACTGGATCATTCACAAAATAAAAGTTCATCAAAACCCAGTCATAAATGGCATGGATTTGCGCCCACAAATCGAACGGAGGAGCGCCAGCGTTCCGGATAATGTCGATTGCGGTGCGATTGACGTAGGAATCTTTCCAGGCATCGTCCAACAAACCGCGCAGTTTCCAAATCGTTTGCTCGGTTCCCGCATCGCCGCCTAAAAGCGGGACTGAGGAAATTGTGCCATGCGCTTCGGTTGAAAAAATTCCCATGCGGGCGATCATGGGGGTTTTTCGTGCTTACGGAAAGAACATCGTGGGTGTCTTCATCCGTTATTCCATCGGATGTAACGTCTTGATGTGTCCGTGACATCCGGGCTTTTCGTGTGCTTTACTAGGTACGCTTGGCAAGGGAAACGAGAGGATTTTCGAATGGCAACCATGACCCCGACAGTCCCGCGAATGCAGGTAAAGAAAACTACATTCACGGAAGTGATCCCCGCGGAATCTTCGCCGACCGACGCCCAACCGTCGAAGTTTTACGCCGATACGTGGGAAAACGTCGTAAACAAGCTTACCCAGGCGCAATGGACCGAACATCTGGTACGGGTCTACCGCGCCGGCGAAAAGTGGGAGCAAGGCGCCGCGCCCGTCGATAACGTCTTTACCGGACCTTTTGACGAAGCGGATATCCGCGCGCGCTTCGGCGGTGGCAAATTCATCCTGTGGATGCTGGGGCCGCCGAAAAAGCATACCCTGGTGGCCAAATGGCAGGTGGAGCTCGAGGGCGCGCCGATTATCAACAGCGTCCCGCGCAACGGGAACGGCGCCACCGGCTCCGACTCCGTGGCGATCGAAGCGATGCGCATGTACGCCAATCCCGAATTCATGCGCATGCAAATGCAAATGATGATGACGGCTGCCACAGAAGCCATGACTCTGATCAAAACCCAGATTCCAGCGCCACAGGACCCCCTGGCCACGCTGCGTAATGCCAAAGAGATCCTCGGGCTTGGCGGCCCGAGCCCCATGGATGAAATCAACAAAATGCTGATGCAGGCCATGGTCCAGAAACTGTTAAATCCTCCGGAAACGAATTCTTTGGACGCCACGCTTAGTCTGGTGGAAAAAATAAAAACTTCCGGCCTGTTCGGCGGCCCTCCCAAGGCGGACTTCGGTTCCATGTTCGCGTCCAACATTCCGCTGCTGGTAAATCGCTTCGTGGATGGGATCAAGGAATTCCGCTTGCAGACCGAAGCGCAAGAACGCACCGTGCGTTTGCAGCGCGGGGAGATTCGCCCCAACGATCCCAACGTGATCGACATTTCGCCTCCGCCAACAAATACGGCTACGGCGAATCCGCCGGCAGCAACTAACGGTGGAACCGCCATAGCACCTGAAGTTGGTGCGACGGCGGTGACGCCCGAGGTGGCCCAGGCAGTTATCGCGCAGTCGCATCTTCATCGGCTGGTTGCGGGGATTAAAAATCCCAAATCCACCGGGCAGGATATGTACGATTACCTGCGAAACGCCTGGCCTGAAATCCTGGACGAGCTGGCCAAAATGAGCAAGGAAACTCTGCTGGCGTTTTTCAAAAATCGCGAAGCGCAAATGCAGTACTTCGGCTCGGCTGCGCTTTCTGAAGTGGCGGACGATCCCCGCCTGCCGAAAATGCTGGAAGATTTTCTGCGGATTGCGCGCGAAAACGCCGAACTCGAAAAATCCGCTACACCGCCAGCGGGAGTGGTGTAAACTCCCCGGAGTATGTTGGCTACGGATGTCTCTGTGCGATCCCACACGGCCCGCGCCTTCGGTGGTTCAACCATCGCGCGGGCTTTTTTCTTTCCCATGAGTAAAATGCCATGACCTATGAAAATATTATCTTCGGCTTGTTTTGTGTGTTTTTTCTCTTTGTGTGGCTCTTCGCGGTTCGCATGGCTTGGGAAGCTTATTGCCTCAAAAAAAGGAAACCTTTCCAAAGCTGGCTGGGCAAGGATCGGTGACTCTCCCCTCGCGAAAGACGGCGGCGAAGTCCGCCATAGCTCCCGATTTTGGAGCGACGGCGGAAACCCACAAACGCACAGCTTTTCCACAGACTCTTTAGGCACACTCCATGTATTTCGTTTGACACACATCAAGGAAAAGCCTTACTTTCGTCGGCGCTTACCCTGATGCGAAAATGTTTTCCGCATCCGGGCTTTCCCGAAGGAAGCCGCGTCCCAAGGCGGTTTTCATTCGGAAGCAACCCCTGATGCGTGGGGCTGGGCCGCAAACCTTGCCAGGCTGCGGCCCCGTTCCCGCTCCCCACGCGAAGAGGATTTTCTTAAGAAAGTAAACCGCCTGGCGCCTGGCAAAATGACTGACCAAGAAAACTTCCTCACGTTAGGTTCCCTATTTTCCGGCATCGGCGGATTTGAACTTGGATTCGAGCAAACGGGAAAAATCAAAACAATCTGGCAGGTGGAAATCGATGCCTATTGCAGACGTGTACTTAGGAAACACTGGCCTGCCGTTCAACGATTCTCCGACATACGAGATGTTGGAGCGCACAATCTTCCAGCCGTTGACATCCTCTGCGGCGGATTCCCCTGCCAGGACATTTCCACCGCCGGAAAGCGCGCCGGAATTGACGGCGAGCGCAGCGGCCTGTGGAGCGAGTTTTCCCGACTCATTCGCGAACTTCGACCCCGCTACGTCGTCGTGGAGAACGTCGCAGCGCTCCTTTTTCGAGGAATGGAGCGCGTTCTCGGAGACCTGGCCGCGTGCGGGTATGACGCGGAGTGGCAAAGCATACGAGCTTCCGACGTTGGTGCGCCGCACCGAAGAGAGCGAATCTGGATTGTTGCCTACCCCCAGCGCGATCGAGTACGGGAACAATCAATCTTTGGGACCGAATGCAGCCGTGCGTCCAAGCCTGAGCTCAATCGCACGAATGTGGCCCACTCCGAACGCGACGGATGGCGAGAAAGCGCCAAAGTTTTTCGCCGGCGGGAATCCGAGTCTGCCTTATGCGGTAAAACTCTGGCCAACTCCAACGGCGGAAGATTCGCAATGCAAGGGGAACCATCCGGGCGCGGTAGATTCGCTGCACGCAGCGGTGAAAGAATGGCCAAGCCCGACGAGCAATCGCAGATCAGGACTGCAATCTCATGGGAAGAATGTAATCCTTGGGCAACTGAACCCAACGTGGGTCGAGTGGCTCATGGGGTACCCGCTCGGGTGGACCGCCTTAGAGGACTCGGCAACGCCATCGTCCCGCAAATCGCGGAATTCATCGGACAGCGAATCGTAGCCGATTTTTTCGGTAGCTCCCTGCCTCCCTGCCCCCCTGCCTCGCGGGTTTCTCTATGACCCGCACAGCCGCAACGCAAACGGCCCCCGAACTGCCGAACAACATCGAAGCGGAACGGGCCATCCTTGGCGGGCTCATGGTGCTGGCCGAGCAACATCCCAAGGACGCCACCATCGCCCTGGACACGGTTTCCGAAAAAATCATTCCCGCCAGCTTTTATCACGTCAATCACAAGAAAATTTATGAGGCGATTCTGGCCCTGGCCGAAGACGATCTTCCCATGGATGAAATCCATGTGATCGAGTGGATGTCCCAATCGCAAACGCTGGCCATGGCTGGCGGCGCGGCCGTGGTTTCCGAACTGACCATTGGCCGCCCCGCGATTGCAAACCTCGCGCACTATGCCGACATCGTTCAAGAAAAGGCCAGGCGCCGCCGGCTGATCAAGGAAGCTGACTTCATTCAGAAGCGCCTGTGGGAAGGCTCCGCGAATATCGAGGATTTGGAGCAAGAATTAAAAACGTCCATCGAATCGAATTCCGCCATTGTTCCCACAAACGGCAACGGAAACGGCAACGGGCACGGCCTGGGAAGTTCCCTGCTCGATTTCCTGAAGATGGAGTTTCCCCCGCAAGAGCATTTGATCGAAGGTTTAATTCCCCGCCGGGCATCGGTGATGATCGTGGCTTTGCCTCACCGCATGAAAAGTTTTTTTACTACTGGCCTCGCCCTGGCCGCAACTGTGGCAACGGAAAAAGCCATGGGCAAGCTGGAAGTGAAACGTCCCGTAAAAACCATGCTGGTCCAGGTGGAAGACCCGGAGGAAGTCGTTCAAAAACGCATCCGCGATTTTATCAGCACCACGCAGTTTATGGATTGCGATCCCGCGAATGTGTGGGTAGTGAAGCGAAAAGATTTTACGGGTTTTACGCCGCAGTGGTGCAAGAAGCTGGTCAAGCAGGCTCTGGAATTCAATGCCGACATGATCGTCCTGGACGTGCTCCGGAGAATCTTCGAAGGCCACGGCGATTTGAACAGCCCCACGGATACCAGTAAATTTCTGGAAATGATCGACGCCATGCGGGACGTGACCGGCGCGACCGTGGTACTCGTCCACCACGAAAACAAAAAAGACGCAGACCTGATGAACGCCGCCGCCGGCTCATATAACTTCCCCGGCTGGGCGAATGTGATGATCCAGTTTAAAAGAAAAACGATGACGGGAAACGTGTCCCATGTGGAAATCGAAGTAGACAACAAACTGGGCGCGAGCGCGGAGCCGATGCGCATGGTGCTCGATCTCGCGTCATCCTATCCGGTTGTGCTGCAATCGCTAGAGGACGGCGACGGGCTGGCCGATGCGCTGCACCAGATGGACACGGAATGGACGATCCGCACCTTGATCGAGGTTATGGGTATCTCTCGCACCAGCGCGCAGCGGCGGATTAAAGAATGGGAAAAGCAGGGCTTGATTCGTAAAGTGTCTGGCGGTAAAAAAGGCCGCGGTGGTTTGGCAATCTATACCGGTTCATCCCTCGCAGAATAATCCCCTCCCGCACAGTTCAAATGCCCTCCCCCGAAGAAACGGCGAAGGCTTCCGGAAAGCCTCGCGCGCGCGCGTAGCGCGTGGGAGAGGCGGGCATTTAGACACTAACATCAATACACACAATAACTTACAAATGCGCAGGGGGCTTGGGCATTTGGGCGCTTTGGGCATTAAAAGGGCATTTAGGTGGCATTTGGGATGTGTGTGATTCTGTGTGCTTTAGCTTGTTTTTGGCGCTTTCTGCCCGCGTTTCTCTCCCGCACCCCCCCTCGCGGCGTACCGCGTAAAAAGTACATCATAAAAGTAGTGGGTCTGTGGAGAGCGCAGTTCACTTACTTTCTCTTTCTTTCTTTCTACGTATCCCCCTCAAAACTTTCGACTTATAATTTTTCAAGAAAATCTTGTATTAACACTTGACAAAAGATTTATCTTGGCGTACCCTGTCTTTGCCTGGCAGGTGGGAGACAAAACGGAAATGGTAAAAATGGCGAAAGTGAAGCAAAAGGCAATAAAGACTCCGACCGGCGAATGGATGTACGTCAGCTTCCGCGCCCATCCGGAAGAGTTGGCCAGTTTTCAGGAAGTCGCCGGAAAGCTGGACCGCACGGTTTCGTGGTGGGTGCGCGACGTGTTGAATCGAGAAGTGGCCAGGCAGCGAGGTGAGTATGAAACTCCTAATGAAAATCTGGACCAGAATTTGCCGGTGGGGTTGGTCTAAGTTTCTCAGGGTTGGGCATGACCTTGTTTGGAAGGCTGATGAATGGTTCCAGTGCGAAGAGATAAAACTAAGAGAGGGGATCGCGCACATAGAGTGCGCGCCAAAAAAAGATGAAAGCGCAAATGGAAAGCACGTCGAAAACGATCATTCTGAACGGGATGAATTTCCGCGTTTGGGAAGGAATCAGCGCGAAGGGAGTCCCCTTCGTGGCGCTAGTGAATCGATTGGAAGCCGTCGATCCCGGCGTGTCGCCGGCGTTTATTCAGGAAGTGATGGCCACGCAGTCGAATCCGAAGGACACCACGCAGGGAGCGCTCGAACGCCTCGGCGCCGTACCAGTGACGAATCCAACTCCCGCGCCCTAACTGGGCGCAAAAGCGCCGCCGACTTCGACCGCCGCATAGTAGCGCGCCGCACGGCGTTTGCCGGGATGGTGCTCGCAAGGGCTCAGGAGTAGATGCCGTGACTTTTGAACAGGCGAACGCGCTTGGTGATTGGATTGTAATCGGCGCATTACTTGTTTGCGTGTTTGTTTTAACCGCGCATGTGAATCGACTTCGCGACTGGAAACGGAAAATAGAAGGGATAACCGATCTTGGCGATTGGATCGTTGTTTCCAGAAAAGAATGGGACTATCTGCTGGATCACTTTTTCAAGTTCGAGTTTGACATTAAGGACAGGCTCACTCGGTTGGAACGCGGGATTGTGCGGCCGCGAGTAACCTTTCCAAACAAATGGAAGCCGTGGGCGCGATGACTTTCGAAGGGCGGCAAATCTTGTCGCGCGTAGAAACCAGAATCGCCTGTGAATTTGCGATTGCGGTAGCACGGCAAGCGGCGCCCGATCCGCCGGATTCTAAAGCGCCCTTTGAAGCTTTTTGCTGGCTTGAGGCTTGGAACTCTGTTTTCAAACTAAAGGGCGGAAAGCCGGTCCAGGTTGAATTCCACACGAGAGGATAAGAAAAAATGGAAAACCCGAACAAGAAATTTTGGCCCGGCGCGATGCTTTTCCTTCTGGGCATGGCTGTTGGCATATTTCCGGGAGCCATCAAACTAGATCAGATGACTCGGCAAACGGAAACCGAGCGCGCGGAAACCGCCAAGCTGAATGACGGCCTGCGCAAAGGAATGATGAATTATCAGCAGCAGCTTGCCGAGGAAAAACAAAACCACGCTGCCGATCGTGACGGCTGCGAAAAGATCGTGATGGGCGACGGCGCGCGCACAGTTCTGGCGGATTTGAATCATCGCTACCAAGGCCCTGCAATTTTCGCGCAAACGCTAGGTGTGATGCTGGAAATCCCTGACAGTCACCGCGAACAGTACGCGGCATCGCCAGGGCCAATCTGGATTGTGCCGCGTGCCATCAAGCCGCAGGTGGTCGCGGACGGAGTGTTTGGCGCCGTCTACACGCACGTGTGGCCCGATGGCCGCACCGATGGCTGGAAACCCGCAGGGAGGGCCGAATGAGCGGGCATTTAGGCCCCGGTAAGGGGCCGCTTGAAAACGAGCCGCGATGGATTCGGGACGCGCAGTGCGCCACCGTGGAATTTGACGAATCGCTGAACTCGCGCGGGATGGATTGGATTGCGGAAATCTGCGCCGGCGAACACACCTACTGCGAATACTGCGGAGAAAAGTTTCCCATGTGGCCCACGAAGGGCTGGGCGGATCATGTAGTGACGGAGCATGCCGCGCTGATGACGATTCAGGCGCGCTCCGGAAATTCCCTACTGTGCGCGGACCAGCCCAACGAAGTTCAGTCCACGTATTTTGCCATGATGTTCGCGCAGCGCGTGAACCTGCGCAGGCGGGCGTGGCAGCTAGGCTACGCCAAGGCGGGACTAGTTCCGACGCAGAGGAAAAGCCGGATTCACATTCCGAACTGAGGTGCCCTCCCATGTTTAGCGTGGATCAAAAAAGGAAGATTGCCGACGTCGTTCAAAAAGTATTGCGGGAGACTAAACACCCTGAATTGCCAGAGGGGGAGATTTCGTTCTTGCTTCACGTCCAAGGCGCGGAATTGTGGTCATGGGCCGATATCAGGAACAACGGCGCTGTCACAAAACCTGACGTGAATCCTTGGAACGAAATGCAAGCTAGGAGTGGGAAATAATTCGTGGCAAAGCCTGACACACAACCGCCCAACGAAACCGCCAACGAGGAAATGAGCCGGCGGATCAAAGAACTGTGCGCCCTGGCGGAAAAGATGGGGTTTTATATTACCGTCCACGTAAAACGCAAGGGCGATGCCGTCGCCGAAGTCGGCCAGCCGCGCAGAGCTAATCCGCGTGAACCCGGAGTAGATTGAGCCATCCTGCCTATGTGAACAAAGGGAGCGCCCTCGGTAAATTTATCGAGGAATGCGGCGAGGCTTTAGCTGCGGCTGGAAAGACGGTGCGCTTCGGATGGAACAGCTACAACCCTGAGGGAGCATCTTCCGAAGTGAATGAAGATTGGCTGCGGCGCGAAGTTGCCGATCTTGAGGAAGCAATTGTCCGGTTGAAGAAATCTCGAAGGTGGGAGTAGAGGGAAAAGTGATCCTACTTGGCTGGGAAATCGGTACCGGAAAGCGCGTGGAAATCCCAGAGACGGGACACCTGGCGTGGTTTGGCCAAACCCAGCTTTCCGGGAAAACCACGGCGCTGGAGGCGATTGCCTTCCGCGGCGAGCTCCGCGCCGTCGCCTTCATCACCAAGCAGGGCGAAGGCGGTTTCCTGACGGGGAAGACCATTCCGCCGTACTTTTCCGAGCCCACGAACGACGAAGAGCAACCCCTGTGGCGCTGGGTAAAATCCATCCTGGAAGCATCCCAACAGCGGAAACTAAATTTTGAGGAAGCGTGGATCATTCGGTGCTGCGAAGATCCCCGCAGCGCGAAAACCCTGAAAGACGTTCACGAAAACATCAAGGCCCTTCTGGGTGGCGAAGGCGGCTACGTGGAAAAAGGCCGCGGAAAAAAGAAAAAGCGGGAATGGAAATATTCTCGAAAACCGGTCAGCGGGATCAATGCCGGGGTTTACACTTCCCTGAAAGCGTATTTCGATATCGTGATGCCGCAGCTTGCTCGCCTGCCGTACACCAAAAAACTAGTGCTCGGCCCCGGCCTGAATGTGATGGACCTGCGCGAATACGCCATGGAAACGCAGTCGCTGGTGATCCGCAGCGTCATGGAATGGGTTTACTTGCACGAAAAGGGAGTGCGCGTGATCGTACCGGAGGCTCAGGACTTCGTTCCCCAAGGAAAAAACTCCCCAGTAAAAATGGCCTGCGAAACTTTGGTGCGGAAAGCCGGGGCCAACAAAAACTTCATGTGGCTCGATTCGCAGGACATGGCCGCGGTGGACAAAATCATGCTGCGGGCATGCTCGATCGTGGGCATCGGTGTGCAAACCGAAATGCACGAAATCGACCGCAGCCTGGCCGGCCTGTTTACGCCGCAATTAAAGCCGGTGGACATCGCGCGCCTGAAAATTGGGGAATTCTTTGTGCGCACGCCGGAAGCGCGGGTCACGAAAGTGTACGTCCAGCCCGCCTGGATGAGTAGCGAGCTCCACGCGCAAGCCATCGCCAAGGGCGAGGAAAGCGTAACCGGCGCCAAGCAAATGCTGAACGCGTTCAAAAAGAAACTGCCCCCGCCCCCACAATTGCTGCAAATCCAAATTCAGGAGTTTTCCGACGATGACGAAAAGAGTGAATCCGCTTCGTCAGTTGACGGCGAGCCAACAGAGAGCGATCAAAGCGCGTATCGAACTGATCGCCCCGGAGATACAGATGGGCATGTCGGCGCAGAGATTAATTCTGGCGCTGTTCGAGGATTTGGCGGCCGCCCCTTCACTGAAGCAGATAAGGAAAAGGCGCGAAAGTACGGGCTAGGCGATCCTGTTTTGCAGCCTGGCGATGGCTACGTTTATTTGGAAAACGGCCGCCTAAAAGAATCGCTTGTTGGGGGCGATGGAGTTGTGCGGCACTTCGATCACGACACTGGACTTCCTTGGGAAGAAAATCCACATCAGGAGCCTGGCAAACATGAAAGCGAAACTACGCAATCCGGCGATCCCCGTATCGCTGGAAGAAATGCAGGAATTGAAAACGCAAGCGAAGACGAGGCGCTACCTGCGTCCGTACCTGGAGCATCTGTACGTCTCGGGCACGGCGAAGATCGCCGAGAGAGCGAGGGCGCGATGCCGGAAGACCAAGAAAAAGACACGCCGCTAGAATTCATCGAAGGCGCTTTGACAGGCCAATACACCATTCACAGTCCGACATTTATCAGCCACCTGCGGAGGTTTCTAGCTGATTACAAAGCGTTGGTTGAAGCCCACGATGCGCTGGCGGCCCGCCTTCGCGGTGAATCTGCTACGGCGGGCAAGCCCGCATGGCCCTACTTTGATCCCAAAGCACCACGCGAATTTTCCGGAATCGCGGAGGCGGACAAGTCCGCCGTAGCTCCCGGTGTTGGGAGCGAAGGCGGAAATGGCCATGGCCTCCGCTTCACCGTACCCGACCTGGACTACATCTACCAATACGTGAAGGAATGCGCGGGGAAAGACCCGGCAATCCTGGACCTACTCGTTCGCCGGCCGGAACTGCGCATCAAAGTGGAACGGCAAACGGTGGACATGGACGATTCGACCATCATCGGCAGGATTGCCAGATTGCTTCACGATGGCTGGTTCAAAGACCCGCGCAACGGTCCCACAGTGCAAAAAGAATTAAAGCGCCGCGGCTGCGACCAGCCCACCACGAACCTTTACAAGCCGCTGAACAAACTGACCGAAATGGGTTTTCTGACTTTGGAAACCGATGGCTACAAGGAAGTCCCCGAAATGATAGTGATGGTGCAAAAAGCGTGATCCGCCTTCGCCACAATTCGGCTTCGGCGGACTCGTCCGCCGTAGCTCCGTTTTTCAGGAGCGAAGGCGGATGAGTGAACATTTCCCAAAACGGTGCGAATCGGCCACGGCCTGGTGCGCGCGCTGCGGCCGCCAGACGGAGCATCAGGTGGACTCCGGACGCGTGGGCCTCTGCCTGGACCCGAAACATCCCGTCCCGCCTGACCGGAAAACTGGCCAGCAGAAACCGAAGCCTGAACAGGGGAAACTATTTTGATACAGCTAATGATTATCGTCGCTTGCGCCGCCTGGGGGCTTGCTGGTTTCTGTATTGGGAAAAACCGCCGATGAAAATGGCCGTCCATCACGATCTGACGAACTCGATCGAGGATTTCCGCTTGCTCGATGTGTATGAGGCGGCCTTGCGGGACCTGATGGCCTTCTACGATCGCGTCACGGGCGCTTCCCCGGGCGGGAACGGCTGGACCGCCGCGGACGTGCTTCGCCTGGAACAAATCAGGATGGTAGGAGCCGGAACAGTCCCGAATGGCCAATCCCGGCCACAGGAAACCCCTGGCAAGGCGAATGGCTCAGGAACGACCTGCAAGACCAGAAAAGCCCGGAAAACGCGCCGTAGAGCCTGAGAATGCCATGAAAACCATGAAAAACGATCCGAAATACCCGTTCGTGCGTTGTGACGCCCATCCCGGCGAGGATGAGCCCGGCTACGCCGTCTGCCAGCACGTTCTCAACGGCGCCCCCGTGGCCCATTATAAATTGGCCAATCCAGAACGCTTAGGCGAAGTGCTTTGCGCCCCATGCGGAGCGGAATGGAACCGCCCCGGCCGCGTCTTTGACGTGAAATTGTTGATCCTGTGCTGTGCCCATTCCGTACGCGAGTCAAGCTGGGACCACGTGGCCGTGCAATGAAAATCAATCGAGATTTGGCCGGCGATCGCAAATCCAACGGAACCATGAAGGCTTTGACGCTGTGGCAGCCGTGGGCTTCCCTGATTACCTTTGGCGAAAAACGAATTGAAACGCGCTGCTGGCAGACAACCTACCGCGGCGAACTGGCCATCCATGCGGCAGCAAAACTTCCCCCGCGATGGCTTGGCGCATCGATGCACGGAAACGATTTCCAGAACGAACTGGCTGACGTCCTGAACGTTCGCCGGGATCACGTCGATTCCGCGATCCGAGGATTGCCTTATGGCGCGATCGTGGGAATTGCGCGGCTCGCCTCAATCGAAGAAACACAGTACGCGCGTGACATACTCTGCCGCCGCGAATTACTGTTCGGCAATTTCGAGGATGGCCGCTACGCCTGGCACTTAACGCTGCTGAAAAAATTCGATGTTCCCATCCCGGCCAAGGGAAACCGCTTGCTGTGGAACTGGAAGATCAGTTTTTAATGAAACCCCGTCCCATCTTGCGGTACCACGGCGGAAAGTGGCTTTTCGCTCGCGTGCTAATCGGCGTTTTCCCCGCGCATCGCATCTATGTTGAGCCGTTTTGCGGCGCTGCTTCCGTACTCCTGCAAAAGCCTCGCTCTTACGCCGAAGTTATAAACGATAAGTGGGATACCGTGGTGAATGTCTTTCAGTGCCTGCGCGATCCTGAAATTGCTGAGCAGCTTAAAAAACAGTTGATCTTTACGCCATTCGCGCGGACTGAATTCAATCTCGCATTTGGCCACAAACCTAAGCACTATGCCGACGTGGAAGCTGCTAGGCTGTGCATCTTGCGTTCCTTCGCGGGTTTTGGATCTGCAGCCACGAATGGCGACTATGCGACTGGCTTCCGCTCAAATTCAAATCGTAGTGGAACTACGCCAGCGCACGACTGGATGAACTTCCCGGCTTCCATCCCCAGCTTTACCGAAAGATTGCGCGGAGTGGTGATCGAAAATAAAGATGCGCTCGAGCTCATTCCCCAGCATGATACCCCCGAAACGCTTTTCTACTGCGATCCGCCCTATCAGGTGGGAACTCGCAACATGGCGAGGGGCAACGCAGTCTATTCGTGCGACATGAGCGATGACGATCACCGAAAACTGGCCCAAGTGCTCCGCGCCGTGTCTGGAATGGTGGTTCTGAGCGGGTATGCCTCTAATCTGTACGACTGCGAACTCTTTCCAGGCTGGCGGCGAATAGAAATCCCGTGGCGAGCAGACGGCGCACGGAAGCGTCTGGAAATTATTTGGATGAATCCCCATGCGGCGCGCGCCGTGCCACAGATGGACCTTTACGAAAGAACGAATGCGGACAAGCCCGCCGAAGCCTAGCGCGAAGGCGGAAAACTTTAGTACCAGTCCGGCGGTACCCCGGAGCTATTACTCCTGCCGCGTCCCTCCCGCATCATCGCTTCATGGAAAACCAAGCGAAAGTCCAGCCCGATACCCGACCGAATGAAAATAGCGGGAAAGATGTTTGCACGGCCGCCGATTATCTGCGGATGGTTGCCGAACGCCGGGAACTCCGCGGCGAAAAGGTGACCGCCCTGCTTTTCAGGAATGAAGCTTTCCGATTGGAACACTAGACGGGGGAGATAAAGTGGTCGCCGATCAGCACGGCAAGAAACTCCGTGAGGATATCCGGTTTGCGTTCCAATTCCAAGATGCAGGTGAAGTACTCCTGAGTGCGGAGCGTTACGAAAATGGGAGTCTTTTGATCCGCCAATTCGAGAAATCCCTTCGCATAGGGTTGGCGCTGAAAGTACGTCAGCGATCGCAGATCCCGCGATTTGACTAATTCTTCAGCCGTAGGAGGGATTGTCGGCCGCGTCCTAATGATTTGCAATCCGCGTTGCAATTTTAGTGTATCCGGTAAAGGATCGATCCACTCGCCGCCCCGATAAAACGCGCACCGAATTTCCCTTACTCCAAACTCTTCCGGCGCTGGCAGGCACCCGCACATCTGCATGTTTGTGTGTTCCACCGCTTTCATTTTCCGCCCCGCATAGCAGCCCTGAGGGATCACGAACATGTGGGAGATTTCGTGCGGCATGTTTTCAGGCAGGAAAAGAGTGTCGTACAGGCAATCTTTTACGCGAACGAGGGGGAGTGCGGGGACATTCGGAAATAAGATAGGATCAACCATTCCAAAACAGTTTTTCAATCTCCACAGGCGTTGAGGATTTTTACGAGGGCATCGTTCAAGTCGGAGATCCCCTCGTTGAAAGAAGTTTCGTCCTTAATGATGCTGCCCAGCTTTGTCCCGCCGAGGATTTCCACGTCGGAGATAGCGGCCGTCAGGTCCGGCTTGATCATGGCCAGCTTTTGGCTGCCGGCGGGGCTGGGAAGCTTTAGTGCGTTGGCGATCGTTTCCGCTTGCTTCACCAAATCGAAGAGCGCCTTGATGTCCGAATTCCCCTGCGCCAATTCCTGAACGATCACTTTCGGCGCGCCCAGAAAACTCTCCGCGACTTTTACGGCATCCATCCCAAAGGTTTTCAGGAAACTTTTAAATCCGGCCATTGTTTCTTCCTCCGCGCACTCCATGTGCGTTTAAATCTCTCCCGCGCCAGGCTCCGAGGAGTGAGCGCGAAACCCGGTCGCGGGAGAGAGCCATTCAGCCCAACCGTGGGGCATCCTACCACTATTTCGGGGGATTGGCGTTACCAAATGTAGGTACGTCCAGCATGGCCCACACCGCCGTCACGCCGTTCAACTGACAACATTCTTGCACCACCTTTGTGGGTTCGGTGGGAACTTCGACAAGTTCCAGGTGCGGAAGATCGTGCCAGGATTTTCCGTCGCGCAGGCCGTACTGCGGTGCCAAGGCCACGATGCGCTGCCAGGCGGGATGGGCAACGTTCCAATCCGGCTGCTTGGTGTCGATATCTTCCACGAACACGTCAACCGCGCAGCCGATCACGTGATTCGATTGATAGCCATGCGCATTCGTTACCGGTTTTCCGGGAAGCGTATGCCCCACCGCCCAAAGTTCGTCCTGCTGCGCGGCCGTCCGAATCCCGGCGTCCACCTGAATCAGAATGGTTTCTTCCTCCAGGTGTGCGGCCAGATTGCGCACGCGCCGCGCCAGTTCGGGATGCACTTCGCCCAGCCGCGCGTTGGAAATGTTGGATAGCATTTTCTTCTAGGCGGGAACGCTATAAGAAGGCCGCATTTTTTGCCAGATATGATTGTCGAGGATGCTGCCTGCGTCTCTCCAGCATTTACTTCGCGCTTCGAATCCGCAAATACACTGAATGACGCAGATGTTGATGACCCCAGGTTCTCCAGGTTTGGGTTGTTCGCCGGTCATAAAGAGTTGAGATGCTGCATGCCACGCTGGCATTACACTCCCTCCCGGCGCACTTCAGGAATCTTTCCCCAGCGGCACCACTGAACGATCCAGCAGAATTCCTCATGCGTGCATTTCCACTGTCTTCGGTAGCGATTGGCGATGTAGGCCAGATAGTTCCGTCCGCGGTCGCTGAGCCGCCCGGTTTCAGGGATTAAGTTTTTGATGAAGCGCTTATGGCTGCTGGCGGGAACGAAAGTGACGTTCCCCTGAAGTTTACGCACAATCGTTTTCTCAATTTCATTCATCGGCGTCAGGGGCAGCTTTTCTTTCTTTGCGGAAGAGGATTCGCGAGGGGCCGTTGCTACTGTGGTGCGCGATTCGCGATGGACCGTGGATGAATCATGTTGGTCCGACTGCCCGCTACTGTGCGCCCGATTCGCGCCGGCCCCCTTTAACCCATTTGCCTCTTCTGGCGTTGGGGTATCGTTACCAAAAAGATCGAGCATAGCGTTAATCCAAAAGACTGAAAACGATCCATCCGGCGAGAAGTGCCCCGCCGACCCACAAAAAATCCGTCATCGAAAATGAGTTTCCGACTCCCGGCGAAGGCGCTTCGCTTGCCGTGCCGTCCGGATTCAATCCCGGGATCGGTGGCGCGCTCGCGGGCGTGGCCACGCCAAGATACGCCTGATAGGCGCCGGAAGTGTAGGTTGTCCAGGGAGAAAAACCGCCGGCCTTGGAGTAAATCTCATAGGCATCGTTGGCGTTGGTTTGCGGATCATACAGATTGTCGGCGGCGAATTCGGGATGCTCTTTCAGGTAGATTTGCCACAGGCCGTAAGATCCTTGGCCGGCGGGCGTTCCGCCCTTGGCTCCCGTTTCGGGATTGTACACGTTGGGGTTTCCCGAACTTTCGGCCATGGCGATGGCCACGGCGATGTTTAGATCGTCGCCATCGAAGCCTGCCGTCTGCGCGTAGTAGGCAATCTGCGCGGGAGTCAGAATCGTCGCATTGGGGATGGTGGCCATGGCTTAGTGGACTGTATTCGGGGGATCAATCGTGGAGAAGCATTTTTCTCTAGCCTTGCCCTTTAATGGCTTAATCAAGCCTTTCTGGATCGCGAACGAAACTAGATGGAATGCGCCCTGGATCAAATGGTTCATGGCCGGATCGGGAAAAACCGGCGGCGGAGCTTTTCCTGCTGCGGGATTAGGCCGTTTGCGTTTTGGTCCATTCGTAGAACAGAATGCAGATTCGCGGGTTTGTTTGTCACTAGTCATCGCTCAATCCTCGCCGGCAGAATCGCCACGGTGTAGCCCTCGTTCGCCGCATGCCACATGCATTCAATGTGGTGAACACTTTCCGCTGGAAATTTCGGACAGTCTGAAACTGAGATTTTAACTTTAAACTCACTTGCAAACGGACTGATGATGCGACCTACAATTACACCAAGCCCTGCAGGGCGCATCACTAAGGATAGATCACGCGCTCTAGCGTCACCCACGATCACGCGTGATGGGTGAGCTGCCATCCAAACTAATCCTGATTCGTTTCTCATTTCTGTATCGACATACGCTGTGTGATGGGACCCCGAATGATCTTTTTTGAAGGTGCAAAAAAGGAATCCGTCGCTATTGGGCGTGACAAAATTACACTGCACATCGCCGCGATCTACATAGCAACGACGTGGATCGGCTTGCGGATCGTATGTGATCGGCGAGTACAACGGGCCGCGGATTTGTTCATTGGCCATCAGTCTTCGTCATCATTCGACCATTCGGGGATTTCGTCGATTTCTTCCTCTTCCTCGATCACTTTATCCTGCTGAAGCGCCGGGCCGAACGCTTTGCAACCCTCGCCGTGAGCATCGCGCAGCCGCTCGCACTCTTCGATTGTCTCCCCAAAGAAAGAGTGGCGCACGCGAATCGTGCCGTCCGCTTCCAGCTTGTCAACATGTAGGGCGACGGCCATCAGCGTTCCAGGCTTTTCAATACGCGGTCCACTTCGGTTGCCTCGCCTTGCAGAGACTCCAAAGAATGCTTCCCTGCCAATTCGAACTGCTTGAGCTTGCCGCATTCGCATCTGCCCACGGCGCACGTTACAAGGGTATATCTGCCACCAATCCAATGCATTAGCATGTCGCACGACGCGGAAACAATTCGCCAACGATGCCGATGAAACCACATCATCGCGCCGCCTTCCCGTGCTTGTCATTTTCCGTGCGCATGTCTTCCACAGCCACGGCGGGCGGCCGCGAGACGCCGTACGTTTCCATCCAATCTGTGAAAGTAAATCCCTTGCAGGCGGAAAACTCTTCCAAGCCCATCAGGTTTGCGCCCTGAGGGCCTAGCCCGGCGCGGATTTCTTTTAGCTTTTGTTCCACCGGGACGCGGTGGCGATGCCATGCGTACACGCCGCGGTCGTTCGATTTCTGCATGATGTCCGTGACGGTGGTGAATTTCAGGCCGTAGCGCGCGATGTTCAGCGAAAGCGTGTAATCGTCAATCAGGTGTTCGGGAGTGATCCCCGCCTGCCGCTCCACCACGATCGGGCGAATTTCCCGAAGCGTTTCAGGATGATTCGCCAAAATGTTTTGGCTGGCCACACTGGATAGCGGATGCCACAAATCGATGCACCAATCGCTGGCCACGGCAAACCAGTTGGCCGCGCCGATGTCCCGCCCATCGCGCCTGAAAAATTCGTTGGAACGGAAGCGGTTGATGCAATGGTCGCGGGAGTAGTGAGCTACAGTGTCTTTCCCGATGCGCTCCGTCACGTCGAACATATCCGGGAAAATCACGGCATCCGAATCGATGTACACGTTCCAATCGTTCCCGCGCCCCAGATAAAAAATTTGCAGCTTTTCGTAGGTGACCGGCATTTCAGGAAATCGCCGCTCATTGATGATCTGGAAATCCGCGCCCATTTTCCGCGCGTAGGCCAGCAGGAGTGGATAAGTTAGCTCGCACAGTTCGGGAGCGTAGTTTCCGATATTAAGAGTCCAGAGCGTCTTTCTCATCAGCCTTCGCTCTCACCCCGAGCTACGGCTGACGTGTCAGCCTTCGGGGAAAACCCGCCATAGCCGAATTGTGGCGACGGCGGGTCACCAATCCGTTGGTTTCATGCCCGCGGCCCAGCCGATTGTCACGCGGTTCTGCGCCTCGTCGATCACGGTTTTACGGAGCCCTTCAGGCAGGTTGCCGATTACCCAGCCGATGCGCACCAGCTTTTCGCCTGCCGTGGCGTCCGCATGCACCGCCCGGAGGATCATTCCGATGTCGCGCAGCGCATCCTGAAAATACTGTTCCGGTCTGGACAAATCGTCAGGCATGGCGTGTTTTTACCCTTTCGGGGCTGTTCCGTCAACCTTTGTGGCGGGTGGGGCTGTGGAATTCACGCTGGGGATCGGCGGCGCATCGGACGGCTGCGCGCCGTAGAGTCGCATCAGCAGGCTGCGAATGTTCAGCGCACCATAGTAACTCACTAAATCCAAAAACTTATTGTACTTTGGGGAGTTGAACGTCTCCCGCGGCGGCGCGAGTAGGTAGACAGCGTTCCAAAAGAACGCCCAGTAAACCACGATATCCGAAACGATTTTCAGCGGGATGTGCATATAAAATTTCCCTCTCCCTGTGCAAAACTGGATAGACTTTCCTGACCCGTTTGCCTTATCCTGCCACCATGAGTGAACGAAACGCTGCGCCGCTGCATGTGATCTTCATCATCCTGGCGATGGTGCTCTTCGCCTTCGCCGGATTCGGCTGGCCCGCGCCCATCGAGCCGTATCGCGTGAAACTGATCGGCGCCGGGCTTTTCTTTTGGGTGCTCTCTACGTTTTTTTAAGAGTGTCCCACTGGATTGTGGCCGCCCTGTGCCGCTTATAGCAGTCCGCGCAAAAGCTGTGCCCGCATTTCGGACAATACGTCGTAGCTTTCCCTGAACATCCCAAGCACCCTTTTTCGCAACGGCTGTGCCTTTCGCTTCCGCATACTGGGCAATTCATTTTCTTTAGTGCGGATCGATCAGGTCCGCCAGGTGCATCAGCTTGGCCTTACTGATCGGATCGTCTTCGGCCAAGGCCCGCAACTGAAACGCGATCGAACGTCCGAATTTGCGTCCCAGGCCATTCATGTCCCCGGCGGTCTTGTTCACCCGCGCCCGCATCGTGGCCCAGGCCACGCCTGCCCCAAAGATTCCGCCGGCCGCCGCTGCGATGAGAGAGGCATCAATCATTGCTCTCGCACTTCGTTCCGGGTATCAGGGAAGTCCGTTCGCACTGGCGATTGTATTCCTCCACAATGTCGATATGCTTGGGTTTTACGGGAGTTTTTGCGTGTTCAGCATTCCCAGGGCGAATTTCTCAAAGTGCGTGCAGCAGGCGTTTACCGGACCCCAGAAATGCGAAGCGGGCACAGGACATTCGTCGCCATCTTCCATCTTAAAACTACACTTCGGAGGAAAATGAAACCCATCCGCCACAGTACCCCCGGCCCCGGCCCTTGTCTTACCTAGCTAGTTCTTTAACTTGTTATAGCATTAAAATGGCGCCGCACTGAACGCAATCACATCGTTTGCTGTCACACTTGCAAAGGTCGCTGTGCAGCTTGTGCCGTTGTAGGTCAGCGCGGTGGGGAGCGCGTAGGTTGTTTTATCGTAGGTCCCTTGGCAGTTCCAGCCGCTGACTGCTGTTGTGCCTGGCGTGACGATGAAAGTGCTTGCGCCGGTCGATCCGGGGCAAACTGCGGAGCCTTTGAAAACGTTTCCTAGAATCGTAGATGGCGCGGCGCAGGCTCCCGTTCCTGTGATCCCTGCAAGCTGCAGCACGCTGGATGCCGGATAAACCTGTCCGTAGCAGGGAGTGAATTTTCCTCCCGAAGCCACGTTCACTGGCCCCGTATAACTATTCCCGCATCCATCCGTAAAACTACTCGTGGAATCGACGCTGACCGGAAACTCTCCGGTACCGGCATCGGAAAAAATCGAACCGGTTGCGTTCAAGTTTGCGCTGCTAAGAAGCTTCCAGGCGGCGCGCCCGGCAATATTCTGACTGTGAGTTGTTTTGCTGCCGCTGATCGATACCGTCCCGCCGGTGATGCAACCCTCCGCTCCGGGAGCCATAAACAGGCCGAAGATGTGCGCGAACCCCGTAATGTTTGTGGCGCATTCGCTCACGCCGCTGATCCCCATCCAATTGGAAATAAAATCCATCCCGGGAGTGCCGGACGCGATGGTGATTTGCGTGGTGGGCACAAAATAATTTCCGTATACGATTCCGGTATTCGCTCCCGCAGACCATGCCGGGCCAAGAGCTCCGCAATTTGCGAATTCCAGGTTCGGGCCTTCGAAGAGTTGGCTGAACGTGGTTAGCAAACCCGTCATATTCGCATCGCCGGCCGCCCAGTAGAGGCAGGAGACATCATGGATCGATTGCGGGCTGTCCGCTTCGATCGCGGTAAACGTCGTGGATGCGCTTGCGGTTTGAATCAATCCGCCGCCCTGAATCCCAAAATCATGGCGAACGCCGTTGCTTGGACCGAAGCAATTTAATTTTCCACTGCCGGTGCAGGTTGTGGGATCGAAATTCGGCGTGGGATAGATCACGGTGTCCGTGATGCCTTCACCGACCATTCCGTAAGAATTGTAGGTCTGCGGCGGATTGCAGGATGCAGGCGCGGGTTTGTTTATAATCCCGCCTGAGAGCATGATTCCGCCGCCTGGCAGATGGGCAATCCCGCAGTTGATCTGCGCCGTGGCGTAAAATGCCGGCTCGAATGTCCCGTGAATCGCCGGGAAATCATCGTCGCCCCACACCAGAAACTGAGCAGAACCGCATCCCCCGTTGCCATTGGCCGTGGTGTGGATCTGGGTATCGGAATCGACCGAAAGTACCGTGGTCATGGGAATCGATGGCACGGAATTCCCCTGCCCGGCTCCGGGGACAGCCCAAATCGTTTGCCCTACAGAAATTGGCGCCGATAAAAAATGCGCGGATGCTGAGGTGACGATATTCGATCCATTAGAGCAAACAGCATCGAAAACGGAGTAGGCGTCATGTTTCACGCCGGTGGTGTTGGCCACGTAGAAATTATTCGCGCCGTTGTTTGCAGGAATTCCGGCTGTGTTTGGAGCCACGGCGTTGCACGTGGGACAGGAAATGGCCGGCGCGGCGCCGCCAGAGGAAACAATGGGAGACGTTCCGGTGACGGACGTCACAGTCCCGGACGCTACAAAGTTTGTCAACTTAGGCGCAAGGGCGTTCAGCGATATGGTCAGACTTACCGGAGAGCTCCCGCTGATCGTGGTACCCGAACTGGTGAAGGAAAAGCTTTGCGGGCCGGTGCCCAATGGCAATTGAATCGAAGCCGCGGCGGAATCGATGGTGATCTGCCACTGCGGGCTGCCGGGAGAAATCAGCGTCACATCCCCGAAATTCACCGTAAATTTTCCGGTGGAATCTAGCGTCACCGGTCCAATGCGCCCGGAGTAGGGCGCGCCGCTCAGCGTGTATCCGCCGCCCACGCTGGGCACCAGTACGGCATTCATCACCGCGCCGGCATAGGGGATACCGTTCGGGTCCTGGACCGTGGCCGTCACGGTGGTGAACTGCGCGAACGCAGGGCAAGCCGATGCGAGAATTAGAATTAAAATATAAAAATATTTTTTCAAAGTGAGGGCCTCAGTTAATTCACGATGAAATAACTCAAACAAACAGGGTTCGTCGTGGTCGTTCCGCTGATTGTGATAGTGAAACTTGTACCCCCGGTTCTCGCCGAAACTACCGGTTCAACAATGAGAGACGCTAGTGTTGAGTTGCAGGTTATCCCTAACTTGGTTCCTAACGTGTCATCTGACTGTACAAAGATTTGGCTATTAGCGGTTACAGCAGTTGTATTCACGACTAGGGTGGCATTCGTCCCCGTGGGAACGGCCACACTTCCCGCCGCTGCCGACCCACATACCGCCGGCGATGCGCTACTTGAGCAATTCGATGCGGTCGCATAAGCCTTCGCGTGAACGATGGCTGCATCCGCCGCGCCCCCATGATGCACATCCGTCACGCTGGCGTTGCCGATGGTTGCCGTATTCGATCCGGCTCCCGTAGTGGTTTGCCCGATTATGATTTCATTGGTATCTCCCACCGCGTTTGGAGCCGTTGTGACTCCGATACAAACCATCCCATTCCCAGACGTTGCGGTGTTGCAAGCGTTGGACCCGATTCCGACGCCGGAAGTAGCGGTATAACTGTTCAGCGCATGCCATCCGACCGCCGTATCGTCCGTGCCTGAAACTACCGATCCTAATGATCCCTGCCCTACCGCCGTTTCATCTCCTCCCGTGGCGCTAGGTGCGGCTCCGCTTCCCACTGCCGTATTGTTCGAATTGCTGTTCGGAAAACGGAACGCGTTGTTTCCATCGATCTGAACAGCCCCGGCGAGAGATGCCGTCGAAATATTGAGAATCCCGGCGCTGGAGTAGGTTAGCGGGAACCCGAAGCCGCCGGCGTTGATCTGGCTTTCGAGTTGCCACAGTGCGCTAGGATTTGCCGCGCCCTGCACGGGAACTACGTAGGCGCGGAAATCCACGGCTTGCGATGCGGCCGTGGCTGTGGTTTTCCAGCCCTGGCCCTGCCAATGAATCGTGGTGGAAAATTGCTGCGCTCCTGCCGCCGCCGCCGTGGTGTTGAAAAGCTGAAAGCTATCGGCTGGCGTCGTTCCGCCGCCATTGATCGTGGAAGTAAGCTGTCCCGTGGTATTGGTGACGAGTGAGGCATCGCAGTTCAGCGCGGTAGCTGCCGAATAATAGGAAAGCGCATCGGTAGTCGCGCAACTGTTGATCGTTCCACTACCTGCAGGCGCCCAACTCGCCTGGCAGTTTCCTCCGGAGGGCGCAGCGCTGGAAAGCACTTGCCCAGCGGTGGGAGACGTGGTGGGCAGTATAATCGTGCAAGGGGTTCCTGCAGCGGCCGCCACGCCGATTTTGGCCACGCCTGAACTTGTGCCATTCAATCTTAGAAACGCGTTGACATCGAATCCCGCGAGCGCAACTCCCGAAGAATTCTTAATATCGAAAATGTCCGCCGTGCTCGATGGCTGCTGTTCGACCGAAAACGGGACTTTCCCCGGATTGGGCGATATCGTACTGCCATTGACCGTGATGCCGGAAAGTGAATCCCAATTGAAACAGCCATAATTGGCGTTGGCATCCGCAGTCGCACCGCCACCGCATAGTTGCGCGAGTCCTGTATCTCCCACCGAACCAAAAAGCGCAGAAGTGGTAGCCCCAAGAGTCACATTGGCCGCATGGTTCGTGACTACCCATCCGAAGTTGGCCGTCGCCGCCGAGTTTTGTTCGATGTTGAGCAGTGCGGTATCCGCCGCCGGCGTGAACGAGCCTAGACCTAATCCTCGCACATTTAATGGCGTAGTCGAAGATCCGCTGGATTGATTATTGACATCCAGGAGTGCGGCGGATTGCGTGGCCGAATGGGAATTGATTTGCAAGGGCTTGGTGGTGTCAGCACCGGCCGTCAGCGCGATCGCGCCGGTTGCGCCTGTGACGGCGCTGCCCGCGATGTCGCTCAGAGTATTTGGCGCGCTGGCGTAGGGGATGTGGAATGCCGTCACAGTCCCGGCGATGGTGCCAGTCCCAGCCCCGGCGAAATTCGTAAGTTTAGGAGCCAGGGCGTTTAGCGAAGTGGTGAGGCTTACCGGCGAGCTCCCGCTGATGGTGGTGCCGCTGCTGGTGAAAATAAAAGACTGCGGGCCTGTCCCGAGCGATAGCGCGATCGTAGCCGCGGCGGAATCGATGGTGATCTGCCACTGCGGGCTGCCGGGAGAAATCAGCGTCACATCCCCGAAATTTACCGTAAAAGATCCGGTGGAATCGAGAGTCACGGGGCCGATGCGCCCGGAGTAAGGCGAACCGCTCAATGTGTACCCGCCCCCCACGCTGGGCACGAGGACCGCATTCATCACCGCGCCGGCGTAGGGAATGCCGTTCGGGTCTTTTACGGTAGCCGTCACCGTGGTGAACTGCGCGCGCGCGCCATCCGGTAAAATGAGCGCAAAAAGAAACGCCCCGGCAAGTGCCAGGGCGATGTTTCCCAGAAACTTTTTTCGCATAAATTCCTCTTGTCCGCCGAAGCCTTGGCGAAGTCGGATCACTACTGGTAGCTGACCGTGAAATCAATCGAAGCGCTGCTGGCCTTGACGCAAATCCCGTTTTGCGTGGCCACACTGAATGGGATGGACCTAGCATTTTCCGTCGCAGCGATGGTCAACGTGGCGATTACGTTCGTTGCTGGAGATCCGGCGCACGCAGCCGAAGAGAGATCGAATACGCCGATCGTTCCGGACGCAGATGTGTTTAGATTGATTCCCAAAAGCGTCCCGCCACCGATTCGGACCTGAGTCGCTGTCGTGCTGGCAACGTGGCTGTAAAGTCCCACGGAGGTGTTGATCGATCCGGGAGGAAAGAATTCATAGTAAATCGTCATCACCGAGCTAGTTGCGCCACCGGTGGTATACGTAATCAGGATGTTAAAACAAGGGAACGCCGGAACATAGAACTGCTGTGGCCCCGTCGAAGTAACTAAAGTTTGCGACAAAACTGGAAGGCTGATCTGCGGCCCAGAATTAAAATCGCAACTTACGGTGATCGTCGATCCTGAAGGGCCTGTACCCCCGCCGTACTGAAACAACAAAATGCCGCCAGAGCTTCCGAACGGAGTGAAGCTGTTTGTTGAGAAATTGGCATTCGCGGCCAGGCTGTTCGCCAAAGGCTTGAAAGTCTGGGTTTCTAGTTGTGTCCCGGCATTCAGAGGATCGCCGGTGGAGCTTCCCGAATAGCTGGCGCCGAAAGTCCCTCCGCTGCAAGTGACCTGTAACTGAACCGTTGGATAGTATCCGCTGGCTTTCAGCACCGCCGCGCCGGGATTGAACGTGTAGTAGCCCGTATCGGAAATCTGGATCGAGGTTCCCGATTGATCGATGCCGAAAATTGCGGCCTGCATCGTCGTGACCTGATTGTTCGGGGTGATGGTCACGGAATGCGTAGTCTGATTCCTATTGTTGACGCTGAAAGTTTGGGCTGTGCCTGTGCAAGCTGTTCCCGACGCGGCAAGAAGCTGTTGCGACGGTTGAATGGTCACGGGGGCTTGCGCGTGGACAAGTGGAGCGATCAGCGCGAAAAGGATGCAGGCCGTCAACTTCGCCAGGCGCTTTTTCAGGGATGGAATGAAGGCTCGCGGCGTCTTTTTATTGGCGAGGGCTTTTCGTAAACCGCGTATCTGCGCCGCCTTGGGGATGTTTAATTTACGCGACATGCGAAAAACTCCATGTGAAATATATTTAACATCGCTACCAGGCGTTCGAATGATCCTGCCGCTCGAACTGATCGTCCCAAGTCTTGGGATAGAAATAGCCCCCCAGGAGCGCGCCAGCTTCGACGCCCGATGTGGGAAGAGATACGTTCCGCACCACCCAGGAAATCACGTCATTTTCAAAAATGCGGATGCCGGAAATTTGCGTTGGCGCATTCACCAGCCCCAGCGAGGCTTGAATGTTCTGGTAGTTTCTTTCGGCAAAGCCGCCCGTATTCACTCCCGCGCCGGGATTCCTGCAAATCTGCCAGATGGCCGTTCCAGAAAAATCCGCCCAGGCGCCGCCCACGATTACGTTGGCGATTCTCTTAATCACTCCATTGCGCCCCACCGGACAGGTGATCGAAAGCACGGTGGTGAAATTCGTGGCCGAAACCGCTGGCAGATTGATCCCGGCAGCATTGTGAAAAGATTCGGAGTCGGGAGGTTCGATCAGCCAGGGCGCGGAAATCAGGCGCGTGGCGCGCTGCACCTGCTGCATTACGTCCTGCAAACTTTGTATGGAGGAAATCAGCGGATCGTCGGACGGGCCCGCGGCCGCTGGCGGGCGCAGGAGAATCCGCGGGGAGACATTCACGTCCGCGCGGCGGCTGTACGGCCAGGTGGATTCCCGGATGCTGGACGCGGCCGCGTCCGTCACCGGAGGTTCCCCGGCGGCGTCGGAAGGATCGGCAAAGATTTTCTGGTACGCCATGATTTTCTATCCTTAGTGGCACAAATCAGGCTGATGGATCACCGCGACGGCAACGGGAGTTGACAAGCCGTCGCCAGCCACAACGTAAACGGTGTTTCCGCGCGGCGCATCGCAGTACGTGTGCAACTTCCATGCCCAATGGTCTAGCTGGTCTACTTCTCGGATGCTTGGCGAAAAATCGGCTCTCGCGCCCCATGCGAACAACAAAAGGAAAAGTAGGACGAAACCCGCGCGCATCTAGTCTCTCCACCAGCCGGAATAGCCGAACATGCATACGTCCACGGTATTCGAAAGCGTGCCGCTCAGGTTTTGCACGCGGCAGTTGACCGGAGAGCCTGCCGGGATGAAGTGCGGAATCTTGTTCAGGCCGGGCTCAAGCGCGTTGCCCGCGAAGTTTCCCTTGTTTGATCCGTACTTCGAATATTTGTAGGTTTGCTGATCTTCGTAAATCTGCGCGCGCATGGAGCCTGTCCCGGCGATGGTGACGGATTCATGGCTCATGATGGCCACCAGCCAGAAATCTTCGCTGACGGTGATGCGCGTCAGTTGCGTTTCCCCGGCGGCCAGCACCAATTCCGGGAACTGGTACCAGTACAAATGCGCGCCTTGCAGCGAGAGGCGCACCCACTGCGGAAGCGTCCATCCCGCCGAAGCGAGTCCGCGCTTGACGAGCCAGCCGCCCAGCGTGGGATTCATCCGCACGCCGGGCACGCGACCTTGAGTCCATGGATTAATCATTCGCCTTCGCTCCCAAACCGAGCTACGGCGAACTTGTTTCGCCGTAGTAAATCAAGGCAGGATGAAAAGCCTGCCGAAGTCCAGCGCATTAGCTGGACGAAGGCAGGGCACCAAGCTGCGCCGCCATCGCCGCGGGGTACAGCTTGTATCCCCAGAAATCCACCTGCACGGTGTTGGCCGCGCCGCTCGAATCGATGGTGGTCACCTTGTACGAGCGTTTCTTGGGCATAAGTTGCGGAATCAGTCCCGCGGGGAACGGATTCTGCGCAGACCCGCAGAAATTCAGGATGTTCACTGCCGCGCTCTGCCAGGCCAGGCCGCCGGCGCTGCCCTCCGTCACCTGAATCGAGAGAGAAGAACTCGTCTGCGTGGAAAGCAAAAACAAAAGCTGAAAATCCGCGTCAGAGTCAATCTGGAACGACTGGTTTTGCGTGTCGTTGCCCGTGTGCGTCAGATTGACGATGTAGTGGAACAGTTTGGCGAAATACAGATTGCCGCCCAGTTCCATGAATTGCGGATCGTTTTGCAGCGCGTTCAGTTGATCCTGCGTCAGTGCTCCCGGCGCGGAACTATTCATGACGGCCGGCAAACGTTTGGCCAGCTCCAGCGCAAGTTCATCCACGCGAAATACGGTGATTCTTTTTTCAGCGGGCTTATCCACGTCGATTCCCTCAAAGTCCGCCATAGCTCCCGATTTAGGAACGACGGCGGAACCGCATCCGCGAACTGCGTGCGGGCCGCGGCGCCTTCGCGCTTACGACCCGCGATGGAGACTTCTTTACCGCGAAAGCGCCCCTTACCGGGGCCTTTCGCTTGTCACTGAAATTCGTAGCTGCTCGGCAATGCCTGTCGAAACAGTCGCCTTCCCTAGCTCCCTCTCAACCGGCCGAACAGCTACGAAAATCAGTACTAGAGCACCGCACGCGCTTTCTGCCCTTCCAGGTACACCCACGCGTTGATACCGGTGCCGATGGGCACGGTGGTGTTCGCGTTGGTGGTAAACCCGGTGGATTGCGCCCAGGCCGCCAGAGTCGGATCGACTTCCACTTTGAACGCCTGTTGCTGGGCGATCAAAATGCCGTCGATATTCGGAAACTGGTCGATTCCGGGAGTGCCGTCGCATCCGGGATCTGTGAGACGAAAACCCTGGTGCTCGCTTGGCATGCCGTTGCCCACCGGTCCGATGATGGTATTGGCCGCCGTGGCGCCGAATTGCTGCGCCCAGATGCCGCCGCCAGCGGGTAGCTTCAGGAAGTGGGCGATCACAAAGAACGACTTCGTGGAGATGAAGAAGTTCACGATCGTCTGGCTTCCGAACTTGATGGCGTCGGTCTGGTTGCACAGGTTGTCCAGCACGCAGGTGAGTCCGCGAACGAGCATCCGTTCGGGGGCCTGCAACTGGTTCGGCTGCACCATGCTGGTCATTTGCAGGGTTTTCGCTACCGTCGCGCCGCCGGTGATGGTGAAGTTATTGTTCTGCACGATCGAGAACAAGGTTTGCTTCACTACCGCCGTGGAAACGGCCACGCCGTAGTAATCCCATTCCGGCTGAACCACGAAGTCGCCAAGCCCGGCCGCCAGCATGTTCTTTAACCGGAACCGCGGCCTGCCGATTTCGTGAGCCGAAATTTCCTGCAAATGCGAAAAGCGTTTTGCATTAAGTGATTTCATTTTCTTTTTCCCCTTTCTCCCGGCCCGTAGCCGGGTGCATTCTTATGGCATAACTAAGCCATAGTTATGAAACGTACTTCGAATACGCGCGACGGGGACCGAGCATGCCCATCGCGGCGGCTGCCGCCGGCGAAGCCGCGCCCTTGCTTCCGGAAGTTTTGGAAGCGGATGCGGCGATCGCAGGCTGCGATTGGTAAGCGGGCGTCGGAATGGTGAAGTTCAACGGCCCGTACTGGCCCATGGACGCGGTGAGCAGCGTTTTTCCGGTCACGATAGTGATGGCCCGGGAAACCGCTTGCACCGATCCGCCGATCAGCACGCCTTCCGCAAGGTTTTGACTCATTCCTCGCAGAACGTACGCGCCGCCGAAAGCCACGACGAGAGCCAAGCCCACGCCAGCCCAGCCGGTATTCAGCGAAGGGCTGACCATGCTGGGAATCGCGGAGGCGGCCACTGCGCCGCCCAGCGCTCCCGCAACTTTTACGGCCAGTTGATTGATGCTGCCCGCCGCAAATGGATTGCGACGTCTGTGATGCGCCATAGAAAATCCTCCTTCCCCGCCGTTTTCTTTTCTTGCCGCACGACGCCGGCGAGCGTCGTACGTCGGATTGACGAGTCTCACAATCATTCGCCTTCGCTCCTAAACCGAGCTACGGCGAACAAGTTCGCCAGAAGCCAGTATGGAATTACGGCGGATAAATCCGCCGAAGCCGTTTTTTGGCGAAGGCGGATCATTGCGCGGCCCCCAAAAGCGTTTGGATTTCTTCGCGGTCGGCCCGCTGCGCGGTCGTCTCCCCGCGCACGGCGTTGGGATCGAAATGTTCGGAGATGCTGGCCCGGCCGCCCTTCAAAAACATTTCCCCGGTATAGGGATCGACTAGCAACGCCATCTTCGTTCCGTCGAAACTGGAGTACGAAGAAATCGGCATCTTCGCGCTGCCGAGGGCCGCCCATGTTGCTTTGCGGTCCGTGGGGATCACGATGATTTGCGAAATGGGATGAAACACCAGGAAATTCCGGAACTTACTGGACGCGATTTCCTCAAGTAGCTGTTCCTGCTTTGGCGCTTCGTGCTCTTTTTCGTCCGGCGCAAGGTGCGATTGCCCGTGCTGATCCACTTCGTAGGGATTTTCCGCTGGCCGTTCCGGATTCGGAACATCGGGCAGCCAGGCGCGGCCCCGGCGCAGCGGCAAGCGCGACGGAATTAGAAGATCCGTTTCAGGAATCGACACCGCCAACAGCGGGCCGTTTTCCGGCCAGTAGATGCGCCTGCCCACTTTGGCGGCCTTTTCCAGCGGCATGCGGCAGTCGCGGTCCGGCTCAAAGTAAATCGTCTCGATCATTCCGACGATATTGAAACCTTTTCTGGGGCCGGCGCGCAGCCGTTCCCGATTGATTTCCAGATGGAAATCTAAATCTTTGGCCGCACCCTTCACGATGTTGGCCTTGCTGATTCCGTTTTCAGTTCCGGCTAGCATTTCGATAATTCTCCGTAATTTTCACCGTATCGATCTTGTACTCATCTGCGGATATCATGCAGGAATCGTCTTTTCGTACAGGGTGCGTGACCTGAAATACCCGATCGTTAAGCCAAGCGACTTTGCAAATTCCTCCGTGCTTCCTAGCGTGCTGAAGAGTTTCTCGGGCAATCGCATTTTTCAGTTCCTCATCCGTCGCGTTTCGGAATTCATATTCAGTAGTCTCCAAAACTTCCATGCAATCCTGACAGGCGAACAATTTAACGAGCCCCATCAGTTGTCTATCCCTTCAATTTTTGCGATGTATTCCCCGCCGACCAGAAAAATCCTCGGTTGCGGACCGCGACGGTCGTACATCAGCCGCGGGCGCCGCCCAGTTCGATCCCCAAATTGATGGTCGTAACCGCTAGCGATGCCGTTGACGTGCGCCTTGTTCGCTCGATAACCGATCTGCATGCACTCTCCTAGATCGGCCATTTCTTTCGTGTTGTCCACGCACAGAGCCGTCAATTCGCCCTTGGAAATCTTTTGATTTCCGCCGATGAAATAAATCTGAGTTCCAGGGGGATTCGCGGCGACTTTAATCCCCCTGCCGGAAAAGTCTATTTCCCCCCACTTCCATCCACCACTGCGCTTCACATACAAATCAAGCAATGTACCGAGTTGTGCGAGGGTTTGCGGACGCGGTTCCGGCTCCTGGTACGTGTCAATGTGTCCGCACGGCGAGCCGCGAAAGTCTTCACACATTTCGGTAGCACCGGGGAGCCCGCGGCGTTCCGGATGTGATTCCGATGTACCTGCGCCTGAATTCGCACCCATCAGAACGAGCTCCGCGGGGTTGGCGCTCATGAGCACCAGTTCCGCCGGATTTTTCTTTCTCGTTCGCATGGTCATTTTTACCGCAAAAGCGCCCCTTACCGGGGCCTTTTGCTCTTTTCTAGGCCGAAGCCGCCTTTTCATTGCGCGGGTGAACTTGCTCAGGCGGGAACGCCATCGTAAGCCCGTGCTTCAGGTGCCCTTGCTTGTAAAGCTGCACGTCCACCAGATTCTTGGAAATCTGGATGCTGCGCACCACGCCTTCGATTTCGCTGCCGCCTTCATTGACGAGCACTTCATCGCCCTGATGGAAATCTTCCACTTTCATCGTTTTCTCCTTATGTGTCGGCACATCATGTTTCGGATGGAAACTCATCGGCGCTTACCTCCCGTAAAATTGTTCAGCAAAACCAAGGCCGCTACCGCCGCGCCGATATAGACGGCGTTATTTTCAAGCCACGCCACCGGATCGCTGGCCGGCGCGGGCGTGGTGGGAACCGGCGTGGACGGCGTAGAAATCAGGCTGATCTGATTTGTGGTCAAATTCCCACTGCCAATCACGCCTTGCACGATGGTCACCACGATGGACTGTGCATCGCTCAAGAGAGCAAACCCTACTCCGGTGACCGTAATTGTCGCGGTAAATCCAGCGGTGCCGACTCCCAGGAGCGAAGATCCCGTGGAACTAAAGCCGGTAAGTTGCATGCCGTACTGCGAGAGTTTCGTACTGAGCGCCGCTTGCACATCGGATACGCTGCCGTGAATGGGCGACCATCCGCCGACGTAGTTAAATTGGCTGCCGGTAGGAAGCTGCCCGGCGGTTCCAAAGGCTTGCTGCGCAGTTGGACCCTGCGCCGGTGGCGTCACGCTGGCCGACGCGGGCGTAGTGGGAACGACTCCACCGCCGCCGGGAATTGAGACTCCATACTTCGCGTACAGCGCGGCAAGCGTGATATTTCCGTTAATTAAATCCGTCAAATCTTGATCCGTCGCGCCCAGCGAATTCAGAAGATCGATATCGTTCGTGGAAATTCCGGCGTCTACCGCGGCGTTTTCCATCGATGCGGAAAAATCTCCCAAATTGCCGTGGCTACCGGGGCTGTAGCCAAGCGTGGTATGCGTGGGCGCGGTGTAGCCCAGCAGCGCGTGCGCGCCGGGCTGATAACCCATGCCGGGCCGAAGTTCAGCGTACGCGGGATGGTTTGGGAAAATCATTCGCCTTCGCTCCTGAAAAGCGGAGCTACGGCGAACAAGTTCGCCGAAGCCGTATTTTGACGAAGGTGAAACATTTAGCGGCGCCTCTTTTTTCCGCCGAACAGCCACGCTATGGCGATGACTCCGACCGTCGCGACGAGTCCGTTGGGATAGCCGGAAATTACCGTCTCTTCGCCCAGCCACGTTTCCGCCGAAGAAAAGAAATCCGTCCCGGTGGAAAGCGCCGGTTGCGCCTGCGCGATTTGCGTGGCCGATGGCGCGGCTGTCCCTTGAATCAAATCTCCCTGCGCGGCCAGGGCGGAACCTTGCGGCGTCAATTCGTTTCCGCCAGTTAAAAGCGAGCCGGACTGGTAAAGAGTCTGCGCATCTTGCGTCAGGTATCCGGCATAGGTGACGCCCGTGACGGGATCGATGATGTTGGAAACCTGAACCGGCAATGATCCTGACGTTCCGGACGAAGAACTGCCCGAAGATTCTGACGAAGACGATGGAAGCGATTGAACGCCGGACTCCACGACGGGGGATGCAGGTTCCGCCGGCGCAAAAGTCCGAATCGGATTCACCGGGACTGGCTCTGGCGTTGGCGCGGGCATGTGAACGATGGGCTTAGGAATAGGTGCCGGGGGCAAAATGTGGGGACTGAACGGCCCCGAAGACCGCATCGCGCCGACGCCGGGATGATTTACTGCTATCATTCGCCGTCGCTCCTAACCCGAGCTATGGCGAACTTGTTCGCCGTCCCACGTGTGGCGGATGAATCCGCCGAAGCCGAATTTTGGCGAAGGCGGAACACTAGCGCCGCCTCTTTTTCCCGGACATCAGCGCGGGAAGCACGATGACCAGAGCGAGGATTCCGCCCGCGATGGCCATATTCGGCACGCCTGCAATTAGTGTGCTGCCGCTCATCCATGAAGTAAGCGAACTCATGGCGCCGGAAATTCCGGTAGCGGGCGGTGCTTTGTACAGATTCCCTTGATTCAGGAGCGCCGCACCTTGCGCCGTGAGTTTTCCGGCGGTAGTGACGAGTTGGCCGGCGGCCTGCAGCGCTTGCGCCGCGGCGGTCAGGTTATTCGTATTGATGGTGCTGGTCGCGCCTGTGTTCGGATCGGTAATGGTGACGTTCGTTCCCTGCCCCGTCGAAGTGGTGTCCAGATTGGCCGTGGCCGCGCCCGTGGTGGCCGAAGTGATGCTTTCCGCGATCGAATACGGAACCGTTTGCCCAGTCTGAATGTTGGTGTAGGTGCCATCGCCATTACCGACAAATTCCGTTCCCACCGTCGTCGGATACATGGATTCAAGCGATGGAGAAAGCTGATTGGGCAGCGGTAAGGTTCCCACATCGATCGGAGCGGAAATGTCTGGCGGAATTAAATCCCCGCCCGGATCGGTGGAAGTGGTATCGAAGATCACCGGATCGTCGCCCAGCATTCCTAGGAGCGCGTGCGCGCCGGGCTGATAGCCGCGTAAACCGCAACATCGTTCGCCAGTTGGCGAAACGGTGAGTCCGGGCAAGGGCGAATTGAGCGCGGCGTAGGCCATTACCTTCGCCTCCCGCCGAAAAGCCACGCCAGGGCCAGCGCACCGCCGCCGATGGCGAAAACTGAATTCGGCATCCCCGGCACAAAGGTGGAGGATCCCATCCACGTGAGCACCTGATCCCACAGGCTGACCGACGTGGGCGTGGTGGCCGTGCTGATGGCGAATTGCCCGCCCGGTCCAAAGGAAATATTCGTCAGCGGCGCATCGCCCAGCCCGCGAAAGCCGGGACGCAACCCGGCATCTTCGCTGGTGGAAAGTACGGCGTACGCTCCCAGCCCCCGAAAGTTGGGATGGAGCGCATTCGTGTTTCGCGTCGATAGTCTGGCGTATGCCACTCTATTCAACCTTCTCTGGCCAATGCCATGTGCGCGGCTGTGGGGTTTCACTTCCATCAAAGCTTGCCGAGGTAACCCATTTCACAGATGACGTGTGTTCGGCATCAGAATTCGTCCCATCCGTAAAAACTTGCAAGTTCACGCATTCGTTGCCCCATACGGCAACAATGATCGCAGGCAGATGTACCAAACCTTCGGCGTAGCCGATTGGTTTTTTCTGAACGAAGTGAACGATTCGTCCAATTGAAGGGTTCATCCCGTCATCATCCTTTTTCGTTCAAGATGCGAATCGCATTTTCCAGTCCGCGTTTTGCCGCTTCCAGATTTTTCAATTCCTGATTCAATCTGTCTCGATAACTGATCGAGTATCGAATTCGTTCCTGAATATCCTCTAAAGCTTCCTTCAGCACCTGATCGTCAGGAGATTCTCGATCTTCGCGAACGAGCTCAGGGCCACTGTCCGTCATTTAGCTCACCGCCCAGGCTCCCAAGGCTGCCAAGGCAATCCATCCCCAGGCCGGCATTTGCGACAAAGAGAAATTCACCGGCGCGGATGCGGCCTGACCAACGATGGCCGGAACCGTGGACCCGCCCTGCGATGCAGACTGCGCGGCGGATTCCGCCGCCACTGCCGCCTGTTGCGCGGCCATGGCTTGATACTGGGCAGACCAGTAAAGGCACATGGCGTAGATCAGCACGCTGATTTCGCAATTGCTGTTGCAGTAGGGCGAATCGTTGATGGCTGTGCCGCCGCCCGGAATCCCTCCCGGCCCAGCAGAACTTCCCGACGCGCCGCCCAGAGACATAAATTTGGAATAAATTTCCCACAGCGCGGTGCTGGCGTCGGCCGGCTTGATTTGTCCC
>Ga0210410_10000672_pt1 | contig 35698 bp, 40 predicted proteins | sample IncBWC4MmetaG_FD_161058 | JGI IMG/M metagenome (GOLD analysis project Ga0210410, IMG submission 161058) | Forest soil microbial communities from Barre Woods Harvard Forest LTER site, Petersham, Massachusetts, United States - Inc-BW-C-4-M | ecosystem: Environmental > Terrestrial > Soil >...
TGGAGACTCGTCGGCGGGGGCGCTCGGCGGCGTTCTGGAATAGGTTCCGCGCGTGGTCACCGTCCACGTCGTCGTCGGCGTCACGCTGCTCGTGCTGAACCTCGCCGCCGGGCTCGTCGGCGCGTGGTGCTGGCACCGCGTCGAGCCGAGCCCGCGCTTCTGGACGCTGCTGCGCGCGGGGCAGGCGGCCGTCGTGCTGCAGGTGCTGCTCGGCGCGCTGCTGCTGGCGCTCGGGCACAAGCCGGGCGACGATCTGCACATCCTCTACGGCGTGCTGCCGCTCGTCGTCTCATTCATCGCCGAGCAGCTGCGGATCGGCTCCGCCGACGCGATCCTCGCCGCGCGCGGCTACGACAGCGCGGCCGACGTCGGCGAGCTGCCGGAGGCCGAGCAGCGCATCGTCGTGCTCTCGATCGTCCGCCGCGAGATGGGCGTCATGACGGTCGCGTGCTTCGTCGTCGTCGCGCTCGCGCTGCGCGCCGCGACGACGTCCGGCGCGCTCTGAGCGATCTCGTCAGGCGCCCGGGCGCCGACCTCTGGCCCACAGCACGTAGTCCGGCGTGCGCGCGACCTGGACCTTGGCGAAGCCCGCCTGATTGAGCTTGCGGGTCAGCGTTCTGAGCGTGAAGCCGGTGCGATGCGCCATGTACTCGCGGCCCAGCTCGATGTCGCTGCGGAGCCCATAGACGACGTCGAGCGGCGCGATGTCCCCGGCCTCCGATCTGTAGAGGACCTCCTCCAGTCGCCCGGCGGCGATCGCCTCGGCGACGCTCTGCAGGTCAGGGGTCGCGAGCAGCACCTCGCCGCCCGGCCGCAGCACGCGCAGGAACTCCCCGAACACGAGCGCCACCTCATGCGCGAAGACGTGCTCGATGTTGTGGTGCGACCAGACCGCGTCGACCGAGGCCGACGCGACGCCGGACATGTCGGTCATGCTCGCGACGACGTCCGGCTTGACGCCCGGATCGACGTCGAGCCGCAGCTCGTGCCACCCAGGACCGCGGAAGCTCTCGTGCAGGCTGTTGTGGTCCGGCGGCCCGCACCCGACGTGCAGCACGACCTTGGCGCCGGGCGGGGCGGCAGGCACGGACGCGGCCCCGCGCCGTCGGCGGCTCGTCAGCATCATGCCGCCCCGGCGCGCCGCGCCGTCGCCCACAGGCTGAGGTCGGAGCGGTCGCGTCTGACGACGACGTCCGCGAAGCCGGCGGCACGCAGCTTCTGCGTCAGCGTGTGCGCCGTGTAGCCGGTGCGGTGCGCCATGAACTCGAAGCCGTCGGCGACGTAGCCGACGTGCCCGTAGACCATGTCGAGCGGCGTGATCGCGCCTGCCTCCGACTCGTACAGCGGGTCCTCGAGGCGCCCTCTGGCTATCCGTTCGGCGGCGCGCTGGAGGTCGGGCGTCGTGATCAGCACCTCGCCGCCGGCGCGCAGCACGCGGAAGAACTCGCCCAGCACCTTCGGCACCTCGTGGGTGAAGACGTGCTCGATGTTGTGCGAGGACCAGACGGCGTCGACCGACTCCGACGACACCTCCGGCATGTCGATGATGTCCGCGACGACGTCGGGCCGCATGTCCGGATCGATGTCGAGGCGCACCTCGAACCAGCCCGGTCTGCGGAAGCGCTCGTGCAGGTTCTCCGGGTCCGGCCGGCCACAGCCGACGTGCAGCACGACCTTGGCGCCGGGCGGCGCCGCAGGCATCGGCGAGCGCGGCTGACGACGGCTCGACCACCACGTTCCCGTTCTCGGCATGGCGTTCCCCCTTCCGTGCTGCGCAGCGACCCTCCCCCGGGCCGCATCCCCGCGACCGACTGTACCGTCTCGCGCCCGCTCAGTCCGCCAGCTGACGGTACGCGCCGCGGTACCAGAGCAGCGGGTCGCCGTCGGCGACGTCCATCGCGACGACCTCGCCGATCGCGATCTCGTGGTCGCCGGTGGGGATCAGCTCGCGCAGGTCGCAGACGATCCAGGCGAGCGCGGCGCGGAGGATCGGCATGCCCGCCTCGAGCCGGTGCGGCACGTCGCGCAGCTTCTCCGCCTCCGGGACCTTCGAGGCGAACATGCGCGCGACGTCTTCGCTGCCCGCGCGCAGCACGTTGACCGCGAAGCGCCCCGCCTCGCGTACGAGCGGCAGCGTGCGCGCACGCTGCTCGAAGCACACGAGCGCCAGCAGCGGGTCGAGCGAGACGGAGCAGACGGCGTTGGCGGTCATGCCGCCCTCGCCCGCCGGCCCGGCCGCCGTGATCACCGCGACGCCCGTCGCGAAGTGCCCGAAGACGGTCCGGTAGCGATCGGGGTCGAGTTCGCGCGCCATGCGGCGCTCGTTGTATCAGCCCCGCCCACCCCACCCACCCCGCCCACCCGCGACCCGGACCTGGACGCGATCGGCGCAAGCGCGACCGCGCCGGGGAGGGGATCGGCGCGGCCGGCGTGGATCGGGGAGGCGTCCCGACGCCGACCCTCTGGTTGCCGCCGTGAGGACGATCGCGTTGAAGATCGTCACAGCCGGCGCCGGGACTCCTGGACGTTTCGCCGCGCGAGCGCCGCCTCCTGCACGCGGGCGCCCACGTGCGCGTGGAGACGCGGCGCGCCGACCGCGACGGGGGCGGGCTCGCTGCAGCCGGCGCAGGCCGCGAGCGCCGCCGCGACGGCCGTCGCGGCGAGGCGCGGAGGGAGAGCGGGCATCGCGGCAGGATTCTTCCGTATGATGCGCGGCCGCATGCTCCGCCCCACGAAGTCGTTCCTGCTCCCTCTGCTCGCGCTCGCCCTCGCGCTCCCGCTCGCCGCCTGCGGCGAGCAGACGATCCAGGTCGCCGCGACGAGCCCCCAGCACACCGGCGCGGAGCTGTTCCAGCAGCGTTGCGCGGGCTGCCACACGCTCGCCGCCGCCGCCACCCAGGGCTCGGCCGCCAACGTCAGAACGCGCGAGCGCACCGACGGCCCGAACTTCAACAGCCGTCGCGAGTGCATCGAGCGCGTGCTCTACGCGATCGAGAACGGCGGCTTCTCCGGCGCGATCATGCCGCAGAACATCGTCGTCGGCGAGCAGGCCCGGCAGGTCGCGGACTTCGTCGCGCACTACGCCGGCGTGAACGCGAAGGGTCCGCGCCCGGCCGGCAGCGGCAGCGCCTCCAACGGCTTCCACTGCACGTCCGTCAGCGGCAACACCGCGAACAGCGGCTGACGCGGCAGAGCCGAGGCGGTGCTCGACCTCAGGCTCATCCGCCGCGACCCGGATGCCGTGCGCGCCGCGCTGGCGCGCCGGGGTGACGTCGACGACGCTGCGATCGACGCGCTGCTCGCAGCCGACGAGCGCTGGCGCGAGCTGACGACCCAGCTCGAGACGCTCCAGGCCGAGCAGAACGAGGCGACCCGCGCGCTGCGCGGCGCCCCCAGCGACGAGCAGCGCGCGCAGATGCGCACGCTGGCCGAGCGCGGCCGCGCGCTGTCCGACGGGCAGACCGCCATCGGACACGAGCGCGACGCGCTGCTCGCCCCGCTCCCGAACCTCCCCGCCGAGGACGCGGCGCCCGAGGACACCGTGGTGCGCGAGGTCGGCGAGGCCGGCAAGACCGGCAAGGACCACCTCGAGCTGGCCGGCGAGCGGATCGACATGGAGCGCGGCGCGCGCCTGTCGGGCAGCCGCTTCGCCTACCTGCGCGGCGATCTCGTGCTGCTGGAGCTGGCGCTCGTGCGCTTCGCGCTGGAGAAGCTCTCGGGCGAGGGCTTCGAGCCGGTGATCCCGCCTGTGCTCGTGCGCGAGCAGGCGCTGTACGGGACCGGCTTCCTGCCGGACACGGAGCAGCAGATCTATCACCTGCCTGCCGACGACCTCTATCTCGCCGGCACGTCCGAGGTAGCGCTCGCTTCCATGCACGCCAGCGAGATCCTCGACGGCGAGACGCTGCCGCGCCGCTACGCCGGCTTCTCCCCTTGCTTCCGCCGCGAGGCCGGCGCCGCGGGCAGAGACACGCGCGGGATCTTCCGCGTGCACCAGTTCGACAAGGTCGAGATGTTCAGCTTCGTCGCGCCGGAGGACTCGGCCGACGAGCACGAGCGGATCGTCGCGATCGAGGAGTCGATCCTGCAGGCGCTGGAGATCCCCTACCGCGTGGTGAACATCGCGGTGAACGACCTCGGCGCCTCGGCGGCGAAGAAGTACGACTGCGAGGCGTGGCTGCCCGGGCAGGGCCGCTACCGCGAGCTGACGTCGTGCTCGAACACGACCGACTACCAAGCGCGGCGCCTGGAGATCCGGTATCGCCCAAGAGACGCGAGGAAGCCGGAGACGCTCCACACGCTCAACGGCACGGCGGTCGCCGTCGGCCGCACGCTGATCGCGCTGCTGGAGAACGGCCAGCGGGACGACGGCTCGATCGCGATCCCGCCAGCGCTCGTGGCGGCCGGCGCGCCGGCGACGCTGCCGGCGGCCGGGGCCGCCGGAGGCTGATGGCCCGGCGTCGCGCACGGCGAGCGGTGGCCGCCGGCCTCGCCGGCGTGACCGCCTATGACCTCGTGCAGCGCCGGCACGCGGTCCTACGCAACTTCCCGGTCGTCGGGCACCTGCGCTACCTGCTGGAGCTGTTCGGGCCCGAGCTGCGCCAGTACATCGTCACGAGCAACGACGAGGAGCGGCCCTTCAACCGCGACCAGCGTCGCTGGGTCTACGCCTCCGCCAAGCGCCAGCCGAGCACCTTCGGGTTCGGGACCGACAACGAGATGGAGTCGGTCTCCGGGATGCTCGCGATCAAGCACGCGGCGTTCCCGGTCGCACCGGCGAAGGACGGCGCGCCGGGCGGCTTCCCGCACTACGCGATCCCGGCCGGAAAGGTGCTCGGCGGCGCGCGCGGGCGCCGGCACGCGTTCCGACCCCCATCGCTGGTGAACGTCTCGGGGATGAGCTTCGGCGCGCTGTCGGGCCCGGCGGTGCAGGCGCTCAACGACGGCTGCCGGATCGCCGGCTGCCTGCACGGCACCGGCGAGGGCGGCTTGTCGCCGCACCACTGCCACGGCGGCGAGCTGGTCTTCCAGATCGGCACCGGCTACTTCGGCTGCCGCGACGCGCAGGGGCGCTTCTCGCTGGAGCACCTGCAGGAGACGATCGCCAGGGCGCCCGTGCGCGCGATCGAGATCAAGCTCTCGCAGGGCGCGAAGCCGGGGCTCGGCGGCCTGCTGCCGGCGGCGAAGGTGACGCCCGAGATCGCCGCGATCCGCGGCGTCGAGGCGGGGCGCGACTGCGTCAGCCCGCCGGGCCACAGCGCGTTCGGCAGCGCCGACGAGCTGCTCGACTTCTGCGAGGCGATCGCGGAGGCGACGGGACTGCCGGTCGGGATCAAGTCGGCCGTCGGCGAGCAGGCCTTCTGGGACGAGCTGGCGGCGCTGATGGCGGCCGGCGGGCGCGGCGTCGACTTCGTCGTGATCGACGGCGGCGAGGGCGGCACCGGCGCGGCGCCGCTCGCCTTCACCGACCACGTCGCGCTCCCCTTCAAGCTCGGCTTCGCGCGCGTGTACGCGGCGTTCGCGCGTGCGGGAATCGCCGAGGACGTCGTGCTGGTGGGCTCCGGCAAGCTCGGCTTTCCGGACGCCGCGCTGTTCGCGCTCGCGCTCGGCTGCGACATGGTCAACGTCGGGCGCGAGGCGATGATGGCGGTCGGCTGCATCCAGGCGCAGCGCTGCCACACCGGCCGCTGCCCGACCGGCGTCGCGACGCAGTCGCCGTGGCTCACCCGCGGGCTCGACCCGGAGCTGAAGGCGGTGCGCCACGCGACGTACGTGCGCGCACTGCGCGGCGAGCTGCTCGCGCTCGCGCGCACGTGCGGGGTCGTGCACCCTGCGCTCGTCGCGCCCGACCGGCTGGAGATCGTCTCCGAGCGCTTCGCGAGCACCCCGCTGCACGAGGTGTTCGGCTACGAGCCCGGCTGGGCGACGCCGCCGCCGGCGCGGCGCGCCGAGATCGAGGCGCTGATGAGCGAGCGCCCCGACTGGCGCGGGCCGGGGCCGGAGCTCGGCCCGGTGCCGGGCGACGGGACCGGCGGCGACATCTCCGTCGGCGGATCGCCGGCGCAGCCGCCGCGGCTGCCGCCGCTGTCGAGTTGAGGCGGCGCACGGGCAGCGCCGCCGCGGGCGGCGCTAGGGTGTCCGGCCCCGTGGAGTACCCGATCGAGACGTTCACCGAGGCCGAGCGCGCGCGACTCGCGCCGCACGTCAGCGATCTCGACGCGCCGGTCTTCGCGCTGCTGAACCTGCCGGAGACGGTGAAGGGCGCGCTGTTCGCGCGCTACTCGCGCTACCCGCACACGCTGCGCCGGCTGTTCCTCGACGAGTTCGCCGACTCGCTGCCGCAGCGGGGCGGGCGGGATTGGGTGGACACGAGCGGCGAGGGCGAGCGCGCCGCGCAGCTGTACGAGAGAATCTTCCTCGGCTACGGCGACGACTCGGTCGCGCAGCTCGGCGGCGCGCACGTCGCCTGCGAGTGGGTCTCGAACGTGCTGACGAAGCTGCTCCAGCGGCCGCGGCTCGGCGCGTACCTGGAGCAGTCGACGCGCTACATCGCCTACGACGCGCCGATGGACCTGGAGGCCGCGCCCGGCGGCGGCCGACCGCGCTACCGCTACTACCGCGACGCCACGCTCGGCCCGCAGTACGAGGCGGCGATGGACGAGCTGTTCGCGACCTATGCGACGCTGCTGCCGCGCGTGAGCGCGTGGGCTGCGGAGCAGTTCCCGCGCCGCGACGGCGAGCCGGAGGCCGCGCACGCCCGCGCGATCAAGGCGAAGGCGCTCGACCTGCTGCGCGGCCTGCTGCCGGCCGCCTCGCTCTCGCACATGGGGATCTTCGCGAGCGGCCAGACGTACGAGCAGCTGATCCTCCACCTGCTCGCGCACCCGCTGCCGGAGGCGCAGCGCTGCGGGCGGATGCTGCTCACCGCGGTGCAGGCGACGATCCCGAGCTTTGTGACGCGCGTCGAGCGGCCGGACCGCGGCGGCGCGTGGGTCGACTACCTGCGCACGCGCGCGGACGCCGGGCGCGCGTGGACCGCACGGCTCGGGCTCGACGCGACGGAGGGCGATCCGGGCGGCCCGTCGGTGACGCTGCTGCGGGCCGATGGCAGCGAGGCCGACCTGATCGCCGCGCTGCTGTTCGAGGCGAGCGGCGTGCCGGAGGAACGCGCGCACGCAGCCGCCGCCGCGCTCGGCGCGCAGGAGCGCGCGGCGCTGCTGCGCGACCTCGTGGGCGCGCGGGAGAACCGCCGCCATCGGCCGGGGCGCGGCTTCGAGGCGCTGCGCTACCGCTTCGAGATCGTGTCCGACTACGGCGCGTTCCGGGACCTCCAGCGCCATCGCATGCTGACATGCCAGTGGCAGGCGCTCACGCCGCAGCTCGGCGCCGAGGTGCCGGAGGAGGTCGAGCTGGCAAGCGCCGGCGACGACTACCGGCGCGCGTTGGAGGTCTCGCGCGTCGAGTACGAGCGGCTCGCGGCGGCCGGCCTGCGCGACGCGGCCCCCTACGCCGTCTGCCTCGGCTACCGGATCCGCTACGTGCTCGACATGAACGCACGCGCGGCGATGCAGCTGATCGAGCTGCGCTCCGGCCGCGAGGGCCACCCGAGCTACCGCGCCGTCGCGCACGCCCTCCACGCCGCGATCGCCGCCGTCCACCCCGCCGTCGGCGCCGCGATGACGCACGTCGACCGCGAGACCGAGCCCCGCCTCGAGCGCATCCTGTCCGAGATGCGCACGCAGGCGAAGCGCGGCGCGGGCGAGGCGTAGCTGCTCGCTCAGCCCTCCTGCGCCTGCGCCTCGGCGATCTTGCCCTGCAGCTGCCCCATCACGTCGGGATCGCGCAGGGTCGTGACGTCGCCGAGCGTGCGGCCCTCGGCGATGTCGCGCAGCAGGCGGCGCATGATCTTGCCCGAGCGGGTCTTCGGCAGGTCGTCGGCCCACACGATCCGCTTCGGACGAGCGAACTTGCCGATCCGCTCGGCGACGACCTCGCGGATGCCGGCCTCGACGTCGTCGGTGCCCTCTGTGTCGCCCTTGAGCGTCACGAACGCGCAGATCGCCTGGCCGGTGTCCTCGTCGGACTGGCCGATCACCGCCGCCTCCGCGACCAGCTCGTGGGCGACGATCGCGGACTCCACCTCCGCCGTCGAGAGCCGGTGCCCGGAGACGTTGACGACGTCGTCGATGCGCCCGATCACCCACAGGTAGCCGTCCTTGTCGCGGCGTGCCGCGTCGCCGACGAGATACGTCTCGCGACCGAAGCGCGCGAAGTACGTCTCGACGAAGCGCTCGTCCTCCTTGTAGAGCCCGCGCAGCATCGACGGCCACGGCTGCGTGAGGATCAGCAGCCCCTGACCCTGCTCGACCGGCTCGCCGTCGGACTCGCCGACGACGTCCGCGAACACTCCCGGGAACGGCGTCGTCGCCGAGCCGGGCTTCGTCTCCGTGATCCCCGGCAGCGGCGTGATCATGATCGCGCCCGTCTCCGTCTGCCACCACGTGTCGACGATCGGGCAGCGCTCGCCGCCGATCACCTTGTGGTACCAGAGCCACGCCTTCGGGTTGATCGGCTCTCCGACCGACCCGAGCAGCCGCAGCGAGCTGAGGTCGAACCTGCCCGGGATGTCCGCGCCCCACTTGATGAACGTGCGGATCGCGGTCGGCGCTGCGTAGAGGATCGTCGCCTTGCAGCGCTCGACCAGCTCCCACCAGATGCCCTGGTGCGGGTAGTCGGGCGCGCCCTCCCACATCACCGACGTCGCGCCGTTCAGCAGCGGCCCGTAGACGATGTAGGAGTGACCGGTGATCCAGCCGACGTCGGCCGCGCACCAGTACACGTCCGACTCGGGCTTGAGGTCGAAGACGTATCTGTGCGTCGCCGCCACGCCGGTGAGGTAACCGCCGGTCGTGTGGAGGATCCCCTTCGGCTTCGCCGTCGAGCCCGACGTGTAGAGGATGAACAGCGGGTGCTCGGCGTCGAGCGGCTCGGCCGGGCACTCCGGATCCGCCGCCGCGACGACCTCGTCGTAGAAGACGTCGCGCCCCTCGCGCATCTCGCAGTCGATCCCCGTGTGGCGCACGACGACGATCGTCTGCAAGGTGTCGAGATCGCCGAGATGATCGTCCACCGCGGCCTTGATCGGCGCCGTCTTGCCCTTGCGCCGCGCGCCGTCGACCGTGATGAGCGCCTTCGCCTCGGAGAACTCCATCCGCTCGCGCACCGACTCGGCGCTGAAGCCGCCGAAGACGACGTTGTGCGGCGCGCCGATGCGTGCGCACGCGAGCATCGCGACGACGACCTCAGGGATCATCGGCAGGTAGATCCCGACGACGTCGCCGGCGCCGATGCCCAGGTCCTTCAGCGCATTCGCGAAGCGCTGCACGTCGCGGTGCAGCTCGGCGTACGTGACGTCGCGCTCCTCGCCCTCCTCGCCGCGCCAGTGGTAGGCGACGCGCTCGCCGCGGCCCGCCTCGACGTGGCGGTCGAGGCAGTTGTGAGAGGCGTTCAGCTTGCCGCCGGTGAACCACGTGTAGAACGGCGGGTCGGTGTCGTCGAGCACCGTGTCCCAGCGCTCGAACCAGTCGAGCCCCTCCGCCTGTCTCGCCCACCAGCCCTGCGGGTCGCGTGCCGCCTCCTCGTACACGGCCGGATCGCTCAGCAGCGCGTTCGCGCGGAACGCCTCCGGCGGCGCGAAGCGCTCGATCTCAAGCATCGCCTCGAGCTCGTGCTCGAGCGACGCTCCCCCCTCGGTGGTGACGCCGTCAGCCATCTCTGTCCTCTCGTTCTCGTCATCCCTGGCTCCGGCGCGGGCGTGGATGGCGTCCGCGCCGGATGCCGTGTGTTCTACTCCTCTGCGCGCTTGAGCGGCATGAGGGACGACCCGCGCCCGAGCCCGCAAGCGGCGGAGGTCGGCGGACAGACCCGGCTCGGCTACGATCGCCTCACGGCCAGCGACGAGGCGGAGGTTGGGATGGACGACGAGGCGACCACGTTCCCGCTCGACGAGACCGATCTGCCGACGCACTGGGTCAACATCGCCCCGGACCTGTCCGAGCCGCCGCTGCCGCCGCTCCATCCCGGCACGCTGCAGCCGGCCGGGCCGGACGACCTGGCCGCCATCTTCCCGCCGGGCGTGATCGCGCAGGAGATCACGGCCGACCCGCTCGTGGAGATCCCCGAGGAGGTGCGCGAGGCGTACAAGCTGTGGCGCCCGACGCCGCTCTTCCGCGCACGCCGGCTCGAGCGCGCGCTCGACACGCCGGCGCACATCTACGTCAAGTACGAGGGCGTCTCGCCGGCCGGCTCGCACAAGCCCAACAGCGCCATCGCGCAGGCGTACGAGAACGCCCGCGCGGGCGTGAGACGGCTCGTGACGGAGACGGGCGCCGGCCAGTGGGGCTCCGCGCTCGCGTTCGCGTGCAGCCTCTTCGGCCTGGAGTGCGAGGTCTTCATGGTCGGCGCGAGCTACGACCAGAAGCCGTATCGCCGCTCGATGATGGAGGCGTGGGGCGCGAGCGTGCACCGCTCCCCCAGCGACCGCACGGCGTCCGGCCGTGGGCAGGCGTCGCATCCGACGGGCTCGCTCGGGATCGCGATCTCGGAGGCGGTCGAGGTGGCGGCCGACGCGCCCGACGCCAACTACGCGCTCGGCTCGGTGCTGAACCACGTCTGCCTGCACCAGACGGTGATCGGGCAGGAGGCGATGACGCAGCTGGAGCTGGCGGGCGAGGCGCCGGACGTCGTCGTCGGCTGCGTCGGCGGCGGCTCGAACTTCGCCGGGCTCGCGTTCCCGTTCGTGCGGCTCGTGCTGCGCGGGCGCGCGCGCACGCGCTTCCTCGCCGCGGAGCCGGCAGCCTGCCCGACGCTCACGCGCGGCGTCTACCGCTACGACTTCGGCGACACGAGCGGCCTCACGCCGCTGCTGCCGATGTACACGCTCGGCCACGACTTCGTGCCGCCGCCGGTGCACGCCGGCGGGCTGCGCTACCACGGCGACGCGCCGCTCGTCTGCGCGCTCGTGCGCAGCGGGCTGGTCGAGGCGCGCGCCTACCGCCAGAACGACGCGTTCGCGGCCGCGCTCCAGTTCGCGCGCACGCAGGGGATCATCCCCGCCCCCGAGCCGGCGCACGCAGTGCGCGCGGCGATCGACGAGGCGCTCGCCGCGCGCGAGGCGGGCGAGCGGCGCGTGATCCTGCTCGGCCTCTCCGGACACGGCGACTTCGACCTGTCCGCGTACGACGCCTACCTCGCCGGCGACCTCGAGGACCCCGAGCTCTCGGCCGACGAGATGGAAGCCGCGCTCGGCCGCCTGCCCGACGCGCCGGCGATCGCCTAGTGACGTCGCCCGCAGGTCGCCGCTTGCGGTGACCGGAGGACGAAAGCCGGTGGCAGGTCGCCGCTTGCGGTGACCGGAGGACGAAAGCCGGTGGCTCGCGGAACGCGCGGGAGCCGGTGAGCTACCGGCGCTTCTTGCGCTTGCGGCGCGAGGTGGCGGTGCTCGGGCCGTTGCCGGCGGGCTCGCCGTCGCCGTCCGACGGTGCCAGCTCGCCTTCGACGACGCCGCCACGGCGCGCCTCGGCGTCGCGGACGCGCTGCTCGCGCATCGCGGCCCCGCTCGGCCACGGCATCGCTTCGCCGCTCTGCCACGCCGGCGGCGTGCCGCTCGGCGTGCGCCCGGCGAACAGCATCGCGAGCGCGCCGAGCCAGTAGACCTGCACGATCGGCACCGGCACGAACGCGAGCACGAACAGCACGCCGGAGATCACGCCGAGGTAGCCGAGGAAGCGCGACAGCAGGCCCACGCGCATCGCGTTGACGGAGATCATCACGATCGCGAGCGCGAGCGCGAGCTGCACGAACAAGCCGACCAGCGGCGGCACGCCGGCGTCGATCGCCGCGCGCGCCTCCTGGTAGGTCTGCGAGCCGTGGGTCGTGAAGTGGCCCACGTTGACCGCGAGCGAGATCTGGTAGACGACCGTGAAGATCGCAACGCCGAAGCCGCCGATGAACGGCAGCGGGCGGATCTGCCACGGCAGCTCCGGGTTGCGCGCGCGCGCAGCGCGGTAGAGGAAGTCGAGCACGAAGGCGATCGCGATCGCGCCGATCACGGAGCAGGCGGCGCTGACGTACTGCGACCCCTGATGCTTGTGGTAGAAGAGCAGCGCGGCCGGCAGGTTGTCCGGCGGTGCGCCGCCGACGATGCGGGCGACGAGGCTGCCGAGCAGCGTGAAGACACCGGCGATCAGTGCGACGACCGCCATCCGCGGGCGCTCTCGCGCCTCTGCCTGCAGGATCTCCGCGGTCGCCATTGGGCGCACATGCTAGATGGTGGTCCCGCCTCCCGCCCCCACGCCGCCCGGAACGTCCCACGCCGTGCCGCGCACGGCCTATCCTCGGAAGCGTGGAGATCCGCGAGGTGATGACGGCCTCGGTCGTCACGGCCGACCCGGCGACGCCGGTGCGGGAGGTGGCCGCGCTGATGCGCGAGCGCAACGTCGGCTCCGTCGTGCTCGTGCGCGACGGTGCGGCGGTCGGGATCGTCACCGATCGCGATCTGACGGTCGGCGTGCTGGCTGACGGGCGCAGCGGCGAGGACCACGCGATCGACCACGCGACCACGCCGGTCGTGACGGGCGAGCCGGGCATGGACGTCTCCGCCGCGGCGGAGCTGCTCGTGCGCCACGGCATCCGCCGGCTGCCGATCACCGCCGACGGGCGGCTCACCGGGATCGTCACGCTCGACGACCTCGCCGCGCGCACCGGCGACGCCGAGCTCGTCGCGCGACTCGCCTCGCAGGTCACGCGCGCGGCGCTGCCCGACTTCTACTTCCACCAGCGCGGCGGCTAAGAACCTGTCCTAAGCGCGAGCGCCTGACTGTCCGGCCAACCAGGCAGTCGCCATGGGCCGCAGCGTCCCTGGCCGAATGGTCAGAGAGTCGCGAGCATGGGTATACGCGCCACGACGGGCAGGAGCCCGGGAGGAGCCGCGTTGTCCGAGGTGCAACCTGAAGAGCGAGGTGCCCCCGCGGTTTCCGCGGGCGGACTGCGCAAGGCCTATGGCGACGTCGTCGCGCTCGAGCGCCTCAGCCTCGACGTGTGGCCCGGCGAGTTCTTCACGCTGCTGGGCCCGTCCGGCTCGGGCAAGACGACGACGCTGCGGCTGATCGCCGGCTTCGAGCGCCCCGACGCCGGCACGATCGCGCTCGACGGCGCCGACGTGACGAGCAAGCCGCCCTACCAGCGCGACGTCAACACGGTCTTCCAGGACTACGCGCTGTTCCCGCACATGACGGTCGCGGAGAACGTCGCCTACGGACTGATGGTGAAGGGCGTCGGCCGCAGGGAGCGCGCCGCGCGCGCCGACGAGGCGCTGCGGCTCGTCCAGCTCGGCGAGCTCGGAAAGCGCAAGCCGATCCAGCTCTCGGGCGGCCAGCGCCAGCGCGTCGCGCTCGCCCGCGCGCTCGTCAACCGCCCGCGGGTGCTGCTGCTCGACGAGCCGCTCGGCGCGCTCGACCTGAAGCTGCGCCAGGACATGCAGCTGGAGCTGAAGCGCATCCAGCGCGAGCTGAGCGACGGCGTCACGTTCGTCTACGTCACCCACGACCAGGACGAGGCGCTGACGATGAGCGACCGCATCGCCGTCTTCTCCACGGGCCGCATCGAGCAGGTCGGCAGGCCGCGCGAGATCTACGAGCACCCCGTCAACGAGTTCGTGGCCGGCTTCGTCGGGACCTCGAACGTCGTCGAGCGCGACGGGCGCCGCTGCACCGTGCGCCCCGAGAAGCTGCGCCTGCTGGCCGAGCACGCGCCGGTGCCGGACGGACAGCTGTCGGAGCCCGGCACCGTGCGCGAGGTGATCTACCTCGGCTCGGTGACGCGCTACGTCGTCGCGCTCGACCGCGGCGGGACGCTCGTGGCGATGCGCCAGAACGACGAGTCGGGCGAGCAGGCCGCGTCGGAGGAGCGCGGCCGTCGCGTCCGGCTCGCGTGGGGACCGCAGCACATGACCGCCGTGGACTTCGGTGCCGCGGCGCAAGCGCAGCGAACGCACGAGGAGGTGCCGCAATGAGGAACGATCGAATACGGAGACGCGCCCACCCCACGCGCTCCGCACCCCACGCCCACCCCGTCGCCGCACGGCTGATGGTCGTGCTCGTCACGCTCGGCCTGATGGGGCTCGTGGCGTGCGGTGGCGGAGGCAGCAGCAGCTCGACGACGTCCAGCCTGCCGACGTCGATCGGCAGAGGCGAGGGCCAGCTCAACCTGATCGCCTGGGAGGGCTACACGCAGCCCGCGTGGGTCAAGCCGTTCGAGCAGCAGACCGGCTGCAAGGTCAACGCGAAGTACGCCGGCTCGTCGGACGAGATGGTCACGCTGATGCGCCAGGGCGGCGGCTCGCAGTACGACATGGTGTCCGCCTCCGGCGACGCCTCGCTGCGGCTGATCCGCGGCAGCGACGTGCGGCCCGTCAACGTCGCGCTGATCCCCGGCTGGCAGGACTTCATCCCGCAGCTGAAGTCGCCATCGCACAACACGGTCGACGGCAAGCACTACGGCGTCTCGCTCCAGTGGGGCCCGAACACGCTGCTGTACGACACGAGATTCGTGCCGGGCACGCCGACGAGCTGGTCGACGATCTACGACCCGAGATACAAGGGCAAGGTCACCGTCCCCGACAACCCGATCCAGATCGCCGACGCGGCGCTCTACCTGTCGACGACGAGACCGGAGCTCGGCATCAGAGATCCCTACGAGCTGACGCAGGCTCAGCTCAACGCAGCAGTCAGCCTGCTGAGACAGCAGCGCCCGCTGATCAAGAAGTACTGGGCGCTCGCGTCGGACGAGATCGACCTGTTCAAGAACGGCGACGCGGTCGTCGGCGCCGCCTGGCCCTACCAGACGATCACGCTGCAGGACAGCGGGACGGCGGTGAAGGACCTGATCCCGAGAGAGGGCGCGACCGGCTGGGCCGACACGTGGATGCTGTCCTCGCATGCGCAGCACCCGAACTGCGCCTACAAGTGGATGGCGTGGGTCTCCACGCCGAGAGTGCAGGCGCAGCAGGCGATCTCGTTCGGCGAGACGCCGGCGAACACGAAGGCCTGCCCGTACATGGACAGAATCCAGGCGGGCGCCTGCGCCAAGTACCACGCGAACGCGCCGGCGTCGTACTTCGACTCGATCCGCTTCTGGAGAACGCCGACCAGAGACTGCGGGAACGGCAGCCAGGACTGCACGGACTACACGACCTGGCAGCAGAAGTGGACGGAGATGAAGGGCTAGGTCGATGACGGCGGCGCGCGCCGACGTCGCGGCGGGCGGATCGGGCTTCCGATCCGCCCGCCGGCGCGTGTCCGCGGCGCTGTTCCGCCGCACGTGGCTGCGCGCGACGTTGCTGCTGAGCGCGCCGGGCGCGTGGTTCGTGCTGATCTACCTCGCCGCGCTGGCGATCCTGTTCGTCTCCGCGTTCTGGAGCGTCGACTCGTTCACGGGCAACGTCGTCCATACGTGGAACCTCGACAACTTCAAGACGATCGTCGACTCGTCGACGTACCGCATGATCGCCTTCCGCACGATCGGGATCGCGGCCGCCGTCACGATCACCGACGCGCTGCTGGCGATCCCGTTCGCGTACTTCGCCGCGCGGCTCGCGCCCAAGCGGCTGCAGACGCTGCTGTTCGTGATCGTGCTGGTGCCGCTGTGGACGAGCTACCTCGTGCGCGTGTACGCGTGGCGGCTGATCCTCGCGCAGGACGGGATCCTCAACTGGACGCTGCACAAGCTCGGCTTCGGCGGCGTCAACATCGCGTACTCGAACTGGGCGATGTGGATCGTCTTCAGCTACCTGTGGCTGCCGTTCATGATCCTGCCGGTGTGGGTCGCGTTCGAGCGCGTGCCCGCGTCGTTCCTCGAGGCGAGCGCCGACCTCGGCGCGCGCGGCTGGACGACGTTCCGCCGCGTGCTGCTGCCGCTCGTGCTGCCGGGCGTGGTCGCCGGCTCGATCTTCACGTTCTCGCTGACGATGGGCGACTTCATCACGCCGACGCTCGTCGGCGGGGCCGGCTCGGACTTCATCGGCAACGTCGTGTATCGGTCGGTCGGGATCGCGAGCGACGTGCCGTTCGCGGCGGCGTTCGCGACGATCCCGCTGCTCGTGATGGGGATCTACCTGCTCGTCGCCCGCCGGCTCGGCGCGTTCGAGGCGCTGTGATGGGCGGCGGTGGGACGACGCGGCTGTCGCGCACCGCGCTCGCCGTGTGGGCGGCGCTGATCGTGCTGTTCCTGCTGTTCCCGATCGTGCTGATCGTGCTCTACGCGTTCAACCCGTCGAACGTGCAGAGCTGGCCGCTCGGCGGCCTCTCGACGAAGTGGTTCTCCTCGACCTTCCACGACCAGGGGATGCGCGACGCGCTGTGGCTGAGTGTGCGCGCCGGCCTGATCTCGACGACGATCGCGGTCGTGCTCGGCTCGATGGCGGCGTTCGCCGTCCACCGCTTCCGCTTCTTCGGGCGCGAGACGATCTCGTTCCTGCTCGTGCTGCCGCTCGCGCTGCCGGGGATCATCACCGGGATGGCGCTGAACTCGTTCTTCGCGTTCGGCGGCGTGAGCTTCTCGTTGACGACGATCGTGATCGGCCACGCGACGTTCTGCATCGTGACCGTCTACAACAACGCGCTCGCGCGGCTGCGGCGCACGCAGACGTCGTTGGTCGAGGCCTCGATGGACCTCGGCGCCGACGGCTGGCAGACGTTCCGCCACGTCACGCTGCCGGTCGTCGCGACCGCGCTCGTCGCCGGCGGCCTGCTGGCGTTCGCGCTGTCGTTCGACGAGGTGATCGTGACGACGTTCACCGCCGGCGCGCAGAACACGCTGCCGCTGTGGATCTTCGGCAACATCCGGCTGGGCCAGAGCCTGCCGCAGGTCAACGTGGTCGTGCTGATGGTGATCGTCGTGACGATCGTCCCCGTGACGCTCGCGCAGCGGCTGACGCGCGACACCGGCGTGCTGCGGGTGGGTGGGGGCGGAGCCGGCGGCGGACGCCGCAGCGCAGGCTCCCGCGCGGCGGTCGCCGCCGAGCCGGCGCCGTAGAAAATCTCGGCGGATGGGTAGCATCCAGGCCATGGAGGGCTTCGGAGGCCTGTTCGGCGACCCAGACGAGCTGCAGCGCCGCATGGCGGAGCTGGCCGAGAGCATGCAGGGCCAGCAGAAGCTCGCGTGGGCCGACAACGCGATCAAGCTCGCGGTCGACCTGACCGTCGCCGCGATCAACCGCGTCAACATCCAGGGCACGACCGAGGAGCAGGCGCAGCAGATCCGCAGCGTCATGGCGGTCGTCTTCCCCGAGGCCGTCACGCTCGTGCGCGAGGCGCGCGAGGGCTTGCAGTAGCGCCGTCGCAGCGCGCACCCGTCCGGGGATCCCCGCCTCGCTCCGAGCCGCCTCGCGGCCAATCGTTGAGCCATCATCCGATTCGTTAAGCGGTAGATCGGTCTACCGCTTGATCTTTGCTCATTGGATCACTAGGCTCAGCCCGCAATTCAAATCTCAATTGGGGGTTCATATGCATCCGCGTGATCGCGGTCGGCGGCGTCCGGCCGCGCGCTACGTGCTGTGCCTCGGCGCCCTGCTGGCAGCCTTGGCCGTCGTGGGCGGCCCGGCCAGCGGCGTCGCCTCAGCCGACTGCACATCGGGCGGCTCGAGCTGCCTGCCGGGCAGCGGCTACTCGTTCGATTCAGTCTGGGATTGCGGGGTGATCGCAGAAAACGTCGACTGTTACGCCAACGGCAACCACACCTGGGGCTGGGGCTCGGCCTCTTACAGTGGCAGCGGCTCGACGTACGTGTGCATCAGGCTGTCCGGCTACGCGCTCGGGTGCGGGACCAACCTCGCGCGCACCTGCTACGCGGCGAGCTGCAACGATCAGAGCGTGGTCGCGTTCCCGGCGTCCGTCGAGAACTTCGGGGCTCCGCACACGATCTCCGGGCACGCGAAGGCCTGACGATGCGCAAGCGGCGAGGTCGCACGGCCGGGCTCGTGGTCCTCGCCCTAGCGGCCATCGGCGTGCTCGCGGTCGTCGCGCTCGGCTCGGGAGATCCGCAGCCGAGCGCGGCGCCGTCGTTCGAGACCGTCCCCGTCACCGCGCGCGCGCCGATCGGCGCGCTGCTCCGCCCGGCGAGCAGCGGGCGGGACGCGATCCCGCCCGCGGTCGCTCGTCAGAAGATCATGCGGGACGCGATCGACCCCGCGAGCGCGCGCGTCGTGCGCGCGATCGGCCGCCGCGTGTGGCTCACCCGCTCGCTCGACGGCGGCTCGGTGTGCGTCGTGGCGGCCGGGTCGCTGAGCTGCTCGCATGTCGAGGAGATCGCGCGACGAGGGCTGGGCCCAGCGCTCGCCTACCGCGCCGGCGGACCGGTGCACGTGTCGGGGATCGCGAGCGACGACGTGAAGACGGTCGACGTCACGCTCGCCGACGGACCGGTCCGCACCGTCGCGGTCGCCGGCAACTTCCTCGCGCTCGACGTGCCGCGGATGCCGCGGGCGATGAGCTGGGTCGGCCCGCGCGGGCGCGAGACGTTCAGGTTCCCGCGGCTGCGCGGTTGAGCGCCGCTCCGGCCCGCGCCGCTCCAGCGTTGCCGGTGCGTGAGCATCGACCAGCACGTGGTCGAAGGGCGGGGTGGGCGCGCGGCCTCGGGATCCGGTGGGGCCGCCTTTCAGGCTATGTTGGTAGGGAAAAAGTGGTTTACACGATGCCACCTACGCAACACCCGCCCTTGCCGTACCTGCTACGGTCGCGTCTTCAGCCGGGTCGCTCGATCCGGTACATCAGTGTCAGCGCTCGTGTTCGTTGCATCCCAGCATCCTCCGCGTTCGCAGCACAGAACCCCAGGAGGACATGCAATGGCAACCGGAACCGTGAAGTGGTTCAGCGACGACAAGGGCTTCGGCTTCATCACGCCGGACGACCAGTCGAAGGACCTGTTCGTCCATCACAGCTCGATCGTCGGCGACGGCTACCGCTCGCTCGCCGAGGGTGCGAAGGTCTCCTTCGACTCCGAGCCTGGCCCGAAGGGCCCGAAGGCGATCAACGTCCAGGCGCTCTAGCGCCTTCGCCGCACCACACCCGCTTCGCCCCGAGGGCCGCCGTCTAGGCGGCCCTCGTTGCGTCTCGGACCCTCTTTCCTGTAATCTCTACAAACTCGGTAGGGTTAATGGGATTCTCCAAGAGGGAAAGGGACCGGATGGCAACACGAAGCAGAGCGATCCTTGGTGCGCTGGCGGTGATCGTCGCGCTGGTCGCAGGACCGGCGACGGCGAGCGCGGCGACCGTCTTCGGATCGGGCTCGAGCGCGATGCAGCCGTACTTCGAGGTGCTCGCGGCCGCCTACAAGAAGGTCTCGCCGTCGACGAAGCTCGTCTACACGGCAAACAACGGCAACGCGGGCGCGAAGGACGTGCAGGACGGCAGGAGCGCGTTCGCGTTCCAGACGCGTCCGCCGCTCCCCTCCGACTCCGGCCTCAGCTACTCGAAGCTGTTCCTCGACGGCCTCTGCGTCGCCGTCAACCCGGCGAACGTCCTCAGCAACCTGACGATCTCGCAGGTCAAGGACGTCTTCCTCGGGACGGTCACCGAGTGGCAGCCGCTCGGCTCGAACATCCGCTCGCCGATCTCGGCGTTCGGGCGCAACTCGACCGCCGGCCTCTACACGTTCTTCCAGAGCGCGGTCCTCGGCGGCTCGACCCAGGCCACCAACGTGGCGCAGCTCGACAAGGACGGCGAGGTCGCCGTCGCAGTGTCGAGAAACCAGGCCGGCATCGGCTACGTCGGGCTCGCCAACTCGGGCCCCGGCAGCGGCGTCAAGCGCCTCAAGCTCGAGGGTCAGCCGTGCCAGGCGAGCGCGATCAAGACGCTGAAGTACCCGCTCTCGCGCTACGGCTGGATCGTGCTCCCGGCCAGAGACCCGAACAGGTCTGCGACCAGGTTCGGCGACTGGATCCGTACGAGCTACGCCGCCGGCAAGGTCATCGCGAAGGCCGGCGCGGTGCCCGCATTCAACGCGAAGGCGCCGCCGAAGAAGGCCGTCAAGAAGCCGCGCAGGAAGAAGAAGTAGCCGAAGCCCGATGGCGCCGGCGAGTCACCCACAACGCGTGTCACGCGGGCTGCTGCCCGACCAGCGCGCCGAGCTGATGCTCGGTGCGCTGGTCTGCGCCGTGCTGCTGTTCGTCCTCGCACTGATCGTCTTCGTCTTCCGCGAGGCGTGGCCGTCGTTCACCCACAACGGGCTCGCGTGGTTCGGGCCCGGCGGCAACCCGGACCAGCAGGTGCAGGCGATCTTCACCTCGGCCGACCTGCTGAGAAGACCGGTCTACACATTCCACGCCTGGCCGATCGTCTGGGGCACGCTGCTGACGACCTTCGGCGCCGTGACGCTCAGCTTCGTGGCGGCGCTGTTCGTGTCCGTCTTCGTCGTCGAGTTCGCGCCGGAGGCGATCCGCCGCATCCTCGAGCCGGTCGTGCGCCTGCTCGCGAGCGTGCCGTCGGTGATCTTCGGCCTGCTCGGCGTGCTCGTGCTCGTGCCGTTCATCGGCCAGCACGTCATCACCGACGCCGACCGCCGCTCGGTCGCGTACATCGTCTCGCTGAGCGGCTACAGCCTGCTCGCGGGCGTCCTGATCCTCACCTTGATGATCGCGCCGCTGATGATCGCCGTCTTCTGCGACGGCCTGCGCGCGGTGCCGCGCGGCTGGCTCGAGGGCTCGCTCGGGCTCGGCATCAACCGCTGGCGCACCTTCTGGAAGATCGGCGTGCGCACCGCGCGCCCGGCGCTGGTCGCCGGCACCGTGCTCGCGACCGCGCGCGCGCTCGGCGAGACGGTGATGCTCGCGATGGTGACCGGCGGCGTCTCGTTCGCGCCGAACCCGGCCGACGGGCTCGTCTTCTTCGTCGAGCCGACGCGCCCGCTCGCGGCGACGATCCTGCAGACGGCGGAGGAGCTGACCTCGGCGCCGATGAAGCACACGATCTTCGCGCTCGCGGCGGTGCTGCTGTTCTCGGCCGCGCTGCTGTCGCTCGCCGGCTGGGCGGCGAAGCAGCCGATGAAGCGGTATGGGGTGCGGGCATGAGCGACGTCGCCCGCAGCTCGGCGCTTGCGACGAGCGGAGGGCGAAACCCCGGTTCCGCGCCCCGCCGCTCCGCCCGCGACTCGAGCGCCTCGTGGCGCTGGAGCGACCGCGTCGGCCTCGCCTTCGCCTGGTTGCTCGGCCTGCTGTTCCTCGCCGCGACGGCGGCGATCGTGCTGTACATGATGGTGCAGGGGATCCGCTTCGTCCGCCCCGAGCTGTTCGTCACCTCGCCGGCGGCCGGCGTCTCGGAGGCCGCCTCGGGCGGCTTCCTCGATCCGCTGCTGGGGACGGTGATCGTGGCCGTGATGGCGATGGCGATCGCCTTCCCGCTCGGGCTCGCGATCGGGGTGTGGCTGAGCGAGTTCGGCAACCCGTCGTGGCTCGCGCGCGTGACCGAGTCGACGATCGAGATGCTCGCCGGCTCGCCGTCGATCGTCTTCGCGCTGTTCGGCACGCTGATCTTCGAGCAGGGCGCGCTCGCCTTCCTCAGCCGCACGAACGACGGCGTCGTCTACGGGCGCTCGTTCTTCGCCGCCGCCGCGATGCTGTCGCTGATCGCGCTGCCGCTGATCGTCGCGAACGTGCGCGAGGGCTTGCAGGCGATCCCCGGCCACGTGCGCGAGGCCTCCTACGCCGTCGGCAAGACGCGCATCACGACGACGCGGCGCGTGCTGCTGCCGGCGGCGCGGCCGTCGGTCGTGACCGGAGCGATGCTCGGCGTCGGGCGCATCATCGGCGACACCGCGATCATCGTGATCCTGCTGGGCGCGACGTTGCGCTTCACCAGCGCCGGCGACGTCCCGCTGCTGGGGACGCTGAAGGGGACCGGCAGCACGCTGACGACGTTCGTCTACGCGAACGCGCCGACGGGCGACGTGAACCAGCCGCACAAGGCGTTCGCCGCCGGCTTCGTGCTGCTGTCGATGGTGCTGCTGCTGAACTTCGCGGTGGACGTCGCCGCGCGACGCGGGAGGCGCTGGAGATGACGAACGCGAGCCCGCCGCCGGTGCGGCGCCTGCCGCTCGACGGGACGGAGGCGACGGTCGTCGCGACCGGCGAGCAGCCGACGGTCGCGATGCCCGCGGGGACCGCGCCCGGCGCGCCGAGCTTCGTGAGCGCGCCGCGGCGGCGGATCGCCTCGGCGCCGCTGGCGATCGACCGCATGCAGGTCGAGCAGCTGTCGATCGCCTACGGCTCGAAGCTCGCCGTGCGGGAGGTGTCGCTGCCGATCCGCCAGGGCGAGGTGCTCGCGCTGATCGGCCCGTCGGGGTGCGGGAAGACGACGCTGCTGCGCTCGCTCAACCGCCTCACCGAGCTGACGAAGACGGCCTCGATGAAGGGCCGCGTCCTGCTCGACGGCGAGGACATCGCGACGCTCGAGCCGACGGCGCTGCGGCGCCGCGTGACGATGGTCTTCCAGCAGCCGAACCCGTTCCCGATGAGCGTGTTCGACAACGTCGCCTACGTGCTGCGCGAGCAGGCCGCGCGCCGGCCGCGCAGGGCCGCCTTGCAGGGCGCGGTGCGCAGCGCGCTCGAGCGCGCGGGCCTCTACGACGAGGTCGCCGGCGACCTCTCGCATCCCGCGCTGCGGCTGTCCGGCGGCCAGCAGCAGCGCCTCTGCATCGCGCGCGCGCTCGCGGCCGACCCCGAGGTGCTGCTGCTCGACGAGCCGTGCTCGGCGCTCGACCCGCAGTCGACGCAGGTGATCGAGCAGCTGATCGTGGCGCTGCGCGAGCAGGTCGCGATCGTGATCGTGACGCACAACCTGCAGCAGGCCTACCGCATCGCCGACCGCGTCGCGTTCATGTACCTGGGCGAGATGGTCGAGCTCGGCCCGGCGGAGCAGGTGTTCGGCGCCCCGCGCGAGGCCCGCACGAAGGAGTACGTCAGTGGCGGGTTCGGGTAGGCGCGCGGTGGCGAGCGGGCTCGTCGGCGCGATCGCGTTCGGCGGGCTCGGCCTCGGCCTCGCCGGCTGCGTCTCGACGCAGCGCAAGAACGAGCGCGCGAAGCTCGTCGCGAGCCGCACGCTCGCGGGCCGTGAGCCGCAGCAGGTGCGGCAGCGCAGCCGGGACGTGCGCGTCGAGCGCGTGGCGCTCGTGCGCAGCCGCAACGGGAGCGCGCTCGTCGTCGTGCTGCGCAACCGCGGCGAGGCGCCGCGCACGGACGTGCCGATCGCGGTCGGCGTGCGCGGCCGCGACGGCCGCCGCACGCGGCTCAACGGCGGTCGCGGGCTCGACTGGTTCCAGACGCACGTGCCGGCGATCGGCCCCGGTGCGACGACGACGTGGGTCTTCACGACGCGGCGCGCGCTCCCGGCCGGGCGCGCGTACGCGGTCGCCGGCGTCGCGACGGGGCCGGTCGTGACGCAGGCCGGCGGGACGTTGCCGCAGATCGCGGCGTGGGTGGTGCGAGCCGGCGGTGGGAGCGACTCGCCCGATCACGGCGAGATGCACGAGCAAGGGAGCGCGCCGGATCGGGTCCTCGTCGCGCTCGACAACCGCTCCGAGATCCCGCAGTACGGCCTCCAGGTCTATGCCGTCGTGCGCGTCGGGGGACGCTACGTCGCCGCCGGCAAGGCCACCGTCGAACACCTCGCGACGCACGGGCACTCGACGGCCCGCGTGTCGCTCTTCGGCACGGGCGGCAGACACGCGGTGCGCGTCCAGGCGCTGCCCACGATCTTCGACTGAGGAGCACGACGATGACGTACACCGACGGCACGCCACCACCCACCACCGCGACCCACGCGACGTCGTGGGAGCAGTGCGACCACTGCCAGGCGCCGCTCGCCGCGCGCCAGCGCTACTGCGTCGTCTGCGGTGCGCGCCGTGCGCACGCCGACGACCCCGCCGCGCGCTGGTTCGTCGAGTCCGCCCGCCGTGCGCGGGCGGCCGAAGCGGCGCCCGCGCCGGGGGCGGTGCCGGCAGCCGGCGCGGCCTCGCGGCTGAGGCTCGCGCTCGTGTTCGCGCTGCTGCCGCTCGTCGCGGTGCTCGGCATCGTCGTGGGCCGCGGCAGTGGCAGCGACCAGCGGCTCGTCGACGCGCTGAAGGCGCAGAAGGCGCCGGTCGTGAACGTCGTCGGCGGGAGCGGTGGCGGGAGCAGCACCGCGACGAGCGGCGGCGGCAGCAGCAGCAGCTCGAAGGGCAGAAGCCGCTACAGCAGCGCGGCCAACGGCGACGTGATCGCGCACACCAGTTACGGCACGGCGCGCAGCCTCACCGACTCGAGAGTGACGCCGCAGCAGCTCGAAGAGAGCAGAAGAGCGCTCGAGCACATCGTCAACTCGAAGGGCAGAGCGTACGTCGAATCGCAGCGCGAACTGCCCGACCAGATCGTGGTCCCGTGAGCGCGCTCGACCGCATCCGCGGCTGGCGGCCGCGCATCCGGCGCAACCGCGACGCGCCGCCCGCCGGCATGGTCCCGGCCGACAAGCTCGCGGCGCAGGCGCGGCGCGACGCGGCGGCGGCGGGCGCGGCCGGTCGCCCGCCGGGCGACCCCGAGCTGCTCGCGCGGCGCGAGCGCCTGACCGAGCGCTTCGTGCTGCTGCAAGCCGACCTCGGCGGCGTCTTCTACGAGATGGCGATCCGCGACCACGTGCGGATGGACGTGCTCACGCGCAAGGCGGCGGAGCTGCAACGCGTCGACGCCGACCTCGCGCAGGTCGAGCGCGAGCTGCGCGGCGGCTCGACCCCGCCCGCCGGGAGCTGCCCCGCGTGCGGCGCCCCCCACGGCGCCGACGCCCGCTTCTGCGCGAGCTGCGGGCAGGCGCTGGCCGTCGTGGCGAGCTTCGACACCCACCCGATCGCGCGCGCGAACGGCTCGACGGGAGCGGCGCCATGACGCCCCTTCAGCTGCGGCTCGTCGCCGCGCTCTCGCTGGCGTGCACGCTCGTCGTGCTTGTCGCCGGGGCGCAGGGCGGGACGGGAGCGGCGGTCGACGGCTCGGCCCTCGTCGCCGAGCGCAGACCCGTAACGGTCGAGGCGCCTGGGCTGGGGTCGCAGGCCGCCGCGAGCACGGGCGCGACGGACAGCGGCGGAAGCGGCGGCACCACGTCGGGCTCGTCGACGAGCGGCAGCGCTTCCAGCTCGTCCACCGGCAGCACCGCGACCGGTGGCGGCTCGGGGACCGGCGCGTCCGCGGGCAGCGGCGGCTCGGGCGCCGGTACGTCCACGGGCGGCGGCAGCGGCGGCGGCTCGGGGACCGGCACGTCCGCGGGCGGCGGCGGCAGAGGCGGGGCGGGCGGCGGCTCGAGAGCCGCAAGTGCGGAGCCGCAGCCGACGAAGATCAGACACGTCTTCCTGATCGTGCTCGCGGGCCATGGCTTCGACGCGACGTTCGGCGCGGCCTCCCCCGCCGCGTACCTGAATCGCACGCTGCGCCCGAAGGGCGCGCTGCTGAGCGGCTACGCGTCGCTCGGCGGCGCCGACCTGCCCGACGAGCTGGCGATGATCGGCGGCCAGCCGCCGAACGCCGACACGCGCGCCGGCTGCCCGACGTTCAGAGAGTTCCCGCCGTCGAGCGCGCCGTCGAGAACGGGCGAGATCGGCGCCGACGGCTGCGTCTTCCCGAACACGGTGACGACCGTCGCCGACCAGCTCAGCGCGAGCCGCCGCACATGGCGCGCCTACGTCGAGGACCTCGACAAGGCCCCGCCCGCCGCGGGCGCACCCGCCGGCACGCCCCCTAAGACGACCTGCCGGCACCCGGAGTCGAACGCGCCCGACGACACGCTCACCGCGCGCCCCGGCGACGGCTACGCGACGCGCCACAACCCGTTCGTCTACTACCACTCGCTGCTCGACCTCGGCGACTGCGACGCCAACGACGGCGCGCTCACGCAGCTCGAGCACGACCTGCGCAGCGTCAAGAGCACGGCGAGCCTCAGCTTCGTCGCGCCCAACCTGTGCAACGCCGGCAGCGAGTCGCCGTGCGTGGACGGCAGACCCGGCGGGCTCGCGGCCGCCGACGCGTTCCTCGCGACGTGGGTGCCGAAGATCCTTGCCTCGCCGGCCTACAGAGCCGACGGGCTGCTCGTCGTCGCGTTCGCCGGCGCCGTCGCGCCGCCGGCCGGCCCGGCCGCCGGGACCGGCACGAGCACGAGCACGACCCCCGCCGCGCCGCCCGCGCCGAGCGACCAGCCCGTCCGCAACGGCGCGCTGCTCGTCTCGCGCTACGCGCAGGCCGGCAGCACAGCGGCCGCCGCGTACGACCCCTACTCGCTGCTGCGCTCGCTCGAGGACCTGTTCGCGCTCAGACCGCTCGCGCGCGCCGCGAAGGCCGGCTCGTTCGCCCCGACCGTGCTCGGCAAGGCGTACCTCACGCCGCCAAGCGACGGCTGAGGTCGGCGCACTCGACGCACACGCGCTCGGGCACGAGCCCGGCCCGCATCGCGAGCGCGAACAGCCGGCAACCGAGGCACAGCGCGAAGGCCGCCTCGAGGCCCGCCGCGACGAGCAGCATCGCGAGCAGCACGTCGGCAGCCGTGTGCAGGCCGAAGGCGAGCGCGAGCAGCGCTGCGGCGCAGGACAGCAGCGCGCCGATCGCCTGCGCGAAGCGCTTCGGCGGCCCGGGCACGTAGCGCGGCGGGCCGAGACGCGGCGCGACGACCTGCGAGGCGACGCGGCCGAGCGGGCTCAGCGTCGGCCCCGTGAGGGTGCGCGCGAGGAACCCGTAGGCGAGCGGGAGCAGCAGCCAGTAGGTGGACGTGGCGAGCGTGACCGCCGCGAGCACGAAGACCGTCGCCGCGACGACGCGCGCCGCCTTCTCGTTGACGGGATTCGGAAAGGAGAGGAGCCGCGAGGTCATACCGTTGAATCTAGCCATCGGCCGCGGCCGGACGCCGACGACCGCGCTCGCGCCGGGCGCGGAGGAGCGCTCGCTAGACCCAGGCCGTCCGCTCGTCGGCCAGCAGCTCCCGCACGACGGCGAGCGGGCGCGGGTCGATCCATGCTCCGACGTCGACCGAGCGCGCGAGGAAGCCGTGCGTGACGAGGAAGTCGTGCTGTGCCCTGAGCGCGTCGAGCTTGCGCTGCGAGAGATCGACGTGGAGCTGGTCGGGCCAGTTGCGGCCGTGCGCGGCGATCACGTCGCGCACCGCGGTGCCCGTCTCGAGCGCGAGCAGCTCCGTCGCTTCCGGCGCGTTGAGCTGCGCCCACGCGCCCGCGCGCAGCAGCACCGCGAGCAGGCGCACGACGAGGTTCGGCTCGCGGGCGAGCAGGTCCGCGTCGACCGTGATCGCCGCCGGCGTCGTCGCGCTCGTGCGCACGGCCGGGTCGAGGTGACGACCGATGTCGGCGACCGGAACCGGGCGCCGCGGGGGCGCCGCTGCGCGGAGGAGAGATGCACGCAGCGGCGCCCCGGACCGGCCCCCGCCGACGGTCAGCGGCGTGCCGTCCAGCGCCGCCTCGCGCTCGAGCCAGCCGAGCTGGTGGGCGATGCCCGTCGCCGTCGGGATGGGGCCGCGATCGACCCGGATCGGGGATTGGTCGATCGCTGCGACCGCGGGCCCGGGTATGGCGGCCGCACGATCGGTCTTTGCGGGCGCATGCGTGCGCACTGCACGCGCCGGCGACTTAAACCTTGGTTTCCTGACCGGCTTTACATTGTTTGCCATGCGCCCACTGTAGCGCATTCTCCACTCGATTGGTAGGGAATGCCGAAAAGCGCGCCGATACGGGGTGTGCGGGCATGCCGCGCCTCCCACGCGTCCAGCGCTCGCCCCTCACGGCTCAGCTTTCTGCGAGCACGATCGCGAGCACGAGCAGGCCGAGCACGACGCCGGCCAGCGTGATCGCGAGGATGATCGCGTCGTCCGGCCGCACCGGCTCGCCGCGGTCGAGCGCCTGCTCGACCTGGCGGTGCCGCACGGCCGCGAACGCGATCAGCGCCACGCCGAGCAGCGCGAAGCCGGCGCCGGCGATCGTGTACGGCCACGCCGGCCCGCCCGTCAACGCGGGCACGAGCCGACCGGTCCCGACGCTCACCGCGAGCGACGCGAGCCCGGTGCGCCACCACGCAAGGTACGTGCGCTCGTTCGCGAGCCGCGTGCGGCGCGAGGCGTCGACCGCCTCGTCGGCCGCGGTCGACGCGTCGGACGCGGGTCGCTCGTGCGGCGGACGCTCCATGGTCGACACGCTAGCTCGTGTGCCAGCCGCGCCGGCACACGAGCGTGCGTCGATCAGTGCTTCCGGCGATGCGCGGCCTTCTCCTTGCCCGCCTTCGCCTTCGGCTGCAGCGTGAGCGTCACGCTCGCCGACGCCGAGCTGCCGCCGGACTCGGCGAGCACCGTCGCCGGCAGCCTGCCGCTGCCCTTCGCGAGCTGGTCGAGCACCGCCTGGTCGGGCTTGAGCGGCAGGAGCACGGCCCCGTCGGCGTTGAGCTCGCCGGTCGCCTCCACGATCACGCGCGAGGACAGGCCGAGCTTCCGCGCCTTCCTCTTCGCGATCTCGAGCGTCACCGTCACCGGGTCGGTGGGCGAGCCCGTGATCATCACGACGCCGTTCGCCGGCTCGAAGCGTCTCGCGGCGAGCGTGAGCGCGATCGGCTTGGTGAAGAGCGCCTGGTAGGCCGCCTCGGCGAGCTTCTGCGCGTCTCTCGCGGTCGCGGCGGCTCTGTCGGACGCGTCTCTGGCTCTTCTCAGCGACGCGATCTGGGCGTTGAGCGGCGCGACGGCGTTGGCGATCAGCGCGCTCGCGATCGACGACTGCGTGTCCGCCGCGTGATAGGTGCCGCCGAGTCTGGTGCACGCGGTCGTGAAGTTCGCCGCCGTCGAGAGCGCCGACAGGTCGACGCCGGTCGCAGCTCTGACGACCGGGAGCCACGTTCTCGGATCGTCGCCGAGGCCGGCCGCGGTCTTCTGCCACGGGACGTAGTTGTAGAACGGGTCTCTGCCGGCCGCCTGCCACGCGAGGATGGTGGCGCCGCTGCTCAGCGCCGCGACGCCGGAGCAGGTCGCGTGCGGCTGCACGTCGGTCTGTGCCGGCCCGTAGGTGCGCTTGTCCTCGGCGGTCATCGGCGCGCGGTAGTCGCTCGGCAACGCGGCGTAGTTGAGCACGCCGTGCCCCGTGACGCCGTTGTCCTCCGCGAACCCGACCGCGTAGCCGTCGGTGGAGATCACGTACTGCGTCTGCGTGTTGGTCAGCGCAGCACCCGTCGGGTCGGTCAGGAACGTCACCCCGGCATTGCCCGTCTTCGCGACGACCGTGGTGACGCTCGGGACGGCCGAGGCGCTCGCGGGTATCGCGAGCGCCAGCGCGGCGAGCGCACCGGCAGCGTGCATGGAGCGTTTGAGCCTCAACGAATTCCTCCTGGTTTGGATATGGGCCGCTCGGGGCGCGGACGCCGGACGGAGGCTCAAAGTCTACAAAACCTATGGGGTTTGTAGGATTTAACCCGTCCAAGCGCGCTCGCCGAGCGTGTCCGAGGCGCTCCCAGCTCGCCGGCGTCACGGCCGAGCCGGCGATCTCATGGCCGCGGGCGTCGAGTGCGACGACCTGGACGCGGCTGGCGCCGGCCGGGATCGCAATCGCCGTGTCGAGCCCCAGATCGCGTGGACGGTCGTCGTCGGGCCCCCTGCGTCCACGCTCGCCGTCGGGCGCGTGGTCGGCGCGCCCGTCCAGCGGAAGCGGTAGGCACGGTAGCGATCACGCGCTACGAGCTGTCGGCGATGCAGTCGACGCCCTGGCCGTGGCCGGGGCCCTCGTGGCTGTTGCCCTGCCACCACGTGAGCACCGGGCGCCCGCGATACGTCTGCACGCGGAAGTCGGTCGCCTGCTCGATCGAGAGCGGCGGGGGCGCGGGAAGCGGGCCGTCCGGGACGACCGGCGAACGCGGTGCAGCGAGCGCCGAGCGGGCAGGCGCGACCGTCAGGGCGATTGCCGCGAGCAGCGCTCGGACGGGCAGCGCTCGCCTCCGCAAGCTCGTCGCGTGACCTCGCAGAGGCGGCTGCCCTGACCGCTCCCCGCTGGGCGCGTGCTGGCTTGGCGCCCCCGAGCAGGGGCGCCGAACATGCATCGAAGGGTCCCGCCGGGCGCGGGCAGCGGGTCGGGACCGTCCACCGCCCGCCGGCGGCCGGATGGCCCCTACCTCAAAGGAAGCTGACCCGCTACGACGTCGGGACGAGCCGGATGTACGGCAGCGGCTGCTCCCATCCCTCGGGGTAGCGCTCTCTCGCCTGCTCGTCGCTGACCGAGCCGGCGATGATCGCCTTCTGCCCGGGCTGCCACTGCGCCGGCGTCGCCAGCTGCTGCGTGGCGGTGAGCTGGAGCGAGTCGATCACGCGCAGCACCTCGTCGAAGTTGCGACCGGTCGTCATCGGATAGATGAGGACGAGTCTGATCTTCTTGTCCGGGCCGATCACGAAGACGTTGCGCAGCGTCGCGTTCTGCGCCGGCGTGCGCTCGGTCGGGTCGCCGGAGACGTCGGCCGGCAGCATCCCGTACGCCTTCGCGACCGCGTGGTCGGTGTCGGCGATCATCGGGTAGTTGGGCGCGGTGCCCTGCGAGGACTCGATCTCCTGCGCCCATCTGGCGTGGTTGTCGACGGGGTCGACCGACAGCCCGATGATCTTCACGCCGCGACGGTCGAAGTCCGGCTTGATCGACGCCATGTAGCCGAGCTCGGTCGTGCAGACCGGCGTGAAGTCGCGCGGGTGGGAAAAGAGGACGGCCCAGCTGTCGCCGATCCACTCGTGGAAGTCGATCTCCCCTTCCGTGGTGCTGGCGGTGAAGTTGGGGGCGGTGTCACCGATGGTCAGGGCCATGCCGGGTTCTCTCCTTAGTAGCTCCCCCCTATTGTGGCAAAAGTCGACCCGTTTTGACGATTATTTCGATCGGTCGAGCGTCGCGAGGAAGGCCAACACCGCGTCGCGCCACTCAGCCGGCCGATCCAGGTGCAGGTCGTGCGCGGCCCCGGGAAGCTCGACGAGCCGCGTGCCGGGCAGGCGCTCGACCATCGCCTGTGCGTCGGCCGGCGCGATGGTCCCCGCGCCGGCGCGCACGACGAGCGCCGGACAGCGCACGCGCCCCCACTCGTCCCAGTAGTCGCGAGCGGTCGCCTCACGCAGCGTCCGCACCATCACCTCGACGTCGAAGCAGGGCCACCAGCCGCCGTCGCGCCGCTCCAGCCCGTCCGCCCACGCCTCGGCCATCAGCGAGGGGCCGCCGAAGAACGCGACGGCGGCGTCGCGCGTGGCGAACGGCACCGGCCAGCGCGCGAGCGAGTCGCCGACGTGCCTGACGCCGCGCTCGCCCATCGGCCCAGCCGGGCTGGCATCCGCCAGCACGAGCCCGCGCACGAGGTCGGGACGGCGCGCCGCCACGAGCAGCGCCAGATGACCGCCCAGCGACTGCCCGATCAGGACGACCGGCCCGTGCCCGAGCTGCTCGATCGCGAACGCCACGTCCGCGACGTGCGCCTCACGCGAGACGTCCTCGGGCGCACGCTCGCTGCGCCCGTGCCCGCGCGCGTCGAGCGCCACCACGCGGCAGCGCTCGGTCAGCCACCCCGCCGTCTCCCGCCACTCGCCGGCGTGGCCCGCCAGGCCGTGAAGCAGCAGCGCCGGCGGCGATCCCGCGCCGCCGACGTCGAGGCATGCGAGCTGCACACCGTCGCGCTCGAGCGTCAGCCAATCAGCCATGGTGGACGAGCTTCCGCCTCAGCGGCGACCTGCAGCCGGGGGCCGGACGTCGCTGCGCAGCGTGGGACGTGCCGGGCTGGCAGCTCTCGACTGCCAGCCCGGACATCCGGTTGTCGACGCTCAGCCCTCGCTTCCAGCGACGAGCTTGTGATCGACCCCGTTCGCATCCGCGAACGCGATCGATGCCGTCGGCTTCGCGAAGCGTGCCGCGTAGGCGTTGGCCGCGACCGGCAAGGTCGTGCTCGACCCGTCGGCAAACGTCACCGTCACGGCGTCCACGCCATCGGGCAGCAACCCGTACAACTCGACATCGGACGCACTCTGGCTCTGCGTCATGAACAGTAGCCAAGACGGCGACAATGCCGACGACAGCCAGGACTGCTGCGGTCGCGGCCGGCCGCCACCGCAGGGTGCGTGTGCTTGCGAAGTTCATTGATTCCTCTAGTTCCACCAGCGGAGGCCGTAGAAGTCGTAATGCGTGACGCCCTCGTTGTTCTTTCCCCGGGCATAACTACCGAGCCCGCTGGAGTAGTACGCGGTGCTCACGTATCCGTATGGGGCAGCTCCATACCCGCACACTGCGGGAATCACGTTTGCTCCCGATCCACCGGGGTCGGATGTGAACTTAGACACCGCGCAGTGATCGACGTTGGCTCCGGATGCGTGGTAGTAGGCCACCTTCGTGAGATTGTTGTAGAACGAGCTCGTGCAGCCCGTGTTGGCCGCGAGCGAGATCGTTCCGCCTGCCCCGTTGTTCCAGGGACAGAACCAGTCGCTCGAGTCCGCCCGTGCAGTGCCCTCCATCATCACGACACCGAAGCTCGCGCAGGTCAACAGCAGCGCGAGCGCCCGTGCGAATCGCACAGGGGTGCGATTCAACCCGCAGGTCATAGGGAACTCCCATCGGGTGTTTATGCGCCCTGCCATTTGGCGCGTCGGCAGCATACGCAGAAGCACCCTCAATAGTCAACGATCTTCGTTCAACAATCTCAATGCAAGGACGCCGCCCGACGTCCAGACGCCGCTCACGGATCAATCGCTATCAAACTCATTCGAGAGCAGGTCGGGCAGCGCGCCCCTACGGAGTCGCAAACTCCACACCCTGGGCGGCCTCGTCCAGATGCGCGCCGTAGACGTTGGCCACTACGGGCAAGCTGACGCGCGCCCCGCCCTCGAGCGTGATCCGGACGGTGCGGACGCCGTCGGGCGCCAGACCGATCACGTCTTGATTGACGCTCATGCGCGCGCGACCTTGCTCGACCATCTGGAGGTCGGCGGCGAAGCCAGACCCGGGCCCGTCGGCTCCGGGCGAAAGCACCTGCATGCTCACGTCCCCCGTCGACGTCGGAAGGAGCCACACCGGCAGGGCGGTGGCCGACGCATGCGGAGTCCCGTCGGCCGGAGGTGGGACGGTCACACGCAGGGACGAACCCGGTGCGGGGCTGTCGGGCCCTGCCACGAATGACGCGGCCCTGCCCATCGAGTCGGCTCCGCTTCGGGGTCGCGTCAGCACCGAGAGGTGGGCTGTCAACGCGGGGCTGAACTGGCCGGTGGCGTCCTGGGCCACGAAGTCTGGCCCGTCCCCGGGCAGCGGCACCAGGCCGGTCGCAGCGCCGGCGCCGCCGACGAGCAGAAGGCTGGCCAGTGCTGCCAGCACGACGGTCCGGACACGAGCAGAGCGACGTCGCGGGCGCCGGCTCATGGCCTCCTCCCGTGCCACCCGCGAGAACTCGTCGCCGAGCTTCGTCACGAAGCCGGGCAGTTCGGCTGGAGTCGTCATGCGGTCATCTCCCTGATCTGTGGAACGGCGTCCAGCGCCGAGGCGATCTGGCGCAGCCCGCGCGAGACACGCGCTCGCGCCGTCGGCTCGCTGATCGCCAGGCGGGCGGCGATCTCCGAGTACGGCACCTCATCGACGACGCGCAACCGAACGGCCTCGCGCTGATCGGGTCGGAGCCGCTCGAACGCCTCCGAGACGATCACGCGCATCTCGGCCAGCCCTGCGAGCTGCACGACGCGGTCGTAGTCGCCCTCGACGAGCTCCGGCACGGCGATGCCGAGTCGCTCCGTCGCCTTTCGCTCGACGATGCCGTTGCGGACGTACCGGCTCAACAGATGCCGCGCAATGGCGTACAGCCAACCTGCCGCCTCGCCGTCGGTGGTGCCTCGGAAGCGCCTGCGGCTGCAAAACGCCTGGGCGAACGTCTCGGCGGTCAGATCGCGCGCGACCTCGACGTCAAACGTCCGTCGAGCAATGAAGGCGAGGACGCCGCTCGCGTACTCGTCGTAGAACTGCGCGAACGCCTCGGGATCGTGGACCGAGCGACGCAGGTCGCAGTCCTCGGAGAGCTTCGGTCTTGGACTCATCGCTCTCTCAGTGCCGCGAGCGCGCGACTCTGTGACGGTCGACTGTCGTCCGCGGACACCCCTGACGTTTCACCCGGTCCCGTGGCGGCCATACTCTGAACGCAAGTCTGGCCGATCCCGGTGAGGAGGCGCCTCAAGGCGCCCCCACGAGGAGGAGGCGTGGCAGAGCAAGGGCGACTCGAAGATCGCGACGAGCAGACGCTCGCGGAGCTCGGCTACAAGCAGGAGCTGGTGCGGGCCTGGAGCAGCTTCTCGAACTTCGCGATCTCGTTCACGATCATCTCGGTCCTGGCCGGCACGTTCACCACGTTCGGCCAGGCATGGAACGCCGGCGGCCCGATCGCGATCTCGATCGGCTGGCCGGTGATCTGCGCCTTCGTGCTGCTCGTGGCCCTCTCGATGGCGGAGCTGACGTCCGCGTTCCCGACCGCCGGCGGGCCCTACTGGTGGGCCGCGCGACTCGGCGGCAAGGGCTGGAGCTGGTTCACGGGCTGGTTCAACATCGTCGGCCTGATCGGGATCGTGGCATCGGTCGGCTACGGCGCGGCGAGCTTCCTCTACGCCCTGCTCGGGCTCTACGGCCTGAACGTGCTCGGCATCAACTTCGGCGACAACGCGCACGTCCTCAGCGAGACGTTCCTGCTGTACGTGATCATCCTCGCGCTGTACGCGGTCCTCAACATCTTCTCGTCGCCGCTCGTCGCGCTCTTCAACCAGATCTCGGTCGGGTGGCACGTGCTCGGCGTGTTGGCCGTGATCGTGCTGCTCGTCCTCGTGCCCGCCCACCATCAGAGCGCCAGCTTCGTGTTCGGCAACCGCATCAACAACAGCGGCTTCCACGGAGGCGCGACCGGCGGCTTCGCCTTCTGGTTCCTCGTGCTGCCGATCGGCTTCCTGCTTACGATGTACACGCAGACCGGCTACGACGCCTCCGCGCACACCGCGGAGGAGACGCGCGGCGCGGCGATCGGCGCGGCGCGTGGCGTGTGGCGCTCGGTCTTCTACTCGGCGCTGCTGGGTTGGGCGGTGCTGCTCGCGTTCCTGTTCGCGGCGACCAACGTGAGAGCCATCAACGCGGGCGGCGGCGGGGCGATCCCGATCTTCGAGAGCGCGCTCAGCTCCGCGGCGGCGAAGGCGGTCATCCTGATCGCGACGGTCGGCCAGCTGTTCTGCGGGATGGCCGGGCTGACCAGCGCCTCGCGCACGTGGTACGCGTTCTCGCGCGACCGCGGCATGCCGGGCTGGCCGCTGTTCCGGCGTCTGAACCACCATCGCGTCCCGAGCTACGCGGTGCTCGGCGTGACGCTGCTCTCGCTGCTCGTCGCGATCCCGGCGCTTTGGGGCAACAAGGCGGGCTTCCCGTTCGCCTTCTTCGCGTTGACCGGGATCTGCACGGTCGGCCTCTACCTCGCCTACATCATCCCCGTCTACCTGCGGATGCGGCACGGCGCGAACTTCCAGGTCGGTCCGTGGAACCTCGGGCGCCACCACCGCTGGATCAACACCGGCGCGGTCGCCTTCGTCGTCGTGACCGTGGTCGCGCTCGATCTGCCGTTCACGTCCGCGGCCGTCCA